>ENA-OQAS01000060-OQAS01000060.1-human-gut-metagenome-genome-assembly--contig:-NODE-60-length-53153-cov-4.158620_pt1 | contig 53153 bp, 51 predicted proteins | sample MGYA00242733_ERZ504523 | MGnify/ENA primary metagenome ERZ504523 (study PRJEB26092, sample SAMD00036239) | human gut metagenome | host: Homo sapiens | study: EMG produced TPA metagenomics assembly of...
GCAGCCAATACCGGTCAGTTTGAGCGTACACTGATTGTTGCGGATGATGATGATAGTTATGTTTCTTATCTGGAAGGATGTACGGCCCCTATGCGGGATGAGAACCAATTACATGCGGCCATAGTGGAGATTGTGGTGCACGACCGTGCGGAAGTGAAATATTCTACCGTACAGAACTGGTATCCGGGAGATGCCGAAGGCAAAGGAGGAGTATATAACTTTGTGACAAAACGCGGTCATTGCAAAGGAGTGGATAGCAAATTGAGTTGGACACAGGTGGAAACCGGATCGGCCATTACTTGGAAATATCCCAGTTGTATCCTGAGTGGAGATAATTCTACTGCTGAATTCTATTCGGTGGCAGTAACGAATAACTATCAGCAGGCTGATACGGGGACTAAAATGATTCATTTAGGCAGAAATACCCGTAGTACCATTGTTAGTAAAGGAATCAGTGCCGGAAAGAGCCAGAACTCTTATCGTGGTCTGGTACGTGTGGCTCAGAAAGCAGACAATGCCCGTAATTACAGTCAGTGTGACTCTTTGTTGCTGGGGAGCCAGTGTGGTGCTCATACATTCCCATATATGGATATTCATAACGAGACAGCTGTGGTGGAACATGAGGCGACAACCAGCAAGATCAGCGAAGACCAGTTGTTTTATTGCAATCAGCGCGGTATTCCTACAGAAGATGCTATTGGGTTGATTGTCAATGGATATGCAAAAGAAGTACTGAATAAACTTCCAATGGAGTTTGCGGTGGAGGCACAGAAACTGCTGGCTATTTCTCTAGAGGGAAGTGTAGGATAAATGAAGAACTAAGAATTTAATAGAATTATGTTAGAGATAAAAGACTTACATGCCAGTGTCAATGGCAAAGAAATATTGAAAGGTATTAATCTAAGCATAAAGAAAGGTGAAGTTCATGCTATTATGGGACCCAACGGTTCCGGAAAGAGTACCCTTTCGTCTGTGTTGGTAGGCAATCCGGCTTTTGAGGTAACGAAAGGTTCGGTGACTTTTGAAGGAAAAGATTTGTTGGCTTTGAGTCCTGAGGATCGCAGTCATGAAGGTCTGTTTTTGTCTTTCCAATATCCGGTGGAGATTCCCGGAGTCAGTATGGTGAACTTTATGCGTGCGGCGGTAAACGAGCAGCGTAAATATAAAGGCCTCCCTGCATTGACAGCCAGTGAGTTCTTGAAGCTGATGCGCGAGAAGCGGGCTGTGGTGGAATTGGATAATAAATTGGCAAACCGTTCGGTAAACGAGGGATTCAGCGGTGGTGAGAAGAAGCGCAATGAGATCTTCCAGATGGCTATGCTGGAACCTAAGTTGAGCATTTTGGATGAAACGGATTCCGGTCTTGATATTGATGCGTTGCGTATTGTAGCCGAGGGTGTGAACAAACTGAAAACTCCCGAAACAAGTTGTATCGTCATTACGCACTATCAACGGTTGCTGGATTATATCAAACCCGATATTGTACATGTATTGTATAAAGGACGTATTGTGAAGACTGCGGGTCCCGAATTGGCTTTGGAACTGGAAGAGCGTGGTTACGACTGGATAAAAGCGAGTTGGGAGAATAATAATTTGATGCCTAAAGAAGAAAGTGATTATGAGAGCAGAACAACAATATATTGATCTCTTTTCTCAATGTGAGGCGATGATTTGCCGGCATAGTGCCGAGGTGCTGAACGCTCCCCGTGCGCAAGCTTTCGCAGATTTCGAAAAATTAGGTTTCCCTACCCGCAAACAGGAGAAGTATAAATATACGGATGTGAGCAAGTTGTTCGAGCCGGATTATGGTTTGAATTTGAACAGACTCGACATTCCGGTGAATCCGTATGAAGTGTTCAAGTGCGATGTACCTAATATGAGTACCGCTCTTTATTTTGTAGTAAACGATGCTTTTTATCGTAAGGCTTTGCCGAAGGCACAATTGCCGAAGGAGTGTTGCTTGGCAGCTTGAAAGAGCTGTCTGAACAATATCCGGCTTTGGTCAAGCAGTATTATGGCAAGTTGGCAGATACTTCCAAGGATGGTGTGACCGCCTTCAATACTACTTTTGCCCAGGATGGCTTTATGCTGTATGTGCCGAAAGGCGTGGTGGTGGACAAACCCATTCAACTGGTGAACATATTGCGTGCTGATGTTAATTTTATGGTGAACCGCCGTGTGCTGGTTGTGCTGGAAGAAGGTGCGCAGGCTCGTCTGTTGATTTGTGATCATGCCATGGATAATGTAAATTTCCTTTCTACTCAGGTTATTGAGGTCTTTGCAAAAGAAAATGCTACTTTCGATCTTTATGAACTGGAAGAAACCCATACCAGCACAGTGCGTTTCAGTAACCTCTATGTGAACCAGGAGGCAGACAGTAATGTGCTTTTGAATGGTATGACTTTGCATAACGGTACTACGCGTAATACAACTGAAGTAACTTTGGCCGGACGTGGAGCTGAGATCAATTTGTGTGGTATGGTCATTGCCGATAAGAATGAACAGGTGGACAATCATACTTTCATAGACCACAAGGTTGCTGATTGCACTAGTAATGAGCTGTTTAAATATGTGTTGGATGATCAGGCGACAGGTGCGTTTGCCGGAAAAGTATTGGTACGTGAAGGAGCACAACATACTAATTCCCAACAAACCAACCGCAACCTCTGTGCTACTCGTGATGCCCATATGTACACTCAGCCGCAACTGGAAATTTATGCGGATGACGTAAAGTGCTCTCACGGAGCTACTGTCGGTCAGCTGGATGAAAATGCGTTGTTCTATATGCAACAGCGTGGTATCAGTCTGAAGGAAGCACGTTTATTGCTTATGTTTGCTTTTGTCAATGAAGTAATAGATACGATCCGCCTGGATGCATTGAAAGACCGTTTGCATCTGTTGGTGGAAAAACGTTTCCGTGGTGAGTTGAATAAATGTCAGGGATGTGCGATATGTAAATAAGACGCCATGTACGATATACAAAAAATAAGAGAAGATTTTCCGATATTAGATCGGGAGGTGTATGGAAAGCCGCTTATTTATCTGGATAATGGGGCTACCACTCAGAAACCGCGCCAAGTGGTTGAAGCCATAACCGATGAATATTATTCGGTCAATGCCAATGTGCATCGTGGTGTGCATTTCCTGTCTCAGCAGGCTACCGAGTTGCATGAAGCTTCTCGTGAGACTGTACGTCGTTTTATCAATGCACGCAGTAGCAATGAAATCGTGTTTACACGGGGCACGACGGAGAGTATCAACCTGTTGGCTTCTTCTTTTGCCGACAGTCAGATGAAGGAAGGCGATGAAGTGATTGTTTCTGTCATGGAGCATCACAGCAATATTGTACCTTGGCAGTTACAGGCTGCGCGTAAAGGAATCGTGCTGAAAGTGATTCCCATGAATGACAGGGGAGAACTGTTGTTGGATGAATATGAGAAACTCTTTTCGGAACGGACCAAGCTGGTGAGTTTCGCTCATGTAAGTAATGTGTTGGGCACTGTCAATCCGGCGAAAGAGATGATTGCGACTGCCCATGCACACGGTGTTCCCGTTTTGATTGACGGGGCGCAGAGTGTTCCTCACATGAAAGTGGATGTTCAGGATTTGGATGCCGACTTTTTGCTTTCAGCGGACATAAGATATACGGTCCTACCGGTGTGGGGGTGCTTTATGGAAAGGAAGAGTGGCTGGATAAGCTTCCACCTTACCAGGGGGGAGGCGAGATGATACAAAGTGTCAGCTTCGAGAAAACGACTTTTAATGAATTGCCGTTTAAGTTTGAAGCGGGAACTCCCGATTATATCGGCACTACCGCCTTGGCAAAAGCGTTGGATTATGTATCTGCCATTGGTATGGAGAACATTGCCGCCCATGAGCATGAACTGACCCTATATGCCATGCAGCGTCTGAAAGAAATAAACGGAATGCGTATCTTCGGAGAGGCTGAGCATAAGAGCAGTGTCATTTCTTTCTTGGTAGGAAATATTCATCATTTGGATATGGGTACGTTGCTTGACCGTCTGGGCATTGCCGTACGTACCGGGCATCATTGTGCTCAGCCTTTGATGATTCGTATGGGGATTGAGGGAACTGTACGTGCTTCTTTCGGTTTGTATAATACCAAGGAGGAGATAGATATGCTGGCTGCCGGCATTGAGCGCGTCAGCAGGATGTTTTGATTTCTCCAAACGAAATAAGTCGCCTGCCATTGATAAACATTATATTAATGGCAGGCTTTTTTGTATAACAAGAATCAGCGGAACTTCCCACAAGATTGGGAGAAACTTCTCACAAGATTTGCCGCATCTTGTAACAAGATATCAGGCATCCCGGTTTCTTGCGTCTTTTTATGTTCTTTTCTGTGGGCATATTCCTCTTCCGGTGGGAAATATGCCCCTCCCGAAGAATTGCCCCAAAAATCCTTCAGAAGTTTCAGCCTCTCCGCAAACTGCCTGTTCATGGGCTTTCCGGCTGAAGGATTGGCTCTTAAAATTCTTCAGCCGGGTATTTATTCTTTCAGCCGGCATATACGTTTTTTCAGCTATGGCTGTGTACTTTCCGGCATCTTCGGAGTTTTCCCCATGTACCTGCGTGCTTTTCACCTTTCGGCCATTGGGTACGCTGAAGAATTTTTTTTCAGTCTGAAAGATTTCGAGGTATCAATTCTTCAGCCGGAATGCCGATGAACAAAGCGTTTGCGGAGAGGCTGAAACTTCTGAAGGAAAAATAAGTGTTTTGCTATGTGTATATAAAGAAACAGGAGAAACAACAGGACGTATTAATAAAAGCTCTTGATGTTTTTTTAATATGTCCTGTTGTTTTTAAAAAAGGGGCAGATGTTTTGAAGTTTCCTGTTGTGAAGTGTGAACACATACGGATGTATAGGCTGAAGGATATATCATGTTGCAGCCGGAAGATATATAATCTTACACCTGTAACATTCTACTCATTCATTGGAGAATTTTATCACTTCTGAAAAGAGTGTATTGGGGGTAACAGGTAATACGATATAAAAGCAGGGGGCCGCATTCATCACGAGTGCAGCCTCCTTGGTATTGTATTATTTATATTAAGGTAAAAAGAGAGAGTTTATTTGCCGTAATCATCGTATAACATCAGCAAATGTGACGAACTCCAACTGAAATGGGGAGCTTTTAACAATTCACCGGTGTGTGTGCCATAGTTTTCATGTATCGGTGCGCCTTCTTTCAAGCCTTGCAGACGGTCGAATACCTGGAGGGTGTATTCATCCGCCATCTTGTTATATCCATAATTGCGCAGGCCGCGGATAGCGAAGTAAGTCTGGTCCAACCAGATAGGACACGCCAGTAGCCGCGCGGATTGTACTTCGGATGGTCTGCTGCCACTGTGGGGAAGGGAATGTATGTAGAAAACTTGGCTGTATCGGTCAGCAGGGGCAGCATGGCTTTTACCTGATCGGCCGTGGCAACTTTTGTCCATAAGGGGGTGTATGCTTCGCATCCCGGTTCCTGTATGAAGCTTCCGTCTTTTAAGCGGCGATCGAAGAAGAAACCTTTTTCTTTGTCGAAGAAATAATCGGCTACCTGGCTGCTGTAATCCGGACCATCGAAAGTTACTCCCAAAATACCGGCGAACTTTTTCAATAACTTGCATTCCAAAGCCAGATAGGCATTCAGGTCAACACTTTCCTGATCCATGCTCCATGCATCCTCCGCACCGTCATTTTTCAGCATCTTGGCATCATCGAAACGGATGGCGTTATCCATGCCGCTTTCCCATGCTGCCGCTTCCAGTGTACCATCGGTGGAACCGTATTCACACATACCGTTGCGGTTATGGTCACGCTTGTTGTACCACCATTTGTAGTATGCCATCAATTGCGGATACATTTCGCTGATGAATGCCGTATCATTGGTATGGGTGAATATTTCGTCTACAGCCCAGGATACGAGAGGAGGTTTGCTGTCGCGTGCATTGTTCTCGCAGGATCGGTGTAGATGCAGTCTATAATCATGCCGTCCGGTTGCTGGTAATCAAACATGGCGCGGATGTTGTCTTTGGCAAGTTCAGGATCGAATTTTGCCAGGGCGGCAGAGAAACGCCAGGTGTCCCAAGCCCAGAATCCTACGAAGTAGTATGCGGCATGACTCGGAACAATTCCTTCGTGGAGCAATCCGCCACGGTGGGTACGCCAGTTGCTGATAAGTGTAACAACTGCTTTCACGGCGATACGGTCATACTCAGGTTTCATATCTTTGCGCAGAATCTTGGTGAGATAACCTTCCCAGCGTTCTTTGTTGGCTTTGAGCCCTTCCTGCGGATTGCTTAGAGCCAATTGCGCTTTCTGTAATCCGGCAGAAAGTTCTTTTTCTCCGGTATAGAAAGAAATGGCTACGTAGGTGTCGTGTTCGCTGCCATTGATTTTTGCCTGGTAATTATTGTCAGTGCCTTTACGCTAACATCCGGGGTAAAAGTTAATGCTACAATCTCACCGGAGGGATGACGGGCGATGACGGTATTCTGGTCTGTTTGGACTTGTATCTCTTTTCCCCATTGGCTGGCAGTTAAGGAGAGTTCCTTTCCTGCATCGGAGTGAATGCGGAGCAATGCGGTAGAAGCATCTAAAAATTCAAGCGTTGAATGATTTTACCTTCCTCTGAACTTGCCGAAAGATATAACTCTCCCGGGAAATAACAAGTGGAATCCGGAGTAAATATAACATTCGCCTGATCGGCATATCTTACCGTGACAGCAGATTGCGCCATCCATTGGCGTCGGTTCATATCCAGACTGAACGGACCGCAGAAACCGTTCACCCAGTGATCTTTCTGCGGAAGGGTAAATCCCATCCAGGAACCGGCGTCTGTAAACCATCCCCGCAACGTGTCAGTGTATCGGGGTATAGGTTATATCCAGTATGTTATTGAATTCATATCTTTTGCCTGTGGGGGTGTTCTCACCGGCAGGTGTGCAGGCCGTTGTGAGACCTGCGACTACTGCTGTGAGAAGAATGATTTTGGTAAATTTATATTTCATGTCATTTCGTTATTATTTTAAAACCATTTCTTATGCGCTTTTTCAGCGGCATCGTCTTGATTGCTCAAAGGTTGCATGGTAAAGCTGTATTGCCATTCGTGCGGAGTGATGGTATATTCCGGATGTACTTGCGCTCCCCAGGTATTATCTCCACCTACCCCCATATGACGGTGGTCGATGTTTAACCATATCATGTCTTTCTTCATAATACTTCCACCATGACGGCGTTCGGTATTGAATGCCACATAGTCAATATCCTCCAACGGGAAATTCCATGCGCTGACATTCAGCGGTTCCTCACCTGTGATTAACAGGCCTTCCCCTGCTTTATTACGCAATGCAACCCATCGTACATCGGTTTTGTTGCCGGTTTCCTGGGCACGGACATACGGATGGAATTGTTCCCATACTGTAGCGGTATAGAGCCCGATAGGATAACCCGTCTTGCGGTCTGCATAGTTTTCTTGTGGTCCGCGGCCCAGCCAGGTCATCACATCGTATTCTGCCGGAAGAATCATACGCATACCCAGACGTGGCATTTCAGGAAGGGATTTGTTGCCGGGTACAAAGTGCATACTTACTTTGATTGCTCCATTGGGTCGTACTTGATAGACGGTCTGCAAAGTTGATTCTTGTGCTTCCAGCTTATAATTTACAGTAACGGTTGCCAGTTGTTTGTTTGATCTTCTTTCAGGTCGATGCTTTGCAAGTGGGCGTTCTTGCCTGCAAATTTCCAGATGCCGCAACGCTCCAGGTGGTTGTTGGCAACATCATTGTCGGTCAATGCACGCCAGAAATTGGGTTGCAATCCTTCTTTTATCAGATTCTTCCCGTTATATAAGAGTTCTGTCATTTCACCATCAGCAGTAGAGAATGCGATACGGAAGTTCTCTCCTGTCAAAGTAATGGCATCCGGAGTACGTTCGGTATTTACAGTTTTGTCTACTAGTTCCCGGGCAGTCCATGTAGCATTCAGCAGCCGTTCTCCTTCCGGATTCAGTTGCCATTGCTCCATGGCTACCTGATGTTCCTTCGGAACTAATGGGGCTTCCTTTTTGGTAAATGCTTCCAATTTCAGGAAGTATTCTTTTCCATCGTTAGGAATCAAGTTCATCGGGATAGTGATGAAGGCAGAAGAACGGGCGGCCATAACCGGGAAATCCATTTCACCGCTTTGTACAGCTTTTCCGTCTGTTTCTACAGTCCAGTGTAGTTTGTAATCTTCCAAACCGATAAAATCATGCCAGTTAGTCACTTTAACTTGCTTGGTGGTAAAGGCAACCGGATCAAAATGAATATATTGATATACTTTTTTCACTTCCCAGATGTGCGGATGAAGTGAACGGTCGGCAGCTACCAGTCCGTTGGCACAGAAGTTGGAGTCATTAGGAACACCCACGAAGCCATATCGCCTCCGTAAGCCCAAATCTTGTTTCCGTTCTTGTCTTTGATATCAAAGTAGCGTCTACCCAGTCCCATATGAAACCACCTTGCAACTGGTCATATTTATAAATCAAATCCCAATAGTCTTGCAGGTTACCTACACTGTTACCCATGGCGTGGCATATTCACATAGAATCATCGGGCGTGCGTCGCGTTGGTTTACATGGCGGCGGAGCGCCCAGACACGTGCATACATCGGACAATAAATGTCAGATTGGCATCATAACCACCTCCTTCATATTGTACAGGGCGGGTAGGGTCAAACTTCTTGGTCCAGTCATATAACGTTTCAAAGTGTTTTCCGTAGCCGGACTCATTTCCCATTGACCAAGTGACAATGGCAGTGATATTGCGGTCCCTCAGCACCATGCGGCTCATGCGTTGCATAAACGGTACTTCCCAATCGGGATTATTAGCCAGTGTGCCATCTTTATGCGCCTGCATACCATGGCTTTCAATGTTTGCTTCATCTACCAGATACAAACCGTATTCGTTACACAATGCATACCATTCATAGCGGTTGGGGTAATGGCAAGTGCGTACAGCATTCAGGTTGAATTGTTTCATCAACTGAATGTCTTTTATCATGCTCTCTACGGTGATGGTACGACCATGATGCGGATCGTGTTCATGGCGGTTTACTCCTTTAAACAATACGGCTACCCCATTTATCAGTTGCATGCCGTTACGCATTTCCACAGAACGGAAACCGAAAGGCTGTGTGAATGATTCCAAGGCTTTTCCTTGAGCATCGTAGGTGCTGACTACCAATGTATAAAGATTGGGTGTTTCGGCATTCCAAGGCAATATGGCCGGGAACAAGTGTTTCTGAGCGAATAAAGTATCTGTAGCAGAAGTTATTTCCTTTTTATGCTGGTAAATTACATTGCCTTTGTCCATAACCTTTACTTCCACGGTTCCTCCCGGATGAGGCTTGTGGAGTGTGATATCCAGATTAAAATCTCCGTCTTTATAACCATTTGTCAGACCGGCTACCAGTTTGAAGTCTTGTACACGGCTTTGAGGACGGGCATAGAGATATACATCGCGTTCAATACCGCTATATTTCCAGTAATCCTGATCCTCCAGGTAGGAACCGTCACTATAACGGAAAACTTTAACGGCCAGTTTGTTCTTCCCGGCTTTTAAGAACGGAGTAATATTGAAATGAGCCGGAAGACGGCTGTCTTCACTGTATCCTGCCAATTCACCGTTTACCCAGCAATAAAAAGCGGACTCAACTCCTTCAAAATCAAGGAAGATATCCATTCCTTTCCAATGGGCCGGTACGGTAAATTCACGTACGTATGCTCCTACCGGATTGTAATCGGTTGGAACATGAGGCGGATTGGCAGGGAAGGGGTAAGCTACGTCAGTATAGATGGGGGAGTCAAATCCTTGCAGTTCCCAGCTTCCCGGAACCTGTATGTCTTTCCAGCGTTTGGTGTTATACCTCATTTTATAAAAATCTGTCGGGCATTCCTCATTGTTTTTAGAGAATAAGAACTTCCAGGTTCCGTCTAGTGAAATGCGGCGTTCTGTAGCAGGGTTTACTGCAAAACGCTGGGCGGCAGGTAAAGCCTGTTGTTTCAGTGCATTGGCCTCATTCGTATAAGGAATGAAATGGGCATGGGCAGGTTCACGGTTTATTTCATTTATTTGTGGATTCTGCCAGGGCACATTTTCACCCCAGGCGGAAGCACAAACAAACAATAGTGTAAGAACAGTATGAAGAGAGTGTTTCATGGTTATTGTTATTTTAAATAGAACAGAAAAGAGTCACAAGAAAAGGTACGCTGAAGTCTACTACAAAGCCGTGAAATATAGAAACCACTACGAAACTTTGACCGGAATAGCGGGTGATGATGGGTAATGTTGTATCCATCGTAGTGGCTCCTCCGGCAGAAATAGGGGCTAGATTGCCAAACCAGCGTACTAGCAACGGGGCAAAAAGCAAAGTGATAATCTCACGTGTGATATTGGATAATAATGCAATGGTTCCCAACTCCGGACCTTTATATTCTGTAATAAAGATACTGGATAGAGAGTAATAGCCGAAACCGGCACCTACTGCCATACAGTCTGTTACTGAGCGGTGCGAGAGAAACAGACTGACCACTGCGCATCCTGCCAGTGTTCCCAATATGGTCATGACCGGTAGAAAGATCAGGCGGGGGTTTAATGAACGGAAATTACGTAAAGTCTGCGGATCATTACCTACACTGACTCCTACACTGAACATTAACGCACACAAGGCGTAGAAACTTAGCTTACTTTGTGTAAAGTCGTATGGAATAAGGTGATATACCCCACAAAGAGCTCCCAGTACAAAGAATCCGACGATAATCAAACTTCCTTTCATACTTGTCCCTCCTTATTTCTTTTGTAAAGTACATACCATAAAGCCCATGCTGCTGTAACACTGCCCAGCACTGCTGCCAAGGTGATGACAATGGCTTCCAACCCTATAGTGTGCAGACCATTGATAATTTTCTGATTGCCGCCTACATCTATACCCAATAAAAAGAGTAGCAACCAAATAAGAACGGTGATGACTTTGTGTATTCCTGAAAGCTTCTGCTTGCGAAGCAGGAAGCCGAGGAGCATCCCCGTGAGCATTAATCCAATAATTGTAAACATATCTATGTCGTTTTATTTATAGGCAAAGATACTTCATTTTTAGATTACAAGGCGGTATCACTGTAGCGAAAACCGCCTTGTTGCCTAATTATATCTAACCAAAAAAAGAAAATACTTATTTTAAGGCATCATTAGCATTCAGCTCTGTAAGAGGAGTGGGGTAGAATGAATTTTTGTCTTCATTGAAGCCTGTTCTTCCGGCAGCTTGCAGGGCTGAGGACAGTTTGCCCCAACGGCGGAGATCATACCAACGATAGTCTCAAGAGGGAATTCAATCATGCGCTCGTGTTCAATTTGCGCGCGGACTGCTTCTTGAGAAGTACCTGTCATGGGTGGCATATCCCCGTGAACGCTTCTTACTTCATTGATTAAAGGAATAGCTTGTTCGGGATGTCCCTGTTCATTCAATGCTTCGGCTTTCATTAACAGTACGTTGGCATAACGCATCAAAGGAACATTGATTGCAGAATAGTTTTGGTTTAAACCTTCATAGGTCGAGGGCATGAATTTACGGAAGGCTACGCGTTCTTTGTTGTCGAACCAGTCATTATAGTCGTAGCCATAGACACGTCCGTTACCATCGTTATAATAGTCACAATTAAAAAATAATGTTGCATACATACGCGAGTCATAACGTCCTGTAGTAGCCGTTTCCCCTTCTTTTTTGAATTCACTAATCAATGTTTGACTGGGAAGAATCTCATCCCATCCCCCAAGTTCGGAAACACCGATCCATCGATGGAACTGAGTACGATAAGTAGCTCCGTTTGCAGAACTCATAGAGAATTGAATTTCAAAAATCGATTCTTTACTGTTCTTATTATCCCCGCTGAACATAGTGCTGAAATTATTAACCAGTTCATATCCTTTTACTTGGTTGAATGCTTCTATAGCACTGGCCAGATAAGAGTCTTTGTTGGTTGCCTCTTCATAGGCGCGTGTCAGATAGGCGAAACCAAGATATGCATAAGCAGAACCGCTTGTGGCACGGCCTACATTATCAGCGTCACGTGTTGCAGGCAGACTGGTTGCACGTTTCAAGTCTTCAATGATGAAATTCCATGCATCCTCACGGGAAGAAAGGGGCTTGCTTAATTCAGCCGGGTCAGTGATATATTTATCACGAACTATGATTTCTTTCCAGTTCAATAAAAGTTGCATGTGGTAATAAGCGCGGATAAAGTAGCCTTCATTGACCAATTGTTCGCGTGTTGCTGCATCTATATTCTCATCGGGTATTTCTGCGGTTTTTTCAATTACCTGATTAGCAAAACTGATGCCTTTATAGTAGCATTGCCAGTAATAACTGAACTGAGAGTTACCATTGGTGTAGGTATAGTTGCCTAATTCCACCCAGTTCGGGTAATTCAGAGCATCGCTTCCTAATTGGATAATATCTTCACGATAGGCTTCTACCGGCCATTTGATTTCCGGGAAAGACCACATGTCACCCGAATAAGTCATCAGGTAAAGTTGGGAGTATGCGGCGGCAAGTCCGGCTTCAGCATCAGACTGGTTACGCCAAAAACTGCTTGATGTCAACTGGTCAGGAGATTCTACCGTGAGATAATCGTCACAAGCGCTAAATAAACTTGCAATGCAGATACTTGCTATGTATAATAGTTTCTTCATTTTCTTATTACTTTAAAGGATTAGAATGTAAGTTGAGCTCCAACGGTGAATGAACGGGTAAACGGATAAATCAATTTATCAACACCGGTATTCAACACACTGGCACGAGAGAATTCAGGATCTATACCATCATAGCCTGTGATAGTGAACAAGTTTTCACCACTTACATAGAAACGCAGTTTCTCAATATAGAATTTCTGCATGAGTGATTTGGGTAAAGTATAACCTAACTGTGCCTGACGCAGACGGACAAAATCACCGTTTTCAAGGAATCTGTCTGATTCTTTCATGTTGCCGTTCGGATCTTGATATACTGCGCGGGGAACATCCGTATTTCTATTGTCAGGAGTCCATGCATTCAATGTAGACTTCAGCATATTTGATTTAGAGTTCATACCTTCATAGAAATATTTGTTTCCGTTATACAATTTGAAGTTCCATGCGCTGCCAAGTACGATTGAAAGGTCAAATCCTTTATAGCCGAATGACAGATTTAAGTTCGCTTCCAATGTCGGGATACCTGAGCCACAGTATTCTTTGTCACCGGCGTCTATGCTTCCATTACCATCTAAATCTTTAAAACGGATATCACCCGGTTGGGCATTAGGCTGTAATAATTGTCCATCCTTGTTTACATGGGCATTTACTTCATCCATACTTTGGAAGATACCGTCTGTTCTATAAAGATAGAATGCACCGATAGGTTTGCCCACTCTGGTTTCTGTCGGGAAATGCTCCGTTCCATATTTCAATCCTTCACCCTGAAGAACTTGGTCTGCATCTGACAATTCAACCACTTTATTTTTGGTGGTGCTCATATTGAAACCGATATTGTAATCAAAGTCTTTTATAGCATCTCCCCAGTTTAATTCAAGTTCGAAACCGGTATTGCGTATCTTTCCGACATTCAGGGTGGGGTTAGTCATACCTGCTGAAGGAGGTAGAACTTTTGTTATCAACAGATCTTCTGTTTGGTTATAGTAGTAGTTTAATGTACCGGTTAATTTGCTGTTAAAGAAGCCGAAATCGAAACCAATATTTTTGGTATCCGTTGTTTCCCATTTCAAAGAACGGTTTTCCAATCCGCGAGCGATGCTTCCTGCCCATGCGTTGTCACCGTTGCCTTTCACGTATCCTTGATACATTTCATTGTATGTACTAATCAGCGCAAGGAAGTCATAATATCCCAAAGCATTTTCATTACCCAAACGTCCCCAACTGACACGGAACTTCAAATTATTCAATGCAATGTCTTTCGGGAAGAATTCTTCCTGACTGATTCTCCAGCCTAATGCCACTGATGGGAAGCAACCCCAACGGTTGTCTTTACCAAACTTGGATGAACCGTCATAACGTACAGTTGCCTGTACCAGGTAGCGGTCATTATAATTATAGTTCAGTCGGCCGAAGAAAGAGGCGCGGTTATATTTCCATTTTGTTCCGCTACCATCAAATGTGCCACCTGCTCCTGCACCTACAGTTGAGAAAGATGGATCAAGAAATCCGCCCGGAATTTCACTGGTTACCAATTTCCCGTCTTCTACTTTATAAACAGTGGTTTTACCTTCTACCCCAACAGAATTCCATGTATATTTGCGGGCAGTCATGGAAGTACCTGCCATTGCATTGACGTTGTGTTTTCCAAATGTCTTATTAAAACTTAATACATTTTCCCATACATGTTCCTCCCAGTATCCTGTGGTTTCGCTATGATAAGGATAGTCACGTTTGGCTTTTGGGTCGGCAACATAGGCCGGAGTATGATAAGTCTGACGTTGGTGCTCACCTCTGTATGCATAGCTTGTCTTGAAATTCAGCCATGGGGTGAAGTTCATGGTCAAGGCAACATTGGCTGTGGTATGATATTTTTTGTCGGTAGATTTTTCATAATGCTGGTCAGCCATAACATTACGGTTACTGGGCAGATCGTCAAAGTCACTTAAGCCGAAGCCATACTCTCTTGTATCATCATAGATAGGAACAAGCGGAGAAATCATGTACATTTCTTTAATGGAATATTCGGGTTGTTTGCTATCCGTAAATTTGAAAGCGATGTTAGCATCAATATCAAATATATATTTGCTCATGTGGAGTTTCAAACGTGCATTATCTTGACGGTAATTGTTACCTAAGAAAATACCTTTTTCGTCAGCATGGTTATATGAAAGTGAATATTGAGCATTTTCAGAACCGCCACGGATACTGAACATATAGTTTTGTGAAACACCACCTCTTAGCATGGCATCCTGCCAGTCTGTATCTATTCCTGTGTTTTTATTTACAAATGCGGGCATAGTAACCTCTGTATCATCTGGATATTGGTTCATGTAGTTCTGATACATTTGTTTATGAACACTTTTGTATTCTTCGGCATTTAGCAGTTCCAGCTTTTTGGCTACGCTTGTAAAGCTTACATAAGTGCTGAAATCAATTTTCATGTCACCCTTTTTACCGTTTTTGGTAGTTACGATAATGACACCATTTGCAGCAACCGAACCATAGATGGCAGCGGCTGCACCATCTTTCAGTACTTCCATTGACTGAATATCTTGCGGATTCACATTTTCAATATCACCGGGAAAACCATCAATGATATAAAGAGGTTGGTTGTCACCAAACGTTTTGACACCACGGATTTTAACCTGCACACCTGCACCGGCATTACCACCAGCTTTCATAATGTTTACACCTGCAATCTTACCTTGCAATGCTTCTGCAGGGTTGGTTGTGGTGCGCTTTACCAAATCGTCTACATCTACTGAGGAAATAGCACCGGTCATATCACTTTTCTTCATGGTCCCATAGCCCACTACTACAACTTCATCCAGCATCTCAGTATCTTCTTTCAAAGTCACCCGGATGTTGGTCTTTCCGTTTACAGGGACTTCTTGTGTTGCATAGCCCACATAAGAAATAATAATAGTGGCTTTGGGGGATACGCTTAATGCAAAGTTACCGTCAAAGTCTGTGATGACCCCGTTGGTTGTACCTTTCTCTACTACACTGGCGCCAATAATAGGTTCGTTGGCAGCATCGGTAACCAGACCGGTCAGCTGAATCGTCTGTGCTAATGTACCGAAGGGAGTCATAAAAGCAAAGAGTAGAATCAATAGCATGATTCTTTCCTTGAAATAATTCTTTTTACTCATGTGAATAAATTTTAAGGTTAATAATTGTTTTTCACATCGCTAAGTAATAGGTTGTATGTGCAAATTCCTAATTATTATACCCTACAAATGAACTACAATGAATAAAAAAACTCTTTTTTTTAATCTACAAATATAAATGTAATATATTGATATATAGTGGTCTATATAAAGAGATAATATCTACAAAATGCTGTTTGATAAAAACTGTAAAAATATAGGTTCTTTAAATATTTTGTAGATAGTCTGTCAAGTCATCCTCCGAAGATAAGTTTAGAGATTTACGTAAACGATATCGATTCATGTTGATTGTTTTGGGAACATTTCCTGTGAGCATCGAGATTTCTTTGGTAGATAGATTTACCCGTAATAAAGTAGCTAGATATCTTTCTCCTTGTGTTAAATTGGGATGCCGTTCGGATAGCCGTTGAAGGAACTCCTGGTTCTTTTCTTCAACATTCATCAGCAAGGTGCTGTTCGTCTTATCTCCATTCTGATATTGGCTGATGAAAGCATTGACTTTCTTCAGATGAGGAATCAATGCCTGTTGGTCCATCTTATATCCTTGCTTTATCATTTCTCTGATTTTCTCCAGCATTTCATTGCGGCTATGCAGGAATACAGCAAAACTGGTAGCTTCCTGACGACTGTTGTATAATGCGCTTTGTACAGATTTTAATTCGAGTTCTTGCTGTCGTACTTTAAGTTCTGCCAATTCGTGTTCCGATTGCTCCAGATTATAGCGGGTAACCATTAACTGCATATTCTTTTTGCGTTTATACCATTGGTATAGAAATATACTGAGTACTATCAATGAGATGAATATGATTACTAGTACAAACAGGTTCCGTTTCAGCAGTTCTATTTCATAAGCTTGCTCTCTTAGTTCTGCTTTCCTTTGTTGGTTTTGATATTGTTTATGGGAAATTTCCTGTTCTACGATGCGTAATTTACTTCCACTTTGCAATTCTTTGCTAAGTATATAGTTGTATCAGGCATTTATAAGCGTTTTTATGGTCTCCAAGGGCATCGTATACCCAAGATAAATATTCGTAATTATCACAAATCAGTTCTTTGGCACTGATGGAAGAAGCGACCTCGTATGCTCTTTGTAAAGCCATCAAGGCATTGTTATATTGTTTTGCATAGAAGTATTGTTTTCCCATATTGTTATAGTTTTCCCCTAATGACCATTGAGAATTCAAGTTCTTGTTGATGATAATGGCCTCATTAATTAAACTTAGCTTTTCATTAAAATCACCCTCATATAAACATAGATTATTCAAATTGGCGGATATCCCTCTTAAATTTTTCTGACTGCGGTTTATTATAAGGGCTTGTTTGAGGAATTGTTCAGCTGTGTTGAACTCATTCATGGAATAATGGATGATGCCACGATCATTGTAGCATAGTGCGATTGAAATGGAATCTCCGATGGATTTAAAGATTGAGATGGCTTTCTCATTCATTTCGATCGCTTTGTTATAGTCGGTCAGTTTACAATAGAGTGCTCCTATCAGTGCGTAAATTTGTCCGTTCAGCTCTTTATTGGCAGGAGTTGCATACTCCAATGCGTCATATAGATTTTTGATGCTCACATCAATTGCCTAATAGCTTTTCTGCCTGACTGTAATAGAACATTGCTTCGGCTTTTTGATCATTTTGCCTTTCTTCAGGAAATAATTCAATTACCTTGGCAGCATAGTAACTGGCCTGCTTCGGATTATTGTATAAGGCTTCAACCGACTTTTTAATCAGTGCCTCGGCTTCTTGTTGTTTATTACGGGCATTAGCCCATGAGAGATTCAGCAGGCAAAGGAGAATATATACAAGTAGGTTGTTTTTCATAATCAAGCGTATTTTGCAAAAATAGTGATTTTCTTTGTAAAAAGACACTCTTGTTTCTCTTTTAAAAGAATATCTTTGCAAGCAACAATAAAGATGAGCTATGTTATTACCTTATTTGAATAAAGATCTGATAGAGGCCGGTTGTGATGAGGCGGGCAGGGGATGTCTGGCAGGATCTGTATATGCAGCAGCTGTTATTTTACCTGTAGATTTTAAGAATGAATTGCTGAATGATTCCAAGCAACTGACGGAGCATCAGCGTTATGCGCTGCGAGAGATTGTGGAAAGAGAAGCATTGGCATGGGCTGTAGGTGTAGTGACTCCTGAAGAGATAGACGAGATAAATATCCTTAATGCGTCTTTTCTGGCAATGCATCGTGCTGTGGATCAATTGAAAATTCGTCCCCAACATTTGTTGATTGATGGGAATCGTTTTAAAAAGTATCAGGATTTGCCGCATACTACTGTGGTAAAAGGAGATGGAAAATATCTTTCTATTGCCGCTGCATCTATCTGGCGAAAACCTATCGTGATGATTATATGAATGAACTGCATAAAGAATATCCTTTTTATGATTGGAATAGTAATAAAGGTTATCCTACTAAAAAGCATCGTGCGGCTATCCGTGAACATGGAACAACGCCATATCATCGGATGACTTTTAATTTGTTGGGAACAGATCCCCAATTAGAGATTCCTTTCTAATTTGAAGATATATAGGAGGATGGGATAACTTCTTTACATTTCATTCTACTTGGTTGAAAATAAAGCGAAGAATCTGTTTGATCCATATGGGTAGTAACAGATTCTTCGTTTCATTTTTTTACAATGGTCTTATTCAGCATATCAATACTTTCCCCGTTGATAAGAGCGATGTCCATAAATAGTGATTACCACAAAACAGATAAATGGCAGGATAAATGAAACATTTACGGCTGGCATATTCCAAATGGTATTCATATCAATAATACTTGCTTGTAAAGGAGGAAGTACGGAACCTCCTAAAATAGCCATAATCAGGCCGGCTGCTCCAAACTTTGCATCATCTCCCAATCCGGTAAGCGCTATGCCATAGATCGTGGGGAACATTAATGACATACAGGCTGAAACAGTTACCAGGCAGTACATACCCCAGATATCCTGGAAGACGATGACTCCGGCGGTGAAGCAGCAACCCGCAATGGCAAGTATGGCCAATAATTTACCTGGATTGAGGTAGCGCAAGATGAAGGTACAGATAAAACGGCTGATACAGAAAATAACCATCGCAATGATATTATATTCTTGTGATAGTACTTCGGCAGCTTTCTCCTCCATACCTTGTGACATGAACAGGCGTGTGCCGTATTGGATGATGAAGGTCCAACACATAATCTGCGCACCTACATAGAAGAATTGTGCCACCACTCCTTCGCGGTAATGATGGATGGAGAAGATACGCTTCAGTGTGGGACCGAAATTGATACTGTGAGACTGGTCACCATTTTTGGGCATTTGGGTAAAACGTATCACTAGAAGCATAACTAATATGACTATTCCGATAGTGAGATAAGGAGCGATCAGTACGGACAGGTCCGCATCTCTTACCATTGCAAATTCTGCCGGGTTTAGTTGGGCTCGTTCTGCCGTATCCATCGGATTTAGTTTCGCCTGGATAAAGTTCATGGCTACATACATTCCCAGTAAAGAACCCATAGGGTTAAACGATTGTGCCAGATTGAGACGTCGGGTAGCGGTAGCTTCTGTTCCCATGGACAAGATGTAAGGGTTGGAACTGGTTTCGAGGAAGGAGAGTCCGCAGGTCAGAATAAAATAAGCTAATAAGAACGGATAGTAGCTGCCTGTCATTTTAGCGGGAAAGAATAATAAGGCTCCTACGGCATAAAGTCCCAATCCCAGCAGGATACCGGCTTTATAAGAGTATTTACGGATAAACATAGCTGCCGGAAAAGCCATGGCGAAATATCCGCCATAGAAGGCAACTTGCACCAATGCGCCATCGGTGACACTCATCCGGAAGATTTTAGAGAATGCTTTTACCATCGGATTGGTGATATCATTGGCGAATCCCCAGAGGGCGAAGCAGCAGGTGACTAATATAAACGGTAGTACGTAACTGACTCCATCTTTGTGCAGGATGGGTTGATCTGTATCTTTCATTTCTTAAATTAAAGATTGAGAATTAAAAATTAAGAAATGAGAATTGAAAACAAAAAAAGGATAGGCATATGACCCTTTCTCAATTTTTAATTTTCAATTCTCAATTTATTAACTATTTGTAAATAGGTCCATAAGTTGAGCAAGCTCTGTAGTCGGAACCTTCCTTATCCATACCGAAGGCATTCCATGATGCCGGGCGGAAAATCTTGTCGTCTTCTACATTATGCATACAAACAGGAATACGTAGCATAGATGCCAGAGTTATTAAATCCTGTCCGATGTGTCCATAGCTGATGGCGCCGTGGTTGGCTCCCCAGTTGTTCATTACCGAATAGACATCACGGAATGCAGGTTTGTCGCATAGGCGGGGTACAAACCAAGTAGTAGGCCATGTGGGATCTGTACGCATGTTCAGTACCTGATGGATTTCCGGATCAATATCTACTGTCCAGCCTTCTGCCAGTTGCAATACTGGACCTAAGCCTTTTACCAGATTAAGACGCATCATGGTGACAGGCATACCGCCTTTAGACAAGAAATTGGAAGAGAAACCGCCTCCACGGAAATAGTCGCGATCTGCCGGATACCAGGTTGTAGCTTTCAGACAAGCTTCGACATCGGCTTCAGTCATTTCCCAGTTGGGCTTCATGCAGGGCTCTCCCGCTTCATTATGGCTCTCACCGGTAGCGTCCAGAGTGGTTGCACCAGAGTTGATAAGATGGATGATACCGTTTTTAGCCATTCCGGTAAGTTCTTTGCCGGTGACACGTTTTACCGCTTCGGGACTCCAGTAAGTACGGATGTCGGAGAACATCTGTCCACAGCCACTCAGCAGGTGACCGAATAACATGGCAACACCATTGCAAGCATCATTTTCGGTAGCCAGAACGTATGCTTCGCGAATGCCGTTCCAGTCGAAAGTGGTGTTGAGCAGTGCTTCACTGAAGTCACCGTTTGGTTTCCAGTCAGTCCATTGGCGTTGCCCCTGGAAGCCGGCTGCGATGGCATTATGGCCGATAGCTTCTTCTTTGAATCCCATTTCAAGCAATTTCGGGTTGCCGACCATCAAGTCACGCATGATGATAGTCATTTTTACAATAAATTCCCAGTCGGCATCCTTCTCTTCACGGGTTTTGCGCTTTTCGGGACGGTTCTTAAAGTCTTCCCCTTCGTTGGGCTTGCAATATTTTTCAGTCCAGGCCATTGCCTTGGCATATTCTTCATGGTCATAGATTCCTTCTTCCATACGGCGCAGGATCTCAGTTTCGTCCACGCTTTCATTACGTATTCCCAGATATTCCTGGAAAAAGTCAGGATCGACAATAGAGCCGGCGATACCCATGCAGACACTACCGAAAGAAAGATAGCTTTTTCCGCGCATATTGCTACAGCCATGGCGGCACGGGCGAAACGCAATAGTTTTTCTGCTACATCGGCCGGAATCGTGTTGTCATCCAAATCTTGTACATCGTGTCCGTAAATACCGAATGCAGCAGCCCTTTTTGTGCGTGCCCGGCTAATACGGCAGCCAGATAAACGGCTCCCGGACGCTCTGTGCCGTTGAATCCCCAGACTGCTTTCGGCCAGTGCGGATGCATATCCATTGTTTCGGAGCCATAGCACCAGCAACTGGTTACGGTAATGGTGGCACCTACTCCTTCGCGTTCGAATTTCTCGGCACAAGCGGCGCTTTCGGCTACACGACCGATGGTGCTGTCTGCTATTACACATTCCACGGGGCTTCCGTCACCGTTTTTCAAGTTAGATGAAATCAGTTCGGCAACAGCTTTTGCCAGGTTCATAGTTTTGTCTTCAAGGCTTTCGCGGACACCACCCTGGCGGCCGTCGATAGTGGGACGAATCCCGATTTTAGGATACTTTTTCATGATATACATAGGTTTTAGTTGTTAAATTGAATTTCTTAAATGGACTTCGGTAGGGAGATAAGTTCTTATTTCCTGTCCAGTTAGTACAAATTCTGCGGCTTTCCGCCCCAGCTCTTCCCAGTTGATACTGAGTACCGTAATCCCTTGGTCTATTACCTCGTAGGCAGGAGTGTCATTGTAGGCTATCAGTCCGAAATCTTCTCCGCATTTCAGCCCGGTTGTCCGGCTTTGCTTGATTATATTGACTACCTCTATCTGACGGATTGCAATGTATACTTCTCCTTTACGGACTTGTATCCGGTCTGTATTTTCCACAATGGCTGAATCAATGTGATAATCCTGACAGAAACAATTGAAATACTGACAACTGCTACGGGGGTGTTTGATGTCTTCGGGAAATAAAAGTACTAGTCTCTGATATTTTCTCAGATGTTCTTTCAATGCGGCCAATGCATGATAAAAGGAATCGTCAAAATCCTGACATACGTATGAATAGTCCTTTTTATCGAACTTCCCGAAATCCAACAGCAGCAACTTAGACGAATCTATTTTGTAAAGATGGGGGGATAGTTTCTCATTGTCGAAGTTCATCACAATGTATTTATTGTATCTGCCTATTGATTCACGTAAGATGGTATTGAAAAGTCGTTCATTATATTGATGAAACAATAAATCTACTTTGTAGTTGATGGATAGTTTTTTGATAAAACTATTATATAACGAGTATTTAAAGGGAGAATATTCGTCCAGCAGAAGCAGAATGTTTGTAAGCTTGTTGGTAACGTAGTAACCTTTGCCCGGAGTAGAGTCTATTATTCCCCGGTCTTTTAAATCAATGAATGCTTTGAACACCGTATCCCGCGACACTTGATACTCACGGCTCAGTTTGTTGATGGACGGTAATGTGCAGTCCGATTTATATTTGCCCATGGAAATCTCCTGACTGAGTAAATCAGCCAGTTGTTTCACTTTAGTGGTCTGCTGTCCAAAGGTAACTTTCATGAACTGTTTAAGGTTTTACGCGGACAATGCAAACTGTGCTGAACTGTCCCGATGCAAAGGAATGCAATTTATTCATAAACAGCAAGATGAAAAGGTATGTTTTATAACACAAGAATCGAAGCTTCTATATCGATTTCCGGAAGAATGTGTAGTACGTACTAATCAAATAATATAATGAGAGTATTTGCCGAAGTATATTAACCGCATTACAGAACAAAGGGGGGGAGTCGTGTCTTGCCGGTGCGCCGGATATTGTTTTGCTGGTTTGTGAAATGATTGCCGGGCGTATGAATGCAAAATTGACTCGGGATATGGAATTTAAAGACGGACTGCATTTTATCATCGAACTTCCTCTATAAAAAATAGGTGAAACATTATTCATTGACAGGGCTTTTTTGTACCTTTGCACCCGGAAAAAGCAAGGATAAACTTTAAACAAAATAAGATTATGAGTAAAAAAGCCCTTTTAATGATTCTTGATGGTTGGGGTATCGGCGATCAAGGTAAAGACGATGTAATCTTTAACACTCCCACTCCTTACTGGGATTCTCTGTTGGCAAACTATCCGCACTCTGAATTGCAGGCTAGCGGTGAGAACGTTGGTTTGCCCGACGGACAGATGGGTAACTCCGAAGTAGGACACTTGAATATCGGTGCAGGACGTATCGTTTATCAGGATTTGGTAAAGATTAACCGTGCATGTGCCGACAACAGCATAATGAAGAATCCCGAGATTGTTTCCGCTTTCTCTTACGCAAAGGAAAATGGCAAGAACATCCACTTTATGGGATTGACTTCAAACGGTGGTGTACACAGTTCATTCGATCATTTGTTCAAACTTTGCGATATCTCTAAAGAATATGGCATTGAAAATACATTTATCCACTGCTTTATGGATGGTCGTGACACAGACCCGAAGAGTGGTAAAGGCTTTATCGAACAACTGACTGCGCACTGTGAAAAATCAGCCGGTAAAATCGCTTCTATCGTTGGTCGCTTCTATGCTATGGATCGTGACAAGCGTTGGGAACGTGTGAAAGAAGCATACGACCTGTTGGTTGAAGGTAAAGGAAAGCAAGCCACCGATATGGTTCAGGCTATGCAGGAATCATACGATGAAGGTGTTACAGATGAATTCATCAAACCGATCAATAATTCTACCGTAGACGGTACCATCAAAGAAGGTGATGTGGTTATCTTCTTCAACTACCGTAACGACCGTGCCAAGGAATTGACTGTTGTGCTGACTCAACAGGATATGCCGGAACAAGGTATGCATACTATTCCGGGCTTGCAGTTTTATTGCATGACTCCGTATGATGCGTCTTTCAAGGGTGTTCATATTCTGTTCGACAAGGAAAATGTTCAAAATACGTTGGGTGAATATCTGGCTGCTAACGGTAAGACTCAGTTACACATTGCAGAAACGGAAAAGTATGCTCACGTAACTTTCTTCTTCAATGGTGGTCGTGAAACTCCGTATGATGCCGAAGAGCGTATCTTGGTTCCATCTCCGAAAGTGGCTACTTACGACTTGAAGCCTGAGATGAGTGCTTATGAAGTGAAGGATAAATTGGTAGAAGCCATCAAGACCCAGAAATTCGATTTCATTGTCGTGAATTACGCTAATGGTGATATGGTAGGTCATACAGGTATCTATGACGCTATTGAAAAAGCAGTGAAGGCTATTGACGAGTGCGTGAAAGATACAGTGGAAGCTGCCAAGCTAATGATTATGAAGTAATCATTATTGCCGACCACGGTAATGCCGACCATGCACTGAATGAAGATGGTACACCTAATACGGCTCACTCTTTGAACCCTGTTCCATTTGTATATGTAACAGAGAATAAGAATGCTAAAGTGGAAAATGGTGTATTGGCAGATGTTGCTCCTTCTATCTTGCACATTTTGGGCATGCCCCAGCCTGCCGACATGACCGGACGGGATTTGATAAAATAATGTAGAAAGTATATTTATTTGTCATTCTGAACAAGGTGAGGAATCTGTAATGAAGCATGGATCGTCACTTTGTCCGGAATGACATTTTAATTTAATAAGAGATGATACAGATAGATGATGTTGTAATCTCCCTTGATGTGTTTCGTGAGAATTTCTTTGTAATCTCGATGCCTGCAAAGGTGAGTGCTGCATAGAGGGAGATGCCGGTGCACCGGTGGAATTGGATGAAGTGGAAAAACTGGAAGAGGTGCTTCCTGTTATTTGGGACGAGCTTTCACCCGAGGCACGGGCGGTGATTGATAAGCAGGGAGTGGTTTATACAGATGAAGAAGGCGATTTGGTAACTTCCATCGTCAATCATAAAGACTGTGTATTTACCTGTTATGATGAGAAGGGGTACTGTTATTGTGCCATTGAGAAAGCTTTCCGGGCAGGTAAGACCGATTTCTATAAACCAATCTCCTGTCATCTTTATCCCATCCGTATAGGTGATTATGGTCCTTACAAAGCGGTGAATTATCATCGTTGGAACGTATGTAAAGCCGCAGTGTTGCTGGGACAAAAAGAGAATCTGCCTGTTTATAAGTTCTTAAAAGAACCGTTGGTACGGAAATTTGGCGAGGAATGGTATAAGGAGCTGGAGATTGCGGCAGAGGAATTGCAGAGAAGAGGAATGATGTAAATCTTGTCCGGTTTGATCATTCCCGATTTATTATATTAACCAAAATTTAATACTACGAAAAGCCCCCATGAAAAGATTACTCTTGTCGTGCTGTATCCTGTTATGCGTCGTTTCGGCTATGCAGGCTCAAGAACAGCCCTTAATCAGTCCGGATGATTCTATCCGCAGTTTGGTGGGACGTCTGTTCCCGAACAGCAATCCGGATATCTCAGCGCACATGAATCTGCAATTCTCTACTTCGGGAGTTGCCAACTTTGTTGAAGGCGATTTGGAAGACGCCTCTTTCAAACTGAATCGTGTGAAGCTGGAAATATTAGGTTCTTTCAGCAAGCAATTTTCTTATCATTTCCGTCAGTCGTTTAATAAATACAGTAATCCGCACTCGCTGGATAATTTATCCTCTTCTATTGAGTATGCTCTGGTAAATTGGAAGATGTCCGATAAGTTCACTTTGAATGTCGGAAAACAAGATATCGCCTTGGGAGGATATGAATATTATGTCAATGCCATCAAGGTACGCGAGTATAGTGAGTTTAATGATAATATCAGTTGCTATCAGGCGGGGGTAGCCGGAAGATTCAATTTGTCGCCTGCCAATGAGTTGGTGCTTCAGGTAGTAAACAACCGTAGCGGAGAGAATGATGAGACTTATCTTTACGGTTTGCCGCAAGGGGTGGAAAAGGCCAAAGTCCCTGTTCTGTCAACCGTGAACTGGAACGGGCTCTTCTTTGATAATGCGGTGCAATTGCGTTATGCGGCGTCATACGGACAGCTGGCGGAAGGTAAAAACCTTTATTGTTTTACGGCGGGTAATATATATGAGAAAGGTCCTGTTATCGCTTATGTTGATTTGATGTATTCTCGTGAAGGATTGGATAGCAAAGGAATTATCAGTGACTTGCAAGGCCCTGTTCTGTCGGCTCCGTCTACAGCGCAGCATGCGGAATACTTTACTACCGTGGTGAACTTTGACTATCGTATCCATCCTAATTGGAATCTTTACCTGAAAGCGCTTATGAGAGGCTGGTATTTATAAGACAAACGGGCATTTTGAGAAAGGCTTTATCGTACGACATGGAATGCGCAGGCTTGTGTGGAGTATTTCCCGATGCGCAATAGCGAACTGCTTCTCTTTGCCCATTTTTTATATAAAGGACATCATTTGGCCCGGCGTGCGCAGGCCTGGGAGGCATGAGTCCGGATACCCAACGCGTCTCCATCGGGTTGGTTTACTCTATTCCGGTGTTCTGATACACACAACTGTCCTCATGCTGCACGCTAAAGCGTTTTTGCTGTATGGTCAAGACCTTTTATACAGAAAGCTACTGCATCCTTCCATAGCAAGATGTACGTCTCACAGTGGAAGAACGTAGTAATTGATAGGAGGAAAAGTCTTAAGGATGAGGTTTCCTCTTTTTTATTGTAAGATCGGGAAAATACGCTATATTTGTGAAATAATTAAATACTTCAATTAACAACACAAGATAGTATAATGAAAAAGATCGTCTTTTTTTTCCTGATGACTATATTGATAGCCTCATGCCATCAAGAAGAACTTTCTTCTGTTCCAGATGAACCGGAAGGGAAACAGCCTGTTTTTGATTTATCGGAAGAAGAGGTGCTTCAGGGTTGCATTTATGTGAAATTGAAAGAAGAACCAGCCGGAGAGGTGCGGGTAAGGAGCATAGGCAACACGGTAACGACAGGAGTCAAGGTATTGGATCGGGCTGCTTCTTCTTTGAAAATCGAGAGAATGGAACGTACTTTCCTTATGCTGGCAAGTTTGAAGAACGTACGTAAAGAGGGGCTTCATTTATGGTATAATGTCTGGTTTTCTAAAGAGACATCGGCCACCCGTGCTGCTACCGAAGTGGCTTTTCTGGATGGTATTGAAACGGCTGTACCTGTTCCTAAGATTGTATCCAGGGCAACGCCGGAAACAGCGTGGAGCCTGTATGGCGTCCGGACGGGAGAGTGGCTGTTCAATGATCCGGATCTGTCCAGACAATGGTATCTGGATAATCCCGGTACGGAGTCTTGGCAGAAGAAGGGTGCGGATATCCGTTTGTTTGATGTGTGGAAACAATATAATGGGAATCCGGCTGTCATTGTAGCGGTTGTAGATGGAGGCATTAATCAGGAACATCCTGATTTGCAGGATAATCTATGGACGAATCCGGATGAGATACCAGGTAATGGTATGGACGATGATGGCAATGGATATGTGGATGACATACATGGTTATAATTTTGTGGATGATAATGCGACTTTGGTTCCTCACCGCCATGGGACTCATGTGCGGGCACTATCGGTGCGACAAATAATAATGGAACAGGTATCAGCAGCATTGCAGGGGGGGACGGAACTTCCGGCAGTGGGGTGAGACTCATGAGTTGTCAGATTTTGAAAAGCCTTACCTCTATCGGAGGAGAAGTAGCTTCTGATCCGTTTATTGCCGCCGCGATTAAGTATGGCGCTGATAATGGAGCTGTCATCAGCAGAACAGCTGGGGATACGCTGCCACTAGGGCGGGAAGGAATGCTTCTTCGTATATTAATCCTGTACATAAGGAAGCTATTGATTACTTTATAAAATATGCCGGATGTGATAACAAAGGAGAGCAACTTGACGGAAGTCCCATGAAGGGAGGTATTGTATTGTTTGCATCAGGTAATGCGAATACGTCCGATCCCAGGATAGCGGCACCGGCTGATTATGAAAAGGTTGTTGCGGTTGCAGCCATTGAGGCCGATTATAGGAAAGCTTCTTATTCCAATTATGGCACTTATACGGATATTTCTGCTCCCGGCGGATCGTTGGATGGAGACGGACGGATTTGGAGCACGACTACGGAACGATCCAATAATTATGAATACTTGGCTGGTACATCGATGGCGTGCCCGCTGGTCAGTGGTGTAGCGGCCTTGGTGATAGAGAAGTATGGGGTAGGCAAGAAAGGGTTTACACCGGAGGCTTTGAAGGAGATCCTCTATCAGAGTGCATACGACTTGGATGAATATAATCCGCGATATGCCGGTCAGTTAGGACACGGATGTGTGGATGCCGCCGCCGCTTTAGAGATCGATGTCTCCAATCTTCATCCTTTTATCTTAAAATCCATCAAATAACTGATAATATGCTGATATTCAGTGTGAGCAGTAGTATGTCCGGAAATGGGAAATTGATTTTGTATAATGGCATCGGCAGCAAGGTGTTGGATCTTCATCTGAAACTTGAAGCCGCATCCCTGCATGCTGTGGACATAACCAAACTCTCTGCCGGATATTATACCTTAGTCTATCAGGCTAAAGGGATGGAAATCAGAGAGAAATTTATCAAGTACTAATCCCAAAAAATAAAGAATATGAGACGAATAGGATTAGGTCTGTTTATAATAGGCATAACTTTTGCCAAGGCTTATGGTCAGGAGGATTACGGACCTGTCAATACCGGAGCGGCAAACTATCTGACTATATCAGCCGATGCGCGCAGCGCGGCCATGGGGGGAGTCGGTGTGGCGGCTCCGGGAGGAGATCATGCCGTTTTCATAATGGTGCGGCAGCTTTATCGGATGTGACGCGCAGAGGTGGGGTTGCTTATACTTATTCTCCATGGATGCGTGACTATGAGTCCGGATACTCTCTTCATAGCCTGGGTAGTTTTTACAAAATCAATCAGCGTAATGCCATTCTGTTAGGTCTCCGTTATTTCGACTATCCGGAGATGGATGGGAACAGGAGGGTGCTTCGGGCATACATCCCAAAGAAATAGCCGTGGAGGCTGGTTATGCATACGAGGTTATAAAGAATTTTTCTGTTTCCGCTACTTTCAAATACTTGTTTTCGGATATGGGCAGGATAGGCAATAGCGTGGCGCAAGTTCTGTGGCGTTTGATTTAGGAGTATTGTATAAGTGCGGGATAAATGATTGGGAGGGTGCCGGCTGGTCGGTCGGGCTTCATGTGAGTAATCTTGGACCGAAAATAAACTATCTGACTTCTAAAGATGCTCTTCCTGCAACGGTTAAAGTGGGAGGTGCTGCTGACCTGCCTTTTTTACAAATGCATAAATTGACTTTGACTGCCGATTTGGGTTACAGACTTTCACCTGCCGACGTACAGGCGTTAAGTGTAAGTGCCGGCGCGGAATATGCATGGAGGGAACTGGTGATGTTGCGTGGTGGTTATCATTGCGGTGATAAGAAGAAAGGAGATGCCAGTTATGCTACTGCTGGAGCGGGAGTGGAATATGCCGGTGTGCGTCTGGATTTTGCATGGCTGTTTGCAGGGCATGAATACCTTGCCCGAAATACGTTCTGGGTGTCTTTAGGATACTCTTTTTAGACAGAACGTAAGAGCAGTGCTTGCAGTAACCGTCGGATCGTTGGCTGTAGGGGCGGGTTGAATTTGCCCGGATACACCTTCTTTGTGGTATCAGACAGAAGCATTCCGCCCCTACAGGGAACACGATGGTAGTGAAAAAACTTATCAGACAGCCTCGCCAAGATCAACAATTAGTTGAGGCATGGGAAAGTTGTCAGAATACGGTAACTGTGTGCCGGAATTTCCATTTTCTGAGTTGCATCTTTCACTTCAACCTCATCACCGATGAGATAATCATACCATTTGCCTGTAACGGGGAAAGTAACGGTATATGCTCCATCGGTCTTGCTGAAGTTTCCGGCAACTAACATGTGCTTGGTTGTGGAAGATAAAGTGATGAATCTTCCTTGTCCCCAGTCGCTTGTACCGACTTCCCATGAGAATTGGCTGGTGCTGGTAAATAATTCGGGATTATCATTGCGTAATTTTATCAGCCGTGAATAACTATCGTGTAAAGCCTTGCGGTCTTTGTTCTCCAGATATTCCCAGTGTAGCGGTTTCTTTCCTGTCCGGCCGTTCTCTTCGATGGAAACATCGTATCCCATCTCTCCGAACTGCCAGATCATTTTAGGGCCGGGTACAGTGAAGAAGAAGGATGCGTTCACTTCAAGTTGCCGCATACGGGTGGTTAAGTCTGTTTTCAATGCTTCATCTCCCCATTGGGTTTGCTTGTAGGCGGCTCGTTCTTCGTCATGGCTTTCCATAAATCCTATCCATGCGGGGATACTTTCGTACAGTCCGTCAAATGCGCTGTCATCGTTCCAACCCATGGCGGTCTGGCAATAGGCGTTATTCATGTTCCGCCATAAGTGCATACCGTCTTCGGCCAGTTCTTTTTCTTCTTTGCTATCACAGAAATGTTCCAGGATAACGTATGCCTCGGGTTTCACTTCTTTGATGGCCGCGTGGTAATCTTTCAGAATCTCGATGCGGCTCTTGTCGTAATTGGAAGCGCTACTTTCGGTTGATGCGGCTTGTGTAAAACCTTTAGTCAGGTCGAAACGGAATCCGTCTATATGGTATTCATTCAATAAGAATTGCAGATTGCGTTTCACGAATTTACGTACCAAAGGACTTTCATGATTGAAGTCGTGGAATACGCTGTAAGGGTGAGGTGCGTCTACGTTAAAGTAGGGATTGTTTGGGCTGTCTTATTGTTTGCGCTGTTCCAGTACAATTTGGCAAACGGCATACTTCCGGTTGCATGATTGTAAACTACATCAAAAATAACTGCCATTCCTGCCTTGTGGCACGCATCAATGAAGTCTTTGTACATTTTCTTTGTTCCATACGCTTTGTCCAGAGCAAAGAAGAAGCATGGATTATATCCCCAGCTATCGTTGCCGTCAAATTCCTGGACAGGCATTAATTCAATGGCATTAACACCCAGTGATTTCAAATAATCCAGTTTTTGCATGGCTCCATTGAGGTCATTACTTGCCGTGAAATCACGGAGAAGCATCTCATAAATGACTAGTTGTTCCGGATTGGGTACCTTGAAGTCAGATACTGACCAGCGGTAGTTATCCTGCTGTATCTTGAAAACGGATACGATTCCTTTTCCTCCTTCGGGATAACTTTTGTTATCCGGATAAGTGGAAGAGGATATATAGGAGTCATTATCAGGATCGAGTATCTTTTCGCAATAGGCGTCTCCCAGACGGATGGTTTCACCATTTCTGGTACCTACATAATATTGGAAGGCATATTCTTTGTTTACATCCAGATTTCTGAGAGTGATCCACCAGCAACCGCTGGCATCATCGCGATACATCTGGCAATTGTCTTCGTTGCTAAGTTGCCAATGATTGAAATCACCTACCACATGGGCGAAATCTTTATGGTTCCCGTCCGTGTCTTTATCGTAAAGGACGAGGGTGACTGTAGAGTTGTCTATAATGTTGATGCCTTCTGCTACATTTTCAGGCAACGTTCCTTTCTTGATAGAGGCCGGAACAAATTCTTGGTAAGTATTGTCTGTGACAGGTATAAAGAGGTCTTCGGTTTGCAGACTTCCATCTTCGTTGCGGAGTACGAATCCTAATTTTTTGACTGGGGTCTTTTCTGAACTGTACCATTGGCGGATGGACGGAGATAAGGTAAGCGTCCATACATTATTATCCAGTTTGGACATTTTACACTTGTCCGTGTTTTCATTCCATTCACTTTGTACGTATGACCAAGAGCCTTCACAGATAATGCCTGTATGTGCATATACTGTTCCCTGATAGTTATATAGGAGAGAAGAGCTGGCGGCTCTGTAGTAGATGGTCAGCGGTCGGTCGGCATCAGGCTCTTCCAAAGAATAGCTGAGTCCTCGGGTATGACAATGGGTTTGGGGGTTTGGGAGATGGTGAACGATTTTTGTGCGCTTCCCGCTATCAGGTTCAGATGGACATTCCGGGTGTCATCGCTTTCGTTTTCATTGACGGTGATGCTGACAGTAACAGTTCCGGCTTCTCCCCGGGTCGGAGTTACGATGCACCAGTTGTTTGCTCCAGGTTCATCCAGTGCAGCCTGCCAGGCTCTGCCGGCTGTAAAAGTGATGCTTCTTACTCCGGGTTGTGAGGCGAATGTCATTCCATTGGCAAAGAAGTTCTCACTTTCAGGAGCCGGAGTGATGGAATCGGTCAAGTTATCGTCATCGGAACAGGCAGTGAATAAACTCGCAACGAGTCCTAGGAAAAAAGAAAAGTATATTTTTCATAATCTTGTTATTTAAGGGGTAAAATGAAAAAAGACATCAGGCATCATCGGATAAACGGTAGGTGCTTGATGTCTTTTCGGATCAATTATTTAGCGTTTGACTACAGTGGCATGATAGTTGCTTGCGTCTCCTAATTTTAGAGTAATGACATAAGTACCAGCTCGGTAGTGATATTGTCTCCTCCATAAGTCAGATGGTTCAAGTCTCCACCCAGATTAATATCCCATTTGTTATTGGCGCGGAATTTATAGTTTCCGGCTGCCAGTTCGGTTGTTATACTCCATTCACCGGTTTCCGCATTCAGTGTCATGGGGGTTGAATTGTCCCATCCTCTTGGGTCGCGTCGCTATTATTCCCCATTCGGTTTTACTGAATTTATAAGTCAAGGTGGACAGGTTGGCTTCTATACGATAAAATCCGGTTTCTGTGACACTCAGGTTTCCGGCTCCTCCATCGGTGCTCAGTTCGGTATCACTGGCATAGCCATAGTTTGTACCGTCCCAGTCTTTCTGTGAGGTAAGTTTAAATGTGTTATCCGCATCCATATAGATATAGCCGTCATAATGAGTCATATCCGTAGAATAAAGATAAGGCGCCGTCTCTGGTTTCCATCCTTGGTGTCCGCCCGGAACGTAAAGGAACGGGCTGATATTTCCCAATGCTTCTATCTTATAGGTATATTCCAGCATGTTCAAGGTGATTTTCACCCATCCTTTGGCAGGGATTTTTCCGGCTTGCGGGTTTTCTGTCACTAACAGGCCGCTCTCAGAGTCGTCACCGTTTGTGCTACGCCCAGTGCCCCCGGTGCCCAAATATCTCCGCCATCTACATTGCTTTGTGGAATAATCTTCCAGTAACATTCATCCTTGGGCATTTCCACAATCATGCTGAAAACCGGATCTTCATATACATCTTTTCCGCTATGACCGAATTTTATCAATGCTTCGGAATTCCATTTATTTACATCCCCTATCAAGTAATAGGCGGTGTCGATGAACAAAGCTTCGGGAGTCGCTTCAATTTTTCCCAGTGTTATTTTTTCCGGAAGGGCTATTGCTGAGGTGTGGCTTACGATATAGATTGTCGCGCGTGTATAGATTGTCCGTGCATAGGGAGCTTTGCCATAGATCTCTTTTACAACCTCTTCCAGCTCTCCTGCAGTGACGGAGGCTGTTCCGTTTTTAACGCTACAGGGCAAGGGGACTGCTTGGGTAAAGGTTTCATCTTTCGAAACTTCCACTTCCAGATTGATGGTGTCTCCTTCTGTCAGTTCCGGATGGTCGGTCAGTTTGGCAACTTCCAGCAGGGTTGCATCATCCAAGTCCTTGAAAAGGATCGGGGCTGTGCATGAACTTCCTAAAGACAGGGTGAACCCTTCTACGTTTTGTACAGGTTCTTGCGGGTTGGTCTGTGGCAATGCGAAATGATCGTTGACGTTGTCATCGCAGCCCGTCAGGGCTGCAATGAATATCAATAACATATATAAATTAATTTTTTTCATAATCTTGTAATTTAAGGGATGATTTACTTGATGGCGCCTTTATTGTCAATAAAGTTCAGATAGGCTTTTTGACCTGCATTTCCCATGGCGCGTTCCTGGTCTTCACCGGTACCGCGATATTCTATCTTACCTCCCAGAATAATAAATTCGCTTTTCCACCAGTCAATGTCTGCTAACTTGATACACATGCGTACTTCGCCGGATGCAACGAAGGCGGGGGATACGAATTCTCCTTTGCCCTCGGGAACGGTAAACATATTGGCCTCTGTGAATGAGTCCCAGCCACCGGAAGTATCACCGGTCAGATACACTTCGGGCTTGTAGAAATCGACTGCGTATTTATAATTCCGTCCTTCGAGAGTGACTTTCACGACTACTATATACCATCCCGGATTACCAATCTCAATGTTATCTTCGCCTCCTGCATCCACCAGTTTTTAGATGCTTCACTGATGGTCACTCCCTGGATTCCTACTTGATTGTTGTCCCACGATGTAGCTGTATTCAGTTTGAATGCGGCTTTATTCCCGTCTGCATCGGCTCCCAGATATTGCATGGACCAGAACATACCTTCGTTGGAATGAACCGGAATCATGGAATAACATTTGCTCCAATCCCAGTCGCACACACTGCCGATGAGATATAGATTGGTGGGCAGAGTCACTGCGGGCAAAGCATAATAGGGGAGAACTTGTGGCAATTCTATGATGTTCGAGGTGATGGTGCTGCCTGCTATCTCGGATTTGTTGTCGGTCAGGGCGGAAGCGTCAGACGAACATACAAAGGTATGGGGGCTTTGGGAAACTCGTCTTCATTTACTCCTAATAAATTGGAAATAGCGACAGCAACTTCTTGTGCGTCCACTTCCATTTTGGCTGTTGAATACTTGGTGTCCAGAGTCGCATTCTTTTCAAAAGCCTGGTCCAGAGCGATTTCTACAGTATAGCGCGTGGCAGCTGTGAAACCATAATCGGGCTGTGAACAGGTCAGTTGTATGGTGGCTGTGTTCTTTAAATCATAGATACCCGATGCGTATTTAGGAACATTAAGCACAAACTCGGTCGGCTCTGTGAAGACAGGAGTGCCCTCATCGTCCGAGCACGCTACAAGTGTGCTCAAACTGAATACGAGGATGAATAAGTATATCATCTTTTTCATTGTTTCTCAAATTTATAAGGTTAAACTGTTATTTTAGTGTGGCATAGCCCGGATTCTGAACCAAGTTCGGATTGGCTGTCAAGTCTTTATCGCTGATGGGATAGATATTGAACTTGCTGTCAATATTGGCTATACCTTCTTGAGGGCCGCCTTTGTAGTCCCAGGCATATTCTTTAGTGAATTTGCCGAAGCGTATCAGATCCGAGCGGCGCTGACCTTCCCAATATAGTTCACGGGAGCGTTCCGCTAAAATGAAATCCAGAGTCAGATCGGAACCGGAGATATTGCCCGATTTGTCACCATTGGCTCTTTCGCGCAATAAGTTGATATACCTACAGCGGTAGAGACATCGGCTCCGGTTGCTTGTCGTGCGGCACATTCCGCATAAATTAAATAGATGTCAGCCAGTCGGAACAGAGGGAAGTCTGTGTCGGGCCATGCGGAAGGGGTGACTTCATTCTGATCCCAGCCCAGATTGGTGAATTTGTGGCAGAGATAGCCGCTGTTCCAATCGGTCAGTACAGGAACTACATCTCTACGGGTTTTCACTCCTTGCTCTGTGCAGTTGTCTCCGTTTTCACCATCCACATATTCCTTTACATCAAAGAATATAAAACGACTGTCCTTCTTTAAGGTGCTTCCGTGGTGGTCGTATCCTACCACCGGTGAATAATCGAATTGTTTGACTAGTTGTGAACAGGGCTTTAAACAAGTCCATGAGGCGTCCATACCCAACCATTTGGGATTAAGCAAACCACCGTAGGCTGCCGCTGTGACCATAATGCTGTTTCCATAGCTTTTGGCATTTTCACCATCGCAAGGAATGGCGAAAATAATCTCATTGCCATGCAACGGGGAAAGATGATTCTCGCCGCAGAACAGATTCCTGTAATTCTTTTCCAATCCGAAACCCCCTTCATGAATGACTTTATTGGCATAAGAGACTGCCTGGTCGTACATGGGTGTACCTGTATATACTTCGGCATTGAGGTACATCTTGGCCAAAAGGGTATTGACTACAGGTTTGGTCATACGCCCGTAAGTGCCATCGTACCTTTCTCCGGCAGAGAACTGTTTTCTGAAAGATCTTTCAATTCGGTTACCACTTTGTCGAATATTTCTTTAGCTCCCAATTGATGGTTCCAGGACTTGTCATTAGTGGGGCTGTCATCCCATACCCATCCCGGGTTTCTATATACATCAATCAGATAGTAATAGTTCATGGCTCGCAGGCACGGACTTCATCTCTGAATTGTTTGATATTAGGTATTCCGCAGTCTTCCGGATAATTGTCTAGAAATTCTTTGCAATACCGGATGTTCAGCATGGCTCTTTGATAAAATGTATAAGCGTAGAACAGGGTATAGTCCCAATTATTGGTACAGAGTTCCACTATACCTTCATCTTTCCAGTTCCAAAGGGCTTCATCGGTAGGGTATAGCTCAAGGGACAGCAGTCCGCGCAGGAAACATAAAGAACCCTGATCCGGACCCTGAAGGTCTTGAACACCTCCCGAAGGTCCTACATTGCCGGACAAGCCGAAACCGCTATAAATTTTGGCGAGGAAAGACTGGCAGTCTGACTCATTGATAATTTCGGACTGGCCTTTGTCTATGATTGGATTTTGATCCAGATCATTTATGCAGGAGGATGTGGACAGGCAGAGAATGGCTGCTCCTACGAAAACGTATTTTTTTTATGTTAAGATTGAATTTCATACTGTTTCTTTATTAAAAGTTGATATTAACACCGAACAATACACTGATAGGACGAGGATATACCTGGCGGTCCATACCTCCGTCTACTTCAGGATCGAGGCCGTCATACGGAGTGATGGTAATGGGATTTTGTACAGTGGCATACAGACGTCCCGACAAACCGTGGTATTTAGCTCCTTGGAGGAAATTCTCAAAGGAATATCCCAATGTGATATTATCTATCTTCAAAAAAGAAGCGTTTTGGATGTAATAATCCGACTGGCGCTGTCTTTCTTGGAATTGGTATTGAATGCGGCTTTCGGTTGATTGGACAAAGCGCTGTTGCTGAAAATGGCGCTGGTGCCGATAGCGGCATTGGCTGCTATACCGTTGTAGTTATAGTTCCCTATGCTGCGCGTCCGTTAAAACCGAAGTCCCAGTTCTTATATGATACTTTGGAGTTGAATCCCATAATCACGTCAGCGGTGGGCTTATGATACTGGTATAAGTCCTTTTCAGTCACTTCACCATCACCGTTACGGTCAACATAGACTCCTTCCATCGGGTTACCATTCTTGTCATATACTTGTTCAAATACATAATAAGTTCCGGGAGCATAGCCTACGCTGTGTATTTTAATGGTCTTGCCACCATCACCTCCGGTCGATTCAAAGCGTTTGCCCGGTGAGTCGCTGTTGTCATTGTAGTCCAGTTTGGTAATTTCAGTTTTGTTCCAAGCGACATTGAAGCCTAAATCCCAGTTCCATGTAGAACTAACGATGGGTTTTGCATTGATGGCAAATTCAAAACCGGTATTTTTCAATGAACCGATATTGGCCACCACATATTCGGCAAAGTCGGTACCTGCAGGAACATTCACTTCGGCATTGATCAGGTCTTTTGTATCGCGGATGTAAAAATCGGCCGAACCGTTGATACGGTTGTTAAAGAACCCATAGTCTATACCTACATTATAAGTAGTGGTCTGCTCCCATTTCAAATCGGGGCTGGAAGCTGAAGGTGATACTACATTCACCCATTTTACATTTCCTGACTCATCATAGATGGGATACATGGCACCACCTTGACCGTATCTCCAGAAAGACATATAAGGATAATCACCTTGCTGGATATCTTGCTGGCCGGTGATACCCCATCCCAAACGAAGTTTCAATTCACTTAAATCCTTGAACTTTTTCAAGAAAGCTTCTTCGTTCATTTTCCATCCTAGGGCTACGGAAGGGAATAATCCCAACGGTTGTTCTTGGCAAAACGTGAAGAGGCGTCATCGCGTAAAGTGAAAGTCAACAGGTACTTGTCCCATGCCGTATAGTTCAAACGTCCGTAAAATGATAATAGGACATATTGGGATTCAGCCGGTTGCTGGTCTCCGTTCATGCTTGTTTTTTCACCGAAGTTCTCTTCGTTTCTTGAAAGATACCATGTCTCTTTGTTGCTTTCATAATGATATTTCTGATAGGAATAACCTGCCATGACATCAAAGTGCTGCTTGGCGAAATCCTTGCTGTATTGTGCATAGAAATCAAGTAAGGTATTTCTTCTTTCGTAAAAGTAAAGGTAGTTGCTGCCCGATTTCAGAGGGTCTTCACCATACGAACCGGGGGCGCTGGGATCAACATATTTGTCACCGTCACTCTTGGTATAGTCCATGCCCACATTCAGGTTCAGACGCAGGTCGGGCAGAAAATGGACTTATAGTCAAATTGGGCATTCCCGATGAAGGATTTGACTTTTGACTGGTCGTCTGTCATCTCAAGTAGGGATACAGGGTTGACACCGGCAGAGGATGCCTTTGTACCGTTGGGGTCATTATCCGTAGTCCAGGTGAAGTATCCGCCGAATTTATTGTTGTCATTCTTAACGGGCTTGGTGGGGTCGAAAGACACTGCACCCACAACGGCACCGGTGTCAGCGAACTGATTTTTGATGTAAATGCCTTTGGCGTTCAGGTTCATGTTCAAATGATCGTCAAAGAATTTGGGAGTCAAAGAAACGCTTCCGGTGTAACGTTCAAAGTTCGAGGTCTTCAGGATACCGTTTTGATTGGTATAACCAAAAGAAACACGGTAGGGAAGATAGTCTTTGACAGAACCGTAGGCACTGATATTGTGTTCTGTGGAAACAGCGGTTCTCATCACTTCGTCCTGCCAGTCGGTGTTTACTCCCGGATAAAGGTTGACGGCTGTAATCATGGCTTCCGTTGCGTTGGGGTTGTTGATGATGAAATCGCGGTATTCGTCTCCTGTCATGACATCTATTTTATTTTTCCGGGTGCTGACAGAGACATTGCCCGAATAGTTTATCTTCACAGAACCTGTCTTGCCTTTCTTGGTAGTAATGATGATTACACCATTAGAGGCACGGGAACCGTAGATGGCGGTTGCCGACGCATCTTTTAATACCGTGAAACTTTCTATGTCGGTGGGGTTGACCGAACTCAGGGGATTCGAGAGGCCTTCTACGGAACCTGAACTCATGACTACTCCGTCAATTACAATTAACGGATCGTTGCTGGCGGTCAGAGAGGAACCTCCACGGATGCGGATGGCTGAACCTCCACCCGGCTGTCCTGTCGATGTGGCTACATTGACACCTGCCACTTTACCGGCAATCATGTCTTGAGGGCTGACTGTAAGACCTTTGTTCTTTTCTTCCGCTTTGATGGCAGTCACTGATCCGGTGGCATCGTTCTTTTTTACCGTACCATAACCGATAACCACAACGTCTTGCAACATTTGCGAATCATCTTTCAAAAGAATGTTTAGAGATGGGGCGGCGGGGACCTCCTGTGACTGATATCCGATAAATGAAATAACGATTATATCACCTTTATTGGCATTTAACTGGAAGTTGCCGTCAAAATCTGTGATAGTACCATTGGTTGTTCCTTTCACCACAACATTGGCTCCAATAATTGGTTCGCCTGTTGTGTCCTTTACAAGTCCTTTAACAGTCATTTGCTGGGCAAATGCGTCTATGGACAAGAAGCATCCTACCATTAACATTAGTAGGACCTTGAACATCAAGTTTCTTTTCATGTCTTTAAATTTAAAGTTAAATAATTATTTCAAGTTTATATTCTCAGTTAAAAAATACCTATTGAAAACTGTTTCCCAAACAACCTGATTTTCTAATCAATCTCTGTTATAATGTATGTTTTTACCTTTTAGAATGATTGGCGGCTGCTTTAGCTAACCATCATCCTCACTTACTTTTGTTTGTTTGTTACAAATGTAGCGGTCTTATAAAGCGATTTTTGAGATAAGAATAAAAATATAAATGATTTAGTGCTAGTGCAAATCATATATAATTGATTCATAGTATAATATACTGGTTGGCTTATCTTAAAAATATAACTATATGTGAACTGTTCAAGCTCATTCGGCTACATTTTATGAGGATTAATGTTAACTGTTTGTCAAAAGATCACTTTCTATAACCTCTTGATGCCTTTTAATTCTGCTTTATCTTTTACCTCTTTAATGCTGATTGCATAACCACCACGCTTGCTGCGTGTAAGTTCAGTTTGCTTTTGTTGGTCACAATGCCTTTACGGATGGTATATGCCTGTGGATTATCTTTCCAGTCGGCATCTTTTGCGTCTGCATATACAGTTGCGATGTATTTTTTGTCCGGATCAAGGAAATCAAATATCAGTTTTGAAGAATGACCGTTCTCGTCTGCCGTACAGCCGATATACCAGTCGTTGGTTCCTTTAGCTTTGCGGGCAATGGTAATATAGTCTCCCGGTTCGGCTTCCAGATATTTGGTTTCATCCCAGTCAATGGCTACATCTTTTATGAATTGGAAGGCATCCATGAAGCGTTCATAGTTTTCAGGTATGTCGGCAGCCATTTGTAATGGGCTGTACATTGTTACATACAGGGCCAGTTGGCGTGCCAAAGTAGAACGTACCTGTGAATTGTTGGTAGGATTCATTTTGTTACAGTGGGTTTCAAAGATACCCGGAGTGTAGTCCATCGGACCACCTATTAATCGTGTGAAAGGCAAGATGGTAGTATGGTTTACGTTGTTACCGCCAAATGATTCATATTCAGTTCCGCGTGCCGATTCGTTACCGATCAGGTTGGGATAGGTGCGGCATATTCCGGTAGGGCGTACAGCTTCGTGGGCGTTTACCATGATTTTGTAGTCCGCTGCTTTTTTCACCGCATACAGATAGTGGTTATCCATCCATTGTCCATAGTGGTGTTCGCCACGTGGAATAATGTTGCCTACATAGCCACTTTTTACAGAATTATATCCGTTGTCTACCATGAATTGGTATGCCTGGTCCATGTGGCGTTCATAGTTACGTACAGAAGCCGAAGTTTCATGATGCATCATCAGTTTTACGCCTTTGCTTGCAGCGTAGCTTTGAAGTTCTTTCACATTGAAGTCGGGATAGGGAGTTACAAAATCAAACACATAATCTTTGCTTTTTCCGAACCAGTCTTCCCAACCTTCATTCCAGCCTTCTACCAATACTTGGTCGAATCCATGCTCTGCTGCAAAATCAATGTAACGTTTTACGTTGGCAGTGTTGGCAGAGTGTTTGCCGTTAGGTTTTGTTTTGTTGTAATCTGTTTCACCCAGTTTTACACTGGATAAGTCGTCCGTGTAAGCCCATGAGCCTTTTCCCGTAATCATATCCCACCATACGCCGATGTATTTCACAGGCTTGATCCAGGAAGTGTCTGCTATTTTGCAAGGTTCGTTCAGGTTTAACGTAATGCGTGAGGCAAGAATGTTGCGGGCATCATCACTAACGATGACGGTACGCCATGGTGAAGTGCAGGGAGTCTGCATATATCCTTTGTCACCTTGTGCGTCCGGAGTCAGCCATGATTCGAAAATCATGTTCTTGTCATCCAGGTTGAGGTGCATGCAGGCATAGTCTATCAAAGCTGCTTCGTGCAGATTGATGTACAGACCGTCGTCTGTTTTCATCATCAGGGCAGTTTGTACACCGGTGGGGCTGAATGCGGTTTGCGAGGAGTTCTCCGTATAAGCCTTTGAAAACAATCCTCTGATTTCCGACAGGCGGGAAACGGTATAGTCATATTCCTGTGTGTCATAATCTCCCGGAATCCAGTAAGCGGTGTGGTCACCTGCCATGGCAAATTGTGAATGTTCTTCTTTGATCACGAAATAGTTCAAGTTCTTCTGCTGCGGAAATTCATAGCGGAAACCCAGACCGTCGTTGAACAGGCGGAAACGGATGATTATAAATCTGTCATTGGCAGGCTGGTTCAATGTGACCGCCAATTCATTATAATGGTTACGGATTTCTTTTTCTTCTCCCCATACCGGCTGCCATGTTTCATCGTTGGTAGATGTCCGGACATCCTTTATCTCGAAACCGTTATAAAGGTTTGTCTTGATGTCCAGTTTGTCTATGTCTTTTTTATCAGTCCATTCGAAGTCGGTTTTGGCGTTTGCGTCTTCTTTTTTTAATTCCAACCCCAATTTACTGGGTTTGATAACTTCCTTTTGTTTATAGGTCAGTTCATACGTGGGAGTGCCCTGACCATCTAGAGTAAATGTCATCTCCAGATTACCATCCGGAGAGTTCAGTTTTTGTTGTGCATTTGCAATGAATGAGATACAGAGAAATGCGATAAGTGAAAGATTCTTTTTTAAATTCATAATATGTACTGGTATTAAATTATAAGCTTTTACTGGTTGTTTTAAAATTCTAAAACTAGCATTTCACGCCCCGGAAGTGTTAGGTTTTTATTCAAGTCGATATTTTGATCCGTTAAAACATCATGGGCTGATGTTGTTGGAAGTACTTCTTTGTATGGAGTCAGGTTTATGGTTTGCGTTTTGTCTGTTCCATTCATGAGAACCGTTATCGATTTGTTTCCGTATTTTCGTTCATAAACGTAAATCCCTTTGTTGGGAGCGAAGTGTTTCAATCTGCCTTTGGCTATGACTTCATTCCCTTTTCTCCATTGGAGTAATTTCTGCATATAAGTAAAGGCTTCATTTTGCTGCGGAGTACGGTTAGCCTCATTGAAACAGTTGCGTGGGTCATTTTTCCAACCTCCGGGGAAATCACAACGTAACAGACCGTCGCCATTGGCTTTATCTGCAGCCATCAGAATTTCTGTCCCATAATAAATCTGGGGAATGCCACGTGTGGTCAGCAGGAATACAAGTGCTTGTTTGTAGCGGTCAATATTTTGCGTGGCTTCTTCATTTAAATAAAAGCGTGAAGTATCATGGTTATCAAGGAAAACGAGCAGATTCATCGGATCTGCATATACCAAATCCTGAGTAAGATAATCGTAAAGACGATATAATCCGCCGTTCCAGTCAGTTGTTTCTTCGTCAAAGGCTTTGTTCATTTGTTCCATCAGCGGGAAATCCATCACGGTACGGAGATTGGAGTTTCTGGGAGCAGCCAGTCTGCTGTCTTTCTGCCAGAAAGAAACCAGCACATTACTGTTCAACCAAGTTTCACCTACTATGTTGAAATCAGGGTACTCATCGGTCACGGCTTTACACCATTCTGACATCATGTCGAAATCTGCGTAAGGATGTGTGTCTTGACGGATGCCGTTAATCCCTGCATATTCTATCCACCAGATACTGCTTTGGATCAAATAGCGGGCTACATGGCGGTTGCGTTGGTTCAAGTCGGGCATTGATTCTGTAAACCATCCGTCTACGGCTATCTTGCGTTCATAATCAGAAGCGTGGATATCCTGTACACTCGCTGTTTTATAAGAAGTTTGTGTGTAGTTTCCTTTAAAATTGAACCAGTCTTTGGAAGGCATATCTTTGAAAAGATAGTTTTCGCTGCCACAATGGTTGAAAATCATGTCCATAACAACTTTCATTCCTTTGCTGTGTGCTTGTTCTACCAGCTTGCAGAATTCTTCATTGCTACCTATCTGCGGTCTACTTGATAATAATCGGTAATGGCATAGCCATGATAGGATCCTTCTTTCATGTCATTTTCCTGTATGGGGTTCAGCCAGATTGCCGTAACTCCCAAGTTGGAGAGATAATCCAGATTATTTTCAATACCTGCGAGGTCGCCCCCGTGACGGGCGAACGGATCGTTACGGTCTACCTTTGCTTCCAACATTTCCGGTACGACATCGTTCGAGGGATTTCCGTTGGCGAAGCGGTCTGGCATAATCAGATATAATACGTCACCCGAGTTGAAGCCTTCCACGTTGGAAGCATCTGCCTTACGCTGTTTTATTTCATATGGCACAACAGTTTGCTTTTTACCTTGTTTCAGTGTAATATGAAAAGTCTGCGGAGTAGCTTCCGATAAATCCATATATAAGATTAAGTAATTGGGATTTTCTTGTTTCACAACATCTTTCAGAAGAATGTCTTTAGAAGAGATGCTTACATCACTGGAGGAAATATTGTCGCCATACAGTAGGATCTGTAGTTCGGGATTCTTCATATCCGCACCAGAAGGTTGGGGCTACTTTTTTAATTATGGCTGCGGACACTGTGTGTTGCAAACCGAATAACGCGAGTAATGCCATAAGTGCGAATGTTCTTTTCATAATATATAGAAATTAGTGTTTATATCTTCATTTCATTTGGATGTTGCAAATGTAGGAGTGGAATAGCTGAGATTTGAGTACTAGAATAAAAATATAAATGTTTTATAGATTCAACTTATTGATAATTAGGCGCATTTGTCTTTGCTGTATTGCTGAAAATATAAACGTCAATGAAAATATTTTCGTTGAAAAACTTTATTCTAATTACTTATATTTATATATTTGTGAATCTATAATAAGTATATAAGATGAAGAATGTAACCTATTTCTTTATATTGTTTTTGTTGACTTTGACAACTCCTTTGTTTGCTGATAAAAACAGCAATGAAGAAGTGTTGAAAAGGTTGGATCGGGTCATAGATAATAAGACCGCTTGTCATGTACAGAAGGAAAAAGAGATTGTGGATTTAAAGCAACGTCTTCACCGTTCTAAAGATAATAGGGAGAAATATGAACTTTGCGGTTCTTTGTTTAACGCTTATCTGCATTATCAAGCTGATTCCGCATTGTATTATATTAATGGAAAAATGAATTTGTTGCCTCTGTTGAATCATCCGGAGTTAAAGAATGAGATTGTCATTAACCGTGCCGAGGTGATGGGGGTGATGGGAATGTATAACGAGGCTTTGGAACAATTGGAGCGGGTAGACCCGTTGGAATTGGAACGGGAGACTTTGGCTTATTATTACCGGACCTATCGGGCTTATTATGGTTGGGTGGCCGATTATACCACCAATGATGCCGAAAAAGTGAAATATTTGAAAAAGACCGATGCTTACAGGGATTCTATTCTTATTGCTACTGATCCTTGTGTAGACAGGAGCATTGTATGGGCCGAGAAAAAGATTATTAATGGCAAGGTGGATTCTGCTTTGGTTATATTGTCGGACCTATTGAAAGAAACGCCGGATGAACGGCAAAAAGGGTATATTTACTATACTTTATCCGAGGCTTACGATATGCGGGGAGATATTCAGAAAGAAATTTATTATCTGCCTTGACCGCTATTACAGATTTGAAATCGTCTATTCGTGAATATGCATCCTTACAGAAATTGGCTCAACTGATGTATGAGGTAGGTGATTTGGATCGTGCCTATAAGTATTTGAATTGTTCAATGGAGGATGCGGTAGCCTGTAATGCCCGTTTGCGGTTTATTGAGGTAACGCAGTTCTTTCCTATTATTGATAAAGCATATAAATTGAAAGAAGAGAAAGAGAGGCAGATTTCCCGTACTCTTTTAATCAGTGTCAGTTTACTTTCTTTATTTTTGCTTGCTGCTATTTTTTATCTGTACCGATGGATGAAGAAATTATCAGTGATGCGCCGTAATCTGAGTCTGGCTAATCAACAGATGCAGGAAGTAAATGCTGAGTTGGCACAGACGGGGAAGATCAAGGAAGTATACATTGCCCGTTATTTGGACAGATGTGTGATTTATCTGGACAAGTTGGAGTTTTATCGTCGTTCTTTGGCGAAACTGGCAATGGCCTCCCGTATAGACGATTTGTTTAAAGCGATTAAATCCGAGCAGTTCATACGAGATGAACGGAAGGATTTTTATAATGAGTTTGATAAGTCTTTCCTGGAGTTATTTCCTCATTTCATTACTTCTTTTAATGAGTTATTGGTAGAGGAAGGAAGAATATATCCCAAATCGGGCGAGTTGCTGACTACGGAATTGCGTATATTTGCTTTGATCCGTCTGGGAGTGACTGATAGTAATCGGATTGCCCATTTCTTGGGGTATTCTTTGGCAACGATTTATAATTATCGCAGCAAGATGCGTAATAAGGCGATAGGAAACAAGGAAACTTTTGAACAGGAAGTGATGAACCTTTGAACAAAGATGGATGTTCAAAGACGTTCATCTTTGTTCCGTTAGTTTGTTGAAGTATTTGTCTATCTGATAAGTTGATCTGGCGCTATATCTTGATTTTAGGTTGCTTTCCGCTTTATATAGTATACCGGAAGTAATATTGAATCGTTCTAACGCGATATAAAATTGCAATGTGTCATTGTTTAAATCATCTTCTAGGAAAAATAAATTTCTGATTGTTTCTTGATAAGCTTTCCCTTGGTAGTGCATTTGTCTGGCTTTGGTGTAATTTTTTGTTTGTTTACGTTCCTGGATGCACTCAACCTGTTTTTTATATTCAATGCTTTGTTGCAGAAATAGACACATCGGCCATCAGTGCAATGAAACGAACTACAGTTCGCTTTCAGTATAAGGCTCAAACTCTTATTATAAAATATTTCAGTAGAATATCTATGCTTTTGGAAAAAGTTGTCATACGCTTGATTTTTATAAAACAAAATATCACCCAGTTTCCGGTAAAAGTCCGCCGCTACCAAAAAGTTGGAATAAGGATTGAACATATTATGAAAATTTTTACATGTTTCAGTCAAATGGGCGTAACGGATACCTGTTGTATCTATCTTTTCCAAAGTATATAAACGGGCAACCAAAGCCAAGTGCAGGGTTCTCATATTGTCGAACAAAGTTCGATATGTCGGAGCAAACCGTTTCAACAAAAGTATCAGTTCTTCATAAACGATAAAAGCGGAATTATCTGTTTTGCGTTTTTCGTGAGCAAGCCCTAATTTCAACATCGTACGGTTCAGGAAAGAGATGTAGTTTAACTGCTGTATGCCTCCCTCCTGTTTTTTGATGACCGGCATGACATATTCCATGCTTTTTTCATATTCACGATGGCATCCGAATAATTTTCTTCCTGTATATAGGTATCCCCTAATGAATGATGGATACTGGCTTGGGAATATTGTTTCACTCCTTGTTCGTGTTCGTTGTACTTCAGCAGCCGCATATAATGGTTCTTGATGTTTTGCATTTCATCCAGTGAAAAGTTAAACAGGGCGGAAACCTCGCCTGAAATCTTGGAATGATAGGAAATCTCTTCCGCAATCCGCATCGGGAATTTATAATGGAACAGACCACAAGCGATAGAAGTTAGATGGGTGTGGTTCATAAAGTCAATGATGGATCCGATGTATTCCCTTATTTCTGGTGTCTTGTTTATTTCCTGCAATTCAGGAGTCTGTTCTAGATTGCGCCACGAAAAACCATTGTTATGTAATTTGAAGATGTGTGAAATTAGAAAAGAGGAGGACACCAACAGCTTATCGCCATATAGATTGGAGCGGTTGATAATGGTCTGCATGATGGGATAGGTCAGGTGATGGATGAAATTCACCTTCTCTTGGGTATAATAGCCAAAAGATAGGTAAGAGTCACTCTCTTTTATGTCATAGTTTTTTTGTTTCTTATCCTTCCATTGATAAATTCTGCTGATTTTGTTTTCTTTTTCTAGGTATTTCCCTTTACGTATGTTCTTTTCAAAAAATAGAGTCATCTTTTTAGGTGATCCATTGCTTACATAAGTAAGGTAACTGATGAAGTGATAAAGAAAAAGAATCTCTTTCCAAATCCGTTGTCTGTAAAGGGCTTCGTTCGGCGTTCCATTCGTTTTCATAATATCGCTGTCCTGTCGTTATGCGATAGTAGTAATAGTTTTTCAAGCAATAAATATTCTTCTGGTCGTATTTCCTTGTGGCTGCATGTGCTATCAAGTCCTCGATATGAGGGGGCATCAACTGTTTGCATATAAACTGTTCGGTCATTTAGTTGCTGTTGTTGGTATTCCGGCTGCTGGTCAGGAAGCTGTCCACATTAATCACTCCGCTGAAGATGCTGCTGATGGAAAATCCCTGTCGGACATGTCCGCCTGATAAGCCTCGTACATTTCCCTGCCGGCAATGAAAATAAAATAAGCCCTGGCGGTAGAGAAAAAGAATTTCATGTTGGCAATGATGCGTAACACTTCTTGTTTGCGCGTGCGCGAAGACACCTTTTGTTCGGGTCGGACAGATAATTTCTCAAACTCGGGCAAAGTTTCGGAGTGTTCATGTCGCTTGGCGGAATCCGTCTTGTCCAGTTCATCGAAAATAATCACTATCTTTCTTTTTTCTCCCACTATCAGGTCCAGCACTTCTATCAAGTCATATTCTATTTCCTGCGCAGTGGCAGGCATTATATTTCTGCTTTTCCTGTTTTTTATTTGCGGCTTCAGTTTCTCCCACTCCAAGCCGAATGTGTTATCCGATTCTACTTGTATCGAGCATTCAGCCTTTGCACAATGTTGCGCAGTTTGACGATGGCACGTATTCCGACTTGTAACCAGCCAGAAGATGCATTGCGATAAGTGTTCCCAGCATACCTGCCAAAACAAGGAAAGCTATATCCTTTATCATCGATTCAAAAATAAGCAAAAATAGCCGCAAACATTAGCATCCAAAGGAAAAGGTAATGCTTGACCGAATAATATAGCCGCATCCATTTATTCTCGTTCATCAACAAGCCCAACAGGTGTTTTACGATAATGCACAGAATTTCCACTTCTTCTATATTCTCTTGCCCTAAATTGATGGTAAGGGGAACATAACGTACCTGTTTTCTTCCCGCTGCAAGTCTTTCATCAGCTTGCCCACTAAGCTCGATTTGCCGGCACCTCGATAGCCGGTTACCAGATAAGAACCGCTGTTCGCCTCATTGTATTTAATCCAGTTGTACAGTTGGTGCATGGGATTGGATTTACCGATATACTTGGGATCCACCTTCTCGTCCATGGCACTTGTTGTGGGACGATGGAAGAAATGAAAGTTCTCCAGCAAGATATTGATACGGGCATTGCGGGAACTGTAGTGGTCAAACGGATTGTGCCTCATTATTTCTGATAGTTAGAGAGGGTTTTGCTTTTTACAAAGAAAATTAGTACAACAAATAGTAACACATAACAAACAACTGAAATCAATATAAGCCCTATGCCCCAACATACTTCTACACAATATGCTCCAACAATATGAAGCAATATCAATAGTGTCCAAATGCACAATGTCACCGAGCCGATAGCCCAATTGATTTTGGAAGGCGAATAGGCTCCCCCCTCAGGTTTTAAGATACATCCACTGAATTTCTTTTCATTGATTTTTGTCTTAAAATCTTTCAAATTATCGAATTGAAAGGAACCTATTTTGTTTTGAACTTCCATTTCGTTTATATAATTGTCATCTTCTTCATAAGCCGCAATGGCGCATTCGTAAACTTCGGCCCATGCTTTCGAAGCTTTGGCATCATGATCCATAACAAGGAGAGAGCCGTGCCGATAAGGGAGATAAAAATAGCGGCTCCATGGGCTATAAGCCAATAAGTATCCGAAGGAGTATCTGTAGGCATTCGTAATGCAGACAGCATATCCGCCGCCAAGCAACCGTAGGCCGAGAAACACAGTACAATAAATGCAGTGAGAAAAACAGAACGTTGCCACAGGTGGGTGATTTCAAAATCGCGGCAATGCCAGTATGCGCGATAAATGTCTTTGGAAGTCAACTTGATAGATTCTGCAATCACGACATCTTTTGTAATCTTTAGTTCTTTCGGAGCCATAACGGAATCAGCTATGGATTGACCACTCTCCTTCAATGTCTGAATAAGTTTTTCAAGTGTCATAGTGTCAGATCTTTAAATGAAAAGAAAGCGGAGAGAGAAATCTTTAGATTCAATCAAATTGATTCTCTCTCCGCTTGGAAGTTTATCCTAAAGTCTTAATAAAGGACCATTGGTTCCGATGGGATTACTGAGCAGGATAAGGATTCAAAGTTACAGTGATTGTATCTTTTACTACCTCATCTGTTGAAGTAGTGATAGTCAAAGTCACTTTCACAGGAGTTGCAACAGATACTTTGTTTGCGTCACCGGTAACAGCAGTAAGAGTGATGTCTTTACTTCCTGTTGCTGTCAAGTAGCTAGCATGTTTAGCTTCAACTTCACAAGCAACACTTTTGATAGCGTCCATCTCACCAGAGATGTTATCTACACGGTAATAGATGTTCTTGTCATTCTTATCAGCAGCTTTACCATATTTCACAGTTACTATGTTACCACTACCAGAGATGATAGAAATACCAGCAGGCATAACTGTTGTGAAGTTTTTGCTATTAGCGAACATTACCTTGAAGTCATCAATTTTGAACTGTGCACCTGCGTAAGTTACCTTAGCTCCTGTCAATGTATAAGCCTTATTGTATTCAGTAACATTGTCAATAAACTTGATAGTACCCTCTACAATATCAATCTTACCCTCTTCTGCTTTAACAGATTTGTACCCATTCACTGTACCAGTAGAGAAAATTTGGTCATTAGAGATTGTTTTACCATAAACTGTTATCACACCATCTTTGTTGTATGACGGGTTGAATGTATAAGCAGCTTTCAATGTTGCATCGCTCGGTTTTTCGATAGTGAACGGCAAGTTCAGAATAGCAATTTCTTTACTATTTGAACTACCCTTAACAGTTGCATGGACAGCAACTTTGGCTGTAAACTCACCACCCAATTCGATGAAATCATTCAGTCTATTGTTATAGTTATTTATGAAGTAAACCTTAACACCTGCTATTTTCTTAGCTTCGCTTGTCGTTTTACCTTCAGAATCGACTGCCACAACATTGCTAAGTAAGTTAATATTTTTCTCCATGGTCTTTCCTGTCTGAGGATCTTCATATACCCATTTTACCTCAGGATAGTAAGCCAAGCCAGCATATTCATCATTCCAAATAAGGCGTTGGTCGTTACCCATAGCATCGAAGTAAGGCTTCAAGTCAGCGGTGAATGCTTGTTCAGTATCTTTAGTCACTTCTGTTGCCACATGATTCTTGCTTACGATAGAAGTGATTTCTTCCGGTTTTGATTCCTCTTCATTGAATTTCACATAAATATTATATGAATACACTTTACCGAACACATTCAGATAATGTACAGTAAAGTCAACCTGTCCTGCTGCTTTGTCATTGAAATTAATGGTCATGCCATCGAAAGAGATTCCATAACGGATAGAGTCAGCCTTTGCCTGATCAGTATTAGCCATTGTGATGTATGAATCAAATAATTGACCTACTTGATATCTCTGAGGAACAATAGTTACCGATTCACCAGGTTTAGCCTTCACTGTGTTTGAGAATATTTCGTTTCCTTCTTCATTGATAGAGTATGTACCAAAATAAATCCTGTTATTTTCAGCTTCAGTTAAACGGAATACAAAACTATTATTGAACACTGAGTAAACATTTTCGTTCACAACCACTGAAGCTTGAAGAGATTGAATATCTGCGTATTCTTCAACCACTTCATCATTTACAACAATACTTCTACAGGAAATTCATACAATCCCACAGGAGAAGCAGCTCTAGCATCAGTAACAGGAGTCGCCTTACCCAATTTGATAGGTAATTCCTCACCCTTGGTATTAACAACCTTCACAGTCTTTCCAGACAAATCATACGAAGCCGGAGAGATCTGAACCAGAACAGAGCTAGCAGTCTGTCCTATCATATACTCACCCTTAGCCGGTTTATCTTTTGAACCGCCTTCCCATGTCGGCCAATTGGTTCCTTCTTTTGCAATGCTGTAAGTAACATTAAAATTAGCATTCAATACATTAATTTGTGCCAAACCTTCGTTCAACGGCAGACGGATTTCTTTTGCATTTTGGCCATCTTTGTCACAAACCACCAAAATCACATAGTTGTTGGGGTCCTGTGTATCAGCGTAGTAATAAGGAATGTTGGTTGCAGGAGCAACAGCACCGGTAAATTCTTCGTACTCAGTTCCGTTCCACAAGTACCATTTACCGTTTTCTTTCTTCACTTCAGGTGTTGCATCCTGACCTACAGCTTTCACGGTAGTCTTTTCGCCATCACATACCCAGAAGCCATCTTCTGAGATAGTCCATTCTGTACCGGCAGCACCTGCTTCACCATCTTTACCGTTAGTGATGTTGTAAGTCTGACCATCGGACATGGTGATAACCACTCCGTCAGCAGAAGAAGTTACACTGGTAATCCACTTACCTTCATTAATCTTGCTTTCCAAAGCTGCAATTTGTGACTTCAGATCGTTCAACGTATTGTCGATACGATCAATGTCATCATCGTAGTCTTTACAAGACACAAATGTTCCTGTTGACGAAACCATTAAGGCTCCGAACAGGATTGCACTTAAAAACTTTTTGTTCATAATAGAAAAACTTTAAATTTATAAATTTAAAAACTAAAATTGGTTATACATACCATTTATTATAAAAGGACTTAATTGTTTTCCTCCTGTTTCAGCGGATTCCTCTCGTGTGCCACATACTGCCGGGGCGTCATGCCCGTCACTTTTCCGAACGCCACATAGAAAGGGCTTTTCGAACCGAAGCCGCTGCGTACGGGAACTTCCTCTATGGGGCATCGTCCGCTGCGGAGCAGCTCTTTGGCGTATTCCACTCGGTAAGTGTTTACTAGTTCTTTCAGGTTGCAGCCGAAATAGCGGTTCACCACATTACTTAAATAAGTCTGGTTTGTCTCCAGCATCGCACTCAGTGTCTTCAGCGAAAGAGAGGAATCGAGGAATACTTGACGCACTTCCATCAGGTATAATATACCTTTATATATAAGAGCATCTATCCGGCGGACGTCCGTCCGCAACGCAAACTCCTTCTCCCATCGGCGAGAGGCGGCACGATAGAGCAAAGTCTTTTGGCGCACCGAAGTGTAGCGGGTCTTTTTACGTCGCAGAAACAGGTATTCCATTCAATTCTTTTTTCGTTTTTTTATTTGCTTATTTTGTCATCTCTTAGTAAGAGAATCGACAAATAGATGATAATATGCAT
>ENA-OQAS01000061-OQAS01000061.1-human-gut-metagenome-genome-assembly--contig:-NODE-61-length-53117-cov-7.769787_pt1 | contig 53117 bp, 66 predicted proteins | sample MGYA00242733_ERZ504523 | MGnify/ENA primary metagenome ERZ504523 (study PRJEB26092, sample SAMD00036239) | human gut metagenome | host: Homo sapiens | study: EMG produced TPA metagenomics assembly of...
GGTGGACAGGCGATTTAGGCCTTCGCCCAGATCTTGGTCGGATACGCAGTAGCTTAGGCGGATGTGGCCTTCGGTGCCGAAGCAGTCTCCCGGGACTAGGGCTACGTTTGCCTCTTTGATGGCTTTGATGCAGAAATCTTCGCTTGTTAGGCCGTACTGTTTGATGTTGGGGAAAGCGTAGAAGGCGCCTGCCGGTTCCACTACGTCGAGGCCCATGGCGTCTAAGGCCGCGAGCGCGCGTTCGCGGCGGGCTCGGTAGACTTTGAGCATGGGGGTTGGGTCGACGGTCAGGGCTCGGGCCGCGGCGTCCATCTCAAAGGAGACGGCGCTCGATACTAGGTATTGGTGGGCCTTTGCGATCTCGGCGATGACGGGGGTTGCCGCTGCGAGCCAACCTAAACGCCAGCCGGTCATGGCCCAGGGCTTGGAGAAGCTCTCGATGACCACCGTCTGCTCGCGCAGCTCCGGGTGGCGCTGGGCAAATCGCTCGTAGCCGCCCACGTAGACCAGGCGGTTATATACGTCGTCGCAGACCACGTAGATGCCCGCCTGCTCCGCACTGTGCCACGGCGTCGAGCGATGCCGCGTCGAGGATGCAACCCGTGGGATTGTTGGGCGAGCAGATGACGATGGCCTTAGTCGCCGGCGTCACACAGGCACGAAGCGCCTCCTCATCAATCTGGAATTGCGCAGGCTCTGTATCCAAAAGACCGCTTTGGCGTGATTGGCCACGACGATGCTCTCGTACAGGCCAAAGGCCGGCGTGGGGATAATGACCTCGTCGCCGGGGTTGAGCATAGCCATGAATGTTGCCGACAGGGCCTCGGTCGCGCCGTCGGTCAGGATGACCTCGTCGGCCGAAAACGTAAGGCCCGCATCCCCCATGTAGGCAGACAGCGCTTCGCGCAGAGCGGGGCGACCGTTGTTGGGCGGATAGTGCGTGTCGCCGCGGTCCAACGAAGCGGTCACCTCGGCGCTAATCATATCGGGCGTGGAAAAATCGGGCTCGCCGAGCGCGAGCGCAATGCATCCTGGGTACTGGGCAGCGAGCGCGTTAATCCGACGGATGCCGGAGGGCTTGAGCGTGGCAAGCGAGGTGTTCATGGGCAGACGCATGGCGTTCCTTTCGTAAGGGTTGCACTAGGATAGCGCGCCCGCGCGCCGCCAGACGGTGTAACCTAAACGGAAACGAACAGGAAAGGAGGCGGCATGGAGACGACCGCACGCGGCGATGTACCAAAAACGTTGCAAACCATTGCGTATATCAGTATTCCCGAGAGCACCGATCTTGAGTTTTTGCTTTGGGACCTGCAGGATGCCATCGCGGCCTATGCCCGGCTTTCCGGCACCGCACTCCCCCACCCGGTTGACTTGAAGACAAATGACGTCGGTGCAGTCGATGGCATAGTGCTCGCCGTTGATGATGCATTTGACGATGAGGCAATGACCGCCGTCGAGCAGATACTCGATCGCCTTGGCGGTACGGGAACGCGTGTCTATGCATGATTCAAGCCGCACAAGAGGGCGCTGAGCAGCGCGCGGGGCCGCCGTTCGCCTGCACAAGGCATGCGAGCGCCAGGGCCAATTGTGGTGTGGCGGCGTTGTCATCTGCGCCGGCAGCGGCATTGCGGCGCTTCGTCGCTCCCCGCGCATGGGCCTCTTGCGCCGGCCTTTTTCGGAAGCGATGGATAAGCTTGTGGGCGCTGTGCGCATGGGCTGCTCCATTGAACATGCGCAGTTGCTTGGCGGTGGCAATGCCGGTGGCGTCGATGCCGACGGCATGGTGCGCGTCAAGCCTGCACTGCCCGCACCGATCTGGCATGCCATCATGAAACGCCTCGGCACCCGCGCCCAATCAGATATCTAAATTACAGCGCCGCCCAGCCAACGGCTTCGCGCCAACGCTCAACAAGACGTTCTAGGCGCCAGGCGGCATTGGCGGGGCTTGTCGAGGGCAGTACGATGGCGGGCAGCCCGGTGCGTTCTTGTAGATAGCGCTTGTAGAGCCGGCCAGCTGTACCACCGTTGCATATCACCTGCTCAATGGGAGCTGCGCCGGTAATGCGCTCGATATCTGCCGGTACAACGTTACGAATGCTCGCGTCACTCGAGCCCTTAATGTCGCAGCTCTCGATCACGTCCCACAGCCACGCCGCCGTTCAGCAGCATGGATCGCTTGGCGGCAATCGAGGCGTCGAGCGTCGCTGGCTCGTTACCTGCCAAAGCGTCGCCCTCGTTGGGCGGCACAGGCGAACCGAGGCACGCGGCCAGCACGCGCCAAAAGCGGTTCTGAGGATTGCCATAATAAAAGGCATTGGCGCGCGAAAGCACCGAGGGAAACGACCCGAGCACCAAAACGCGCGAGCGCTCGTCAAACACGGGCTCAAACCCATGCTCAATATGTTGATAGCCCTCGTCAGACGCTGCCATGGCCTAGGCCCTCAACAGATAGCGCACCTCGTAGGGCGCAAGCTCAAGGGAGCCCGTCAGCTCGACCGTGGGCACGCCGTCGGCAAGCAAATCGACAAAGGAGCCGTTGAGCTCGCCGGCTCCAAAGGTATAGGGCTCGTTCACGGCATTGACCGCCACGAGCACCGTCGCGTCGTCGCAGGCGCGCTCGAACAGCAGCTGCTTGTTCTGGATCACCACGTTGCGGTACGCGCCATAGTTGAGAGCGCGGGCCGCCGCGTCGTTTGCCGAGCGAAGGTGCGCGAGCTGCGTGACGAACGCCGTCAGCTCGTTAGGCGCAGGCTCATCGAGCGCAGGGCGCAGCGCCCAGTCGCCATCGGGGCCGCCCTTTTCGCCAGCAATTCCCCACTCGCTGCCATAGTAGACGCACGGAATGCCCGGCATGCCAAAGAGCATGCCATAGGCGGGACGCAGGCACGACTTGTCGGTGAGGATGCTTGCCAGGCGCGGCACGTCGTGGTTGTCGACAAACGACAGCAGGTGCTTGCCGCGGTAGATGCACCACGGATCGCCGCCAAACTGACGGTGCAGCGAATGGGCGATCTCGAACATGTTGACCGAGTTAAAGCTGGAGTACAGGCCCTTGTAGCACTCGTAGTTGGTGCAGGAGTCGAGCATCTCTCGTTGACGATCTGGTTGTAGTCGCCGTGGAGCGTCTCGCCGATCATCACGAAGTCGGGCTTGAGCTCACGGGCAAAGCTATGCAGACGACGCATGAAATCGCGGTCGAGCATATAGGCAACGTCCAGACGCAGGCCGTCGACGCCAAAGACGTCGGCCCAACGGCGCACGGACTCGAGCAGGTAATCGACCACAGCGGGATTTTGCAGGTTGAGCTTCACGAGCTCAAAATGGCCTTCCCACCCCTCGTACCAAAAGCCGTCGCCATAGCAGGAGTCGCCGTCAAAGCTGATGTGGAACCAATCCTTGTAGGGCGAGTCCCACTTGCGTTCTTGCACATCACGGAAGGCCCAGAAGCCGCGGCCGACGTGGTTAAAGACGGCATCGAGCACCACGCGGATGCCATGGGCATGCAGCGTCTCGCACACGGCGGCGAAGTCGGCATCCCCACCCAAGCGGCGGTCGATGTGGCGCAGGCTGCGCGTGTCGTAGCCATGGCTATCGGACTCGAGCGGCGGGTTGATGAGCACGGCGCAACGCCAAGCTCCTGCAGGTAGTCGGCCCATTGGGCGATCTTCATGATGGGCGCATCGGGGTTGGGCGCGGCGTTGGCAGCCTGGACGAGCTCATCCTCGGCAACGGGCGCGGCGTTTCGCGCGGAGCTCCGCAAAAGCCCAGCGGATAGATCTGATAGAACGTCGTCTCGTATGCCACATAGCAACCTCCCGGTAAGCTCAACACAACGACATCCATTGTATGCCCGGTGTGTATCCCCTCCCCCTAAATAAGTTGCGGTGGAATAGTTCCGTTTTGAGCCCCTAGAGGCCTTAAACAGGAACTATCACGCAACTGATGAGGGACGTGGTTAGGCGACAGGCTTTGCGCGACGGATGGCGGGGAACAGTACGGTGATGGCGAGGATGACGCCCACGACGGTAATCGCCCCGCCCGCGAAGCCGATCCAGGCGATACCGGGGCCCGACACCACGGCGCCGCCGATCGCCGTACCGGTGCCGATCCCCAGGTTGAACAGGCCCGAGAAGATCGACATGGCGACGGCCGACGAGTCCGCCGGCGTATACTTGATGAGCTCGGCCTGAAACGCCACGTTAAAGGCCGTGGAGCAGCAGCCCCATAGCGCGCAGACGGCAAGCACTGCTACGAGCGACAATGCGACCGGACCCATGAGCAGCAGAGCCACCGGCACGCCGGAGAGCGTGATAGCCAAGAACGGGAAGCGATGCCCATCGAACAGGCGGCCAAACAGCCAGCTTCCGAGCAGACCGGAGCAGCCAAACGCCGTCAGCGTCATGGTAATAGCGCTTGCGTCGACGTGCGCGACCTGTGCCAGGAACGGCTCGATATAGCTGTAACCCGCATAATAGCCGGTCGCCATAAAGACCGTGACCGCATAAAGCGCGATGAGGAACGGGTTCTTGAGCAGCTCAGGCAGCTGCTTGAGCGTAAAACGCTCGCCCGCCGGCATAGCCGGGAACACCGCGGCTTGGTACACCACCGCGGCGGCAGAGAAGGCACCGACCACGGCGAATGTCATGCGCCAGCCCACGGCCAGTCCGATGGCGCGACCGATCGGCAGGCCAAAGATCTGCGCGATGGACGAGCCCGTAGCGATCATGCTGATGGCGAGCGCCCCGTGGCGGGCGCAACCAGGCGCGAGGCCATGATCGAGGCGACTGACCAGAACACGGCATGCGCGCAGGCGACCACCAGACGCGCGCAAACCAAAATGGGATATGTCGGTGCCACAGCGGACAGGAACTGCCCGAGCGAGAACACGGCAAGCACGCCGAGCAGCATACGCTTGAACTCAAAGCGCGAGGCGAACACCATAAGCGGCAACGACAGCAGCATGACGCCCCAGGCGTAGACCGAGATCATGATGCCGGCCTGGGCCTCGGTGAGCGAAAACGACGCGGCAATATCAGTCAGAAGGCCAATGGGCATGAACTCCGACGTGTTGAATACGAACGCGCAACAGGCGAGCCCGATAAGCGGGAGCCACTGCTTGAGTGCGATACCACCTTGCTTTGTTTGAGCCATATAGGAAAACCTCTCCGATCATCTAGAGCGGTGGGCGATTATAGCAATGAGAAGTCTATAAAATGAGCAACAAAAGAATTCTTGGAAAACGATCGTTAACAGATGGCGCGCAATTCTGCTTAGAAAGCAAGGTACGCAGAAACTCAATGTCGAAAACGCGGCTTCATCTTCGGGCTATCGCGCCTGCTCGGATACGCACAAGGACACCCCCATGAGCACGTCAATTTCGAGCCAACTCGCAACCGCACAATGAACTAGCAAAAGCAGCATATAAGCAAACGCCCCATAATAAAGTCCCTCATGTACAAGCGCCGTCACTGAAAGTGCCGACGGCAGCGCCGCACTCGAAACTACCCATCCAACAAGAACCTGGATAGCGCAACTTGCAACCAGGTTCCATGCCACCAGCAGCGTTGCGGGACGCGCGATTTCCCTGCAGGAGGAACGAAGCACCGTGACCGAACGCATGATGTAGCGTGGTGCAAACCGAATGCCTCGTAGTCCCCTCTGCTCCACGTCCGCATCTTCAATTAACACGAATACGAACGACGCGGAAAGAAGCGTCACGATTACTGCCACCACAAGCGAGCACAACACCCCGAGCTGGCTGCTCGCAAGCGAGCAAAGACTACAATTGCCGATAAAATCAAGTGAACCAAATAAATTAGCAGCGCCCCAGAAATCTGGAGGGGAACCGTCGAGGCCAAGAGATAAACCGGAGGGGTTCGAGCAGGTTGCACCGTCTCTTTGGACCGGTCGACGGCAAATAATGAAAAAGCCACATTCGATAGAAGCAGGTTTAAAAAGGCCGCGACCACAGTGCAAATAAGCGTAATGGACGGATTGATATAGGCGAGCTCAGTTGCAACGTTTGATACACCAATTTGAAGCGCGCTCATAACAAACAAGGGGATATATAACGCCATCGTGCAGCCACTCCGGCATCCCTTCGCCCGATCGCCCGATTCCAGAAAGACATTGAAGTTCTCTCGCAAGTTCACTCTATACCCGTTTTCTTACTAGGCAGGGCGAACGAGCGCCAATATAAACGCCGGTCCGCCCATCCATGATTTCTAGTTTTAACGTCCAGACTAGTCTGTCCAGCCGTCGATGTAGTCGCGGTTAAGCTCAAAGTACTGCGCGGCGATGTCTTTCGCCAAGGAGTACGAATTAACGAGCGGGTGCATCGCGAGGCTCTCGACAATGTCGCGCTTCGATCGGTTAACGATGCCACGCGCACGGTGCGCTCGTAGTACTTGACGCGACGAATCAATCGAGGTTTCCCGCGGGCACAGAATCGGCTTCGACGCGATGCGGTACACAGCCATCGGTGGAGATATCGCACGTTGACTCGATGACATCTGTATCGAGAAGGCCGGGGATGGCGCCATTGTTGGGGGTGCACAGGATCATCTGCTGCGTCTTGCCAGAGCGAGCAATATCCATGAAACGGAGCGCAACACCTGCGTATCCGCCAGCATCTTTGCCGTACACGTCAAACGTCCACGGCTTGTCGCGGTGAATACCTGTCTCGGCCGCCATGTAGTTGTTTTCGCGCATTCCGTACCACTCTCAAAGCACGCGAGGCCCTTTTCGAAGTCGTTCTCAATATCGATAGATGCAAGCTCGCTCGTCATTTCTCGATTAATTTCTTCGATTAGTTCGCCGCGCGTCTGGGGCGAAGAGAGAACGTTGGCAACGGCGCGCTCGCGATAGTAGAAATAGTATAGGTACTCATTTGGCACGCATCCGCGATTTAGAACGAGATCCTTCTCGAAGAACCTAAGATCCGTATGAGCATATGCCCCGTCGTCGTGGATCAAGTCGGGCATGATATCCTCGCCGTCAACCGTCACATTGCGGAAGAACGAGAGGTGGTTGAGTCCATAGCACTCGCCCTGAACCGATGCGGGATCAACGCCTTTATACTCGGCAAACTGATGCAACATGCCCGAGGGGGCATCGCAAATGCCATAAGTAAAATCATAGCCCATATCGCGTAGGGCCTGAGATACGACGCCAGCGGGATTAGTAAAGTTAAACACCTTGACGCCCGGCTTTGCGTACTTCTTGATTAACTCGCAATACGAAGCAAGCGCAGGGACGGAGCGCATGGCAAAAGACACGCCGGCTGCGCCAGTCGTCTCTTGGCCAAGAACCCCATGCGAAAGAGCGATGCGCTCATCGCGAACGCGCATATGGTCCCCACCGACGCGAATCGTCGTGATCACGTAATCGGCGTCCTTAACGGCCTCGACTGCATCGCCCGTCAGTGAAAAATTAAGCGTGGGGCAAAGCATGCCCGAGACATGGGCGGCAAGGCCACCGTAGATGCGCAGCTTCTCGGGATCATTGTCCATAAACACAAGTTCGTCGATCCCAAGCGATGACGCCTGCTGGGCTATGCTCTTTGCCAAAAACATGGAGCGGACGCCACCGCCACCTATGACCGTAAGTTTCATATCGAAACCCCCAAATAGCACATTCAATATTGCATGGTTCGCCTGTGTTTGGATATTGTATCCAGCATGAAGGGCCGCTTCCCGCCCCGGCTGCAAGGCGGGAAAGGAATTCCCCAAGGAGTTATTATTTACGCAACGGAAGCGGCCACACACGTCCGGCGGGAAGGGGCACCGATGGTTGATAAAAAGCAGATTTCCAAGCTCTACTCAGCCGCAAAGCTATCCGAAACCGAGCAAAGCGTACTCGAATACCTGCTCAACAATATCGACACCCTCGATGATATTGGCATAAAACCCGTCGCCATGGCATGCTTTACCAGCATGACGACAGTCATCAGGCTTTCGAAAAAGCTCGGCTACCGTGGCTACCGCGAAATGATGTACGATCTCAAGCACCTTCAGCATGTCTCCCGCGAAATGAATCAATCACTCAAAGACAGTAGCGTCCACTTCGTATGCCACACCGGAGATGTAGACGTATTCATCGCCGCACTGCATCGCAACAGAATGATCGGAGTAAACGGAGAAGGCTTCTCACGCATCGTTGCGCAGTACATGGCGACCAAGCTCGTTGGACTTGGCTTTTTGGCCGTCATACAGGACTTCCTAGAAACCGATCAGTTTGTCGAATCCAACCGAAATACGCTCAGCTGCATGATGCTCATATCCAAATCGGGCCAGACAGAAGCCATCCTGGAAACCGCAAGGGCATGCCACGACGCGGGCATTACGACCCTCGCGTTTACCGGCAACGAAGACAGCGAGCTCGCCAAGACGGCAGACGCGATCTTTACGATACATGACGATCACCCAATGGATCTTAAGAACGTTAAGCCTAACTGCTTTACCGGGAGTTGTATTCTCGCATTCGAAGAACTATTGAGTATCTGCCTTGACAATCTAAAACAAGAAGGCTTGGCCCCCTAAATCATGCGATAGGAAGCCAAGCCCTGGAATTGCGCTATGCAATTGAAAGCCACTTGCGCGTTTTACTCGTCACCGAGAACTTCGTGCACCTCAGAAGCGACTTCGCCGACACGAGGACCGTAAATGACCTGGATCGCCTTGTCGCTCAGGCGGATAACGCCCATAGCTTCAAGATTCTTGGTGAACACCTCGTCGTCTGCAACCTTAGAACCATCCTTGACAATCACGCGAAGACGTGAGATGCAGTTGTCAAGATCATCAATGTTGTCGGCTCCACCAAGCGCTTCGACAATGCCAGCAGCAAGCGCGCTGTCCTTGGTCGCACGGCCCTGGACTGCCTTCTCGGGAGTGCTACCAGGCTCGCCCTTTGCCTCAGCGGCCTTTGCCTCGAACTCGGCTCTGCTGTTGATCAACTCAATATCGTCACCATCGTCTCGACCGGGCGTCTTGATATCGAACTTAGTAATAAAGAACCGGAAGAGGAAGAAAGCTGCCAGGAAAAAGGCGGGGAGCAAAATAAGGTACGGAAGCAGATTAAGCTTCTCGGGGCGGAATAAGAATGGGATCAGGTCCTTGATATTTCCCTGGTACACCGAAACGCCCATTGCTTCCGAGAGAACTTCACCCAGTCCGGAAAGCGGAGCGTAAACGCCAAAGTAGAGCCAGGGGGCGGCAAACAGGAACGTAAAGAGAATAGGCTCCGTAACACCAAAGAAAACAGTCGAAATCACTGTGGGGATTAAAAGACCAGCAACCTTCTTGCGGTTCTGGGGCTTGGCACAAGACCACATAGCAAGGGCGATGCCCGGGAACAACGCATAATCGTTAATGCCATAACCAGCCATGAAGGCCCTAACCAAGAGCTTGTCGCTGCTGGGAGAAGCGAGCTGTGCAAGCTGAATGGCGCTATTGCCCACCACGCGCGTTCCATCGACGACCATGGAGCCGCCAAGCTCAGTCCAATACATGGGCGTCTCGAGCAGCGGATGCAAGCCAAACGGCACAAGGCTCTCGAGCACCCAGCGATAGACAAACGTACCGACCAGACCGGAGCCTTTCACGAACGTCGCAATACCCGAGAAGCATCCACCGATGACGGGCCAGACGAAGTACATGATGCCGCCCAGGATGCCACCGGCGACCAGCGATACAATGGGGACCGTTCGACTGCCCGCAAAAAACGCCAGCGCCGTTGGAAGCTTGGTCTTGTAAAAACGGCCGGTGATCCAAGCGACCAGGCAGCCCACGATAATGCCGCCAAAGACACCAGAGCTGTAGCCAAAAAGCCGAGCGAGGTAGTGTAGAGTGCGGACTGCTCACTCGCCTGAATGGACGTAAGGCCGACCTTCTGAAGAGCTTCCACCGTTGTATTGTCGGCAGCCAAGCCAGCTGCTCCAAGCAGAATCTCAACCGTCTTGAGCATGGTGAGATAGCAGACAAGGGCAGAAAAGGCAGCCCAGCCCTTCTCTTTGCGAGACAAGGAGAAGGCGCAGCCGACGGCAAACAAAACACCGAGGTTTCCAATGATTACCTCGCCGAGACCCTTAAATACCGAGAAGAACGTAAAGAGCGGCGAAGCGGCATACCAGTCCCAATTAACGCCAAGGGACACAAGGTCAGTTCGGTCGTAAAAACGCTACCGATACCCAAAAAGAGACCGGAAATGGCAATGAGCGTAATCGGAACGAGCATTGCCTTTCCGAACGATTGGAATTTTTCTTTCATCAATTCCCTCCTCAATGAGCCTCTACAAACGACTATTGCACCCCACGTCCCCACACAGGCGAAACGGAAGACATGTTCGGCAATAGACACAAAGTGATTGTAGAAAGGGGCACAAAAATGTGCATCGGCATCGCGTAATGCGGTTAAATCGACCGACGATTGCAAGTATTTACGAATCCGTAAACGGCAGCAAATAGGCAGCGAACGGCAACCTGCAGCGTAGGATAGTCCCCGCAGGCCGACAATTACCGGTATTTTGGCTCATATTTGTTGAATTGTTGCTCGCCCAAAAGCGCGGAGCATCAACGCGCCCCTAAGCCAACCCCAGCAATATGCCCGCCGAATGCACGACAAACGCCACGATCCAGGCGACTGCCACCTGAAACGCGAACACGGCAACGGCGTAGCGCGCGCCCAGCTCGCTCTTGACGGCGCCGATGGCAGCCACGCAGGCGGATACAGCAGCGTGAAGACCAAAAACACGTAGGCGGTGAACGGCGAAAACATGGTCGACAGTGCCGCGGGCGACGTTGCGCCCAAAAGCACCGTGAGGGTCGAGATGACGCTCTCCTTGGCGATAAGTCCGGTGACGAGCGCCGTGGATGCACGCCAGTCGCCAAAGCCGAGCGGCGCCAGCGCCGGCGCGATAATGCTACCCAAACCGGCAAGTAGACTCTGCGACTGATCGGCGACCACATTAAAGCGAATGTCGAACGTCTGAAGGAACCAGATAACCACGGTAGCGGCAAAGATAATGGTAAAGGCTTGGTAATAAGTCCTTGGCCTTATCCCATGCCAGCATCACCGTCGTCTTGACGCTCGGCAGGCGGTAATTGGGGAGCTCCATGATAAACGGCACCGGGTCGCCCTTAAATGCCGTGCGGTTGAGCACCAAAGCCGCGATGCAACCAACCGCAATGCCAATCAGATAGAGCGAGACCATGGCGGGAACCGTCGCCTGTGGGAAAAACGCCCCGCACAGCAAGCCGTAAACCGGCAGCTTGGCCGAGCAGCTCATAAACGGCGTGAGCATGACGGTCATCTTGCGGTCGTGCTCGGATGGGAGCGTACGGGTCGACATGATAGCCGGCACGGTGCAGCCAAAACCGACGAGCATGGGCACAAAGCTGCGGCCCGACAGGCCAAAGCGACGCAATACCTTATCCATGACAAAGGCCACGCGCGCCATGTAGCCCGAGTCTTCCAGAATGGAGAGGAACAAAAAGAGCACGACGATAATCGGCAGGAAGGTCAGCACGCTGCCCACGCCCGTAAGCACGCCGTCGACAGCCAGCGAGCGCACCACGTCGTTGGTGCCGAACGCTTTGAGACCCGCATCGGCCGAGGCGATGATGGCAGCAATGCCGTCCTCCATAAGTCCCTGCAACGCCGCGCCGATCACGCCAAACGTCAGCCAAAAGACAAGGCCCATGATCACCAGAAACGCCGGAATGGCTGTGTAACGACCTGTCAGGATGCGGTCGATCTTGACGGAGCGCACGTGCTCGCGGCTCTCGTGCGGCTTGACGACGCAGCGCCCGCACACGTCGCCGATAAAGCTAAAGCGCATGTCGGCCAGCGCGGACAGGCGGTCGGTGCCGGCCTCGCCCTCCATCTGGGTAATGATGTGTTCGATGGCGTCGAGCTCGTTGCGGTCCAGGTGAAGCGCCTCGGTCACCAGCTCGTCGCCCTCAACCAGCTTGGTCGCCGCAAAACGCACGGGAATGTGCGCCGTCGCGGCATGGTCCTCAATAAGGTTGGCGATGCCGTGAATGCAGCGATGCAGCGCGCCGCCGTCCGGACCATCGGGCGCGCAGAAGTCCAGGCGACCGGGGCGCTCGCGGAACCGCGCCACGTGCAAGGCATGATCTACCAATCGCCAATACCTCGTTGCGGGCAGCACTAATGGGAACAACAGGCACGCCCAGCAGGCTCTCGAGCAGGTTGACGTCCACGGCGCCGCCGTTGGCCGTCACCTCGTCCATCATGTTGAGCGCGATGACCATGGGTCGATCGAGCTCCATAAGCTGCAGCGTCAGGTAAAGGTTACGCTCGATGTTGGTGGCGTCGATGATATCGATGATGGCGTCGGGGTGCTCATCCAGGATAAACTGGCGGCTTACGATCTCCTCGCCCGTGTACGGCGACAGAGAGTAAATGCCGGGCAGATCAGTGACGCTCGCCTCGGGGTGGTTGCGGATGGCGCCATCTTTGCGGTCGACCGTCACGCCAGGAAAGTTACCGACATGCTGGTTGGAGCCCGTCAGCTGGTTGAACAGCGTGGTCTTGCCGCAGTTTTGGTTGCCGGCGAGGGCAAAATGCAGCGGTGCGCCCTCGGGCACGGCCGTCTTTGCCGCGCGGGGCGAATACGTCCCCTCGCCCAGGGCCGGATGCTCCGTCGTGCCGATTGCGGCGTTAGCGCGCGGACCCGTATCGGTGTCGTGAATGCCCACGAGCTCGATGCGAGCGGCATCGTCCTTGCGCAGCGTCAACTCATAGCCACGCAGGCGAATCTCGAGCGGGTCGCCCATAGGGGCGTACTTCATCATGGTGACTTCGGTGCCCGGTGTTAGGCCCATGTCCAAATATGTTGTCGGAGTGCTGGTCGTCCGATGCCACCGATGCGACAACGGCGTCCTTTCCAATCTCGAGCGTATCGAGCTTCACGTCCGTGTTCCTCCCCCCGGCGCCCACAGGGCGTTGCATTTTGTTTATCTTGGCTAACCGTTTGCATGGCTAACCATTTAACCACGCATGATAGCGCGAACACATAGTGACGTTCAATTAACAGATTGCCGCCCTGGCGGGCTCGCAGCGTCAAGTGGTTACGCGGTTTGGTAAAACGCCGTAACTAAAACCCGTGGCGCTCCAGGAAGCGGAAGGCTAGGCGAATCCAAGGACGAACAGCCGCCTGCTTGTCCTCGTTGTCGACCGCAGTGTTGGCGTTGCCGAGCGAAAGGCCGTGGCCGCCCTGGTCAAAGACGTGCATCTCGCATGCGACGCCCTCCTCGGCCATGCGCTGCGCAAACGGATAGACCTGCGCGATCGGCGCCGTCTTGTCATCGGACACGCCCCACACAAAGGTCGGCGGCATCTGGCGCGAAACATGTGTGGAGGGGCAGATATCGGCCAGGTGCTCGTCAGTTGCCTCGCCACCCGTCACCATCGACAGGTAGTCGTTGAGCAGATCGCGCCCCGTCTTGCCGCCCGTCTTGGGCACACGCAAGTCAATGCGCGGATCGCGCGTCTGCATGTCGCGCACATAGGCAAAGTCGAGCAGCGGATAGCCCAGCACCACGGCATCGGGACGAATGTCGTCCGGACGCGCCCCTGCCAGGCCCGCGAAGGGACCGGTCTTCCACTGTGTCGCCAGCGAGGCGCAGATCATACCGCCCGCAGAAAAGCCCACAACGCACACGCGCTTGGGATCGACATGCCACTCGTCGGCATTCGCACGAACCGTGGCGACCATCTTGGCAAGATCTGCTGGGGGTGAGGAAAGCTCACGTCACCCGTGCCACTCGTCACATAGTTGAGCACAAAGGCCTGGTAACCGTGATCCAAAAACGCAAACGCCACGGGATCCTGTTCATGCGGGGCGATATGCGTAAACGCACCTCCGCCGCAGATAATCACGGCAGGGCGGCGGCCATTCGGTTTATCGGGCAGCGGCTCGGCACCCAAATACGTAAACGTCGCTGGATATTCCTCGGTCGGTTCCTCGCCCCACAGCGCGTGGTTCTCGACAATCATATGTGCTCCCTTCGCGCAAATTATGCGCCCTTGTTTTTCGTCTTCAAGCGTACCCCACTTGGGCCCGTGGCACAGAAACACTTCAGCAACAAGCTTCCCATCAACTGATATATCACATAATCCCAGCTCAGGACCATCGCTGAGCAGCGTAGAATAGGGGACGTTGACCAAGCCGCGAAACACATATGAAACGTTTCCGGCAAACCAAACGCGCGATATGCGCCTATTTAAGTTGGAGGCAACTATGGGTCTGCTCGATTCGCTTAAGTCCACCTTCACCTCGACGGGCGAGGCGTCCGTTCCGCCCGCAGCAAGCTTCGCCACCCGCGAAGGCGTCATCTATGCCCCCGTCAACGGCGTGCTCGTCAACCTGAACGAGGTCCCCGACGAGACGATCGCCTCGGGCATGCTTGGCCAGCTATGGCATCGAGCCATTACCGGCACCATCTATGCGCCCGCCAACGGCCGCATCGGCGCTACCACCGTCACCAACCACTCCATTGGCATGATCACCGAGGACGGTCTTCGCGTGTTCATCCATGTTGGCCTGGGCACCGTGGAAATGAACGGCAAGGGTTTTGCCCGCTTTGTCGAGATGGGCGATGTGGTCAAGGCAGGCCAGCCGCTCATCAGCTTCGACCGCGAGGCCATTAAGCCGCTGGCCACGAGGACATCGTGACCGTCATCGTCTCCGAGCTCGATCGTCTTAAGAGCATCGACCATGTCGGCGAGTCTGGAACGCTTATCGGCGGCAACCCGCTCGTCAAGCTTGGCGACCCGCTGCTGGTTGCCAAGACCAAGTAGTCAGGCCCCGCGCCACACAGCCAAAAGGCACCTCGTCAAGCGCCCGCGACCATTTGGCCGCGGCGCTTTTCGTTTGAAAAACCATCCCGCCAATGCCTTATCTGTATAGCCCAAATGAGCCGAGCTGCTAGAATATCGAACTGTATGGATAACTATCATTCAACCGTTATGGGAGGATACGTGAACCGCACCAAAATCGCGCAGCTCTACGCCGACGCCGAGTCGCTCGGCGGCCAGACCGTCACCGTCGCCGGCTGGGTCAAGTCCGTCCGCAACATGAAGAACTTTGGCTTTGTAACGCTCAACGACGGCAGCTGCTTCCGCGACCTGCAGGTCGTCATGAACCGCGAGGCACTCGACAACTACGACGAGATCGCCCATCAAAACGTCTCGGCCGCACTCATCTGCACCGGCACCGTCAAGCTGACCCCCGATGCGCCCCAGCCTTTCGAGCTTTCTGCCACTTCCATCGAGGTCGAGGGCGTCAGCGCCCCGGATTACCCGCTGCAGAAGAAGCGCGCAACCGTCGAGTTCCTGCGCACCCAGCAGCACCTGCGCCCGCGCACCAACCTGTTCCGCGCCGTGTTCCGCATCCGTTCTGTCGCGGCTGCCGCCATCCACCGCTTCTTCCAGGAGCAGGGCTTTGTCTACGTCAACACCCCCATCATCACCACGAGTGACTGCGAGGCGCCGGCGAGATGTTCCGCGTGACCACGCTCGACCCCAAAAATCCGCCCCTCACCGAGTCCGGCGAGGTCGACTGGAGCCAGGACTTCTTTGGCAAGCATGCGAGCCTGACCGTGTCCGGCCAGCTCAATGCCGAGAACTTTGCCATGGCCTTTGGCGACGTGTACACCTTTGGCCCCACCTTCCGCGCCGAGAACTCCAACACCACGCGCCATGCCGCCGAGTTTTGGATGATCGAGCCCGAGATGGCCTTTGCCGATCTGAACGACTACATGGATAACGCCGAGGCCATGCTCAAGTACGTCCTTAAGGACGTTATGGCCACCTGTCCCGACGAGCTCAACATGCTCAACAAGTTTGTGGACAAGGGCCTGATCGAGCGCCTGGACCATGTCGCCAACTCCGACTTTGCCCGCGTCACCTATACCGAGGCCGTCGAAATCCTGGAGCAGGCCGTCGCCGCCGGCCACAAGTTTGACTACCCCGTGAGCTGGGGCATCGACCTGCAAACCGAGCACGAGCGTTTCCTGACCGAGGAGCACTTTAAGCGCCCGACCTTCGTGACCGACTACCCGGCAGAGATCAAGGCCTTCTACATGCGCATGAACGACGACGGTAAGACCGTCGCCGCCGCCGACTGCCTGGTTCCCGGTATCGGCGAGATTATCGGCGGCTCCCAGCGCGAGGAGCGCCTGGATCTGCTCGAGGCCCGCATCAAGGACCTGGGCATGAATCCCGAGCAGTACAAGTACTACCTTGACCTGCGCCGCTACGGTTCCTGCAAGCACGCCGGCTACGGTCTGGGCTTCGAGCGCTTGGTCATGTATCTGACCGGCGTGGGCAACATCCGCGACGTCCTGCCGCACCCGCGCACCGTGGGCAACGCCGACTTCTAATCGTCGGACGTTAGCTCGCGTCGCCACACGCCAACGCTCATCGCACAAGCGTCTCTCGACATCGGTCGAGAGACGCTTTTTCAACAGCATCCGTCAAGCTTTTGGCAAGTTTTTGGTCAGTTGGGCAGGGCTGTTGAACTCGAACCGCCGTTTGCCGACGACTACCGACGCCCAGAGCGCCCTGCGCCCCTGGGAAAACCCCGCGCCCTAGGTCCATACCGTCGCCACCCAAAACGGAAAGGACGTGGGCACCATGACCGAAGCCGCTGTTGAAACCTACGACACCACAACGAGAGGCGCCGCCTCGATGGCAGCCTATCGCGCCGTTCGCATCCTGCAACTATTAAGCGAGAACACCGGCGAGGACAAGGCCATGCTTTCCGATGAGTTGATCCGGCGCCTCGCCCATCCCGACGACCCCGCCCGCATGCCCATCTCGGCGGCGCGACGCAGCATCTACACCGCCATCTCCGCACTTCGCCATGCCGGATACGAAATTGAGTACAAACGCGGCGTGGGGTATCGCTCTTGACCCGTCCGCTCACCGACGAAGAGATCATCCGGCTCCACGGCATGGTCATGCGTAACCGCTCTACGCCCATTGCCATTCGAAAAAGCATGGCTCAGCACTTGGTCGCCATGGCGAGTGCCGACGTTCGCGGCTACCTCGATGCACCCGAGCCTGCTCCAAGCGCCGGTGGCAAATCCACCAAGGCCATGCGCACGCCCGTCAAGCGCATCGACACCTGCGAGCTCATCGAGCAGGCCATCGACCACGGAACCACGGTGAGTTTTGATATTTCGAGCGTCACGACACGTGGCGAAACTGAAGTAGCACGGATGACACTCCGCCCCTTTGCCATCAAGCAACGAGACGGCATCTCGTATTTGCTGGGAACGGTCTATGACGCCCGAGGCACCGATGACACGCTGCGTACCGTAGAGATCGGCCGCATGAGAAACGTCACCACGCGTCTCCTCGACGGCAAGAAGCTCTTCGCCGCCCTCGACGAGGAGGACGACGCCTCTGCCGCATAAGAACCTCCGCCGTCCATTCGACTACCCGTACCGCCCATCCGGTTCTGTATTAAAAAACCTGCCAGGTTATTGTAAAAATGGACATCCGCGCTACTATAGTTCCACTTGCACTTTGTTTGAGTGCAGTATTTCCAGCCATTTCTATACTGGGGGTAACGATATGAAGGACATCACCATCAGCCGCAGGAGCCTTCTGGTCTCTGCTGGCCTGCTCGCGCTCGCTCCGCTCGCCGGATGCGGCGGCAACTCTGGTTCCGGCTCTGCTGCCGCCGGTTCCGACTACACCGTCGCGTTCTGCAGCTCACTGAGCACTCCGCACTCGACGCCGCCAACGACGGCTTCGTCAAGGCCATCAAGAAGAGCGGTCTCAAGGTCAAGATCGATCAGAAGAACGCCCAGAACGACCAGTCCACGTGTAAGTCCATCGCCGACAAGTTCGTGGGCGATGGCGTCGACCTGATCTACGCCATCGCTACGCCCGCCGCGCAGCGCCGCCGGCGCCACCGCCGATATCCCCATCGTGGGTTGCGCCATCACCGACTACGCCGCCTCGGGCCTGGTCCAGGACAACGAAAAGCCCGGCACCAACGTCACTGGCGCCTCCGACCTCACCCCGGTCGCCGAGCAGCTCGAGATGATGCAGAAGGTCCTGCCCGACGTAAAGAAGGTCGGTCTGCTCTACTGCACCGCCGAGTCCAACTCCGACGTCCAGATCAAGGCCGCCAAGAAGGAGCTCGACAAGCTGGGCCTGGACTACACCGACTTCACCGTCTCGAGCTCCAACGAGATCCAGTCCGTCGTCGAATCTGCCGTGGGCAAGGTCGACGCGCTGTACTCCCCCACCGATAACACCATCGCCGCGGGCGCTTCGCAGGTCGGCCAGATCTGCAAGGAGAATAAGCTCCCCTTCGTAACCGGCGAGGAGGGCATGTGCATGGCCGGCGGCCTGTTCACCCTCTCCATCAACTATGAGGACCTGGGCTACGCCGCGGGCGAGATGGCCGTTAAGATCCTGAAGGGCGAGGCCAAGCCCGAGGATTTGCCGATCAAGCACCTCTCGAGCAAGGACCTGGTCGTCGTCAAGAACGACGAGATGGCCGAGGCCCTGGGCATCGACCTTTCCGCTCTGGACGAGTAGCGCCATGCGCGGTAACGCGTCTAGGACCCGCACTCGCGCCATAGCTGCGTTATTCAATATCTGAGCCACAGGGGCGAACGCCAAAGACCGGCGTTCGCCCTGCTTGTTACGGATGAGACAAAACATCCGGCCGCAGCTCTTTTATGCATTGTTACCGCTATCATGGTGACTCACGTGTCCACCCTATCCTAGGAGGTATGAAGCATGCTTATTGCATTGCAGGGCGCCGTTTCGCAGGGCGTCCTCTGGGGCATTATGGTGCTTGGCGTGTTTATCACGTTCCGCCTGCTCGACATCCCCGATATGACCTGCGACGGCAGCTTTGCCCTCGGCGGCTGCGTCTGCGCCGTACTCATCGTCAATAACAACGTCGACCCGCTGCTCGCCGTGCTGGCCGGCATGTGCGCCGGCGCCATCGCGGGCGCGGTCACGGGCATTTTGACCACGGTCTTTGAGATTCCCGCGATCCTCGCCGGAATCCTCACCCAGATCAGCCTGTGGTCCATCAACCTGCGCATCATGGGCAAATCCAATACGCCCATCCTTGCCAAGGGCACTATCTTCTCGTCTGTCAGCAACATGACGGGCCTGCCGCAGTCCACCGTCGCCATCATCCTGGGCATCTTGCTCGCTGTGGCTATCGTTGCCATCCTGTATTGGTTCTTTGGCACCGAGATCGGCTCGGCGCTGCGCGCCACCGGCAACAACGAGTACATGATCCGCGCTCTGGGCGTCAACACCAACTCCACCAAGATGATCGCCCTCGTGCTCTCCAACGCCCTCATCGGCCTTTCGGGCGCGCTCATCTGCCAGAGCCAAAAGTATGCCGACATTGGCATGGGCACCGGCGCCATCGTTATCGGTCTTGCCGCCATTGTTATCGGCGAGGTGCTCGGCCGTCTGCTGCCCGGCGGCCTCACGCAGTTTAGCGTCCGTCTTGCCTCCGCCGTCTTTGGCTCCGTGGTGTACTTCCTCATCCGCGCCATCGTGCTGCAGTTGGGCATGGACGCCAACGACATGAAGCTGCTCTCCGCCGTGATCGTCGCCGTGGCCCTGTGTGTGCCCGTGGTTTGGGAGCGTTATAAGCTCCGCAGCTCCTACACGAAGGGGGATGAGGCAGATGCTTAAGCTCTCACACGTCAAGAAGACCTTTAATAAGGGCACCGTCACCGAGAAGCGCGCGCTCACCGGCGTCGACCTTACCCTCAACGATGGCGACTTTGTAACCGTGATCGGCGGCAACGGCGCCGGCAAGTCCACGCTGCTCAACATGATCGCCGGCGTGTATCCGCTTGATTCGGGCGTTATCGAGCTCGACGGCACCGACATCTCGCGTCTGAGCGAGTCACAGCGCGCCAAGTACCTGGGCCGCGTGTTCCAGGACCCCATGCGCGGCACCGCAGCCGACATGCAAATTGCCGAGAACCTGGCCCTCGCCAAGCGTCGCGGCCAGCATCGCGGTCTTTCGTGGGGCGTCACCAAGGCCGAGAAGAACGAGTACGTTGAGCTGCTCAAGCGCCTGGACCTTGGTCTGGACACGCGCCTCAACGCCAAGGTCGGCCTGCTCTCGGGCGGCCAGCGCCAGGCACTCACCCTGCTCATGGCTACGCTCACCAAGCCACGCCTGCTGCTGCTCGACGAGCACACCGCGGCCCTCGACCCCAAGACGGCCTCTAAGGTGCTCAATCTGACCGAGGAAATCGTCGACGAACATCACCTGACCACGCTCATGGTCACGCATAACATGAACGACGCCATCCGTCTGGGCAATCGCCTGATCATGATGCACGAGGGTCACGTGATCTACGACGTGGCAGGCGATGAGAAGAAGTCGCTCACCGTTGCCGACCTGCTGCAGAAGTTCGAGGAGGTCTCGGGCGGCGAGCTCGCCAACGACCGCATGCTGCTGAGCTAACGACCTAGAAAACCACCACAAAGGGGACAGGCACCTTTGTGGTGGTTTTTGTTAAAGAGTAAGGAGACTGCCATGAAAAGACTCCCCCGCCTTGCGTTAGCTGCCGCGTTGTTTGCCGGCGCGCTCACAGGCATCCCAAGCCTCGCTTTCGCGGGGAACCTGCCCGCCGCTATTGACGGCGCCGTAACCGTGATGCACACCAACGACATCCACGGCAGCTACAAGTACAGCTACAACGCAAGCAAGGGCACGGGCACCATTGGCTTTGACGGACTGGCGGTTCTCTATAGCGCCCAAGGCAACGCCCCCGACTTTCTGCTCGATGCAGGCGACACCTTCCACGGGCAGTCCTTTGCCACCATGAGCGAGGGCAAGAGCATCGCCGAACTCATGAACACCTTCTATGCAAACGGCTACGACGCGACCACACCGGCAACCATGACTGGAGCTACGGCGCGGACAAGCTTCGCACGATGGCCGGCAATGGTGCCACCAGTACACCTTTCGCCATGCTCTGCGCGAATGCAACGTCCTCGAACGGCGTATGGAGCTCGAGCATCACCAAGACGCTCAATCGCACTTGGAAGGACGGCGAGGGCAGCCCCACGTTTAACTACAAGATTAAGGTCGGCGTCGTCGGAGCCATGGATGAGTCGCTGGGCTCCTCGCTACGCGCGGACCTGGTCGCGGGCACGTCGTTCTCGGGTGCGGCGGACGCCATCAATGCCGAGGCCAAGCGACTGCGCGAGGATGAGGCTGCAACGTTATCGTCTGCATCGCGCACACGCTCAACGCCAAGACCTTTGCCGCAAAGCTCGTTGGGGTCGATACACTGGTCGCGGGCCACGAGCACATCAACTTAGACGAAAACGTGACGGGGGCCGACGGCAAGCCGGTCCGCGTCGTCGAGGCAGGCAGCGCCTTTGCCGAGGTTGGTCTGCTTTCCATTCCCTATGAGTACGACACCAGGGGTACCGAAACCACCAACGACGACATGGTGACGGTCTCCGCAGGCGACAGCGACGAGAAGCTCTACACCGCCAAGGACGTCGACGACCTTTTGGCAGACTCTAACAACCAGAACATCCTTGACGAGGTTCGCAACAACAAAATCAAGCCACTCGACGATGCCTTTGAAAGCGAATCGAACAAGGTGCTCGGCACATCCTCCACCAACTATTTCTACGGCGAGGACGCCGCGGGTACGCATGGCTGGGAGATGGTGCGCACCACCGATCTGCGCCCCAGTAAAGCGGGCGACGCCACCAAAGCCCAGACCATCGGGCATGTTATCTGCGGCTCCTATCTTGCTCTGACGGGGGCAGACCTCGCCATCGAAAACGCGGGCGGCATCCGCGGCGGATCGCGGCGGGCGATGTGACCGCCGGCAACGTCGTCGCCATCTCGCCCTATGGCAACACCGTGGAGACCTGGGGCATGACCGGCGCAAACTTCCTCGCAGCGCTTGAGCACTCACTGCAGATCAGCGACGATTGCAACGACAGCTACGAGCTTCAGCAAGCCTATGTGGCAGCCGGCCACACCGAGCAGGAGGCGCAAGACAAGTACAAGTGGCGCGATGACTCTGGCAGCGTTCTCTCCTTTGGCGGCATTAACGTGACGATTGATTGGACGCAGCCCGAAGGCAAGCGCATTGTGAGCGCCACGCTCACCAAGGATGGCAGCACGCTCGATCCCGCCAAGAACTACACCGTCGCCACCAACAACTACATCATTACCAACACGACCGACTTTCCCACTTTCGCAAATGCCACCAAGCGCACCGAGTGGGCACATGCGAGGCGGCGATCAGAGCGCTGATCGGGAAGAGCGACTGGGAGAACAAGATGGCCGGGCTCGCCGGCACCATCAGCTTCAGCTCCGCAGCCGTGGACCCCACGCCCAATCCGAATCCAACGCCTAAGCCCTCGCCCAAGCCCGGCACGACTACTACGACCACGAAAACCAGCGCCAAGAAGACAACCGGCAAGCTTGTCGCAACGGGAGACTGCACGCTGGCCGTGGTCGGCGCATGCCTCATCGGCGGCATCATCGTCATCATGCTCGGCATTATCTGGATGCGCCGCCGCTAAGCTACACCGCCGGGCCTTGCAGCCCCTCCGTGCAAACCTTATATCGAGCACAGAAGCCCGTCCGATGTGATCGGACGGGCTTTTTGGTGGGTATCATGGTTGAATGATCATTAGGAGGTTTTCCCTACATGGAATTGTTTGAGCCGATTCTTCATTTCTTTGAGCAACGGTGGGTCCACAACACCATCTGGGCCGTCATCTTGGCGATAGGCACCGCCGTCGCCGCCAAGGTCGCATCCAAGACTCTGCGTCACCTACTCAACCGCGACGATAACCCGCTTCCGGCATCGAGTATCTTCATCAATATCGCGCGCGCCGTCATCTGGGTGATCGGCGGCAGCTTTATCCTCGACAACTGCTTTGGCATTAACGCAAACGCGCTCGTCGCCGCTCTTGGCGTCGGCGGCATCGCCATCTCGCTCGGCTTTCAGGACACGCTATCAAACCTTATCGGCGGCATGCAGGTGACCTTTATGGGCATTATCAAGCCCGGCGACAATATCGAGGTCGGCGGCGTGTCGGGCGTGGTCCAGGACATCACTTGGCGCCACACGACCATCGAAGATGCCTGCGGGCAGACCGTCATCGTCCCCAACTCCAACATTTCCAAGAACACACTCGTGCATTTGATGCCCTTTGGGCGCGTGGCCGTCCCCGTCGCGGTCAAAGACCCCTCCAAATGGGCCTCGCTCGACGCGCTGGCAGACGAGCTGACCAGCGCCACCAAGGCCGCCGTGCTTCCCATCTCAGGCTTTGACAAGGAACCCTACGTGCTATTTAGCGAGATCGGCGACTTTGGCATTAAGGGCAAAATCATCTTTATCGTCAGCGACGACAGCACCACCTTTACGGCGGCCGACGCCTGCATCCGCGCCATCGCCCCCATCATCGCCTAAACCACCACAAAGGGGACAGGCACCTTTGTGGTGGTTTTCATTCGTGATACCATGGTTCATATAGTTGTTTAAACGACTAAGGGAGCAAAACTATGGAAGAGGCCTATCGTCAAGCACGCAAGCGCGGCGAGCAAGGACGTCGACGCGCCATTAGTCAAAGCGAGCATCCGTATCTCACGGACCTCGATAGCTTGGTTGCCCAGCTCCCCTTAGGCCAGCGAGAGAATGTCGGCCTAAGGGACATTCCGCTCGAAATGGTCGTCGGCACGGTTACCAAGGGCCGTCAGTCGGCCTTTTCATGCAACTTTATGCCCTTGCTGCCGTTTAGCACGGAGTTCGCCCGCAAGTGTCCAACCTCTACGACATCCAGGTGACCGAGGGCTATCGCGATCCCGTCATCGTCACCGAGTTCATGCATCGGTTTTACGTCCAAGAGGGCAACAAGCGCGTCAGTGTCCTCAAATTCCTGGACGCCCCGACGGTTTCGGCCAAGGTCACCCGTCTCTACCCAGGCACATGGGATTCCGTCGAAAGCCGCCTGTACGGTGAGTTCTGCGCGTTTTGGCGCGTCTGCCCCCTATACGAGATCGAGTTCTCGCGCGAGGGAAGCTACGAGACGCTCGCCAAGATGCTCGGTCAGGACCTTATCGAAAAATGGCCGCAGAAAAAGATCGACTACCTGCGCCACACCTTCCTGCTCTTTAAGCGCGCCTACCTTCGCGCGGGCGGCGACCACCTGGACATTACGCCCGCCGACGCTATGCTCGTCTACCTCAATGTGTACAACCAGGACCGCCTGCTGGATACGCCGACGGATATCGTCGTAAACCGCCTGTGTAAGATTTGGCGTGAGCTGGTCATTGCCGGCAAAAATAACGAGGACAAGGTCGATCTTGTCGAAGCACCGAGCGTCGATGAGGAAGAGTCACCCGCCAGTCCACCTCCGGCGTGCTCAACTTCTTTATGGGCAAGACCGTCTATTCGGCGGCAATCCCCTGCGCATCGCCTTTATCCATGAGTTCCCCTGTGCGACGTCGGGCTGGGACAGCCTGCACGACCAAGGGCGTCAGTATCTCGATGAGCACTTTGGCGGTATCGTGCGCACCGAGGCGTTCGAGGACTGCCACGATCCGGACGTGTTCTACGCCGCCGTGGAAACGGCTGTCAAACATGGAGACAGCGTCATCTTCTCGACCTCGCACCGCCTGATGGAATACACGCTCAGGGCAGCCGTTGAGTATCCCCGGTTGCGGTTCCTCAACTGCTCTATCGGCCTTCCCCATCAAAGCGTGCGCTCGTATTTTGGAAAGATGTACGAGGCAAAATTTCTGCTGGGCGCCCTTGCGGCCAGCATGGCGGACAACCACCGCATCGGTTACCACGCGTCGGTCTTCGCCTCGGGCGCACTCAGCGAGATCAACGCCTTTGCGATTGGCGCCTCGCTGCTCGACCCCCGCGCGCAAATTATCCTGACCTGGGGCGATGTGCCCGCCGGAGGCCTTGCCGACGCCATGTGTCGCGAAGGCGTGAGCGTCATGTCCGGCGCGACATGTCAAAGCCGCTCGAAGACCCCACGGCCTACGGACTCCACCGCTTGGTCGATGGCGAGGTTGCCGGCATCGCCATGCCGGTATGGAACTGGGGCCGTTACTACGAGCTTATCGTGCGAAGCCTGCTGCATGGCACCTGGGATGAGACCAGTGACGACAGCCGGGTCCGCGCCGTCAACTACTGGTATGGCATGAGCTCGGGCGTATCGACATTCGCTACGCTCCGGGCCTGCCCTATCAGACGCGCAAGCTTGTTCAGCTACTGCGCAATGGCATCGTCGAGGGCTCCATCAATCCATTTGGCGGCGAGCTCCATAGCCAAGACGGCGTGGTACAGATCGAGGGCTTTCCACCGCTGCCGAGCACGCAAATCGTCGAGATGGATTGGCTGGCAGACAACGTGGTGGGCACGATTCCGCAGCCCGACGATGAGCCGAAGGTCCGCGCCTATGAAAATCCTTGCCATAGCCGATACCGAAGAACGATGCCTATGGGAGTGCTTTCGCAAGGAACGCTTTGAGGGTGTCGACCTGATTTTGTCCGCTGGCGATCTGGACCCGGACTATCTTGAGTTTTTGGTTACGGTCATCAACAAACCGCTTATCTACGTGCGCGGCAATCACGATGACCGCTACGCACGTCATGCACCGGGCGGATGTATCTGTGTCGAAGACACCGTGTACGTGTATCGCGGCGTCCGCATTGCGGGGCTTGGCGGCTCCATGCGCTACCGAGATGGCGCCAACATGTACACCGAGCGCGAGATGGCCAAGCGCGTGCGAAAGCTGTCCCGCAAAGTGAAGATGGTCGGCGGCTGCGACATATTGCTCACCCATGCGCCCGCCGCCGGCGTGGGCGATCTGGACGATCTGCCACATCGAGGATTCGAATGCTTTAACACAGCGCTCGAGTCCTGGAATCCTGACTACATGGTGCACGGGCATGTGCACCAATGCTATGGTCGCGACTTCAACGTGAGCGTCAGCACGCATGCGGGGCAACGATCATCAACGCCTGCGGCTATACGCAGTTTGAGCTGGACGAAGCGCGCTACCCCATCCGTGGCTGGCAGGCAGCCTGGCTCAATTCGCAAACCATGCGTCGCGAACTCAAGCGCCACGAGGCTATCGAGTCCTCAACCGCTAGAACACCCTGGTAACCACCTTAAAGGGGGCACTGTCCCCTTTAAGGTGGTTTTAACGCGATAGCAAGAAACCCGGTCCTGCACGAGACAGAACCGGGTTTCTTTAGCAATGCTTGCTTTGCTCAGGCAGTAACCGTTAGTTACTCAGCCAGGAAGTCACGCTGGATAGCGGGATCGACCTTGACGCCAGGGCCCATGGTGGAAGACACGGAGATGGACTTAACGTACTTGCCCTTAGCAGAAGCGGGCTTGACGCGCAGGATCTCGGTGTACAGGGCAGCGTAGTTCTCGACGAGCTGCTGCTCGGAGAAGGACTTCTTGCCCAGGGGCACGTGCAGATGCCGTAGCGGTCGGCGCGATACTCAACGCGGCCGGCCTTGAGCTCGGAGACCATCTTGGCGACGTCCATGGTCACGGTACCGAGCTTAGGGTTCGGCATGAGGCCACGGGGACCAAGGATCTTACCGATGCGGCCAACCTTGGCCATCATGTTCGGCGTAGCGATAGCGGCGTCGAAGTTGATCTCGCCCTTCTGGATCTGGGCGACGAGCTCGTCGGAACCGATGATGTCGGCGCCGGCAGCCTCGGCCTCGCGGGCCTTCTCGCCCTCGGCGAAGACGGCAACACGAATGGTCTTGCCGGTGCGTGGGGCAGGGAGATGGAGCCGCGGATGTTCTGGTCGGCCTTACGAGTATCGACGCCCAGACGGAAGTGGGCCTCGACGGTCTCGTCGAACTTGGCGGTGTCGAGCTCCTTGATGAGCTTGGCAGCCTGAAAGGGGGTGTAGAGCGTGGCGCGGTCGATCTTCTCGCAGCGGCGTTATAGCTCTTACCATGCTTAGCCATGTGCATTACCTCCTGTGGTTAAACGGGCGCGTGCCCTCCCACATCGTATCGTGTGCCCTATTGCACACATTAAACGGGCGCCCCGGTTGGAGCACCCGTCGTTACCAAAAGAAATCGCTACTCAGCGATGGTGACACCCATGGAACGGGCGGTACCGGCGATGATCTTCTTGGCGGCGTCAATGTCGTTGGCATTGAGGTCCGGCATCTTGATCTCGGCGATCTTGGTGAGCTGCTCCTGGGAGAGCTGACCAACCTTGTCGGCCTGGGGCTTAGCGGAACCAGACTTGAGGTTCAACTCCTTCTTGATGAGGTGAGCCGCCGGCGGGGTCTTGGTGATGAAGGAGAAGGACTTATCCTCGAAGACAGTGATCTCAACGGGGATGATGTCGCCCTTCTTGTCCTGCGTCTCGGCGTTAAAGGCCTGGCAGAACTGCATGATGTTCACGCCAGCTGCGCCCAGGGCGGGGCCGACGGGAGGAGCGGGGTTAGCTGCACCAGCAGGAATCTGGAGCTTAATGACGTTGGCAACCTTCTTCTCAGCCATGGTCATTCCTTTCGAATCACGAGTGTGAAGTACTTGCTATATCGTAAGCACGCACGTGTTAGAAGCACTCCTGAGATGAGCAGTCACAGAAGAAGCACGCTCGCGCGAACGGACGAAAACTTAAGCGATGACAGCGACCTGGTTAAAGTCGAACTCGACCGGCGTCTCACGGCCAAAGATCATCAGGGTGACCTTCAGCTTGCCTGCCTCGGTGTTAACCTCGGAGACCTTGCCATCGAAGTCGGTAAGCGGGCCATCAGTGACGCGGACGGACGTGCCGACCTCAATATCAACCGAGGTGCGCTTGGGCGAATCGCCCTTACCGGGACGACGAGTCATCTTATTGTACTCGTCGCGGGAAAGCGGAGCGGGCTTGCCATTGCCGCCCAGGAAACCGGTGACACCGGGCGTGTTGCGAACACACGTCCACGCATCGTCATCCATCTCCATGCGAACCAGGACATAACCCGGGAAGATCTTGGAATCCTTGGTCTCGCGCTTGCCACCCTCTTTGATCTCGGTGACGCGCTCCATAGGAATCTCGATATCAAAGATACGGTCCTGCATGCCCATGGTCTCGATGCGATGCTCGATATCGGACTTAACGCGGTTCTCGTATCCAGAGTAAGTGTGAACGACGTACCAACGCTTAGACATGGTTTAGCCCCTCAATCCAGAGAACAGAGCAAGAGCCTCGCCAAAGCCAGCATCGAGCAGAGCGATGACGACGCCGACGACGATCAGAGAAGCGCAAACGACGACCGAGTAGTTCACGAGCTCCTTCTTATCGGGCCACGTGACACGCTTCATCTCGGACTTCACCGAAGCGAAATACTTCTTGGTGCGGGCGAAGAAACCAGGCTTCTCGTTCTTCTTGGACTTCGCAGCCTTCTCGTTCTTCTTGGCAACGGCCTTCTTGGCCTCAACCTTGGAGTTGGCGGCAGCGTTGTTGGCAGGTGCCGGCTGCTGAGCCTTCTTCTTGTTCTTCTTGTTGGCCATTTGGGTTACCTCCGCGCAATGCGCTTATACATGAGTAAACCTAAGCCCCCAATTGGGAGCTTACGGAATAATGACTGGCACGCCAGGAAGGACTCGAACCCTCAACACTCGGTTTTGGAGACCGATGCTCTACCAATTGAACTACTGGCGTATGTGACTAGAGACTAGCGAGTCTCTTTGTGCAGCGTGTGGTGACGGCACCAGGGGCAATACTTCTTGATCTCCATACGATCAGGCATGTTCGACTTGTTCTTGGTGGTCGTATAGTTGCGGCGCTTGCACTCAGTGCACGCAAGAGTAACTAGAGTACGCATTTATCCTGAACCTTTCATTTCCGCCCCGTACGGGCACGAGTTGGTACTTATCAGCTCTACGTAAGTGCTGTCAATGAAAACCTCGAATCAATTGGTTCTCGCTGGATCCATTCATATTTGGAACACATCAATGAAGCCAGCGAGATCTAATCGATCCCTCACGCTCGGCTTAAGAGCGAGCGAAACGCAATCGTCAGGGAACAAGCCCCGCGTAGAAAAGAACCCGGCACCCTATAAGTGCCGGGTTCTCTCTAAGTCAGCTATATCAAAGAGCTAATTTACTCAATGATCGTGGAGACGATGCCCGAACCGACGGTGTGGCCACCCTCGCGGATAGCGAAGCGCAGGCCCTCCTCCATGGCGATCGGGTGAATGAGGTCGCCCTCGATGGTGATGTGGTCACCAGGCATAGCCATCTCGGTGCCTCGGGGAGCTTGACCGTACCGGTAACGTCGGTGGTACGGAAGTAGAACTGAGGACGATAACCATCGAAGAACGGGGTGTGACGGCCGCCCTCCTCCTTGGTCAGAACGTAGATCTCGCCGGTGAACTTGGTGTGCGGGGTAACCGAACCGGGCTTGCAGAGAACCTGGCCGCGCTCGATGTCCTCGCGCTTGATGCCGCGGAGCAGCAGACCGACATTGTCGCCAGCCTCGCAGAAGTCCATGGACTTACGGAACATCTCGATACCGGTAACGACGGTATTCTGGGTATCCTTGATGCCGACGATCTCGACGGGCTCGTTGAGCTTGAGCTCACCGCGCTCGACACGGCCGGTAGCAACGGTACCACGGCCGGAGATGGTCATAACGTCCTCAACGGCCATCAGGAACGGGAGGTCGTTGTTACGAGCAGGCGTCGGGATGTACTCGTCGACGGCCTTCATGAGCTCGCGAATGGCGTCCATCCACTTGGCGTCGCCCTCGAGAGCGCCCAGAGCGGAACCGCGGATGACGGGGATATCGTCGCCGGGGAAATCGTACTCAGAGAGGAGCTCACGGGTCTCCATCTCGACGAGGTCGATGAGCTCGTCATCGTCGACCATGTCGCACTTGTTCAGGAAGACGACGATGTAGGGAACGCCGACCTGACGGGCGAGCAGGATGTGCTCGCGAGTCTGAGCCATGGGGCCGTCGGTAGCGGCGATGACCAGGATAGCGCCGTCCATCTGAGCAGCGCCGGAGATCATGTTCTTGACGTAGTCAGCGTGGCCCGGGCAGTCAACGTGAGCGTAGTGACGGGCAGCAGTCTCGTACTCAACGTGGGAGACGGAGATCGTAATGCCGCGCTCGCGCTCCTCGGGAGCCTTGTCGATGTTCTCGAACGCAGTGAAGTCAGCCTTGCAGCCCTCGGTCTCAGAGAGAACCTTGGTGATGGCGGCGGTCAGCGTGGTCTTGCCGTGGTCGACGTGACCAATGGTGCCGATGTTAACATGCGGCTTAGTGCGCTCAAACTTCTCTTTGGCCATAAAGCCTCCTCTTAACAGGTCGTCCCCGGACGGGACTTTGCCTTTATACCATAGTGGCCTCTCAACATACTATTGAGAAGCCACCGTGTTACCTATGGTAGCGGTGACTGGATTCGAACCAGTGACGCCACGGGTATGAACCGTGTGCTCTAACCAACTGAGCTACACCGCCGGATGGAGCCTGCAACCAGACTTGACTGGTGACCTCTTCGTTACCAACGAAGTGCTCTACCGACTGAGCTATACAGGCACTTGACGGTGGGAGCTATAGGATTCGAACCTATGTAGGCAGAGCCAACGGGTTTACAGCCCGTCCCCATTAACCACTCGGGCAAACTCCCAATCGTTCAAGTATCCGCAGGTCCTTTGGTCTTTTGGACCGCCGCCCCCGCGAACGAAAAAGATAATACGATGCAACCTTGGGGGCTGTCAACGAAAACCTCTAGATACACGGTCCCGGGCGTATCTATATACCTTTGACCTGCAGTTTTGTTGAGTTTGGATATGAAGGACAGTGGATTTGGCTGCGCTGGTGACATTTCCCGAGGGAACACTTTGTCACGGTGGAGTGCGCCTACAGCATCGACCTTCGGTAACGACCCTCTTGCACTATTACATAGGTCGCGATCGGGCTTCCCTGGCTTGATCGAGCGTGGATTTTCTCCCGTTTGAAATCGAGCGTGGACTTTCTCCCGCTTTTAGCGCGGCCCAAAGGCCAAAGTGGCAGATTATCCACGCTCATTCTCCAGGCGGGAGAACTATAGAGCCGCAACTACTCGGGCCAGGCCAAAGTAGACCCATAGAGCGGCTCCCCCTTGGTGCAGGGGTAGCGACTCAAGTAACACGACGATAGCAAGTCGAAGAAATAAGTCATGGCATATTTCGAATAAACGCCGAGTCGGTCAATTCCGTTTCCCGCATTACCAAGACGATATACACGGTCAAAAGACCTCGATTTGTCATCGTTGCTAAACGCAGTAATTAGAATCTTCCTGCCCGAACGGCAATCAAGATACTCACGCGCCTGTGACGCAAATAGCCCGGAGACCGATACGAGAATTATCAATGACTGCGAAGCGTCTCCCATGTTTTTCAATTCCGCGACGTTAGCCCCAGCAACTATGCGAACTATCTTGCCCGCATAAAACATTTCCTGCTGAAATCGTACGAGATTGGCGCTCACATTATTGGTGCACCAGATTTCAACGTTTTTATGGCCATCAATTTCGTCGGCAAGGTGCTTAATAGCGATATCGGACACGCCGCTTTCAACCTCAGCGAACATCTCGATCATGCGAACGTCGAGCTCTGCCCTGTACTCCTCGTAGCCAAATTCCTCCTCTCGATGGCTTAAGTCGCTTGGAAAGACTGATTGAGTAAATGATTCTTTCAAATCGCTAAGAGACTGGTAGCCCAATCGATTGCAGAAACGACGAACAGCGGAACGGGTCACGAATGCATCGCGGGTTATTGCGGCAACATTGATTTCGCTCGAACGCCTAATGTGAGCGATGAGATATCGAGCGATGGCGGCATCGTTTGACCCAAACTCGCTGTTGATGATGGAGCTAATGCGATTGAGCACATCGAAGTCATTGATATTCACGTGATCCCTCTTTCCGCTCTCCTCGAAATCATAGTTCATTTATTGAATCAAACAGCTTTGGTCGTTCTCCTATGATTCAAATCAGTTGACGTCATCTTAATCGTAATTCCGTCACACGTATCCACCGTGTTGAATGATGGAAAGGGGATTCATGGGCAACGTGAACAACATGCCGTTTCTCTGGGGTTCCGCCACGGCGTCTTATCAGTGCGAGGGTGCCTGGAACGAAGACGGCAAAGGCCTCGGCGAGTGGGATTTCTTTAACCACACAAGCAATAAGAACATCAACCATGTTGACGGTGATGTATCTTGCGACTTCTACCATCGCTATGAAGAAGATATCCGCATGATGAAAGAAGGCGGACAAAACACCTATCGCTTCTCTCTTTCATGGAGTCGAATCATCCCCACGGGTATCGGCGAAGTGAATGAAGAGGGTATCGATTTTTATAATCGAGTCATTGATTGCTGCCTCGAAAATGGCATAGAGCCCAACGTTACGCTGTTCCATTACGATCTGCCATTCACGCTTGCTTGCAAAGGCGGATGGCTGAACAACGACATGGCAGAGTGGTTCTGCAAATACGCCAAGATTTGCTTTGAGCGCTTTGGAGACCGCGTCAAAATCTGGGCCACCGTTAACGAGCCGCATTTCTACAGCTACTGCGTAAACATGTTGGGCAACTATCCCCCAATCGATCGCTCGACGTTCAGTCGTACATGCAGTTTCAATACAACCTGATGCGCGCAAGCGCACTCGCAGTCCGAGCATATCGTCAAATGGCTACGACGGCATCATCGGCGCCGTCCACGATGGCGGCGTTGTCGAACTCGACCCGGCAACCGAGCACCCTGATGACGTATTTCGATACGCGGACTTTTTCGCCAATCGCATGATTCTGGCACCAGCGCTTCAGGGTCAACTGCCGCCAGAAATGGACGAAATCCTTGAAAAACTTGGCGTCTCGCTCTATCGATCCCCAAATGACGTAGAAGAATTCAGAGACGGTAAAGTCGATTTTATTGGACTCAACGTGTATTGCCGAGAGTATGTAACCGACTGGCACGGTGGAGAGCTTGCCGTTTCGGCGAACAATAAGGGCGGTTCGAGCAAAAAAGTCGAAGGAAAATGCATTGCGCCCTTGTTTGAAAGCGCCCGCGACAGCAATGTTCCCCGCAATAAATGGGGCCGCGAAATACTCCCAAGTTGCATGTATTCAACCATCATGGATGTCCACGAGCGCTATGACGCGCCCCGCATCTTTATTACGGAAAACGGACATGGCGCCTATGAGCAACCAGACGCAGACGGAATGATCCACGATGATGACCGCATCGAGCTTCTGGGCCAGTTCATCGAGCACATGATGAGGGCTAAGCGCGACGGCGCGCGCGTTGAGGGCTACTACCTCTGGTCGACGATGGATCTGTATAGCTGGATCAACGGCTACGAAAAACGATACGGACTTGTCCACATCGACTTCGAGAACAATCTGGAGCGCACCCCCAAAAAGAGCTGGTATTGGTACCGAGACCTTATCTCGAAGTATCAGGAGCAGGAAGGTTAGGAGAAAGAGATGAAATATCAGGCAATGTCCGAAACAGTCCTAAAGGCTGTTGGCGGCAAAGAGAACATTACATCGGTAACTCATTGTGCGACGCGCCTTCGCATCGACGCACGAGACACCTCGATCATCGATCTCCAGCTCGCCAAATCGGCCGATCAGCGCTCGGGGCAGTAGTCAGCGGTGGCCAGCTTCAGGTGATCATCGGCCCCAACGTCACCGAGGCTTACAACGACTTCCTCGACTTCGCGGGAATCGAAGTCGGCGGCGGCGCGGTTGCCGACGATGCCCAAACCGCCAAGGATCTTGCAGAGGGTATCAAAAGCGGCAACACTGCCATGAGCCTGGTTGAGAAATTCGGAAATGTCTCCGCACAGGTATTCATGCCCATCGTCCCGGCGCTCATCGTAGGCGGACTCATTCTTTCGATTAAGAATCTCCTGGTCAATTATTGTGGATTGAGCACCGATAGCGGAACTGCCCAGGTTCTGCTGGCGATCTTCAGTGCCTCATTTAGCTTCCTGCCCGTTTACCTAGGTACCAGCTCGCCGCCGTCATGAAGATGCAGCCTATCATGGGCGCGCTGCTGGGCGCAATCATGATTAGCTCGTCTATTAGCGGTGCTGAGGGTCTCGACTTTCTTGGCATCCCCATCCCGACGAATGACTACTCGAGCACGGTGGTGCCAATCGTACTGGGCGTTGTGCTCATGTACTTTGTTGATCGCGGTCTTCAGAAAAACATCCCGGACGTTACCAAACTGTTCTTGAAGCCGCTACTCACCATGTTCATCGTCGTGCCTGTTGAGCTGATTATCCTCGGCCCCGCCGGCAGCATGATGGGCTACGCGCTGAGTGATGCCGTCACGTGGCTCATGGATAACGTGGCATTTATCGCTACTCCAATCCTTGCAGCCCTTAACCCCTATTTTGTCATGCTCGGTCTTGATAAGCCTACATCGCAATCGAAGTTACGAGCTTGGCGCAGCTCGGTTGGGCACCCATTATCTTTGGATTCATCTCGAACCTCTGCATTGGTGGCACGAGCCTCGCCCTGCAACTGCCATGAAGGGAAACAAAGAGAAGAGGGGTATGGTCACCACGGTTGCCGTCACCGCACTCTGTGGCGTAACCGAGCCCGCGTTCTACGGTTGCCTCATCGAGCGTCCCCGCCTGCTTGTCGGCACGGCAATCGGCGCGCTCTGCGCTGGACTCCCTGCAGGCATCTTTGTTCTGAAAGAGTATGTTGCGGGAGCATGCCCCGGCCTTCTTTCGGCACTCATCTTTATCGCTCCCGATGGGTCCATGGGCAACTTCGTGCTGGCATGCGTTGTCGCCATCATCGCCATCGTCGTCTCCTTCATCGCTGCACGCGTGATCATCAAGAAGAACCCCAGCTATATTGAGTAGATGCCCGCTGTTTGCATTGGAGACATCCTCGGCAGACCATTAGCAAGAACCCAAGAAGGTCCTTAGGAGCTCGATTAATCCATTCGGATTCCCGAGGCACAAACGACCCCGATTCCACAATGGAATCGGGGTCGTCGTTTCTAAAGCCGTCGATAGACAATCGGTGTTTACCTTAGCTCCCTATCCAAGTTAATTATCCACGCTCGTTCTCCGGTCGGGAGATTTTTTCTCTCGCGCGTCCAGAAATCCACGCTCGAGCAGGACATCCAGGTCCGTACCCACCCTTGTCTCGATCTGTAACGGCAAGAGGCCTATTCCGCTTCTACATGTTACAGATCAAGATATTCCTAAAACACCCTAAGTTTCATCTCAATCTGTAACAGTTAGATGCCAAATATCGGTCTTGGTGTTACAGATTTAGACAAACTGGAGGACGAGACAAACCAAAAACGGGATGGGCGCTAACCCGATGGCGCACCACCTAAATAGAAACGGGCCCTGTCCCACAAGGAACAGAGCCCGAAACTCTCATGGAGCCAGTGACAGGAATCGAACCTGCAACCCACTGATTACAAATCAGTTGCGCTACCGTTGCGCCACACTGGCACACTTGGCGCTTTCGCGCGAAGCCAATTAAGAATAAAGGAATTGCGGACGAGGCGCAACAGCCGCGCGGCGTTATATAAATATGCAAAATCCAGCAACAACACGTACCAAGCCCGTTCATTTCTGTCAGTTCGCCCTCAATCTTAAAACCCTTCGCCAGAACGAATATTTTTAATTACAATTGGCTATATAAAACTATTCGTTCTGGCGAAGGGTTTCGCGATGTTGACCACGAAGGAAGCTGCAGAGCTACTCGACATCACCCCGCGCAGGGTGCAAGAGCTCATAAAAAACGGAGCGCTTGAGGCACGCAAGGCTTCTGGTGTATGGCTCATCGACAAAGACAGCGTCAACGCACGACTCCGCTCCGTGACCAAAACGGGGGGACGCCCCCGTCGAGGCCATGGAAAAAGCGAGATTACGTTTACCCTCATGAACCGCACGCACGAAGTCGCCCAGCTGGTCTACAGCACATCGCGAAAAGACTTTACCCACATCGGTGCCGACATCGATTACATCCACGCCCCTATTGGAGTACTTGGCCCCAATAGTCCCGTGTCGCTCGACTCTTTCCGCATTTGGTGGCGAGGCCGCGGTATCCCGCTCGCACGCATTGGACTAGCCTCCCTGCTTGCAGAAGCCGCAGTCGATGTTCCCGATGAACTCATCCAGCGAAATCTCGGCCTCTCCCTATCCGACAGTATTGGATTAGACCCAAGATTCCGGTCTCGCGTGGGAGGATATTAACTTCTTCAGTAATGCTTTTGACGACGTCTCTCTGTCCATCGCACCCTTCGCCCCAGAGGGCAAAGCAGCCGCCGCAAAGCCCGATAACACCTCGGACGGCAATCTTCAGAAGTATTGGACATGCGAGGGTGACCGTCGAATCCTCCACAAGGCAGGTGCGCATCTAAACCAGGAACCCTATAACGAGATGGTGGCGACCGCACTTCACCGTCGCATCCTAAACGCTTGCGATTATGTACCCTATTCGCTCGAGGCGCGGGTACTTCTGCCTTGAGCACATGCAATATCTTCTTAACTGACGAAGAAGAATATGTCCCTGCGTTCTATGTAAACCAGCATGCAAATGCAGACGAGCGATTAACCGATTACGAACGGTATGTAGCAAACTGCGAGGAGCTTGGAGCGACAGATATAAAAGACGCCCTTGACCGCATGATCGTATGCGATGACATCATTGCCAACTACGACCGTCATTGGCGCAACTTCGGCCTCGTGCGAAACGTCAACTCACTGGTCTGCAGACCAGCCCCCATCTTCGATTCGGGCTCATCACTCTGGTGCAACATATCACTAGAGGAGCTTAGGGCGGGAGAGCACAATTTTACCAGCGCACAATTTCATTCAAGTCCCGCCAAACAAATGTTGCTCGTCGAGGACATGGGCTGGTTTGACGGCGACAAACTCGAGGGCTTTGTCGACGAGGCGATCGAGATTCTGTCTAAAAACGATGCCCTAGCAGCGAGACTGCCTTATCTAAAAGAGGCGCTAACGTGGCGCCTCGAAAGAACGATCGACATCGCTGAATGGAGTTAGCGAGGCAGCATTGCCCCGCCAACTCCCCTACCTCCCGCGCAACGCCTTGAGCTTGGCCAGCGCCTCGGGGCTCAGGCGACTGCCCAGGGTCATCTTGATCTGCGGAGCTTCCTCTGCCTCGTGCACGTCGTTGTCAATCTGCTTGATCTCGTCCACCAGCATGCGGCTCGAAATACGCGTGACGCCCTTGCCCATGACGACGGCTTGAATTGTGCCGTCACTCGATACCACGGAGCACGCGCGGCCCTCCTCACGTGCCTCGATGCAGAGCTTCTGCACCACGGTGTCGGCAGAGACGCCCGTCGGCGAAAACTCGATGCGCACGCCGCGGGCCGGCAGGTTGGGACGCTCGCTGGAGATATTGCCCGCACCGTCAAACACAATCACAGCCTCGTAGCGGCCCTGGGCAAACGCGGCGACATCGTTGATGAGGGCGGTGCGCGCCATATCGTGAACGTCGCTGGAATACGGATCGTCGGAATGGTCGTATACGAGCTTTTCGTAGCGCGGCGTGCAGTGGATCACGTTGTAACCGTCGACCACCAGCAGCTCGGGCTTGTTGGAGTGCACCGTCGAGACTGGGTCGGCGATAGCCTGTGCAAACGCATTGCCGCCCACGCCGTAGGTCGCGGCCGAGACAATCGGCTTGGCCGAGCCTTCGCCAAAGCGCTTGGCTTTGGACTTGGCACGGTTCTTTTTGGACATGCGCTACTCCTCCCCCATGAGCTCGCCGGCGTTGCGGCGCAGCCATTCAAAGCACAGCGCCGTGGTCGCCTGGGCAACATTGAGGCTCTCGGTCATGCCGCGCTGGGGAAGCTTGGTCAAAAAGTCGCATTTCTCGAGCACCAGGCGCGAGATGCCGTCGCCCTCGGAACCCATGACGAGCGCCACGCGGCCCTCGAAGGGAGCATCCCAGCAGCTGCCCTCGGCGTGCTCGGAAGCACCGCCCACCCAAAAGCCGGCGGCCTTGAGGTCGTCAAGCGCTCGGGCAATGTTGGGAACCTGCGCGATGGCAGGTGCATGACAGCACCGGCGGAAGTCTTATAGCTGCCGACGGTCACGCCGGCGGCGCGCTTATTGGCAATGATGACGCCCGCCGCGCCCACGACCTCGGCAGAGCGCACGATGCACCAAAGTTGCCATCGTCGGTCACATGGTCGAGCACGACGACGAGCGCCGGGCCGTCACCCGCGCGGTCGAGGATATCGGCGACATCGGCATAGGGGAAGTTGCCGACCTCGAGCGCGATGCCCTGGTGAGCGCCATGGCTCGACAGCACATCGAGCTGTGCACGCGGCACATACTTAATGCGGACGCCCGCGGCGTTGAGGTCATCGACCAGACGCGACAGGGCGGCATCGCGCTCCCCGCCCTCGGCAATGAGCGCGCACTTGATGGGAAAACCAGTGCGCAGCGCCTCGGCGGCAGCACGACGGCCTTCGATAAACTCGCCCTTGGGAGCTGGACAGCGTCGCGGTTGCGATCGCGCTGCGGACGTGCGGCCTGGGTACGATCGCGCTGACCCTTGGGAGCGGCAGCGCGGTCATTACGGCGAATCGGACGCGAGCCAGAAGCAGCCTGCTTGCCGCCACGAGACGCGCGCTTGCGATTGTCGGCCATAAAGCGACCTCCTAAATACAACTATCAAACGAAACAAATAGACCGACCGCCCGAGGTGTGTCAGATTGCCTTGAAAGAGGAGGCATAGACCTTGAGGTCATGCCCGACGATTGAAAGGCAAGGTGCCGTGGCTCGGGCGGTCGGTACGGGTTTTCCAAGTGCCCAAGATTACCGTGAAAGAGGAGCGGCGCGTACTTGAGTACGCGAGCGACGGTTTGAACGGCAAGGTCGGGTGCTTGGGAAACCCGCGGGGATTAGAGAGATTTGATACGAGTGCCCGCGGCCGTATCTTCAATGGTGAGGCCCAGGTCCTTGAGCTGATCGCGGATGGCGTCTGCCAAATCCCAGTTCTTGGCGGCACGGGCCTCGGCGCGAGCTCGAGAATCTTAGCAGCGGCCTCATCCACGTCGTCACCAGTGTAGGCAACCAAACCGGCGGCAACGCCCAGCAGACCCAGCGGCAGCTCGACCTTGGGCTCGGGAAGTTCAACGCCAAACGTATCGAGCAGCTCGACCAGCGTATCGGCGGCAGCAAGCGCAGCGGCCTTGTCGGCAGCGTCGCCCGCCTGCTCCAGGTACTGGTTGCATTCGGTCACAAAGCCAAAGACGGCACCCATGCACCAGCGGTGTTAAAGTCGTCGTCCATGCACTCCTTAAAGGTGGCACGGGTCTCGGCGGCCTTGGCGGCAAACGCCTCGGATGCTGCCTCATCGGCATCGGCCGTCGCATGGTTCGCGGCCCAGCGCAGGTTCTCGACCGTACCGGCGATACGCGTGAGCGAGTTTTCGGCACCCTCCAGGCGCTCCCAAGAAAAGTCGAGCGGCGAGCGATAGCTCGTCTGCAGCATCAGCAGGCGCAGGGCCGCGGCGGAATGCTGCTCGAGCACCTCGGCCAGCGTAAAGAAGTTACCGAGCGACTTGGACATCTTCTCGCCGTCTACCAGCAGCATGCCCGTGTGCATCCAGGTGTTGGAGAAGCCTGGTGCCAGGCGCAGGTGGCCTGGGCGCACTCGTTCTCGTGATGCGGGAAGGCAAGGTCGGAGCCGCCGCGTGGATGTCGATCGGAGTGCCCAGGTAGCGATGCACCATGGCGGCGCACTCGGTGTGCCAACCGGGACGGCCCTCGCCCCAGGGGCTCGGCCAGCTGGGTTCGCCGGGCTTGGCGGCCTTCCACAGGGCAAAGTCGAGCGGGTCGTTCTTGTCCTCGTTCTCCTCGATGCGCGCGCCCACCATAAGATCGTCGATGTTGCGGCCCGAGACCTGACCATAGTTGGGATCGCTGCGCACGGCAAAGTACACGTCGCCGTTATCGGCGGCATAGGCATGGCCCTGCTCGATAAGCGTCTTGATCATAGCGATCATGGGACCGATCTCTTTGGTGGCGCGGGGACGCACATCGGGATCGAGCACGTTGGCGGCGCGCATGACGCCGATGAACTTGTCGGAGAACTCTGTCGCGACCTCGGCAGCCGTACGGCCTTGCTCGTTGGCGCGCTTGATGATCTTGTCATCGACATCGGTGAGGTTCTGGGCGAACGTGACCTCGTAGCCGCTCGCGATGAGCCAACGGCGGATCACGTCAAAGCTGATGAACGTGCGGGCGTTGCCGATGTGGATGTTGTCGTAGACCGTGGGGCCGCACACGTACATGCGGACCTTGCCGGACTCGATAGGCTGGAACTCTTCCTTTTTATGGGTAGCGCTGTTGTAGATACGCATTCGTTACTCCTTAACGGTTTTTTGTAGCAGGCAGACGGCCCAGGCGCGATCCCCTCGCCCTGGCCTTCCCAGCCGAGCTTTTCGGTCGTAGTGGCGGCGACGCCCACGTTTTCGACGTCAACGCCCAGGGCATGGGCGAGGTTGGCGCGCATGGCATCGCGGTGCGGGGTGATCTTGGGCTGCTGGCAGGCAATGGTGCAGTCGGCATCGACAAACTCAAAGCCCAGCTCACGCGCATAGTCCATCACACGGGCAAGCAGCACCATCGAGTCGGCGCCCTCATAGGCAGGATCGGTGTCGGGGAACAGTTTGCCGATGTCTCCCCCGCGGCAGGCGCCCAAAATAGCGTCGGCCAGCGCGTGCGCGAGCACATCGGCATCCGAATGGCCCAGCAGACCGCGCTCGTAGGGAATGTCGACCCCGCCGATGATACATCGACGACCCTCCACCAAACGGTGGCGTCGTAGCCGTGGCCAATGCGCAGGTTACTGAACATGGGGAAGATCCTCTCCCTCGGCCATGCGGCCGAGCAGAATCGCGGTTACGGGACGCAAGTCCTCGGGTACCGTCACCTTAAGGTTGTCGCGTGGGCTCTGGACGCAGCGGACACGCCCACCCATGCGCTCGACCAGCGACGAATCGTCCGTGCCGATAAAGCCCTCGGCAATCGCTGCGGCATGGGCGCGCTTCATGGCGTCGACACTAAAGATCTGCGGCGTCTGCGCGACCCAGTACAGCTCGCGTGGCGGCGTCTCGACGATGTTATCGCCGTCGACGATCTTGAGCGTGTCGATCGCGGGCTGGCCGCACACGACACCGTCGAGGCGCGGTCGCTCACGAGCACGTCGATAGCGTGATCGATCGCCTCGGTCGTAATGAGCGGACGGGCGCCGTCGTGAATGGCGACATATTCGAAACCCGCCGGAACCGCATGCACGCCGGCACGGGTGGAATCCTGGCGGGTATCGCCGGCATCGGCAAAGCTGATAGGCGTGTCATAGTCAAACGGATCGATGGCCAGGCGGCACATCTCGGCACGACGCTCGGCAGGGCAAACCACGACGATGTGTCCGACCTTATCGCTACGGTCAAATGCGCGGATGGACCAGCTCATAAGCGGACGACCCGCTACATTGACGAGCTGCTTGCCACCGGGGTTACCAAAGCGCTGGCCGCTGCCACCGGCAACGACTACGGCGCATACGGGCGCCATTATGCGTTCCCCTGTTTGGTGCCCTTCATGCGGTACAGGGAGTCCGCAAGAATGGCAGGGTTGTTAACGCCAAAGTCGCCCAGGCGCTCCGGATCCTCGCTGATGTCGTCCATGAGCTCCTGCAGCGAGCCGTACTCGTCGACAATCTTCTCGGCCACGCCGTCACGCACGACGGACACGCGGGAAAGTGTACGCAGGCCCAGCGGCGTCATGACGGAGTCCTCGTCCAGGTCGTCGTAACCCAAACCGCCGCCACGTGCTGCGGGTCGGACAGGTCCTTAGGCGTCATGCGGCTAAGCTCGGCGCGGATCTTCTCGGCATTGGCTCGGAGGAATCGCTCGCGTAGTCGCGGATCATCAGATCGTATTCGGTATCCATGCTGGAGCCCGCGAGCTGTTCGAGCTGCATCTGCACGAGCTTGCCCTGGTTGCCCAGCTTGACGATGCAATCCTTAAGCTCGGTCTTTGCCTGCTGCATGATCTCGAAGCTCGAGAAAATACCGGTAATGTCGGCGAGCGTAACGTAGTCGTCGAGCTCGAGAGCCGTCAGGCGCAGCAGGGAGCGATCGAGCGACTGACGGGTGGTCTGGAGCGTGGCGACGAGCTGGTTGACCGAGCTCATGATGGTGGTGACGGGCTGGATCTCGTAGCTCTTGCCGTGAACGTACACGTTGACGACGGCACGACGGGCCGAGACCGAGATCACGATGCATCGGTGAGCACCGACATGCGAGCGGCGGTGCGGTGACGCATGCCCGTCTCGCTCGTGGCAAGCGAGGGATCGGGATTGAGGTGGAAGTTGGCGCGCAGGATCTGGGTGAGGTCACCGTCGATGACGATGGCGCCGTCCATCTTGGAGAGCTCGAACAGACGGTTCGAGGTGAACGAAATGTTGAGCGGAAAGCCGTCGTTACCGGCAGCGAGCACGTTTTCGGTGTCGCCGACGCAGATAAGGGCGCCCAGGTGACCGGCGATGATCATGTCGAGGGCGGTGCGGATCGGCTGACCAGGTGCCGTCAGGCGGATGGCCTGTTCCATACGCTTTTGCAGCTCGTTCTTATCCAAGGCATCGCTCCCATCGTATACGCTCCATAAACGCTAAATAGTTTCTCACGGTTTGTCCCCGCGACGCTTGCGAAATCCGATGCTTACAGAATGAGCGAACACAGCTTAGGTAGCTCATTTGGGACGGGGCTCTTTTAGCTGCTCATGTGGTAGCATCGGGTCTCATATAAATGAGGGAGTAGTCGTGTAATCGGGTTCGCCCGCAAAGAGGGGGCCAGACTATGGGACTCGCAGAGCTCATGTTGCTCGCCGTTGGCCTTTCGATGGACGCCTTCGCCGTATCCATCTGCAAGGGCTTGGCATGAAGAAGATCAACCTTAAGGTCGCCGTAGTGCTCGGCCTGTTCTTTGGCGGCTTTCAGGCCGGCATGCCCGTAATCGGATGGGCGCTCGGCAGTCAGTTTATGGGCATCATCGGCCCCATCGACCATTGGATTGCCTTTATTCTGTTGGCCTCCATCGGCGGCAAGATGCTGTGGGAGGCCTTTACCGAGGACGAGGACGAAGGCGACGGCAAGGATGCCGAAAAGATTGACCTGGGCGAGTACCTAATCCTCGCCATCGCCACCTCAATCGACGCCCTAGCCGTGGGCATCTCATTTGCCGCGCTCTCGGTCGACATCGTGCCCGCCGTGTCGCTCATCGGCATCACGACGTTTATCTTCTCCATCGCTGGCGTGGCGATCGGCCGCACCTTTGGCGCGCGCGACGAAAAGCTGCCACCATCGTGGGCGGCGTCGTGCTCATCCTCATCGGGCTTAAGATCTTGCTTGAGCATCTGGAGATTCTCGCGATATAAAAAACGCCTCTCATAAGCTCGACATCAATGTAGAGGTCTCATGCAGAGTTTTGCATAATGCCTTTTCGTGCAGACTTGCATGTCATACTGATATGCAAAAGTCTGCACGTTAGGAGTTCGCCGTGGATACCCTTCCCATCACCACACCGCGCCAAGCTGGCATCTACGTGCGCCAGGCACGCGAGTCGCAGGGAATCACCCGTGCCGTCCTCGCTAAAAAAGCCGGTGTTTCGGAGCGCCTGCTCGCATCGCTCGAGCTAGGAGACGCCACGGGTATTCGGCTCGACAAGCTATTGGCAATCTTCAATGCTCTCGGACTGGCGCTCGCCGCTCAAGGGGATATAGGCGAAACGAAAAATGAGCAACCAGTCGACGCCCCGCATGCTGTTCAACCTTGCAGCACCTCCAGACGCCATCACGCTCAACGTCTTCATCATCGCAACCGTCGCAGCACAACTATTCCGGCTCTTGCAGATACCCTCCTTACGTCCGAGCTCTACGACAGGGCCTTCGCCGATTTCGCCATGTCCAATCTCGGAGTCTCGATTGCCGCTAACGCACCCGCCCAAGCCAAGCCCGAAGGGAAATAGCCAATGGCCAGAACATCACTTCGGACCATTATTTGCGGCGTACCTGCGGGAACGCTCACGCAAGATGAGAACGGTCTTATCAGTTTTACCTACGATCATGACTATGACGGGCCAGCCCTATCGACCAACATACCCGTATCAAATCGCACATACGGCCAACAGGTCATGAATCCGTACCTGTTTGGCCTTCTACCCGACAGCGAGGATCAGCGAAAGGCGATTGCTACCAAATTCGACGTTAGACCCAACAATGCCGTTGCGCTACTCAGCCATATCGGACTTGACTGTCCGGGTGGAGTGCAGTTTTGCGCCGAAGAAGACGTCAACGCCGTCCTGCATCGCTCCGGCGAATACCGCCCTATAGACGACCACGAAATTGCTCTCCGTCTCAAGTCGATCAGAGATGACCGCGATGCATCGTGGATGGGTCTAGATGAAAGTTGGTCACTTGGAGGCAACCAGGGCAAATTCGCGCTCGCGTTCACAAACGGCCGCTGGTGCGAATGCATGGGCTCCTCGCCCACGACGCATATTTTCAAAAATGGCGTTATCGGATTTAAACTCGAGGCTCTCAATGAGTTTGTCTGCATGAAAAGCGCCCAGCGCGCCGGTATCGCAACGGCAAACGTCGAATATCGTATGTTTGAGGACGAACCTGCCCTCATTGTCGAGCGCTATGACCGCGTGAAAGTCGAAGACGGAACGATCAGGCGCCTACATCAAGAAGACCTCTGTCAGGCACTTGGGGTGATGCCCGCCCAAAAGTACACGGCAGACGGCGGCCCGACCACACGCGACATTCAAGAGCTCCTCGTACATACGAGCCACCATCAACTTAACCTGTATCTGTTTACGCAGATACTGTTCTTTAACGCCGTTATCGGTGCACCGGATGCGCATGCGAAAAACTATTCCCTGCTCCTTGGAAACGACGGCGCAGCCATGATGGCTCGAATGTACGATGTCGCATCGGGCTTGGCGTACGAGCGCATGCGCCGCCGGGCGCGCCTTGCCATGAGCATTGGCGGCGAAAATCGTGTGGGGCGCATCGGTCCAGGCGCTATCCGCCGATACCACGGTATGGGCGACCCCGCACTGGAGACGGCGCTCACCGATGCCGGGCTATCCGAGAAGTTTTGCTTTGCGACCATGATGGACCTCGCCTACGAGGTACCCATTTGCATGGAAGAGGTCATGGACGAATACGCCGACCTGCCCGGTATGGCGGACCTGCGCGAGCATATGCTCGGCCCCGTCCGCGAAAACTGTCAGCGAACCCTCGACCTCATCAGGGCGGATATGGGCTAGACGCCAATCAACTTCCCATTTCTTAAAAGAAGAGAGGGGGCACCCGTCGCAAAAGACCGGGCGTCCCCTCTCGTAATGTCATTTGCAATCCGCTAGCACGTGGCTCGGACTGCTGCTAGCGCAATCTTTACGCAGCGAGGCGCTTGAGGACGTCGATGAGCAACTCGTAGAAGCGCTCGGCAGAAGCGAGCTCCATGCTCTCGTCCGGGGTGTGGACATCGGAGAGCGTCGGGCCCACGGCGATGGCGTCCAGGCCGTGCAGGGCCTCGGCAAACAGGCCGCACTCAAGGCCGGCGTGAATGGACTCGATGCGCAGCTCGGAGCCAAAGAGCTCGCGATAGCTCTCGACAAAGACGTCACGGACCGGCGAATGCTCGGCATAGCTCCAGCCGGGATACTCGAACTCGAACTTGGCGTCGAAGCCAGGACATCGGCCAGCATCTGCAGGCGGTCCTTGAACTCGTTCTGCAGCGAGGTGATCGAGGAGCGCGGGGACAGCATGATCTTGACCTGGTCGTCAGAGGTGGCAACCACACCGATGTTGGAGGAAACCTCGACGGAGCCGTCGGTGGCGACGTTGCGGCGAATCACGCCGTTAGGGGCAAGACGCAGGCGCGGATGAGGGCGAGCGCGGACTTCTGGTCCATGGCCTCGACCTCGGCGTCGTCGGCAATCTCGACGGTGCAGGTAAAGCCAGGTCGAAGACCTCGAGCTCGGCAGTGACGTCGGCGATGATGTCCTTTGCGATCTGGGTCGCGGCTCGGCGGCAGCGTGGTCGGCGTAAACCAACTCGGCCTTGCACTCACGTTGATGGCGTTGTCCTTAGTGCCGCCGTTGAAGCTGACGATGGCGGGCTCGCCGGCGACCATCAGGCGGTCGATGATGCGGGCCATGATGAGGTTGCCATTGCCGCGCTCCAGGTTGATGTCGGAGCCGGAGTGACCACCCAGCAGGCCGGAGATGTCGAGCGTGAGGGTGCTACCGGTCTTGTGCTCGCGCACGATGGGGCAGGTGTAGGTAACGACGACGCCGCCGGCGCAGCTGACGGTGGCAACGCCCTCTTCCTCGGAGTCGAGATTAATCATGGTGCGGGCGCTAATCTGGGACTTGTCGAGCGTCTCGGCGCCGACCAGGCCAGTCTCCTCGTCGGTGGTGAATACGCACTCGAGGGCCGGATGGACAATCGAATCATCGTTGAGAACGGTAAGCATAAGCGCGACGGCAATGCCGTTGTCGGCACCCAGGGTGGTGCCGTTGGCGGTAAGGACACCATCCTTGACGACCAGGTCGATACCATCGGTCGTAAAGTCGTGCTCAACGGAGCCCAACTTGTCGCACACCATGTCGATATGGCCCTGCAGCATCACGGTCGGGGCGTTCTCGACACCGGCAGATGCGGGCTTGCGAATGATGACGTTGTAGACCTCGTCCTGGTACACGTCAAGGCCGCGCTCCTTGGCAAACGCAACCAGGAAATCGCTGATGCCCTTCTCGTTGCCAGACCCACGGGGGATCGCGCTGATCTCCTCAAAGAAATGGAACAGCTGGGCGGGTTCGTAGCCAGTAATCTTGTAGTCCATGGTGCCTCCTTGGCGCAACTGGTTAGACAATAAGACATGCGCCTTGTATATTCCCAGACTTCGTTTGCATAAACCAGTCGAAAACGCCGAGCGCCCTCGCATCATCGGCTAACGGTGGACCGCATAGCGTAACAGTCACAACTTCACAGCTCTACAAATCGAGGCGCCCTTGCCGGAACGCCTCGATTGCATAGATCAAATTGTCGCCACGCCCTACAGCGCGCCGGAACCAGCTTGCATCATGCCGCCGGGACCCGAGCTCACGCCACTGCTCACAGGCGCGGCGTTGCCGGTGTGCGGCGCCGCCGGAGCGGTATCGCCACCGAGCGTGCCCGCCGGACGCGGTGCCGGGATCTCGCCCGTGCCGTGGCTAAAGACAAACTTGCCATCGGCCACATCGCACAGGACGGTATCGCCCTCGCCCCACTCGCCGGCCAGCAGCTCCTCGGACAGCGGGTCCTCGATGAGCTTTTGGATGGCACGGCGCAGCGGACGCGCGCCATTGGTGAGATCAGTGCCCTCGGCCACGATCTTGTCGTAGGCCGCATCGGTGAGCTTGATGTTCATGCCGTTGGCAATCAGGCGCTGGCGCAGGTCGTCCACCAGCAGGTGAGCGATCTTGGTCAGGTTCTCACCCGAAAGCTTCTGGAACACCACGATGTCATCGATACGGTTGAGCAGCTCGGGGCGGAACAGGCGTTTGAGCTCGCCCATCGCACGGCTGCGGATCTCGCTCGAGGTAAGGCCCTGCTCGCCGGTGGTGCCGAAGCCAACGCTCGCATCCTGCGCAATCTCGCGGGCGCCCACGTTGGACGTCATGATGATCACGGTATTACGGAAGTCGACCGTCTTGCCCTGGCTATCGGTCAGGCGGCCCTCCTCCAGCACCTGCAGCAGAATGTTGAAGATATCGGGGTGCGCCTTCTCGATCTCGTCGAACAGCACGACCGAGTACGGGTGACGACGAACGGCCTTGGTGAGCTGACCGCCCTCGTCATGGCCAACGTAGCCCGGGGGGCTACCGATAAGCTTGGAGACCTCGAACTCGCTGCCGAACTCCGACATGTCGAAGCTGATGAGCGCGTCCTTGCTGCCAAAGAGGTACTCGGCGAGCGTCTTGGCGAGCTCGGTCTTGCCCGTGCCGGTGGGGCCCAGGAAGATAAAGCTGCCGCCGGGGCGACGCGGATCCTTGAGCGGCGAGCGACTGCGGCGCACGGCCTTGGCAACGACCTCGACGGCCTCGTCCTGGCCGATAATGCGGGTCTTGAGCACGCTTTCGGCCTGTAGCAGGCGACGGCTCTCGCTCTCGGTAAGCGAGGACACCGGCACGCCCGAGGTCACGGACACGATATCGGCGATCTGGCTCACGTCAATAGTGAGCGGGCTCGCGTCGAGCTCGGCCGTCCAGGCAGCCTTGGCCTCGGCAAGCTCAATCTCGGCAGCCTTTTGCTGCTCAGTGATCTCGGCAGCCTTGTTCATGTCGTCGCTCTCGGTGGCCTCCTGTGCGGCAGCCTTGAGCTCCTCGACGCGATGCTCGGCCTCGCGCACCGGCTCGGGCGCGCGATTGGCGGCAATGCGGGCGCGGGCACCGGCCTCGTCGATGAGGTCGATGGCCTTATCGGGCAGGAAGCGGTCCTGAATGTAGCGGTTGGAGAGTTCGCGGCGGCTCGATAGCACCCTGTGTGTAACGCACATGGTGGTGCTCCTCGTAGCGCGGCTTGAGCGCGGTCAGGATCTTGACCGTGTCCTCGACGCTCGGCTCCTCGACATCGATGGTCTGGAAGCGACGCTCAAAGGCCGGATCCTTGGTGAGGTACTTGCGGAACTCCTCTGCCGTCGTGGCACCGATGATCTGGAAGGCGCCGCGCGCGAGCACGGGCTTGAGCATGGAGCTCGCATCGATGGAGCCCTCGGCAGAACCGGCACCGATGATGGTGTGCATCTCGTCGATAAACAGGATGACGTCGTCGGCTTCGGTTGCTCCTGGATCACGTTCTTGAGGCGCTCCTCAAACTCGCCGCGATACTTGGCACCCGCCACGAGACCCGGCAGATCGAGCGTCCAGATATTCTGGTTCATAAGGTTCTCGGGCACGTTGCCGGCTGCAATCTGCTGAGCCAGGCCCTCGACGATGGCCGTCTTGCCCACGCCGGGGTCGCCCAGAATGAGCGGGTTGTTTTTGGTGCGGCGCGAAAGGATCTCCATCATACGCTGGACTTCCTTTTCGCGGCCAATCACCGGATCGAGCTCGCCGTCGCGCGCCTTCTGCGTGAGGTTGGTCGCGAACTGTTTAAGCGTATCGGCGCCACTCCCCTTTTGCTGAGAGGCATCCGAACCGCTAAAGAACGGCAGGCCCGCACCGGGACGACCAGCACCGGCGCGGCGAGCGGACGCTTCTTGTCCTGGTCCTTGGCAGTGAGTTTCTCGATGGCTTTTTTAATGGAAGCGGACGACACGCCTAGGCGCATGAGGATGTCCATGGCCATGCCGTTGCCCTCTTCGACGATACCGATGAGCAGGTGCTCGGTCGACACATAGGTCTGGTTGTTCTCGCGTGCCACGCGGAAAGAGCGCTCCATCACGCTGATGACGAGCGGCGTAAAGGCGAGCTTAGCGGCCTCGGTCTCCTCGCTGGACTCGGGAACGGTAGTCTGGACCTCTTTGAGTGTGTCCATGATGTCGTCGTAGGAGATATCGAGCGAGCGCAACGCCTCGGCGGCAATGCCTCGTCCTCCTTGGCGAGCGCGAGCAGCAGATGTTCGGTACCCACCTTATTTGAGTGAAGATCGAGCGCCTCTTGCTTGGCCATGGACATGACCTTGCGCGCGCGATCGGTAAAACGGTCTAACATGCTAGTTCCTCTTAGACGAGCTAGTTTTTCAAACGCAAAGCGCCACTCGTGGCGGCGCTTTGGTCTCTTTACCCATATGGAGTATATGTTAACCGTTGGAGCCTTTTCCGCATGCAGCCATACGACAACGTCTACAAAAAAGGAATCGCCGGGTGCGGCGGACGCTCTAGGTTAGAGGCTGTTGCCTAGCAGGCAGGCTCGGCGTCCATGCTCTCGGCAACGTCATTGAAGGCATCGGCAGCGGGAGCACCCGGCATGTGCACGAGCTCCATGTGTGGCTCGGCAAAGACCGTACCCATGGGGAAGCGCGGCGGAAGGCAAAGCGAGCAACCGGACCAGCCACCAGCAGGTTCCAGGGCAGGGCCATGATAAAGTTGCGCTGAATGTTGACGAGCCACATCATCGGCAGCAGCTGCAGGTTGGCGAGCGGGCCGCCGGGCATATGGAACAGGCCTTCGCACGCGCCGTAGAGCGACATGATGATGACCATGGGAACGACCATGCAGGAGCTGACGGCGAGCGTCATAGCGAGCGGCGAGCTCTTACCCGGCGTGACCAGGAACTTGAAGGCGAAGCCTTTGGCCAGCGGGCTGGCGACGAACCAGTCGCAGCACATGGCAAAATGTAGGCAACGGGGAAGCCGAGCCACGCAGCGGCAACGACCTCGCCGTTGATGGCCCCGTGCTGCAGGGCAACGTTGTAGATGCTCATCCAGAGCACCATGCAAAAGCACATGATAAAGGTGAACAGCAGGCTCTCTCGTTTGTTGATAGGCATAAAGCAGATTCCTCTCTGTGTTGTACCGCGGCGCCATGCAACAAAAACGGGCGGGCAAGATGGAGCTGTTGGAACTTCATCTCGCCGCGTGGTACGCGCGTCTGCGACTACTTATGTGGTGGAACCAGCCTAGCACGAAACGCATGCGCTTCGTAAGCGTTGAGTTTATGAAGATGCAGGGCACCGATAATCCCCCGACCCCATAAGTTGCGGTGGAATACGGACTGTTTTGACCCTTTAAGCAGCAATTCAGTCCCTATTTCACCGCAACTCATTTGGTGCAAAGTAACCTGTCCCCCTTGTACCAATTAGCTGGTGTGGCGCCAGCGAGGTCGGTGAGCGTACGCGCCACACCCAGACCAACGGGCAAAAACGCCACGATGAGCACCGCACGCACAAACCAGCCGAGCATATTGACCGTGTCGAAGGTGCACATGTAATACATCGAGCGATACAGATACAAGCCAGGCACCATAATGACAATTGATGGCACCGTGAGGGCGATGCGTGGGTAGGTGAGCTTGATTTCGGCTAAGCTCGCGAGCAACCCCGATACCAGTGCGCCGATAAACGCTGCTGCCTCGGGAGGCATACCTGCGCTCAGGCCCAGGAAAGGAAGTATCGTCGGCGCATCGACGAGCGTAAGGCGCAAGGTATTGGACACGGCGCCGATGAGCCCTGCCGCCGCTGCCATCTTTACCGGGCTGTTGAACATAACCGAGAAGCCAAATACACCGATAAAGCTCATCAGTATGCGCAAGAGCGTAAGAGCCAACGGTGAGAGGCCGAGCGGGGCGAAGTCATCCGGCGCCAGTCCCACACATTCGGCAACCATCCAACCTACGAGGGTCGCCATCACAATAATCGACACAGCATACGAAAGACGCTCGATACCGCTTCGCATGTCAAGCTTAGCGATGTCGAGGCCTGCCGTAATGAGGGGAAAGCCGGGAATCACAAAGAGCATGGCGCCGATATAGCCTTCTTGGTGCGACATTGCCCCTGGAATGACCTGGCTAAGGCCGAGCAATGCCAGCAGATACGAAACGCAAGCGAGCGCAACGCCAGTCGTCAGCGCGCTGAACTGGCCAAGACCCTGCTTGAGAATATGGGAGCGAGCAAAGTTGCCGACACCAGCGCCTACGAACGCGCAGGCCATCTCGATAGGGCCGCCGCCGAGCAAAAAGACGAAGGCGCCACAAGCACAGGCCGCCGCAAGACCCTGTTGCCAGAGAGCGTAATCGGGCTTCGAGCTCTCAACGGTCTTGAGCATCTCGTGGTACTCATGCACGGTAAACCGGCGCCCATAAATCTCGATTTCCTTTAAGAAGCTCTCCATCATCCAAATGCGATGAGTATTGACCCCCGTTGTGGGCAGGCTGACAACCTCGTTAAAGCAGTGGCCATCTTCGATGCAGGTGCATTCAAACGACAGAAGACTCAGGTCGACGTGAATCGTAACGCCGAGCACGGCGGCAACACGATTCATGGTATCGCGCACGCGCCAGGCACCTGTTCCGCTTGCCAGCATAAGCATGCCGGTGCGGCAGATGATGGATGACTTATCGGTGAGCGGCGCATCGACAGCAAGCTCATCGCCTGCCGTCACGATCTGGTGCCAGTCAGTTTTCATATGGAGCGCGCCGGCACGAACGCCGTGGTGCATGGGGGCTCTCGAAAGCAGCAAGTCAAGGCGCGAAGGCTGTGGGGGCTCCGTTGATTCGCCCTCGTCCTCGTCGGGCTCTTCATCGACCAGATCAAATGAGTCAAGCGGTGCCGGCTCGCGACGATCGATCAGCTCCTCATCCTCATCGTCAAAGTAATTGAACTGATCGAGCATGTCCTCTTCGATTGCACGCTCGCTCGCGTCGTCCATATAGACGCTCCCTTCCTGCCGACTAACTCCCATCCTAGGCAGCGACGGCTAAAGGAAACATAAAAGAGACGACTGTCATGCGAGCCATGTGTGCAATAGCCGTTGGGTAGTCGTTTGAGAACGCCCCCAATGACTATTGGCGGCCAAGGCAACGCCGATGCCCTGGCAACAACAGCGAAAGCCCGCCAGAGCGAGCAAGGTCCTTTTGGGGCGAGATGACACCATAGGTTGAGCAAAAGTCAGCGAGCGGGCCGCATTTGTGACAAGGTGACGTGAATCAGAACCACCCTTAAAAAGGGTGGTTTGCTCTTAGGGTATAACCCACGGGCCCCGGGCTCGCGTCTAAAGGCGCGGGCCCGGACTTCGTCCAGGCCTAGCGCATCTTGACCCGTGGCGCGCCGGTCGAACCGGCGGGATCACCCCCTCTTGAAGGGGTCCTCGTACTCCTTCACGCTCAGCTTGTCCAGCGCGATGTCGTGGGACTCCTGCTCCCTGATGTACTTGGCGATCGTCGCCTCGTTCAGGCCGACGGTGGACACGCAGTGGCCCTCCGCCCAGAACTTCCTGTTGCCGAACTTGTACTTGAGGTTGGCGTGCCTGTCGAATATCATCAGCGAGCTCTTCCC
>ENA-OQAS01000062-OQAS01000062.1-human-gut-metagenome-genome-assembly--contig:-NODE-62-length-52662-cov-4.780908_pt1 | contig 52662 bp, 87 predicted proteins | sample MGYA00242733_ERZ504523 | MGnify/ENA primary metagenome ERZ504523 (study PRJEB26092, sample SAMD00036239) | human gut metagenome | host: Homo sapiens | study: EMG produced TPA metagenomics assembly of...
CTCCAGCTTGTCTGGGGGCTTTCTTTTATCTGCGGCGTGTGAGCGGGTCGAACAGCACGACCCTGCACAGCAGGGGAGCAATCAGCCCTGCGGGCTGTTGCTCAGTGCGCGGGAGACCCCCACCACCGGCATAAAAGCCCATCAGGCATTCGCCCAATGCCGTTAAGTTAAGAGGCTAAAGAAAAATAGACTTCATCGAAAAGATGATGTCTATTTTTTTTTGAAAAAGATCAGAAACAGATTTTACGCACCCTTTGCCGGATATGCCAAGGCCCCCACAGAACACGGGATCTGCAGGGGCCTTGCGGGCAATATTTTTACAGCATTTTGACCGCCAGTGCTTCACTGGTGCGATCCTGTGCGGCGTTGGCATTTTCGGGGTCGTCCATGGTGTAGCGCAGCACCAGCACTTCAGCCACATACAGCAGCGCCACCTTGACCGGGATGTTGCCGGAGTCCAGCGGGCTTTCCTGCGCACCACACAGCAGCACGATATCCGCCAGCTTTGCGCCGGGCGAATCCTCATAATGGGTGAGCAGAATGATCTTTGCGCCCGCCGCCTTGGCCGCGCGCAGCGTTTCCAGCATATCGCGGGTAGCGCCGGAATAGGAAACGAACAGCACCACATCCTCCGGGGTCATCAGGCTGGCCGTGATCAGCTGCATATGGCTGTCACCTGCCGTGCGGAACTTGGTGGAGATGCAGGCAAAGCGGGCGCAGATATCATTTGCAATATACATGCTGCCGCCCTGACCAAGGCAGTACACCTGCCGGGCCTTGTGCATCAGCTCCGAAGCCTTGTCCACCGCCTCCGGCGAAAGATTGTTCTGGGTGCCGTTGATAGTAGTCATCAGCAGGGCGCTGGCGTGCTCGCACAAAGTTGCCGTGTCGGCATCCGGCTCCGGCACATGCTGGTTGACCAGTGCACCGGTGGCGTTGGCCTGCGCCAGCGCAATGCGCATTTCATGATAGCCCTCAAACCCCAGCGCCCGGCAGAAGCGGAACACCGTTGCCTCTGCCACACAGCACTCCTTTGCCAGCGAGGAGATGGACAGATACTGCGCCTCTGCCGCGTGCTGCACAAGATAGTCCGCCACGGTGCGGCCCGATTTTGTCAGGTCGCCCTGATGCTGCTGCAGCAGCTCCCAAAAATTCGTTGCCATTTTTTCTTTTTCCTCTTTTCCGGCGCAGCAGTCCACCGACCCGGATCAGCTGCCGACCGTTTCATTCACCTTTGTAAAAAGTATAAAAGAATCGTCCCCGCTTCGCAAGAGACGCATTGCCCACATTTTGGCTCGCAGTTCTGTGCAGAGCACACAGTTTTGGCGGAAAAGCCGGCCATTTTGTGAAAATATCTTTCAATTTTGCATTTTTGTTTAGAAAAACATTTTCACCATCGTTTTTGTAGGTTTGTACTATTCTGTAATAATTTCAGAAGAGTAAAGCAAGGTTTTCTTTGCATTTCAACATATATCCCACGCTTTTGTGCACAATGTACACTGTCATTCTGAAAATTTATGAAAACCATGAATGGACAAAATGAAAATATTTTTCTATAATGGAGCCATCAAGAGCGGCCGCTGGCACGGCAGGCCGCCAACAACGTGAAGCATCTTGAATGCGAAGGAGAAACTACTATGAAAAACTGCATTTCCCGCCGTTCGTTCCTGAAGGCCGCTGGCATTCTGGGCGCAGCCGGCGCTCTGGCCGCATGCGGCGGCTCTTCTGCAAGCACCAGCACTGCTGCTTCCACCGCAGGTTCTACCGCTGCAAGCGCAGCTGCTTCTTCCACCAGCATCAAGCTGTGGACATACCCCATCGGCGGCTGGGGCAATGACGAGACCGTTCAGGGTCTGGTTTCCAGCTTCAACGCAAAGTATCCTGACATCAAGGTCACTGTGGAGTATCTGGACTACACCAACGGCGACGATCAGGTGAACACCGCCATCGAGGGTGGCAGCGCACCTGATCTGATCATGGAAGGTCCCGAGCGTCTGGTTGCAAACTGGGGCGCAAAGGCGTTATGGCTCCGCTGAACGACCTGTGGACCGACGATGCCAAGAAGGACATTTACGAGTCCGTTGAGTCCGCCTGCAAGGACACTGCCGGCAACTACTACGAGTATCCCCTGTGCATGACCGCACACTGCATGGCCGTGAACATGACCAAGGTCAAGGAAGTGGGCGCTGACCAGTACATTGATACCGACAAGCATACCTGGAGCACCGACGGCTTCCTGAAGACCGTTGACGCCCTGTACAACGGCGGTTACGAGAACGTTGCAGCCATCTACTGCGCAGGTCAGGGCGGCGACCAGGCACCCGCGCCATCATCAACAACATGTACGGCGGCACCTTTACCGATGCAGCCCACACCAAGTACACTGCCGACTCCGCCGAGAACATCAAGGCCATCCAGACCCTGCACGACACCAAGGGCATCAACTTTGACGCTTCCATCGCAGGCGGCGACGAGATCACCCTGTTCCGCAACGGCACCCTGCAGATGGCTTTCTGCTGGAACATTGCACAGCAGGCCAACAGCGACAACAACGACGCCGGTCTGACCAACGATGGCGACGAGATCTTCCCCATGGCCTTCCCCACCGAAAGCGGTGACCCGAAGCTGTGCGGCGGCATCTGGGGCTTCGGCATCTTTGATAACGGCGACGAGACCAAGATCGAAGCAGCCAGGACCTTCATCGACTTCATCGCGGCCGACCCCGATCAGGTCAAGGACAGCGTGCTGGCTTCCACCTACTTCCCGGTCCGTACCAGCGTGGGCGACATCTACGCCGACAACGAGATCATGAGCGAGTACAGCAAGTTCATGGCTTATCTGGGCGACTACTACCAGATCACTCCGGGCTGGGCAACCGCACGCACCGAGTGGTGGAACATGCTGCAGCGCGTCGGCTCCGGTGAGGATGTCGAGACTGCCGTCAAGACCTTTGTGGACAACGCAAACGCTGCCGCACAGGCATAAGCCCATCCACTCTGCCGGGGGCAGATAATTATTGACGCTTCGCCCCTTCCTCGAAGATCCCGACGAGGGAGGGGCTTTATTTGTAAAAAAAAATCATAACCGAAAGGAACGGTGATCCTCTTGGCTGCAAAAACGGCGATCAAAGAGCTAAGCGCAGCAGTGCGCTGGTACGGCGCGAGACCTTTGCTCCTACTGTTTCCTGCTGCCCAGCCTGATCTTCTTTCTGGGCTTCGTCATCTATCCCATGGTGCTGTGCGTGGTGACCAGCTTCTTCGATTCCACCATGAACCGTGCCGACATCTTTGTGGGGCTTGCAAACTATAAGGAACTGTTCACAGACCCCATCTTTCTGGGTGCTCTGAAGAACACCTTCATCATCGTGGTGGTGTCCGTGCCGTGACCTGCGCCTTCTCGCTGTGGGTCTCCTCTGCCATCGTAGACCTGCCCGAGTGGGCTACCAGCTTTTCCGCTGCGTGTTCTACCTGCGTGGTCACCGGCTCTGTGGCTGTTACCGTGGTGTGGAAGTGGATGTACAACAACTACTATGGCATCTTCAACTATCTGGCAAGACTCTGGGCCTCATTGACAAGAACATCAACTGGCTGGGCGATGAGCGCTTTGCTCTGGCTGCATCATCTGATCCTGCTCACCACCTCTGTGGGCCAGCCATCGTGCTGTACGTTTCCGCTCTGGGTAATGTGGACCAGTCCATCGTGGAAGCCGCAGAAGTGGACGGTGCCACCGATTTCCAGTGTTTCTGGAAGATCAAGTGGCCCGCCATCATGCCCACCACCCTGTACATTCTGGTCATTACCACCATCAACTCCTTCCAGTGCTTTGCGCTGATCCAGCTGCTGACTTCCGGCGGCCCCAACCACAGCACCGATACCATCATGTACTACATCTACTACACCGCCTTCAAGCTGTACCGCTACGGCTACGGCAACGCAATGGGTGTTGTGCTGGCAGTCATCATCGCCATTCTGTCGGCTGTTCAGTTCAAGCTGGGCAACCAGGATAATTAAAGGAGGTGCCGGACAATGAGTGCAAATGCCGCTGCAAAAAAGCAAAAACCGTTGAAGCGTCACCCCAGCAAGCTCAAGAGAATGAGCGCCTACATGATCCTGACGCTGATCCTCATCAGCATCGTTGCGGTGCTGTTCGCCTTCCCGCTGTACTGGATCATCACCGGTTCCTTCAAGACCGGTGCCGCCATCAACGCCACCACCCCGGAATGGTGGCCCAGCCAGTGGGTGCTGACCAACTATCAGAAGCTGTTTTCCGGCAAGAGCGCCCCGCTGTGGCAGCTGGCTGTGCCCTTTGGCTCCAAGTTCAGCGCTAACGGCGAGCCCATCTACTTCTCGGTAGGCCCCACCGCTCCCGCTGCCATCCGCTGGATGATCAACACCGTGTTCATGGCCGTCATGTCCATGATCCTCACCTGCATCACCGCCGCCATGGCCGGCTATGCACTGGCAAAAAAGCGCTTTGTAGGCCGCAAGCTGCTGTTCACCCTCATCGTGTGTGCAATGGCTCTGCCCAAGCAGGTCATTCTGATTCCCCTGCTGCGCGAAATGAGCAGCCTGAACCTGTACAACACCATCTGGGCCGTCATCTTCCCCATCGTGGGCTGGCCCTTTGGTGTGTTCCTGATGAAGCAGTTCAGTGAGGGCATCCCCACTGAGATGCTGGAAGCGGCCCGCATCGACGGTGCAAGCGAGGCCAAGACCTTCATCGACATCGTGCTGCCCATGGTCAAGCCGGGCATCGGTGCACTGGCCATCTTCACCTTCATCAACAGCTGGAACGACTACTTCATGCAGTTGATCATGCTGTCCAGCACCAGCAACCTGACCATCTCGCTGGGCATTGCAAAGCTGCAGGCTGAGAACAGCACCGACTTTGGCCTGATCATGCAGGTGCCGCACTGGCTGCTGTGCTATCATCATCATCTTCCTCATTTTCCAGAAGTACTTTACCAAAGGCATCGCTATGGGTGCTGTTAAGGGCTAAAATCCGACCGCCGCCTGCGGGCAAAGACTTCCCCCGGCCGGGGGAAGATGTCGCGCAGCGACAAAAAGGGGCATGCAGGGAGGGATTTTTGGCGCAGCGGTCTGCAAGACGCAAGGCCCGCCCAAGGGCCGAAGCGGATGCAGGGCACCGCAAGAGGGCGCTGATGCCGCTGCCCGGAACAGAAAGCGTACGAGCTTGATGCAAAACCATTTCATCTGTATTTATTACTATTTTTAAAGAAGGGTTTGGAACATGAAAGATATCAAAAAATATCAGGGTGTCATCCCCGCCTTTTACGCCTGCTACGACGCAGAGGGCAATATTTCTACCGAGGGCGTCAAGGCCCTTACCCGCCATCTGATCGCCAAAGGCGTCAAGGGCGTGTATGTAGGCGGTTCCTCCGGCGAGTGCATCTACCAGCACGTAGATGAGCGCAAGGCCGTTCTGGAAGCGTGATGAGCGAAGCCAAGGGCAAGCTGACCGTCATTGCGCATGTCGGCTGCAACAATACCGCCGACAGCGTGGAGCTGGCCCGCCATGCCGAGAGCGTGGGCGTGGATGCCATTGCATCCATTCCTCCCATCTACTTCCACCTGCCGGAGTACGCCATTGCAAAATACTGGAACGATATGTCCGCTGCTGCTCCCAACACCGAGTTCGTCATCTACAACATCCCGCAGCTGGCAGGCACCGGCCTGACCATGAGCCTGCTGAAGGAAATGCTCAAGAACCCCAATGTAGTGGCTGTGAAGAACAGCTCCATGCCCACGCAGGACATCCAGATGTTCAAGGATGCCGGTATCGCCGCCCGCGGCGAGGGGAACTTTGTGGTGTTCAACGGCCCCGATGAGCAGTTCGTTTCCGGCCGTGTGATCGGCGCAGACGGCGGCATCGGCGGCACCTACGCCGTCATGCCCGAGCTGTATCTGGCCATGAACGACCACATCAACAAGGGCGAGATCGAAGCCGCCCGCGCCATCCAGTACGATGCCGACCGCATCATCTACAAGATGTGCGAAGCCCACGGCAACCTGTACGCCGTGCAGAAGGAGATCCTGCGCCGGATGTACGGTCTGGAGCTGGGCGGCGTGCGTGAGCCGATGCCCGGCCTGATCCCGGAAGATGAAGCCATCGTGGCCGAAGCACAGGCCATGATCGAAGCTGCCATCGCAAAACTGTAAAATTGAAGCAGCGCCCCTCTCCGTCTCTTTTCAGAGGGGAGAGCGGGCGCTTGTTTTTGGAGGGACGTTTTATGATCTGTGATACCCTGCAGCACCTGACGCGCTACAAGGGCCTTTGCAAAAATCTCGACACGGCCATTGATTACCTGCTGACCACGACCCTGCCAGCCTGCCTCTGGGCCGCACCGAGGTGGATGGCGAGGAAGTATTCATCAACACGATGGATGCCACGCTCCATTCGGACGATGGCTACCACCCGGAATATCACAAAAAGTATGCTGACCTGCAGCTCGACATCACCGGCAGCGAGGGCTGGGGCTTTACCACGAACCCCGGCAGGGAGATCGGCGATTTTACCGGCGACTGCGGTTTCAGGACAGCGCCAGTGTCGTGACCGGCACACTGGGTGAAGGACGCTTTGTGCTGTTCTTCCCCACGGAGCTGCACAAACCCGGCCTTGTACAGCACGGCTGTGTGGGCGTGCGCAAGGCTGTTGTAAAGATTCGGATGGAGGATTGAACGATGGATAAGGAAAAGCTGTTTGCTCAGATCAAGGGTGGTCTGATCGTCTCCTGTCAGGCACTGGAGACCGAGCCCCTGTACACGAAAGAAGGCGGCGTGATGCCGCTGATGGCAAAAGCCGCGCCATGAGCGGGTGCTGTGGGCATCCGTGCCAACACCGTGCGCGACATTACCCAGATCAAGCAGGTGGTGGATCTGCCGGTCATCGGCATCATCAAAAAGGACTACCCCGGCACGCCCATGTACATCACCGTTACCATGAAGGAAGTGGACGAGCTGGTGGAGTGCGGCGTGGACATCCTTGCCGTGCAGGCACCGGTGCCCTGCGCCCGGACGGCTCCACCTCCGCCCAGTTCATCCGCGCCATCAAGGCAAAGTATCCCGACCAGCTGGTCATGGCCGACTGCGACAACTTTGAGAACGCCATGGCCTGCGCCGAAGCCGGTGCCGACTTTGTGGGCACCACCATGCGCGGCTACACCCCGGAGACCACGGGCATTGACGATATCGACTTTGATTTTGTCCATAAGCTGGCCGCAGAGTGCCCGGCAAAGGTCATTGCCGAGGGCCACATCCACTACCCGGAGCAGGCGGTCAAGGCGCTGGAAGCCGGTGCATTCGCACTGGTGGTGGGCGGTGCCATCACCCGCCCGGCAGAGATCACGGCCCGCTTTACCGGTGCCATCAACGCCGCAAAAAAGTAAAATGGAGTGTGCCGGATGAAACAGTATTTTGGCATTGATATCGGCGGCACTGCCGTCAAGCTGGGCATCGTGGACGAGACCGGCAGGGTGCTGCTCAAGGGCGAAGAAAGCGTCAGTTTTGACGGCTACCAGACGCCTGTTCTCACCACCGTGCGCAAGGCCGCAAAGGAGTTTTTGACCGCAAATTCCATCCCGGTGGAAAGCCTTGCGGGCATCGGCGTTTCGGCCACCGGTCAGATCGACAGCCGCAAGGGCATCGTGGCCGGTACCTGCGGCAACTTTCCCAATTACATCGGCAGCCCTATCAAGGCTGCGCTGGAAAAGGACTTCGGCCTGCCCGTCACAGTGGCCAACGACGCCAACTGCATGACACTGGGTGAAGTGTGGGTCGGCGCTGCACAGGGCTGTACGGACGTGATCGGTGTGACCCTTGGCACCGGCGTGGGCGGCGGCATCCTGACCGGAGGCCATTTGTTAGAGGGTGCACGGGGCCTTGGCGGTGAGCTGGGTCACTACCGCACCCACGCGCTGGACGGTGTGGACTGTACCTGCGGCGCAAAGGGCTGCTGGGAACGCTACGCTGCCACCACCGCGCTGGTGCGCGCCGCACAGGAAAAGAACCCCGATTGGAAGGATGGCCGCGCCATCTTTGCCGCAGCCGAAGCAGGCAACGAGACAGTTCTTGCCCTGCTGGACCACTGGACGGACGAGATCTCACAGGGCCTTGCAGGCATGGTGCACATCTTCAACCCGCAGCTCATTCTGATCGGCGGCGGCGTGAGCGCGCAGCAGAAACTGCTGATCGAACCCATTGCCGCAAGGTGAAAGCATCGGTCATGCCCGCCTTTGCAGAGGGGCTGGAAGTGCGCGCCGCTCAGCTGCACAACGATGCCGGTATGGTGGGCGCAGTGTACTACTTCCGACAGACCATGGAAAAGGAGTAATCATATATGAAAACACATATTCTCTGTCTGGGTGATTCCAACACCCACGGCTACTGTGCCGACCCGAACGACTGCGCCGACCACGGCATCCGCTTCAATGAAGAGGAGCGCTGGACCTGCGCCTGCAGAAGGCGCTGGGCGACGAATACCTTGTGACCGAAGAGGGACTTTCCGGCCGCACCACCGTATTTGTGGACCCCATCCACGAATCCATGGATGCCCTCAGCGTCATCTATGCCCTGCTCAAGAGCCACGAAGTCATCGATCTGCTCATCATCATGCTGGGCACGAACGATGTCAAGGAGCGCTTTGGTGCCAACGCCGCCTGCATCGCTGCGGGCATGGAGCGGCTCATCCTCAAAGCCAAGAGCGTGGACTGCTGGGGCACCAAACAGCCCAACATTCTGGTGGTGGCACCTCCTCCATCGGCGCAGGCTTCCACGACGCCGTGATGGGTGATGGCTGTGTGGAAAATCCGCCGGTGTGGCCGGGCAGCTCCGCATCATCTGCGAGCGGCAGGGCGTGCACTTCCTGGACGCAAAGGACTGCGAGTTCAATCAGGTGGACTTCATGCACCTGACCCGCAAGGGCCACGCACAGCTGGCGGAGCTGCTGGCCAAAGAAGTACCGGGCCTGATCTGAGCAGAGCACGATTTTAAAAGCTCCGCTCTGAGCATCTTTAGCGGAATTATTATTTTTATTGGGTTCTCAAAAAACTTGCGGGCTTTTTGAGAACTTTTTTTTCACGAAATAGGGTCATAACCACAAACGGCATCAAACTCACAAGCAGCCTATATTTTATTTTTAATTTCCGTTTTGTTCATCTTGTAAAACATAGCAGAATCGGCTATACTTTCCGCAGAAAGATTCATTGAAAGGAACTGTGCCATGCCTGAACTTTTAAAAGCGCCTGTCACCCCTGCTCAGCAGGCAAGAGATACCCTTCTCGGTGCCCTCGTGGGGCTTGCCCGGGCCACCACCAGCGAGCCCAAAACGGACGACACCGACGAGGTGCTGAACGCCGGTCTGCGCCTTGCCGCGCAGCCGGATGCACCGGAGGAAAGGCTGCAGCGGATGCTTGCCATCGTCCAGACTGAAAAGCACCGCGTTGCCCCGGGCTGCGCCACCTGTGCCATGCCCTGCGGCAACACGAACGATTACGATTTTGTCCGCCTGTGGGCTGCGCCCGAGAGTATCCGCACCCTCAAGCTGCAAATGATTTCTGCCGCGTTTGCGCTGGCCCAAAAGCGCCCGCAGGTCAGGCGCAGGCCGCCGTTTATCAGCTGCTGTTCACCCTTGCCGAGGACTGGGACGAGGAGCTTCTTCTGCCCGTAGTGCAGCACGCGCAAAAGCTTTGCCGGGAGTAAATCGGCACCCGGAAACCGCGTTTTTAACCCGAAAGGTTTGTACTTTTCGGCTTCCTCGGAAGTGCTGTGAAAAGTCTGCCTTTTTCTGTGCTTTGGCGGCATTTGCACGGCACTGCGTCCGCAAAAAGCATTCCGGACAGTTTGTTTCCCGATTTCCTGCCTTTTTCCGAAAGTTTTTTGCAAAGACTTTACAAACCATTTCCAAAAACATATTATATAAGTAATATATTTCATGGAGCCAATGCTGTGCAGCCCCCTGTGCAGCATCCAAATACGATCAAGGAGGGGTTTATCTATGCCCGAAAAGAAAAAGACCGCAGCGGCTGCTCCTGCTGTGGAAGCTCCTGCCGCTGAGGCCAAGGAGTCTAAGACCCGTAAATCTGCCAAGGCCCCTGCACGCCGCGGCCGTCCCCCGCTTGCACCGGAGCTGTACGTGGAGTTCAGCGGCAAACAGTACAACGTGACCGATATCATTGACCGTGCCAAGGCCGATTACCGCGCTACCCACAAGGTTGGCGTGCAGTCCTGCAAGGTATACGTCAAGCCCGAGGAAGACGCTGCCTATTACGTGATCAACAAAGTCTCCGGCAAGCTGGAGCTGTAACTTTTCCTGTCTTCTTTTCTCCTGCTGCAAAGCACTCCGCACCTGTTTTGCGGCAGGTTGTCCGTTCCCACACAAGGCTCCATTTTAAACCGTAAAAAAGCTGCCCTGCATCCAAAAATGCAAGGCAGCTTTTCATTTTACATCAAACCATCTTTTCCAGAACGGATAATGCTGGATCACGGGGTCCGGGTCCGGGATCTCGAACACATAGCGCTCGGTAGCGTTGATCACGGTGGTCTTGCCGCGGGTGCACACGCGCGGCAGCTTTGCATCATAGTTCAGGTGCACATGGCCGTGCACGAACCACTGCGGCTCGTATTCATCCATCAGATCATTGAAGCACGCAAAGCCCTTGTGAGCATGATCCGTGCTGTCGTTCAGGCCAGCCGCCGGGGAGTGGGTGAGCAGCAGGTCGATGCCGCCCACATGATGGGCCTTGCGCCAGAGTTTGCGCACACGGCGGCGCATTTCCCTTTCCGTATACTGGAAGCTGTCCTCCCGGTTATTGTAGCGGATGCTGCCGCCCAGTCCCATAATGCGCAGGCCCTTCCACACATACACGCTGTCGTCCACACAAATGCATCCGCCAGGTTCATTTTCCCTGTAACTGCCGTCGTGGTTGCCGTGGACATACAAGATGGGCGCAGCGTAAAGTTCGTAAGATATTCCAGATACTTCTGCGGCAGATCCCCGCAGGAAAGGATCAGGTCGATGCCTTCCAGATGTTCGCGGGTACCGTAGTCCCACAGTGCTTTAGAGGCACATCCGAAATTGCAAGAATTTTCACATCGGTTTGCTCCGTTCTCTCTCGGCCTGAGGGCCGCTTATTTCACAAACCCTTTCAGGTATTGAGGCCGTTGATCGCCATAAGCGTATGCGTTTTTACATCCAGTTCATCGTAGTGCGGCAGCGCACCTTCCACGCATTCGTCCAGCCAGTCCATCTCCATCAATTCCTTGGGGCTGTAGACCACAGCCTCCGGCGAGTGCAGCACATGCCCCTGCGCGTACAGGTCTTCCGGGAAGATGCGCAGGTCATCCTCGTGCAGCATCTTTTCCATCAGGTCCAGCAGCTGTAAGTGCCTGCGGGCAGGTCTTTGCTGTAATCGATTTCCTCTGCGCCGCTGCGCATGCCCCACCAGTAATTCACGGCTCTAGCTCCCGCTGCATCGCTGTCCCACGCGCCGTCAAAAATGGAGCGGATGATCTCGGTATAAAACGTATCCCACCGCCACACGGGCAGGCCCAGCGGCTGCAAACTGCCGTCCGGCATGCGGCGCACAAGGCCGTAATCCCGGTGGGTGCCTTCCGGCTCGCGGTTATCGCGGGCATAGAAGATTTCCACATCCGGCCGGTCAGAGAAGTCCAGCGGGTGTGCCGGGTCCGGCAGGCAGGCCCAGCGCAGCACCACCTTTGCGTCCGGGCGCACGGTCTTCAGACCCTGCGCATAGGCGTTTACTGCCGCCGGGATGCCATACACCGGGTTTGCCGCCACATAGCCCACGCGGTCGGTCCTTGCCATCACGCCGGCCAGCATTCCCAGCAGATAGGTCACTTCATACGTGGCGGATAGTAGGTGCGCACCAGCGGGTGCGGCGCGTTGAGCGAACAGTTCAGGATGCGGGTCTTGGGGTGCTGGGCCGCCACCTTCAGGCAGGCGGTATGCATCCGGGCACTTGAGGTGAACACCACGTCGGCATTGTCGTGGGCCACATCCTCCAGCACCTGCTCCGCGTCCACCTCAGGCTCGATGTTCTCTTTGCGGGTGATGAATACCCGGTCCGGGAACGCCTGCTGTAGCGCTTCGATGCCCTTGTCGTGGGCGCGCACCCATGCGCTGTTTTCGGCGTTGTGCTCGTGCAGGAACACCACCTTCAGCTCGCTGGGCTTTGTAAAGATGTTCAGCTTTGCCAGCAGCGGTTCGCCGGGGCCCTGCTTCGGCTCCAGCGAAAGGGCCACGGCCTGCGGCTCGGTGAGCACCTTCACCTCATCCCACAGCTTTTCCAGATTCTGCTTCATCTGGCTGGGCGTGCTCTCGCAGGCATCCGCGTAACGGTAGACCGACAGATACACCAGCATGGCATCGCCGGCAGTCAGATTCAGTCCGCCGCCGCCCAGAGCCAGAAACTGCTGGCGGAACATGGTATAGAAGGAGGAAAAGCTCAGCCGGTCATCATCCGTCCAACTTTCACCGCTGGCCTTGCACACCAGCGTCTGCAATTTTGCGTAACCCCCCAGACGGGAGAAATGCACATCGTTGACCTTGGAGAGCTTGTAAAAATCCAGAAATTCGTAGTAGATACGGTTTTCCAGACTGTCGTTCCGTTCCGGGACGAGCCGCGTGACCGTGCCCGCGATCCTGACCGCATCAAAATACTTGAGCACCGATACCCGCTTGTTGCCTTCCTGCACATAGAATTTGTTCAGGAACTCGTAGGCGATGATGGGGGTGTGGATGCCCTCTTCCAGATGTGCATCGCAGAGGTTTGACCACTTGCCTGCAAACTCGGTGTCCGGCTCCAGCAGGGGCATAAAGTTCGGTGCAAAGGCGGTGTGACGGCCGCTGGTCTTTGTGCCGACGATGCTTTCCGCCGGGATCTCCACAAGGCCCAGTGGCTCCTGCGCCACGATGTTCACATTGACCAGAATATCGTCCAGCACCGCAAGATACGGCGACTGGCCGCGCGCCACACAGGCACGGTAAGCACGCTGGCCGCTCTTCAGTGCGTTCTTGTAATCTTCCAGCATAGTTGCTCCTTTTTCTCAGCTGCAATGCGCTGCAGCCAGCTGCCGCAGCGTCCTTCTTTAGTATACCATGAAATTTGATTTTATGGGAGGATTTTCCGCACAAAAGAGTTGATTTATCCTGCAGTTTCAGGTACGATAATAGAAAGCAAACAATGATAGGAGCATTCTTTCCATGCAGACCGAACAGATCCCCGTACTCAAGGCCGACGAATATCCCGGCGGCATCTGGTATTACGAGCCGCATACATATCAGCCTTACCGTTACGTACTGGGCCGCGTTGGCACCCACCCGCTGGTATGCATTGGCATCAACCCCAGCACCGCCCAGCCCGGCGCACTGGACCCCACCCTGAAAAGCGTGGAGCGCCTTGCCGCCGCCAACGGCTTTGACAGCTGGATCATGTTCAACGTGTATCCCCAGCGCGCCACCGACCCTAACGATATGGACCGTGTGCCGGACCGTGCCCTGTGTGACGAAAACCTGCGCTGGCTCAAAGCCGTTCTGGCCCAGACCGAACCCACCATGTGGGCAGCGTGGGGCACGCTGATCGAAAAGCGGGACTATCTGCCGGCCTGATGCGGGAGATGGTGGCCCTGACGCGGGAGCGGGAGATCCCGTGGGTCACCTTTGGCAGGCGCAGCAAAAAGGGCCACCCCCACCACCCGCTGTACCTGCGCAAGGATTCCACCCCGGAACCCTTTGATGTGGAAAATTATCTGGACACCTGCTTTTAATTTTTCAGGTGCCCGATGCGGAGGGATCTTTTTTGACCGCAGAACATTATCACGCCCTGCACAGCTGGATGGATGCCCACCCCACAGCCAAGCGCTGTGTGGTGGCACTGGACCGCTGGCTGCCGCTCATCCCTTTTGTATGTTATCCGGTGCTGCTCTGCCTGCTGAACGTCCGGCTGTTTCGGCTTCTGGGCAGTCAGCGTCAGGCCGCGCTGGACCTCACCGCCGTCATTGCGCGGACGGTGTTCGTGCCGGGGCTTACCTTCTGGGGCGGCACCATCCTGCGGGACAGGCTGAACCTGCCGCGTCCCTATGAACAGCCCGGCTTTGAACCGCTGCGGCACAAGGAGACCCGGGGACACTCCTTCCCATCCCGCCACGCGCTGAGCGCTTCCGTGCTGGCCATGGTATGGATGTATTTCTACCCGAAGGCGGGCTGGGTGATGGTGGGCATCACGGTGCTCATCTGTGTTGGCCGTGTGCTGACCGGCGTGCACCATATCCGCGATGTCGTGGGCGGAGCCGCGCTTGGCTTTGCTTTGGGCTTTGCGGGCATGTGGCTGCTGTAAGCAGTGCTTTGCGGGCTTTGAAAAAGAAAAAAGATTTTTGCATTTTTTGCTTGACAGAATGGGGCCTGTATGGTATTATACTTCTCGCAGCGTGTGCCGACACACAGCTGCCGCCATAATGGAACCCATGGGATTACAACGTGCGCCCGTAGCTCAGGTGGATAGAGCAACTGCCTTCTAAGCAGTGGGCCGGGGGTTCGAGTCCCTTCGGGCGCATCTATGTGGTGCCCATAGCGTAGTCGGTTAACGCGCAGATTGTGGATCTGGAGACCGTGGGTTCGAGTCCCACTGGGCACCCACCAAATCGCTGATGCTTTGCATCGGCGGATTTTTTATTTGGTGGGGTATCCCAGTGGGGCTCGAACAAGGCGGCTCTGACGCATCAGCGGCAGAGCAAGCCAACAGCCCAGTGGGCTGTTGGTTAGCCTGCGGGTTCCAATCAGTAGGAATGTCTACCAAGACAAATGCTGTGCTGATGCTTTGCATCGGCGGATTTTTTATTTGGCGGGGTGCCCAGTGGGACTCGAACAGCACACCATTATTTTCTGCTAAAAAGCATGTGCAGAACACCTCTGGCCGGAACGGCTCCTGTGTGCTCTGCACATGCTTTTTATTGTTTGGTATCCACCCGAACGGTCAGCGCCTCATCTGCTGCAGGATCTGTGCGATCTCTGCGCTGGAATAGCCATCCTGCCGCAGTGCGGTGCTGATGCTGGTATCGCTCTTGCCCTGGCTGCGCATCAGCATGGCCATGTAGGCACCGTCACATTCCGGGAGGTGTCACTGCCCAGACGGGTGGCAGTGCCCGTGCTGCGGTTGGCTGTACCGGAGGACGTACTGCCCGTGCCAGTGCCGCCAGTCTTACTGCCTGCCGCCGTGCTGCCAGCGCGGCTTGCTTTCTGCGCTGCATTGGACTTTTTCAGGTTCCACTCGCCCAGTGCGATGTTCAGCTTCTGGCTTGTGACATCGTTGTTGAATTTCTGCTGGTTGAGTTTGTCCTGATACTCCCGCTCGCTCGTCTCGTTCTCGTAGCGCTGCTGGTTCAGGCTGTCCTGATACTGACGCTCCTGCAGCTGCTGGTTCCACTGAGTGTCCGCACGGTTTGCCTCGTACTGACGGTTGCCGGAGTAGATGTTGTAGCCGGTATTCAGCAGGCCGCTCAGCATGGAGCCAACGCCCGTGGTGCCGCTGAGAACGATCTGCACCGCATCGCCCAGCACACCCAGCACGGTCATCACATTGCTGAACACCTGCTGGCGGCGTGCTGCCTGCTGCTGTTCCTGCGCGGAGTAATAATCGTGCAGGGTGCCCAGCTGGCTCAGATAATCCTGATACGCGCTGTAGTCCTGCGCATAGGCGTTGTTGTATGCTTCGCCCTTCTGCTGCAGCTGAGTGTAGTAGTCCGAGAGCTTGTTGTTGTACTGCTGCTGGGCATCCTGTTCGCTGTTGTTCAGCTGATCCAGCTGGCTCACCAGCTCGTTGCCGCCGCTGGTATACGTATCCAGTGCCAGACTGTACAGCGTGGGGATGGCGCTGCTCAGCGCACCGATCTGCTGCTGATACGCCTGCTGGGCGGCGCTCGTGGCATAGCTGGAGCCATAACCGCCGGTCAGGGCTGCAGCCTGCGCCGCAGCATCTGCGCTGGCGTTGTGGGCGTTCTGCAAATAGTTCTGCTCGTACTGGCGGTAGAGCGGATCCTTGGTGTAGCTGTACTGGAAGCTCTCACGCTGCAGCAGCTGGTTCAAAAGCTGATCGATCCGCTCCTGATAGCTGCTCTGATAATCGCCCGGGCGGTTTGCCTGCCACTCCTTCAGCGCATTTGCAGCATCCGTCACGGTCTGGCTGGGCTTGTAGCTGGAATTTGCCAGCGCGTTTTCCACCTCCGAGCGGCTGTCCAGTCCCGCTGCCGAATAGCCGCTCTGCACGGCAGGCTGGCCGCTGCCCTCCGTCTGCGCCTGCACAGCGGCAAGCGCTTCGTCCTTTTTCTTTCTGTTTGCCATATATGATCCTTTCCTTATAAATTCTGCAGTTTCGTGCGCATCTCGTCGGACATGTTCTCAACGTCCAGATTGCTCAGCACATACTGCAGCTGTTCCTGCATCTGGTACAGGTAGCTGCGCAGGGCGCGGGCATCCTCCGGGTCCATGTTCTCGCTGAGCTTGGGCAGGCCGATCTTGTTAATGCCCATCACGCTTGCCATTCGTCACACCTCCCCGCCTGCAATGCCGCCCTTGGCAGCGGCCATTGTTTTTGCAATGCTGCGCAGGGTGATCTGTCCCCTGCCCTTCAGGCGCAGCCGCAGGGTGCCGTGCCTCCGGGGCACGAACGGCAGATCAAAGCTGCGCCGCTTGTCCTGTGCTGTCAGGCTTGCCACCGTCTCCCATGGGCCGCCGTCATAGCTGGCGGCCACCTCCACCGTACTGCTGCACTCGGCATCCAGCCGCAGCGTCAGTCGGGAAAGATACCGGTCCTCGGCCCCGTCCAGCCAATGTCACCAGTGGTCAGCTCAAAGTTCAGCTTTTCCTCCACACCGTCGGTGCCTGCCAGTCGCTTCGCGGCTGGGATCTGCGGCCCACAGTGCCTGCCCGTCCCACAGATAAAGCTGTCCGCCGGTGCTGGTCATCTCGTAGGAGCACACGTTTCTTCGCTCCAGAGCGCGCGCTCGGTATCGTACACCAGCAGCCTTGCCGTATTTTCGCCTGCCGCCGTGCGGGCCACATGCAGGTAATAGCGGCCATCCAGCGCACTGCCCACCGCGCTCTGCACATTGGCCAGCCGGCCCGAATCCAACGCGCCGGACACTTTTGTTGGAATGCTGCCGTCCCATGCCATCACACCGTCCGGCGAAAGATAATAGAGCGTCTCGTTCAGCACACACAGGCTGCGCGCCGCGTTTTTGGCAACGCCCCGGCAGCGCAGCGAGGTGAGCTGAAAATCCGAAGGCTTGGAGCCATAGAGCTTGTGCAGTGTGTTCTCCTTAAAGAACAGCGCATAGCCCATGCATGTGGCCGCGCCGGTAAACGCACCATCGCTGCCACCGTCACTGCGTAGCTGTCTGCCGCAATGCCCCGGTAGGAAAACCAGTTGGTGGGGTCGCCTAAGCGGCAGGCATAGATCACGTTTTCCTTGCTGCTGCAGCCCCATACCCGGTTGTCGCACTCGGTAACGTAGTCCAGATCCGGCACGCGGCGTTCCATCCGCACCGGCGTGCTCACCGCAAAGCTGCGTGTCTCCTTGCCGTCCAAGCTGGTCCACTGGGCGCTCTCGGCGCTCTGCACCAGCGTGCCGTAAACATGATCTCCCTCCGGGCTTACCCGCACGCGCAGCCCGTTTTCCAGCACATCGTAAACTACCAGATCCCCGTCCAGCTTTGTCCACATGCCAGCCTGCTGTGCTGCCGTTCCCTGCACGGTCACGGTGTCCCACTGGGCAAATAGCTTCTGCGCGCCCGCCGCTGTGATGCGGCAGTATTCCAGCGGCACTGCCGTCCAGCTGCCGGAGGATGCGCTGTACTCTTCCAGTGTGCTGGTGCTGGCCCATGGGTGCTCCTCGTCCTCCACCTTCAAAAAGAGCTGTCCGTCTGCAGGCTTCTCCGGTTCCTCCTTGCCGTAACCGCTCACCTCGTAGGCCTTGCCCGCGGCATCGCAGGGTGCAAACTGCACGCTCTGTCCCTCTGCCTGCCATACAGCTCCCAGTGCCGAAACACTTCCGTCCGCTGTATCAAAGGCTACCTTGTCCGGGAAGATCAGGATTTTTGTACCAATGCCCACCAGTGCCTTTTTGCCGTCGGTCACTGCCTCGGTGCAGGTCACCGGGTTCGCGCCGTCGCATCCGGCGTGTAGATCAGATCCTTCCCGCAGACGGTCAGCAGCCCGTTCAGGTGATACATGCCGTTCAGCCCGGTCAACTCCCTCAGCTTGCGGCGCGGCTTGCGGGTGCTCAGCGCCGGGAAATCCCGGGCAGAAAAATTCACGCCCGCGCTGTACTCTGCTTCCGAGCAGGCATAGGTCTCGTTCAGCCCGCCGAATACCCGCACAAGACTGCGGCTGTTCTGCAGCTTCGCTCTGTTTGCCAGAACCATGCTCTCACCTCCTTACCAGCGCCACTGGGCACCCGTCAGGGTCGGGTAGCTGCGCCGCAGCCACGCCGCCAGATCTGCCAGCAGACTGTTGTACTGGGCCTGCTCCCCGACGTAGCGGTCGGTCTCACCAAGGGCCGCATCGGTCATGGCACACAGATAATGCGGATACAGCGCATCAAAAGGTGCCGGTGCCAGCAGCACATCGTCGTCCTGCAGGCTGTCGTCCCATGCAAGGTCTGCGCCCACATCGTCGTATGCATCTGTGATGCTGTTTTTAAAAAGGCGTTCCCGCAGCATCGCGTCTGCTTCCTTCAGCCACGCCTGCCGGGTGGCCAGCGCAATGCGGCTGCCCGGGCGCAGCTCTTCGGCGCGTTCCAGCGCCTGTCCTACGGTCATATGCTCACTCTCCTTTTTATAAAGGCCCGGCCGGGCAGGCTCCCCAGCCGGGCTTTTTGTCTGTTTCGGGTTTACTGGGCGGCGTTCTCTGCCGCCGCAATGCGGGCGGCGGTCAGCTCATCCTGCATCTGGCTGTGCTCCAGCACCTCGGCCACTTCGGGCGGCACTTCCACCTCCACGCCGCGGCGGATCTTATAGTTCACACCGTTCACGCTCACGAACAGATCGCCCTTGTAGCGGCTGTTATCCTTGAACAGCCGGATGCGCACATTTTTCTTTTCAGCCATGGCTCACGCCTCCTCAGTTTGCAGCAGCGGTGGCGGAATAGCTGGACGCACTTTCAATGCGCACCATGTACTGCTCCACCAGACGCTCTGCCGCACGCATGCCCTTCCAGCCCACGGAAGCGCGCTGGTTCAGCGGGTCGTCGCCGTAGCCAGCTGCTTGACGATGTGCTCCAGACCGCCGCCTTCCAGCTCGGTCACGCCGTAGGCGTGGGCACCCAGCACCAGCGTACCGAACACAGCCAGACCGTCCGGGCAGGTGGAATCCTTCCAGATCTTGCCTCGCTGGTCTCGATGAAGCGGATGTTGCCCAGCTTGCCGATCTCGCCGCGGAACATGGTGTCCGGGTCGGCGTACTTGTGCACCTCAATGAACTCCTTGCTGGTCTTCAGGTCGTAGGCAGCGTAGGGGTGGATGATGGCAATGTAGCTGTCGCCGATGGGGTCGGCGTTCATCGCGCCAGCTGTGCCGCTGCCTGAAAGAACAGCTTCGGGGTCAGGGTGCAGGTCTTGTCCAGTGTCTTGCGGCTGGCAACGGCAGTCTCGGTGCCGTCTGCGGCCAGCTTGGGCGCATAGATCACATTGGTGCCGCCCGCCAGCACATCGCGGGTAATGCTGTCCATGGTGCGGCCTGCCTGACTTGCCAGCACACGGGTGGCCTGCACCACATTGTTGTCAATGGCGGTCATCTGCAGCACGTCGGTCAGCGGAGTCCAGCCGCCGTACTGGTGCAGATCGCTGGTGATGGTGGTCACATTCAGTGCCTGACCGTTCGGGGTCACGCCCTCGGTCAGCGGAGTGGATGCCTTGGGCAGGCTGTCGTACTTGCGGAACTCAATGGTCTTGCCGCCGTTCTGGGGCACAGGGTAGTAGTCCGCAAACTGGTCGTGCACCAGACGCGGCTCTGCCTGATCGATGAGACGCTTCTCGTAGAAGGTCTTCATCTCTTTCGACATGGTAGCGGTGGTGTTCAGGTTTTCCGCAAACAGCTGGATGTTGAAATTCTTGTTCATGCTCATATTCCTTTCTCTTGTAAAATAGTCACAATTCGATCTGTGCTCCGTGGAGCACACGGCGTTCCAGTGCTTCTCGCTGGGCGCGGGTCATGCTGGCTACATCCGGGCGGACGGTAGCCGCGCCGCCGGGCCGGATGCCGTTTTCGGTGGGCCGTGCGGCCCGCTGCTGAATGCGTTCCACCACGCCCTGCTCCACAGCCTGCGCTGCAGTGCGCAGGTTTTCGTCGTAGTGGGCCAGACGGTACGCATCCCGCACCCTCATGCCGGGCAGCTGCATCAGGCGGCGCATCTCCGGGCTGCGCAGCTCGTTCTGCAGATCAAATCCGGCTGGCTGCGGCGCATGGCCGCTTCCTCTGCCGCCCAGCGGGCATGCAGGCTGTGCACAGCAGCCTGTGTGCTGCGGGCAAAGCTGGACAGCGGCGGCAGTTCCGGGCGCTGCACAGGCAGTTCCTGCCGGGGCTTTTCCGGCTGCAGCTCTACGGTTTTCTCTTCCGAGGCCTGCGGCGCAGCGGGCGCTTCTTTTGTTTCGTCCGGCTTCATGGTGCCGGAGGCCACCGCCTGCCGGGTCTGCGCTTCGCTCAGGGCAGGGGGAGCAGCTTCTCCCTCTGCAAAGAGCTGTAGCATAAAGGCTCCCCACGGGTTGCGGCTCCCAGCGTCCACTTCGTGCCTTGAGCGGCACTCGTGTTCTGCTGGCCGCTGCCCCAGCCTCGGCTCCCTGTTTCCGCCGCAGGCGGCGGTCGCCTCCGCTGCAAACAGCTGCAGATCCATCATGCTCTCCTTTCCTCTGCGGCTCACATCTGCAAAGCGGACATTCTCCGGGTAGCGTTCGGCCAGCAGCACAAAGCAGGCTTTGGCCAGCTCAAAGGCACCGCGCACCCATTCTTCGCAGGGCGCATCCACGCTCACTGCCAGACGCGGGCCGTCCGGCTCATCAAAGGCTTCGCTGTGGGCGTTCTCTTCCCCGGCCAGCAGGTACACAAGGCCCTGCATCACGGTGCTGGCTCCTGCACAAACGATGTCCTGCCCGGCAGGCGCATAGCCTGCATGACCGGTAGCTTCCAGCCGCAGCTCAGCCGGCGGGGGTATCCATCTCGCTGTAACAAACTTCATCATAAAATTCACCTCCTTTTTAATGGATGTCCATGGCACGTGCAGCGGCGGCCACCGGCAGGGCATTGCCAAGGCCCGCCAGCTTTACCGCCTGCCCGTCCTTCTGCGCAGACACACCGCCTGCACTGCGGGCCGGTTCGTCAGGCCCGGTGCCTGCTGGGCGATCACCGCCGCCATCTGTGCCATCTGCTGCTGCATCCTAGCCAGCTGCTGGGCAAGGGTGCCGTTCTGCCGCACCCTCTGACGCACCTTCTCAATGCCTTCAAAGTCCATCATTTCCAGTGCCGCAAGGGCGGCATCGGCATTTTCCGGCTTGAAAAATCCCAGCTGATAGCACTCCTTGGCCGTCTCGTTCTGGGAAAGGCGGCTGAAGGTGCTCTTCTTGGCGGCGCTCACCACAATGTCAAAGATCGGCTCCCGGCTGCCCAGTTCCACGCCGCCCACGCTGCCGCCGGGCACCGCCCGCAGCGCCTGCGCCGAGAAGGGCACGAACCGGCTCTCGCCGCTTTCGCCCACAATGCGGAATACCCGCTGCTCGTCGTAGAACTGGCGCATCAGCTCGATGATGAGATAGCACTGCTTTGCAAAAGCACGGTAGGCGCTCTTGAGCATATCGCGGCTGAGTTTGCTGCCCGCCTCCTGCAAGGCCGCAATGGCGCTGGCTGCGGTCACACCTCCGGCAGTGCCGCCCTGCGTCATGTCCCGGTTGCCGCTGATCTCCTTCAGCTCTTCAATGCGGCTCTGGCGGTAACTCAGGCTGTTGCCCTGCAGGCCCGCCGTCTGCAGCGGACGGAAACTGTCGTCGTTGAGCCGTCCCACCACATGCACGATGTCCCGGCTGAAATCGGCCAACTCTTCCTCGTTGACCCCTGCCGTGTCGCTGAGCACATACCGCTGCTTTGCACTCAGCAGCACGTTCTCGTCCATGGCATGTTCATCTTGTCAATGGCCGTCTGGCAGTCCTTCATCACATCGATGTAGCCAAAGCCCGCCGGACTGTCCTCCTCCACGAACAGCGGGTCAAATACAAAGGGGTACTGCCCGTGGTCGTACAGGCCGCTTTCTGCCAGCGCCGGGTCGTTCTGGCTGGCGTACAGCACCACGCCGTTGCAGAACTTGCAGTAGTGCAGCACCATGCGCCCCGTTTCATCCGGCGCTTGTAGTACCAGTCCACCACCACGCTCTTGGAGCTGGTGTCCTGCCCTTCATCGTGGATGTACCGGGGCACGTCCAGCACGCTGGCGGTGTGTCCTGCCAGCTGCGGGTACTGCGCGCACAGCCGGGCCGTGTCCTCAAGACTCAGGCTGAAAAAGTCCGGCGATGCCTGAATATCCGCCACGCCCGGCTCCCAGTAGAGCATCAGCAGGTTCACGCTGCGCACCGCAATGTCGCCAATGCCGCCGCGCATTGCAGGGTCCCAGAAAATACCGGTCACGCCGGTGCCCTGTTTGAGCTTGCGCCACCAGCAGTCGCTGTACACCTGCTCGTAGTCGGCCTGTTCCAGCACCACCGGCAAAACGCTGGAAAGTGCCCGTGCGGTGTCCTCGTCATCTGCCTCTCGGGGCAGCACGTTCGGTTCCGGGTAGTTGTCCATGGCATCGGCGTGCTTGTTGGCAATGCTGTTGAACAGCCACCCGCTGGAAGGCTGAGCCTTGCCGGGCATCATGGGGTTCTGGTAGTTCTTCCAGTGGCCCATGCGGAACCACAGCTCGTTATCCACAATGCGCTTGTCCAGCGCAGCCTTGCCCGCCTTGTACCGCTGCAAGGTCTGCATGGCCTCGGCCACCTGTGCTTCACCCACGGGCAAAGCTTCGTTCTCGTAATCGTCCATTGCGTTTCTCCTTTAAATTCTGTAAAATCTTGCCCGCTTGTGCAGGTTCAGCGGGTCGTCGGGCATGGGCGGCGCAGCACAGCGCACCGGCGGCTGATAGGGTTCTCCATCAGCACATAGCGGCACTCGTCGTAAATGTGATCCTCCTGCCGGGTGTCGATGTCCTCCACGTTGCTTTCGTCGTACACAAGGTTCGGGATCGTGCGGATAAAGTGCTTGCAGGTATTGAACACCTGAAACATCGGCCTGCCGTCCGCATCAAAATTCAGCCGGTAGTGGAACTGCATCTTGCCCGCAAGCCGGGTGTTGTCGCCGGGGGACCAGCGCAGGAAGTTTGGGCTGCGCTCCATCATAGCGGCAATGCTCTCGCCGCGGCTCTCATCAAAGATGGCCGGATCGGCAATGCCGTGGATCACCCTGCCGCGCAAAAGCGGGTCGTTCTGTCTGCCTCCCGGATGCGCCGGGCCTGTTCCACCGGGTCGATGCGCAGGCCCTCGTTCGGCCTGCCGGTGCAGCCGTACAGCTCCTTGATGCGGTACAGTCGCCCCTCCTCGTCCGCTGCGTACCACCCCACCGAGAACGGCTTGGAAAAGCCAAAGTCGAACCCGCGGTAGATCTGCCAGTGCTTCGATGGTGAACGGTGCGATCACATGGGTCCAGCGCTGGTCTTCGTAGTGGGCCGGGTCGTTGCGCCACTCGGTGAACACCTGCCCGGAAAAGCTGTCCCAGCTGCCGTAGAGCAGCGCCTGCTTTTCCGCTTCCGGCATACTGGCAAGGCTTGCAAGGTAGCCGGGGTCGTTTGCCAGCAGGGCGGGGTTATCAAAAATGCTGGAAGGGATGAACACCCGCGCCCGCTGCAGCTTCTGTTCGGTGCCGTCCGGCAGCTTTACCGTGTATTCTTCGGTGATAGGCGTGCCGGGCGGTGCGGGCGTGATGAACCGTGCCTTCACCCACCGTGGCCGATGCCGCCGGGATTGGTGGTGGCCCGCATGTACACCCGGGTGCCGGGCCGGTGGGACGGTTGCGGCTCATCATGTAGCTGTACTCTTCCCATTCAAAGTGGGTCAGCTCGTCAAAACCGATAAAATCGAAGGCCTTGCCCTGATAATTGGTACGGTCCTTAGTGTACTGCATGGAGCCAAAGTAAATTTTTGCCCCGCTGGGGAAGTTCCACACATGGGCCGTGGCGTTGTACTGTGCCTGCGGGAACGCCTGTGGTAGTACACCTGGCTCTTGTCCACCAGATCGGAAAGCTGCGGGTAGGTCTTGCGCAGGATCAGCGCCCGGTAGTGCGGAATGTGCACCTGCCGCAGCGCTTCGATCACCAGCGCGTCGCTCTTGCCGCCGCCTGCTGCACCGCCGTACAGCGCTTCCGGTTCCGGGCGGCTCATAAATTCGGCCTGCCGCGGCTGGGGCCGCCAGACCACCGGCGCTCTTGCTTGTACAATGCTCATGGTTCTTCCTCCACCGTCGGCAGCAGCACCACGCCGCACTCCGCTCCTTCTGCCTGTGCCCCTGATCGTTCAGTCTTGGCTACACCGGCCAGATCCTTGAGCACCGCCGTGGCCTCCTTGAGGTCTTTCATGGTGCCTGCTCCCGATGCACCTTCCTTTTTTGCCGCCTTCTGCCGGGCATTCAGTTCCCGCACCTGCTGTGCCAGCAGGGTGCTCAGGGTGTCCGTGGCTCGGCTCAGGCTGGCCAGCCCTCTGGCCTGTTTTGTCTGCCCATGGTGTTGGGTATCAGCTCCTTTCCGCCTGGTGTGCTGGGCTATGGCAAAAGGATACCACTGGTGCTGCTTTCCCAACAGTGTGCACTTTTACAGGGCCATAACGTATATTTTGAATTTAAGAATCCGATTTGTATACTTTTATCCCTTGTAATTCATCGCTGTTTCGTATCTTTTCAAAAGCAGTGTTTTTTCTCCATCAAAATTTGTGGCAGACCCGCAGAAAACCTTCAAAGTCATACTCATTTGCGATTTTTGGACAGAAAATGAAAAAAGTGTGTTTATTTTGTGGACAAATGCTTTTGTAAAATGTTACAATAGGTTCTGTTCTTTCCCGTCCCACGCACGGACGGAATGTTTTATCTGAATCAGGAGGTTCCTCATGTTAGAAAACATCTTTCATCTGAAGGAGAACCACACCGATGTCAAGACCGAGATCATGGCAGGTATCACCACCTTCATGACCATGGCTTACATCCTTGCGGTCAATCCCAACATCCTTTCTGCTTCCGGCATGGATTCGGAAGCGTTCTGATTGCCACCGCGCTGGCATCCTTTGTTGGTACTGCGCTTATGGCTCTGCTTGCCAACTATCCGTTTGCACTGGCACCCGGCATGGGCCTGAACGCCTACTTCTCCTACACGGTCGTTCTCACCATGGGCTACAGCTGGCAGTTGGCCTGATGGCCGTCTTTGTAGAGGGCATCATCTTCATCGTGCTGTCCCTCACCAATGTCCGTGAGGCATCTTCAATGCCATCCCCCATGACCCTGAAGAGCGCCGTCAGCGTGGGCATCGGCCTGTTCGTTGCTTTCGTTGGCCTGCAGAACGCAAAGCTGATCGTCAACAGCGATTCCACCCTCGTCACCTACCAGCACTTCAAGGGCGACACCTTCTCCAGCGTAGGCGTGGGTGCCATTCTGGCCTGATCGGCGTGGTCATCACCGCCGTTCTGCTGGTTAAAAAGGTCAAGGGCGGTATCCTGTACGGCATTCTTATCACCTGGGTGCTGGGCATCCTCTGCGAGATCTCCGGTATCTATGTGCCCAACGCCGATGCAGGCATGTACTCCGTTATCCCCACTGCTTTTGTCAGCTTCGACTTCTCCGCGCTGGGCAAGACCTTCGGTCAGGTATTCAAGACCGATTTCTCCGGCGTTGGCATCCTGAACTTCTTCGCCGTCATGTTCTCCTTCCTGTTCGTTGACCTGTTCGATACTCTGGGCACCTGATTGGTGTTGCCTCCAAGGCCGACATGCTGGACGAGGACGGTAAGCTGCCCCACATCAAGGGCGCACTGTTGGCCGACTCCATCGCCACCTGCGCAGGCGCTGTGCTGGGCACTTCCACCACCACCACCTTCGTCGAGAGTGCTTCCGGCGTCACCGAGGGCGGCCGCACCGGTCTGACCGCTATGACCACCGGCATCCTGTTCCTGCTGGCAACCATCTTCAGCCTCTGTTCCTCACCATCCCGTCCTTTGCAACGGCTCCGGCCTGATCATCGTGGGCTTCTACATGATGGGTTCCGCCGTCAAGATCGACTTCAATGACCCCAGCGAGGGTATCCCCGCCTTCCTGACCATTCTGGCCATGCCACTGCCTACAGCATCTCTGAGGGCATCGCCATCGGCGTGATCTCCTGGACCCTGATCAATCTGGTCACCGGCAAGGCCAAGGAAAAGAAGATCAGCCCCCTGATGTATGTGCTGACCGTGCTGTTCATCCTCAAGTACGTGTTCCTCTAAGCCGCTGATCTTACCGCAAGCAAAAAAGCTCCCGTCCTGATGATGGACGGGAGCTTTTCTGCTTCCTGTGATCCGGAACAGCCTGTGCATTCGCTCCGGGCTGTCCGGCGTGGAACTATTCTTTTTTAGCAATCGGGGTTATTTGCGCCGCGGGTGGATATGCACTTCCGGGATAGCCACGTTATCATAGTGGATCGGCTTATCCGCCGCCGGAGTGCCGTCCGCATCCGTATGATGTGCCACCTTGCCGGTATGGATCTCCGGCAAGGCCACGGTTTCTTCCTCATGGGGATGCTCCCGCTTTTTTCCGAGCCACGTTTTCAGATGGTGATAAAGCGACATTGCACGTCTCCTTTCCCGGTGCGGAAGCCCGCCCGAACTGTAAAGATCAGCTTCAGATAAAATTGATGAACACCGTAATGACCAGACTGTTCAGAAAATCCGCAAACAGACTGCCCACCAGCGGGATCAGCAGATACGCCTTGACCGAGGGCGAATATTTATCGCAGATGGCCTGCATGTTGGCCATAGCGTTGGGCGTTGCACCCATGCCAAAGCCGCAGGTGCCGGATACGATCACCGCCGCGTCGTAATCGCGGCCCATGATGTTGAACACCACCAGCACCACATACAGGATCATGAACAGGGTCTGCCCGGCCAGCAGCACGATCAGCGGCAGGGCCAGCTCTGCCAGCTGCCACAGCTTCAGGGTGATCATAGCCATGCCCAGGAACAACGAAAGGCAGATGCCGCCAATGTCATTGATCTCGCCCATATACACGGTGTAGCCGCCGCCATACTCACCCACATTGCGGATGATGGCCGCCGCGATCATGGCACCGATATAGATGGGGAAGGTCATGCCCGTCAGGCTCAGAAGTCTGGACAGCACCGTGCCGATGCCCATGGCGACGATCAGCTGGAAGCTTGCCGCCGGGTACATGGTGGTGTGGCGCTCGTGCTTCATTTCTTCTTCCACCAGCAGGCTGTCATCCTCCGGTACACCGTGGCCAGCAGGTTGTGCCGCTCAATGAGCATCTTGCCGATGGGGCCGCCCATCATGCTGCCCGCGATCAGGCCATAGGTGGCCGCTGCCGTACACAGGGTGGTGGCCCCCTGAATGCCAAAGTCCTCCAGCACCGGGCCAAAGGCACCGGCGGTGCCGTGGCCGCCCACCATGGGGATGGAGCCGGTGCAAAGGCCCACCAGCGCATCCACGCCCAGCAGCTTTGCCAGCCCCACGGCTACAAAGTTCTGGCTGACGATCAGCACGATGACCACGCCCAGAAACACGATCATCGCTCTTCCGCCGCTTTTCAGCACCTTGAGGTTTGCCTGGAAGCCCACCGAGGTGAAAAACATCACCATGCAGACTTCCTTTAGAATATCATCAAATGCAAACTCGGCAACGCCGGTCACATAGCACACACAGGTAAAAATGGCGAACAGCACGCCGCCAATGACCGGAGCCGGAATGCAGAAACGTTCCAGCACCTGCACCCTTGCCCGCAAAAATTTGCCCAGCATCAGCACCAGCACAGCAACGGCCAGTGTCTGATACATATCCAATTCGATCTTCATTGCTCTACTTTCCCTCAGTTCCCAGCCGCTTCATCGACCGTAATTCCTGCCGCCTTATAATATGCGGCCGCACCCGCATGGAACGGGATGCCAACGCCCTCTACTGCGTTTTCCTCCGGGTCCAGCGGGATGCCCAGCTGCTCTTCCAGCCCTTCCCGGCTGGAGAACAGAAGCTGTGTCAGCTGCTGCACCTGCTTTGCAGGCAGCGCGTTGCTGGCCAGCAGAACGGCTTTCACGCCCACCGTCTGCACCTTCTCCGTCTGTCCGGGATAGGTGCCTGCCGGCAGCGTAACGCCGCTGTAGGCGCTGTAAGCGCTCTGCAGGCGCTGTGCTGCCGCACCGTCCACGTTCAGCAGCCGGATGCCGCACTCGCCTGCCAGAGCGGTCAGCACCGGGCTGGGCGCGCCACTGTCATAAAGATGGCATCCACCCTGCCCGCCTTCAGCTGGGCAGCGGCATCCTCATAGTTCAGGTTTACCATGCTCACCATCTTGTCGTTCAGACCATAGGCAGATAAGATCTGCCGCGCGTTCTGCTCCGAACCAGATTCCTCCGCGCCAATGCTCACCGTCCTGCCATGCAGGTCCTCAATGGACTGGATGTCGGAATCCGCCCGCACCACCACCTGACAGGTCTCGGTGTACAGCGCCGCCACGGCACCAAAGCCCCGGCTTTCCTCCTCGTCGGCAAAGATGCCGGTCTGGTCATAGGCATCCTGCACAAGGTCTGCCTGTGCAATGGCCAGCTGCAGGTATTCGCCGGCCAGCAGACGCAGGTTCGCTGCGGAACCGGCGGTAGCCTTCAGCTCCACCTGCCCGTTGTCCGTCTCATTTTCCAATGCTGCGAACCGCTCACCGAACTCCCGGTAGATGCCGCCCTCGCCAGCCACGCCGAAGCGCAGCCGTTTAACGGTCTCCACCGGCGAGCATCCGCTCAGCAGTGCTGCTGCCAGCAAAGCTCCGGCCAGCACCGCCGCGAGCCATTTCTTTTTCAAGATCACCACTCCTCTTCCTGCCGCCGCAGTGCGGCAGAGCTTTTATCCTAAATTATACGCATATTGCGGATGAAATGCAATCACCTGCTGCAGAAAAGGAATGCACTTACCCTCCGAACAGCCCGAAGAAGCTGGTATGGGTCACCCCCAGCACAAGGAACAGTGCGATCAGTGCAAACAGTACCCCGATGATAATATCCATCTGGTGCACTGTTAGCGGAAAATGGTCGTACATCTTTTCTTTCGCATTCACAAAGTTTTTGTCGCCGTTGTTGAGCAGGCTCTTTTTTTCCTTCCTCAAAATCTACCTTCTGCGCGGCCAACTCTGCCTGCTCCTGTGCAAGCTGTGCTTCCCGGGCCGCAAGAGCAGCTTCCCGCCGGGCAAGCTCAGCCTCGCGCTCTTCGGGCGTCTGTTTTTCCTGTGCCATAACGTACCTCCTGATGGTGTTTTTATTATAATACCACACAAATGCAGATAAAAAAGCGGGCCGCCTGCCCAAAAGCAGACGACCCACAGAAAAAGCTCTTACTTCTTTGCCAGATACTTGCGGATATCGATGGCCACAGCCACGATAATGACAAGGCCCTGAACGATGTAGGTGTAGGAGGAGTTCACGTTCATGAACTGCAGAGCCACCTTCATCAGCTCAAAGACCAGAACACCGACCAGAACGCCGGGCACAGTGCCGACGCCGCCGGTGGTGGAAACACCGCCGATGGTGCAGGCTGCGATGCGTCCAGCTCATAGCCCATTGCAGTGTTGACGGATGCGCCGCCGGACTTTGCAGCCAGCAGCAGCCTGCCAGACCGAACATGCAGGAGGCCAGAATGTAGATGCGGATCTTGGTAGCGTGCACGTTGACACCGGCCACCTCAGCAGCAGCCTCGTTGCCGCCGATGGCGTACATGTACTTGCCGTGGCGGGTCTGTTGTACAGGAACCAGAAGCATGCAGCCACCACCAGTGCGATCCAGATCAGCACGGGCACACCGATGATGGTGTTGGAGGCCAGAGAGGTGAAGTTCTTGTTCAGGGAGCCGATGGGGGTACCGCCGGTGTACACCAGACAGATACCGTAGACCACCTGCTGCATACCCAAGGTAGCAATGAAGGGCTGCACCTTCAGGTAGCTGACCACCAGACCATTGCACAGACCCACGATGGCGCAGATGGCAATGACCAGAATGAACACCACGGGGGTGGACAGGGTGGGCATATTGGGGTAGAACTTGCCGGAAGCGCCTTCGGTCTGCGCAAAAATGCAGGCCAGACATGCGGCAAAACCAGCCAGACGGCCAGCGGACAGGTCGTTACCGGTAGTGATCAGGCAGCCGGAAATGCCCAGCGCGATGATGTAGCGGATGGACACGTTCTTGAACAGGTTGATCATGTTGGTGCCGGAGAAGAAGTTGGGGTGCATGATGCCAACGATCAGAGTGATGGCCAGCATCATCATAATAATGGCGTTGTTGCTGAGCCACTTGCCACAGCCTTGCCATTCAATTTTTTGGTAGCTTCCACGATAGACAGCCTCCTTAATTACTGATTTGCCGCAGCTGCGTCAGGTGCGGTCTCGAACTGGGTAGCCAGCGCCATGATGTTCTCCTGCGTAGCGTCCTTGCCGTCGATAAAGCCGGTGATGCGGCCATCGCACATGACCATGACACGGTTGGACATACCGATGATCTCGCTCATTTCAGAGGAGATCATGATAATGCTCTTGCCCTGCTTGGCCAGATCGGCGATGATGCAGTAAATTTCATACTTTGCACCGACGTCGATGCCGCGGGTAGGCTCGTCCAGAATGAGAACATCGGGGTTGTTGGCCAGCCACCGGGCGATCAGCACCTTCTGCTGGTTGCCGCCGGAAAGGCTCTTGATCTGGGTCTTGGGGCTGGGCACCTTGATGGCCATCTTTTCCTTGTTGGTAGCCACCAGATCCAGGATCTTCTTGTCGTCCAGCATGATGGGGCCCTTGCGCAGGGCATCCAGCGATGCAATGGAGATGTTATCCGCAACACTCAGCACACCCATGATGCCGGTGGCACGGCGGTCCTCGGTCAGCAGAGCCACGCTCTTCTGGATGGCATCGCGGGGCTGCTTGATGTTCACCTCTTCGCCCTTGATCCACACCTTACCGGAGGTATGGGCACGCAGGCCGAAGATGCCTTCCATCAGCTCGGTGCGCTGTGCGCCCACCAGACCGGCCACGCCCAGGATCTCGCCTTTTTGACCTCGAAGCTGCAGTGGCGGAAGGAGCGCGGATGAATGGATGTAAGTCCTCCACCTTCATCATCACCTCGTCCGAGGGATGGTTCTCCAGCGGGGGATACAGGTTCGACAGCTCACGGCCGACCATCTTTGCAATGATCTCTTCCTTGGTCATGTTGGCAACGTCCCACTTACCGATATACTGGCCATCGCGCATGATGGTGACTTCGTCCGCGATCACCTTGATCTCGTCCATCTTGTGGCTGATATAGACCAGTGCCACGCCCAGAGCCTTCAGCTCGCGCATGATGCGGAACAGCGACTCAACTTCGTTTGCGGTCAGTGAGGAAGTGGGTTCGTCCAGGATCAGCACCTTGCAGTTTGCGGAAACAGCCTTTGCAATTTCCACCATCTGCATCTGTGCGATGCTCAGAGAGCCAAGCTTTGCACGGGGATTGATCTCCAGCTTCAGCTTTTTCAGCAGCTCCTCCGTATCCTTGTACATTTTGGCGTGATCCACCACCGTAACAGGGCCGTACTTTTTGGTGGGGTAGCGGCCCAGCCAGATGTTCTCGGCCACGGTGCGTGCCGGAATCGGCTGCAGTTCCTGATGCACCATGGCAATGCCGCGGTTCAGTGCATCCAGAGGGGTGGTGATGGTAACTTTTTCGCCCTCGTATTCAATTTCGCCCTCGTCCATCTTGTAAATGCCGAACATGCATTTCATCAGTGTGGACTTACCGGCGCCGTTTTCACCCATCAGCGCCATGACCTTACCGGGGCGAAGCTCCAACTGGGCGTGATCCAGCGCTTTGACGCCGGGGAAGGTCTTGACCACGCCTTTCATTACCAGACGGTATTCTGACATTCCGCAGAGCCTCCTTGTCGTTTATCATCGGGCCGCAGAAAAACCTTTTTTCAAAACAAGCGCGTGCGCGGAGAATATTTCTCGCACGCACGCGCTTTATAGCTTTGCTCAAGCCGTCAAGGTCCACTGCGCACCTTGCATTGTTTCAGGAAAACTTTGGTCTTACTTCGCGTACTCGGAAGCGTTGTCCTTGGTCACCTTCACATAGTCGACCCAGTAGTACTGCTCGACCTTGGATCCTTCGACGTACAGCTTGGTAGCCTCAGCAGCTGCAGTAGCCTGACCCACGTCATCGTTCAGAACGGTACCGGTCATGTTGCCATCCAGAACGTCCTGAACAGCCTCAGCCAGTGCATCGACACCAACCAGATAGATGTCCTTGCCGACGGTGCGGTTAGCCTGCTGGATGGACTGCAGAGCGCCCAGTGCCATTGCGTCGTTGTTGCAGAAGACAACTTCGATCTTGTCGCCGTACTGAGACAGAGCGTTTGCAACGTCCTGCTGAGCGGTGGTCTGATCCCAGTTGTCCAGGTACTCGTACAGGCACTCAACTTCCTTGCCTGCATCGGTCAGGGCCTTGATGGAGTACTCGGTGCGGTACTGAGCATCGATGTTCTCGGGGTCGCCCTTGCACATAATGTAGGTGATCTTGCCGTCGCCGTTGATATCGCCCTGAGTCTCGGTCTCCAGGATCAGCTCGCCCTGATAAGTACCGGACTGACGTGCGTCAGCACCAACGTAGCAGCACTTGTCTGCGTAGGAGTCCAGAACGCTCTTGTCGGGCTCACGGTTGATGAAGACGATAGGAGTCTCAGAGGCTTGACGGTATCAACGATGGTCTGTGCGGAAGTGGTCTGCACGGGGTTGATGACCAGCACGTCCACGCCCTGCTGCAGGAAGGTGTTGATCTGCTCGGTCTGGGTGTTCTGGTCGTTCTTGCCGTCCATGATGGTGACGGAGTAGCCCATGTCCTTCAGGTACTCTTCCAGATCGGAGCGGTACAGGGTCATGAAGTTATCAGCAAACTGATAGATGCACACGCCGATGTTTGCGGAACCGTTGGTTGCAGCAGCGCTGGAAGCAGCAGCAGAAGATGCAGCAACAGAAGAAGCAGCAGTAGAGGTGCTGGAAGAGCCGCCGCAGGCGGTCATAGCAGCAGTTGCACCAACAACAGCAGATGCCTTCAGGAAGTCACGACGCGAAATCATTTTCATAATAATGTTCTCCTTCAATTCGTATCTCAGCATTTTCACAGGAGCAATCTTGCATGCACCTGTAATTCCTGTTCGTATTATACCCTTGCAGCACCCCACTGTTCAAGAGAACAAGTTCACAAGATTGAAGGAGTTCTTTTGTGCTATTTCAACAAATGCTTTTTGGGCTCGCCAATTTCTTTTCTCGAAACATCACAATTTTTCATACATTTGCAACCTCCCTACAAAAGCAAAAAAATTATGTCATTTTTCTCTCAAAAAGATTACAAAATGTTGCATCGTCCGGTTTTTGCAGCTTTTTTATTTCTTGTATATCTTGAAAAATATTTTCAGGAATAGTTCATCCCTGTTCTTCCGCATTTTTTCGCTTCATTTCTGAAATTTTCTGAAAATCGCCTGTCATTCCCGGTTCCTGCCGCCCGCCTTTTGCAAAGAAAATGCCCAGAAGCTTTCCTGAGCCTCCGGGCATCCCGATCCGAGTATCTTTTACAGATGCAGCAGCATCTTTGCAATGTTGAAGTAGATCAGCAGCGTGGTGGTATCCACAATGGTGGTGATCAGGGGTGAAGCCATCACGGCCGGATCCACATGCAGCTTTTCTGCCGCCACCGGCAGAATGCCGCCGATGATCTGCGAGAGCAGGATGGTGCAGATCAAAGTCAGGCACACCACCAGCGCCACCGGAGCGCGATGCGGTCAAACACCAGCAGCTTTACAAAGTTGCATACGGCCAGCGTGCCGCCGCACAGCAAGGCCACGCGGCTCTCGCGCCACAGGATGCGGGGCAGATCGTGGGGCTGGATATCGCCCACCGCCATGCCGCGGATGATGGTGGAGGTGCTCTGGCTGCCCGCGTTGCCGCCTGCGTCGGTCAGCATGGGGATGTATGCAGTCAGCACGGTCACAGCGGCCAGTGCATCCTCGTATCCGCGAATGACCAGACTGGAGAAGGTGGCACTGATCATCAGGAACAGCAGCCACGGCGCACGGCTCTTATACAGATCCCACATGCTCTGCTTGAAGTAGGGCTTGTCGGAGGGGCCGATTGCGTTCATCTTTGCAATATCTTCGCTGGCCTCGTCCTGCAGGATGCTGATAGCATCGTCAATGGTCACGATGCCCACCAGCCGGTTCTCGGCGTCCACCACCGGAATAGCCAGAAAGCCGTATTTCTCGAACAGGTTGGAAACATCCTCCTGATCGGTGGTGGTGCTCACGCTGACCACATTGGAATCCATCAGGTCCTTGATAGGCTCTTCTGTGTTCTTTGCCAGCACCAGCGCCCGCAGACACCACGCCGATCAGCCTGCGGCTGTCATCGGTCACATAGCAGTTGTTGATGGTCTCCTTGTCAAAGCCATTCCTGCGGATGGCCTCCATAGCTTGTGCCACGGTCATGTCCGGCCGCAGCTCCATCAGCTCGGTGGTCATCACGCCGCCGGCCGAGTCCTCCGGGTACTGGAGCAGCTCGTTGATCATGCGGCGGGTGGTGGGGTCGCCTGACCAGAATGCGCTTGACCACGTTGGCAGGCATTTCCTCCACAAGGTCGGTGGCATCGTCCACGAACAGTTCGTCCACAACAGCCTTCAGCTCGGTATCGGTCAGGCCGTCGATCAGCTTCTGCTGGGTCTCAGGGGTCAGTTCGGTGAACACATCTGCGGCCAGATCCTTCGGGCACAGACGGAACAGCACCGGGAGCTTTTCTGCAGGCAGATCCTCAAATACCGCCGCAAGGTCGGGCGCGGGCAGAGTTTCCATCACATCCCGCAGGCTCTGGTATTTCTTGGCATCGTCCAGATTTGCCAGCATGGTCTTGAGGGTATCGATCGAGATTTCAGACATAAAAAAGCTGCCTCCTTTTCAGTGGCAGCTCTCGTTTCTTCTTTTCAGGGAACGCAAACACGCACCGTGTGCATTCACACACAGCAGGGTCTGCGCAAAGCAGAAACGGCGGCTGCCATCATATAAAGTAATCGGGGAGAAAGACTGCTGCTACTGCCAGCAGGTTCCATGACAACCACCTCGTTTTCCTGTTGTAAAAAGACACTTTTTGCCTTTTCCGCCCATTACTTTACCACTGCTTTTTTGCCGCGTCAACCCTGCTTTTTAAATTTTTCCGTTTCTTTACAAAAAGTAAAAGTGCCCGATGACATTTTTCGTATCATCAGGCACTTTTATCCTGTCAGAGCATGTCCCGGGCGGGATGGAAGGCTCTTTGCTTACAGGGTCTCTACCGTATCAAACAGTTCTTTTGCGGCTTCCACAGCATCCTTGCTGCCAAACACCACCCGCACGCCGTTTGCCATGGCGGCACCCAGCTCTGCGGCCTGCTCCTTCAGCAGGGCGGCATCCACCGCACACAGGGCCTTGCGGTCTGCCGCCATCATTTCATCAGTGATGCCGCAGAAATACCGACGATCCGTCTCGCGGGCTCAGCACGCGGCTTGCGGGGGGTGTCCAGCTTGGCCACAGTACCCACAATAAAATCGTTCAGGTCTTTTTCGGTGTACTCCCGTGCTGCCAGTTCTGCCGGACCTTTTGCAAAGGTGTCATAGCTTTCCTTTACATGGGGGTCGCGGTAGGTGTACAGGTATTCCACGCCGTCCGAGGAGAGCATTCCGGTGCCGTAAGCGCCGCCCACCTCGCGGATGTTGTGCCACAGGTATTCGTAGCTCATCACGCGGGCCAGCGCCTTGCGGTCGCTGCGGCGCTCCATGGGCCATACCTGTACATCGTAGTTCACACCGCCGTCAATGATAAACGCTTCGTTCACCGGCGGTGTCAGCGGCTCCACATAGGGCTTTGCCGCAGCGCGGCCCTCGGCAGCAAAGCGGCTGTCCGGCAGCAGAGTGCGCAGCTTTGCAAGGGCATCCTCGCTGCCGTACAGACTGACCGTCAGCTCCGCGTGCTGCAGCACCTCTGTGCGCAGGGCATCCAGCTTTTCGCCCAGTGCTGCCCAATTGCCGCGCTCCTGCACGCCGCACAAGAACTTGTAATAACTCACACCGCTGCAGCGTTCACTCACCGCACCGTCCACCGTGTAGTGGGCACTGGCGCGGGTGGCTGCGTATACATTGCCCTGCTGGATGAACTGCTGTTCCATGTTCAACTTCTGCTGGCTCAGCACCCGTGCAAAAGCAGCTTCTGCCGCCGGGCCGGTAAGGGTGGTATCATACAGCCATTCGCCGCCCAGCTCCACAGCCTTTTCCAGACTGCGTTCCAGCAGGCTCAGGCACAGGCTCAGCTTGGCATGGCAGGGTGCACCCTCCTGCCGCCCAGTCCAGATGTCCAGCTGGGTGCGGCTGTCGCCCAGCCATGTGCTGCGCAGAGTGTTCAGTTGCTGAGCGGTGTGTTCGGTGCTGTCCAGCTCGTCCAGCACATCGGTCAGCAGGTCCAGATACGGCATGTCCTCAGGCTTCACATTGCCAAGGTCATAGTAGAAGTTCAGGTACAGGCTGCCTGCCGAAGGGTGATGCACCAGCTGCGCACCGGCCAGAAGTTCCCGCTCGCCTGGGGCCGTCCTTGCTCCGTCGCCAAGGTCGGCAACGGTCAGCGGGTGCTCCAGCACAAGCTTGCCGTCGGTGCGGATGGGTTCGCCCTCCTCCTTTTTAGGCAGGGTGGGCACCTGCACCACCTGCACCGGAGCCGGTGCAAACAGCTCACGCAGCAGCTCATTGAACCAGCCAGCGGCCATCTTTCCCGCAGGGAAGCAAACAGCCTGTCCGTGTGCAGCAGCAGGGCGGGGTCGCCGGTGTGCAGCCAGCCGGTGGAAGCGTTGATGGCATCCAGCACGCCGTCTGGTAGGGTGCCCGGGCGCTCCAGCGATGCAAACTCTGCTGCGTTCAGCGAAGCCAACAGCAGTTCCTGCGGGACGCCCTCGGCCAGAATGCCGTCCACCGCCTTGCGCACAGCGGCAGCAAACTTGCGAGCGCTCTCCTCGGTGGCACCGCGCAGCACCAGTTCCAGCACCGGCTGCAGGGTGCTGTCGTCAAAGCCAATGTCAATATCTGCGCCCAGCTTTTCGGCCAGCAGTGCCGCCTTCAGCGGGGAGTTATTGGTGCCAAGCAGGGCATCCAGCAGGATCTCCACGCCCAGCTGCCGCTCCCGGTCTGCAAAGGCACCGGTGTACCATGCCAGAGCACACTGCACCTCGTCCGGCTCCGGGTTTTCGGTATAGTAGGGCAGTTCCACGCAGGCACCCGCCTGCTCGTGCTGCACGGTCAGCTGCGGACGGCTGGTGCCCTTGGGCATTTTGGAGAGATAATCCCTGTCCAGCAGTTCCAGCTTTTCAGCCATATCCATTTTGCCATAGAGGGTAATGCAGCAGTTGTCGGCGCTGTAGTGGCGGTGATATACCCGCTTATACTTTTCATAGGTCAACGCCGGGATGCTGGCCGGGTCGCCGCCGGAAACAAAGCCGTAGGCCGTATCCGGGAACATGGCCCGTTCCAGTGCATTTTCCAACTGAGCATCCGGTGCAGCCAGAGCGCCCTGCATCTCGTTGTACACCACTCCGCTCACGGTGCCGTCGGCACTGCGGTGCCAGCCCTCCTGCTCAAACACGCTCTTGTCCACCATGGCCAGCGGCAGAACACCGCGTTCAGGTAGACATCCATCAGGTTTTTGAAGTCGGTCTCATTGGGCGTAGCGAACGGGTAGACCGTCTTATCCGGGAAGGTCATCGCATTCAGGAAAGATGCCATGCTGCTTTTGAGCAGCTGCAAGAACGGCGAGGTCACCGGGTATTTTTCGCTGCCTGCCAGCACCGAGTGCTCCAGAATGTGGAACACGCCGGTGTCATCGGACGGGAAGGTGCCAAAGCCGATGCCAAACGCCTTGTTGGTATCCTCATTTTCCACCAGCAGCACCGTGGCACCGCTCACATCGTGGGTAAGCACGGTCAGGGTTCCGTGCTGTTCAGGGCAGTCCTCGGTACGCACGAGGGTATAACCGGGAAATCGTTCCATTTCGTTTTCTCCTTTGTGGTTTTGAAATCGTTTGACACTATTGTATCATTCGAGGGCAAAAAACACAATTACCGGTTTGTTAATAATAACCAGAAGGACGATTTTCAACCATTTGCTTCCCGTACAGAGCGTTTTCGCGTAGATTGAGTTTAATGCCTTTTGTAAAAAGCATTACCGCCAGGTATGTTCTCTTTTGGTTGCAAAAGAGAACCAGAAAGGACGGCGGTGCCCGCAGGGCATGAAAGCCCCAGTGGGGCTTTTAAGCCGCAGACCGGTTTGCGCAGCAAATGCTGTGTGTTCAGCACAGCAAGGTCACAGCGATTTCAACGCGCTGGATCCATGAAAAAGGGGCTGCTCGCCCCTTTTAGACCCCAAAGCAGTTAGGTCCATACAAAAAATCCAAGTCGCTGCGCTAAAGGATTTTTGTGTTCCGCCGATTTTGAGTCGCTTACGCGACGAGCTGTACGGGTAAGTTTGTGCTTTATCTGCTGCGCGGCTGACAGCGGCAATATGCCGTTTGCCATTGCGCCCTTCCCGTGAAAAAGGAAACAGGCCGGCCCCGCAGGACTGGCTTGTCTGCAAAATTATAAAATAATATTCCTCTGATATTGCCAAAGCGAAAGCATCGGCAATTTTAAATCGTATTTTTTACACCTGTTTTGCACCCTCAGTCCGGCAGGCACCCGGAACAGCACAAAGCCCACTGCAAACAGCAGCGCCAGCATCCCAATGCCCACATTGCGCTGCCGGTCAGCTGGCTGCCCACGCTCACGATCATGGTGCCAAGGAAGGACGCACCCTTGCCGCAGATGTCGAACAGGCCAAAGTATTCGCCGGATTTTTCAGCCGGGATGATCTTGGCAAAGTGGCTGCGGCTCAGTGCCTGCACGCCGCCCTGGAACATGCCCACCAGCACGGCCAGTACCCAGAACTGCCACTGGCTGGTCAGGAAGAAGGCAAACACCGCAATGCCGGTGTAGGCTGCGATGCAGGCCGGGATAAGCTGGCTGGACGGGTATTTTGCGCTTAGACGACCAAAGATCAGCGCCGAAGGGAAGGCCACGATCTGCGTTACCAGCAGGGCCAGCAAAAGGCCGGTGGTCTCCAGCCCCAGTGCCGTGCCGTAGGCGGTGGCCATATCGATGATGGTATACACGCCGTCGATGTAGCAGAAGAAGGCCAGCAGGAACCAGAACACCTGCTTATCCTCGCGCAGATGCTTGAGGGTGTGGCCGATGCGCACAAAGCTCTGCCGGATGGCGTGCTGCTCTACCTCCACATAGTTGATCTGCTTATAGCTCCGCAGCAGCGGCAGGGTGGTGCCCAGCCACCACACAGCGGTGATGAGCAGCGCCACGGAAAGGGCGGTCATCTGGCTCAGGCCGATGGCCCCGCTGCCCAGCACCAGCGCCAGACACACCACAAAGGGCACGCAGCTGCCAATGTAGCCCCATGCATAGCCCTGCGAAGACACAACATCCATGCGTTCCGGGGTGGTCACATCGCCCAGCATGGAATCGTAGAACACCAGACTGCCCGAAAAGCCGATCTTTGCAAGGATGAAGATGATCAGGAACGGCAGCCATGTAGTGGCAAGGCCCATAGCACAGCAGCCTGCCACGCCCACGAACAGGCAGAGCATGAAGATGGGCTTTTTAAAGCCTCTGGTATCGGCCAGCGTGCCCAAAATCGGCCCCAGCACTGCCGTGATCACCGTGACCACCGAGCTTGCATAGCCCCAGTAGGCAGATAGTTCACCGGACTCAATCCCCCGGCCTCGGCCAGCGCATTAAAGAAAATGGGCACCAGTGTTGCGATCATCAGCACAAAGGCCGAGTTGCCACATCGTACAGGATCCATGACCGCTCCAGCGGGGTCACCTTGAATTTTTCGCTTTGCATTTTTACTCTCTCCCTGCACCGCCGGGCGGTGCACCCTCATTTTTTGTGCCCGCTCAAAACTCCCCGAAGGTGTGGTCAAAGGCCTTGCTCAGGGGCTGGTCCGTATCCAGCTTTGCCACAAACTCCAGGATCAGCGTTTCTGCCAGCGGAAGCGCCTGCGCATACAGTTCTTCCAGCCGCTTGCCGCTCTCCACGCACTTCAGGTTCGGCTGCGGGTTAGCCACAAGTCCGTGCAGCATGTCGTATTTGCCCACCACCTTCATGCCGGTCAGCACCACCCAGCGCTTGACAGGATTGGACGCCTGCAGCAGCCTGTGCACTGAGATCATGCCCTTGAGCGAGTCCAGCGCCACCTGCTCCGAGATGCCCTCGTAAAAGGGCGCGATTGCCTTTGCATTCTGTTCCGACGGGTGGATATGGCTGGCTGTGAAAAACTTCAGCGGGTCGTATCCGTCCCGGCGCAGCAGCATGTTGTCAAACTCGGTCTCGATCTCGCAGTGGGTCACGCCGCTTTCCCGGGTGAACTGCTCCACATACGGGTGGCAGGTGCTGTCCAGCGCAAAGTGGCAGACAAAACCCAGTGCATAGGCCAGCGCGGCATCCGGTCTGCCTCGCAGTGCACCACCTGCGCGCCGGTCAAAAAAGACTCGCCCCGGCTCCTCGTGCATGGCGTTGCCCAGTGCACCCACCGGGTTGGACTTGGCAGCATGGTAATAAAACAGCAGGTCCGGCCCGTGCAGGCCGATATCATAAAGCTCACGGTTCTGTTCCAGCTGAGCACGCAGTTCATCCGGCAGATGTTCCAGCACATTGGCACCGAAGCGGCGGTGCGCATAAGTTGACGGCATGGCAGATTCCTCTCTTTCTCTCCGACAGGGTGCACAAAACGTCCCCCGGTTTTTGCGTTCTGTTTCAGTATAGCAGAAAGTTTCCCGACCTTCTACCTTTTACGTCTGATTTTGGTAAAAAATTTGAATTATTTTGTGTTTTCGGCCAGTGGGCAGGCCGCGCAGCAAAAAAGGCACAGCCATCTGCAGACAGCTGTGCCTTCTCCCTTAAAATTCAGACTTTTTCGTAGCCCTGCGGCATCTCGTTCTTCCGGTTGCGGTCCATCAGGGTGCGCAGCGCGTCGCTGGCGCTCATGCCCTCCTTCACGATGGCGTTCACCGTCTGCACAATGGGCATTTCCACATTGTACTTTGCTGCCAGCTCCATAGCGGCAGGCAGTGCATTGATGCCCTCCACCACCATGCCGACCTCCTTCACGGCCTGCTCCGGGCTTTTGCCCTTGCCGATTAGAATGCCCGCACGATTGTTGCGGCTGTGCATACTGGTCGCCGTCACGATCAGGTCGCCGATACCGGCCAGACCCGCAAAGGTGTGGATGTTGCAGCCCATGGCCACGCCCAGCCGGGCGATCTCGGCAATGCCGCGGGTGATGAGGGCTGCGCGGGCGTTATCGCCGTAGCCAAGCCGGTGGAGATGCCAACACCCAGCGCAATCACATTCTTCAGCGCGCCGCTCAGCTCCACGCCCTTGATGTCGGCGTTGGTGTACACACGCATACAGGTGTTGCTGAACACATCCTGCACATACTCGGCAGCGGCTTCATCCGGGCAGGCCGAAACGATGGTGGTGGGCATGTCCAGCGCCACTTCTTCGGCGTGGGTGGGGCCGGAGAGCGCTACCAGCTTTACCCCTTTGGGGCCGCCCTCACGGTTCAGCTCGTCGGCGATGACCTCGGTCATGGTATATAAGGTGTCCGGCTCCATGCCCTTGGCAACGTCCACAAGGATCTGGCCGTCCGGGATGTAAGGCCGGGCCTTGGCCGTGGTGGAGCGCACAAATACCGACGGCACTGCAAACAGCAGCACATCCTTGCCGGTGCACACTTCCTCAATGCTCTTGGTAAACTGCAGCTCTTCCGGGATCTTCATGCCCGGCAGATTGGGGTGCACCCGCGTAGCGGAAAGGTTCTCCACCTCAGCCGGAAGCGCCGACCACACCTGCACATCATTGCCGCTGACACACAGCATCCGTGCCAGAGCCATGCCCCAGGTACCTGCACCCAGAACGCCAATTTTTTTCTTCGTCACGTTCGTGTCCTCCGTGTCTGCACCGCGCAAAGGGCACTGCGCCCTCTGCGGTGAATTTGCGCCTGTGCCGGGCCAAGCCCGGTGCGCGTTGTTATGTTCATTGTACACGAAAGCCGGTGCGCCGTCAACCGCTTGCCGCATTGCACAAAGTTTTCCAGATGGGTCGTCCGTTTTTGTACACATCACGCGTTTTGAGCAAACCGTTTGCACTCCATCCGGATTCATGCTATAGTATTCTGGTAGGTTTTGTAGGAATTTTAGAAAAAGCCCTTGACTTCAAGCGCACTCCAAGCCTTATAATACCTTTATTCTTACGATTTACAAAGTATTTGAATACCGTTCTGAGGGAACATTTTTCATGTTTGAAGCATTTTTTTCCAACCGTACGGTCAGCGTGCTGGCGGAGGCCCTGCCCCGTATCCTTACGGCAGGCCTTACCATGACCATCCCGCTCACGCTGGTCTCCTTCTTTTTTGCCATGATCATTGCCGTGGCCGTTGCGCTGGTGCAGTACGCCAATGTGCCGGTGCTGCGGCAGATCGCGCGGTTCTACATCTGGGTCATCCGCGGCACGCCGCTGCTGGTGCAGCTGTTCATCATCTTTTATGGTCTGCCCAGCGTGGGCATCATGCTGGACGCTTTCCCTGCTGCGGTCATCGCCTTTGCCTTCAACGAGGGTGCCTACTGTGCCGAGACCATGCGTGGCGCACTGGAAAGCGTGCCGCAGGGCCAGCTGGAAGCCGGTTACTGCGTGGGCATGAGCTGGTGGCAGATCATGCGCCGCATCGTGCTGCCGCAGGCCCTGCGCACCGCAGTGCCCGCCCTCTCCAACTCGCTCATCGGCATGATCAAGGACACCTCGCTGGCATCCAATATCACAGTAGCCGAGCTGTTCATGGCCGGTCAGCGCGTGGCCGCCCGCACCTACATCTTCCTGCCCATCTACTGTGAGGTGGCCGTGGTGTATCTGCTGTTCTGCACGGTCATTACCAAGCTGCAGGCACTGCTGGAGCGTCGGCTCAACGCCCACGGCTTCCAGTAAGAAAGGAGTGTGGCAACCATGTCCATGTTAGAGATCAAAAACGTCCACAAGTCCTTTTTCACCTACACAAAGCCCCGCCTGCAGGCAGGCATCTTCCACCGGCCCGGTGCACGCAAAGTGACCAGCGAGCTGCAGGTGCTGCGCGGCGTGGACCTGACCGTGGAAAAGGGCGATGTAGTGGCCATCCTCGGCCCCTCCGGCTCCGGCAAGACCACCCTGCTGCGCTGTCTGAACTTTCTGGAGACTGCGACGCAGGCCAGCTCACCTTTGACGGTGAGACGTTCGACCTTGCCCAGGCCAGCCGTGCCGACATTGCCCGGCTGCGCAAAAAGACGGCCTTTGTGTTCCAGAGCTACAATCTGTTCCGCAACAAGACTGCCCTGCAGAACGTGACCGAGGGCCTCATCATTGCCCGCAAAATGCCCAAAGAGCAGGCGGATACCGTTGGCATGAAGATGCTGGAAAAGGTGGGCCTTGCCGACCGAGCCGACTACTATCCGCGCCAGCTTTCCGGCGGCCAGCAGCAGCGCGTGGCCATTGCCCGGGCACTGGCCTCCGACCCGGAGATCATCTATTTTGACGAGCCGACTTCGGCCCTTGACCCGGAGCTGACTGGCGAAGTGCTGGCCGTGATGCGGCAGCTGGCCGAAGAGGGCATGACCATGCTGGTTGTCACCCACGAGATGGGCTTTGCCCGCAATGTTTCCTCCAAGACCGTTTTCATGGAGAACGGCGTGGTAGTGGAGCAGGCTCCCTCGCATGAGTTTTTCGCCAACCCCAAAGAGGAGCGTACCCGCGAATTTTTGCGGAAGATCGCTCACACCGAGTGAGGTTTAACCAACTCCCCCAGTCTGCTTCGCAGACAGCCCCCTCCGATGGGGCCTTTGGCAAAACCAGAAGTCTCCCTCTTTGCCTGAAGGAGTTTATTTCACAAATATTTTTATAGAGAAAAGGGAATCCAACTATGAAACGCAGAACTTTTATTTCTCTTATGAGCGTCATGGCCGCTGCCGGCGTGCTGACTCTGTCCGGCTGCTCCAATTCTTCCGGCAGCACCGCTGCTTCCGGCACGGCCGCCTCTGTGGCTCCTGCTGCCGGCGACCAGCTGTCCAACATCCAGTCCAGCGGCAAGCTGATCGTCGCCCTGGAAGGCGCATGGCAGCCCTGGAGCTACCACGACGAATCCGATACTCTGGTGGGCTACGATGTGGAATCTCCCCGCGCCATTGCCGAAAAGCTGGGCGTGGAGCCGGAGTACGTCGAAAGCGACTGGGACAGCCTGTTTGCCGGTCTGGACGCAGGCCGCTACGACATCGTGTGCAACGGCGTGGAAGTGACCGACGAGCGCGCCAAGACCTATGATTTCACCGAGCCCTACGGCTACATCCACACTGCCCTTGCCGTCCGCAAGGATAACGACGAGATCACCAGCTTTGAGGACCTGAAGGGCAAGACCACCGCCAACAGCCTTGCTTCCACCTACATGGAACTGGCCGAGAGCTATGGTGCCACCGTACAGGGCATCGACACGCTGGAAGAGACCATCCAGCTGCTCACCGCAGGCCGCATCGACGCCACCCTGAACGCTGATGTCTCCTTCTACGATTACCTGAACGTCCACCCGGACGCAGATTTCAAGCTGGTGGCCCAGACCGAGGATGCATCCCACGTTGCCATTCCTCTGCGCAAGGGTGATGCCAGCGCTACCCTGCTGGATGCCATCAACACCGCCATCGATGATCTGCGTGCCGACGGCACCCTGAAGGAGCTGAGCGAGAAGTATTTCGGTCAGGATATTTCTGCGGAGACTGAATCATTTGAATGCCCTCCGCTTTGCTCTGGGCATTTTCAGCGGAATATTTATTTTAATATTGCAAACCCCGGCAGACTACGGTCTGCGGGGTTTGCCTTTTCACGGGAAGGGCCGTAACCGGCAAATGCATCAATCGCGTTTTCTTCAGCTCTGCACATTCATTGCATCTGAATGCAAAAAGCTCTCCCTTTCGGGAGAGCTGGCATCGCGCAGCGATGACCGAGAGGTTTTATTCGTGAAAATATGCGTAGATGATCTGTGCCGTCTGTTTGCCCACGCCGGGGGTGTTTTCCAGCTGGTCAGGCGTGGCTTCCTTCACCGCGCCCACGCTCTTGAACTGGGCCATCAGCGCTTGGCCGTTTTGGGGCCGATGCCGGGGATCTCCGTCAGGGTGGAGGAATAGCTCTTCTGCTTCATCTGCTGCTTGCGGTAGGCATTGGCAAAGCGGTGGGTCTCGTCCTGAATGGCCGTGATAAAGGTAAAGGTGCCCCGGTTCATATTGATGGCAATTTCCCGGCCGTCGCTGTCCACAATGGCGCGGGTGCGGTGGTGGTCATCCTTCACCATGCCGTAGAGCGGCACATCCGCAAGGGCAGTCCCGGCCAGTGCTTCTTTTGCCGCGCTCACCTGCCCCCTGCCACCGTCCATCAAAAGCAGATCCGGCTTCTGCCCGAACCAGTTGCTGCAGGGCTCTCCCTTTTTTGCAAGCTCTGCGTACTTTTCGTACTCTGCCGCCCGCCGGGAGACAGTCTCTGCCAGTGATGCATAGTCGTCAGTGCCCGCAACGGTCTTCATCTTGAACTTGCGGTAACCCGCCTTATAGGGCTTGCCATCCCTGAAGGTGACCATGCCGCACACGCTGGAGCCATCGCCCCAGTTGGAGATGTCGTAGCTCTCAATGGCACGGGGCGGCTTTGCAAGGCCCAGCACCTGCGCCAGCTCGTCCAGCAGCTTTTCCTCCCGGGCATAGCGGCCGCTCTCCCGGGCAAGACGCTCCACCGCATTGGTGTGGGCCATCTCCACCAGATGGGCCTTATCGCCGCGCTGGGGCACATACAGCTGCACCTCACTGCCGCGCTTTTCGTTCAGCGCCTGCTGCAAAGCGTCGCTGTCCGGCGGCAGCTCGTCCACCGCAATAATCTTGGGGATCTGTTCGTCATCCAGATAATACCGGGGCAGAAATTCCTCCCGCACGGCGGCAATGTCCGAGGTATCGTGGAACAAAAACTCCCGCTTATCGGTCAGCCGTCCGTCCCGGAAGCGCAGCACCGCCGCACACACGCTGTCCGGCGTGCCTGCCAGCGCCACCACGTCCATCTCCACATCCGGGTCCACAATAACCTTCTGCCCGGCGCTCACCTTGGTGATGGCTGCGATCTGGTCCCGCAGCAGCGCCGCCGTCTCAAATTCCAGCCGGTCCGAGGCTCCTGCATCCGCTCATTAAGGATCTTCAGGATGTCCTTTTTGCCGTAGCGGATCAGGTGCACGGCGCTCTTGACGGCCTGATTGTAGTTTTCGCAGCTGATCCTGCCGCTGCACACTGCCATGCACTTGCCGATGTGCGCATTCAGGCAGGGCGTCCTTTGCCGATCTCCTGCGGGAAGCGCTTATTGCACCTTGGCAGCAGAAAGCATCCATGGCGGTTTCTGCCATCTGCCGGGCCGCAAAGCTGGAGGTATAGGGGCCGATATACTCGGCATCGTCCTCCTCTTTTTGCAGCACGAAGGAGAGCCGGGGCCATGGCTCCTTTGTCACCTTGATATAGCTGTAGCCTTTATCATCCTTGAGCAGGATGTTATACTTCGGCGTGTGGGCCTTGATCTGGCTGGCTTCCAGCACCAGCGCTTCGAACTCGCTCTGGCACACGATCACATCAAAGGCATAGGCATGGGCGATCATCTGGCTGACCTTGTTGTCGTGGGGCACGCCCTCGCGGAAGTACTGGCTCACCCGGATGCGCAGCCGCTTTGCCTTGCCGATATAAATGATGGTGTCCGTCTTATCCCGGATGATATACACGCCGGGCAGCAGCGGCAGCATACAGGCTTTCTGATACAGTTCAGCTTTGGTCATGGATTCTCCTTGAAAAACAAAAAGCGGCAGGTTCCCCCGCCGCTCCATTTATAGACACAAATTACTCAGCAAAACCGGACTCCACCAGCTTGATCAGCCGTCAACAGCAGCCTGCTCATCAGCGCCGTCAGCGATGATGCGGATGGTGGTACCGCCCACGATGCCCAGAGACAGAACGCCCAGCAGGCTCTTTGCGTTCACGCGGCGTTCTTCCTTCTCGACCCAGATGGAAGACTTGAACTCGTTAGCCTTCTGGATGAAGAAGGTAGCCGGACGAGCGTGCAGACCAACCTGATTTTCAACGGTAACTTCTTTCACGTACATAGTAAAGCGCTCCTATCTAATATCGTTTTGGGTATAGAATCTGTATCCTGTGCCTGTTGCGTTACGATTATTTTAGCGCAAGTCGAAACGGTTGTACAGCCCCCCGGCGCATTTTTGGCGGTTTCTCCAATGAAAAGCGGCCCATTTTTCATTATTTATACAAAGATAATAAAATTATTCCCCGAAGGTTAGAGGGTAGATACAAAAGTTTTCAACATTTTTTCGACCATCGGGCAATATCTCGGCCGTTTTTGTGCGTTTCCAGCACCATACCCTCTGGCCCGAGTATCCATTTTCGTGCCTTTTTCGCTGTCCGATGCACCTGCAGCTGCCGCCCGGAGTTACTTCTGTGCGCTGCCCTCGTACCGCATCCAGACCAGAGCACACTTTTTCACCACAGCCGGATATTGCTCCGGCGTGAACTCCAGCTCAGTGCCGCTGGTCAGCTTCCAGCCCATGCGGGTGTAAAGCGCTATGGCGCGGGTGTTGGTGTTCAGCACGCTCAGCACCGGGTGCTCGTGCTCCGGCAGCTTCCTGCGGGCAAAGTCCAGCATCTTCATGCCAATGCCCCTGCCGCGGGCTTTTTCAGTGACGAACAGATGTTCGATGTGCCCCACCTTGTGGTTGATGCTCACGATGCCGTCCGGCACATCCTTGGTGGTGTGCAGGTAGCACACCCAGCCTGCGGCCTTTTCCTGCCGCAGCTGCAAAAGATATTCTTCCTCGTTGAGGCTGGCACAGTATTCCGGGGTCCAGTTCTCGGCACAGGTCGCACGCCGTCCCTCCACAAAGATGCGGGCGGCAGCAGCAAACTGCTCGTCGGTCTTGACAAGGCGCATGTTCTCGCCGCGCTTCCACTTGGGCAGCTCGGTCACAGGGTGGGTCTCACACCACTTCTCGTACAGCTCCGGGCGGCGCAGGCGGGTGCGCTCCCGGCTCCGTTCCCCGCGCCATGCATCGATCTTCTGGTGGTCGCCGCCCAGCAGCACCTGCGGCACGGCGCGGCCTTCCCACACCTCGGGGCGGGTGTACTGGGGATACTCCAGCAGGCCGTCCCAGTAGCTTTCTTCCTCGTAGCCCTTCTGCTCAGCCAGCACGCCGGGCTTCAGGCGCAGCACACTGTCCGCCACCACAAGGCTGGCCAGCTCGCCGCCGGTGAGGATGTAGTCACCGATGGAGATCTCTTCATCCGCAAAAGCATCGATCACACGCTCGTCGATGCCCTCATAGTGGCCGCATACCAGTGTCAGGTTATCGTACTGGGCCAGCCGCTTTGCGTGCTCCTCGGTGTAGCGCTGGCCGCCTGCCGTCAGGAACACGATATGCGGGGCTGGACGGCCCTGTGAAGCTACTTCCTGCTGCACAGCACGCAGGCAGTCTGCGATGGCTGAGCATACAGCACCATGCCGCAGCCGCCGCCGTAGGGTAATCGTCGGTCTGCTTCTGTTTGTTCAGGGTGTAGTCCCGGATCTGGTGGCAGTGGGTCTCAATAAAGCCCTTCTTTGCCGCGCGCCCGATGATGCTGGCATCCAGCACCTGCTGGCACATTTCCGGGAACAGGGTCACGATGTCCACACGCATTCCCATGGCTCACTCTTCCTCCCGTTCGCTGTCAAAGTCATCGTCCAGCAGGCCCGGAATGGGGGTGACGAGGAGATAGCCCTCCGGCGGGTTGCGCTCTTTCAAAAAAGCATCCACGCCCGGGAACATGTATTCCTTGCCGTTCGGTGCTTTGACGGTGTAGATATCCTGTGCACCGGGGTGATCCACGCTGGTCACAACGCCGTACACCCTGCCGGTGTCGGCATCCCGCACTTCGCACCCGATCAGGTCGGCCACATACCAGCGGCCTGCGGGCAGGGTGGCATCATTGCGGTCAAAGTAGAACACCTGCCCCCGCAGCGCACGGGCAGCATCCATATCGTCCACGCCTTCCAGCTGCAGCAGAGCCATCTGGCCCTGTGCGCGGATGGACACGATCTTATAGGCCCTGCCGCCCTGTGCCGAGGGGTACAGCCTGCCCACCTTTTTGAGAAAATTCACGCCGTCGCACCAAAGCTCCAGCTTCATTTCGCCGCGCACGCCGTGGGTGGTCACGACCTTGCCCGCTTCCAGATATTGCTGCATAATCTTGCTCCTATAATCAAAAAGGCCCCTTGCCGCAAGGGCAAAGGGCCTGTAGGGTGCTCAGTCGATCTCAACAAGGACCTTTTCATCGACCCGCACAGCAGCCGCGCGCATCACCACACGAATGGCTTTTGCGATCCGGCCCTGCTTGCCGATGACACGGCCCATATCTCCCTCTGCCACGCTCAGGTGGTAGACAATGGTGCCGTCCTCGCGAGGCTCGTCCACCGTGACCTTAACGGCTTCCTTATCCTCCACGAGACCGCGGGCAACTGCCAGCAACAGCTCCTGCATGAGTCAGCCCTCCCTACTTACAGAACGTTGGACTTCTTCAGCAGGACGCGAACGGTATCAGTGGGCTGTGCGCCGTTGGCGATCCACTGCTTTGCCTTCTCAGCGTCGATCTTGATCTCGGAAGGCTCCTTGTTGGGATCGTAGGTGCCGATCTCTTCGATGAAACGGCCGTCACGGGGGAAGCGGCTGTCAGCAACAACAACACGATAGAAGGGAGCCTTCTTGGCGCCAACGCGGCGCAGACGAATCTTAACTGCCATGGTAAATATCCTCCAAAAATTGTTTTGTGCGGCCCTTGCGGGCGCATGTTGATTATATTGTACAAACCGCAAGGGGGTTGTATCACAAAAATTATTTCAGTCCGCGGAAGGCATTGGGGTTGCCCATCATGCCGCCCAGGCGGCGGGCAAAGCCCTTGGGGCTTTTCTTGAACTGCTTCATCATCTTCTGCATCATTTCAAACTGCTTGAGCAGCTTGTTCACGTCGCCACGGTGGTACCGCTGCCGGCCGCGATGCGGCGCTTGCGCTTGGGGTTGATGATGGATGGCTTCTCGCGTTCTTCCTTGGTCATGGAATAGATCATGGCCTCGATGCGGTCGAATGCCTTTTCATCGACCTGACTGGGATCGATGCCGCTGCCGCCGGGCAGCATGCTCAGCATCGCGCCTGCACCGCCCATCTTGCGGATCTGTGCGAACTGGTCCAGCATGTCGTTCATGTCGAACTTGTTCTCCATCATCCGCTTGGCGGTCTCTTCGGCTGCCTTTTCGTCGGCCGTCTCCTGCGCACGCTCGATCAGGCTCAGCACATCGCCCATGCCCAGAATGCGGCTTGCCATGCGGTCGGGATGGAACACATCCAGATCGTCCAGCTTTTCGCCGGTGCCCTGGAACTTGATGGGCTTGCCGGTAACGGCCAGCACCGAAAGTGCCGCACCGCCGCGGGTATCGCCGTCGGTCTTGGTGAGGATGATGCCGTCGATGCTCACCTTCTCGTTGAAGGTCTTGGCAACGTTCACAGCGTCCTGACCGGCCATGGCATCCACACCAGCAGGGTCTCGTCCACAGGAACGGCTTCCTTGATGTCCACCAGCTCCTGCATGAGCACATCGTCGATCTGCAGACGGCCGGCGGTATCCAGAATCACGATGTCATTGCCGTAATCCTTGGCGTGTGCCAGCGCCTTCTTTGCAATTTCCGGCGGCTTTGCGCCCGGCAGGGTGAACACCGGTGCGCCCGCCTGTTTGCCCACCACCTGCAGCTGATCGATGGCCGCAGGGCGGTAAATATCGCAGGCCACCAGCATGGGGCGGCGGCCTGTTTGATAAAGTACTTTGCCAGCTTTGCGGCGTGGGTGGTTTTACCGTTGCCCTGCAGGCCGCAGAGCATGATGATCGTCTGGCCCTTGTTCTTGATGTTCAGGCGGGCCGCTTCGCTGCCGCCCATCAGGCAACCAGCTCTTCGTTGACGATCTTGACCACCTGCTGTGCCGGGGTCAGGCTTTCCATGACCTCCTGACCCATGGCGCGCTCGGACACCTTTGCACAGAAGTCCTTGGCAACCTTGTAGTTGACATCGGCTTCCAGCAGGGCCATGCGCACCTCACGCATCGCGGCCTTGATATCTGCCTCGGTCAGCTTACCGTGACCGCGCAGCTTTTTGAACACACCGGCAAGGCGGTCGGTAAGGGATTCAAATGCCATTGTACGGTGCTCCTTTCACAGGTTTCAGCTCTCGTTTGCTTCGTCGATGGAGCGGATGAGCTTTAACATTTTGGTCAGCTGGTGTTCGTACTCGGTGGTGGTCAGGCCCTGCGGGCCGGTGCACTCGAACCGTGCATCGATCACCATTTGCTCCAGCTCTTCCAGCTTCTGCTGCACGCGGCGGTAACGCGCCGCGAAGCCGACCTTTTCCTCCAGCTCCTTCAGCGCGTTCTCGCCATGCTTGATGGCATCCCGCGCACCCTGACGGGTGATGCCGAAGTTCTCGCCGATCTCGCTCAGCGAAAGGTCATCGTTGTAATACTGGCGCAGCATCTCGCGCTGTTTCTCGGTGAGCACCTCGCCGTAGAAGTCCAGCAGATAGCCCATTTCCAGATCTTTTGCCATCCTCTGACCCCCGGTTTTGTGCCTGTACTTTCGAGAAGTGATGTAAAGTTCATTTGCTTTACGGATGAAGTATAGCAGATGCACCGCATCCTGTCAAGAGCCTTTCGGAGATTTTTCCAGAAAATCCGCCAAAAATTCGCCGTTTTTGCTAAAACGCATCTTGACGCGCGCAGTCCTTTTGCGTTAGGATAATATTGTTGTATCCCATGAAAGGAGGGTCTTCGTGCCGATCTACCCCAATTTTTACCAGACGCTCAGCGCCTGCCCCATCGTGGAGCTGCGCGGCTATGCTGCCGCCTGCGGGCTGAAGGGACGGCTGTATGCCTATCTGGACTTTGCAGGCCCCACCGCACGGCCCGGGACGCCTTGCCGAAGGGATGCTGGCCCTTGCCATTGAAAAAAGAAGCTGATCTCCGGTCAGCCCATCATTGAAGCGGCCTCCGGCCCGTTTGCCGCTGCGCTCACGCTGGCGGGCCTGACCGCCGGTC
>ENA-OQAS01000063-OQAS01000063.1-human-gut-metagenome-genome-assembly--contig:-NODE-63-length-52568-cov-2.723499_pt1 | contig 52568 bp, 57 predicted proteins | sample MGYA00242733_ERZ504523 | MGnify/ENA primary metagenome ERZ504523 (study PRJEB26092, sample SAMD00036239) | human gut metagenome | host: Homo sapiens | study: EMG produced TPA metagenomics assembly of...
TGCTTTTTCTCCGGTTTTTCTTTTCACCGGATCTTTTTGTTTACCTGTTTCTTTGGAACGGAAAGGCTTCCGGATACCGGAGGTTTTCTTCTTTTCCTCTCTTTGTATCCCTCTTCCTTTGTTCTAGCTGTAATATAACACTTATTATTAGCACTGTCAAGAGGCGAGTGCTAATAATTTTGTGAAGATTGTGTGAACGCTACGAGTCATGCACATTTACGCGAAAAGCCCTCGTTCAAGCTTGCTTGATAAAGGTCTCCGTATATTTTACGTTGCTGGCAACGCCGTCGGTTCCGATGGTTATTTCCGCCGTCATTCTTCCTGTAATTCCTTGCTCGACTGCCTCTTCCGGCTTCCTGAGCAATTGTGCCAAGATCATGTTCCATTCGTCCGGCATTCCTGTCTGCGGGTTGATGGGCTTGGCTGGCTGGAAATCAGGACTGAAATAATCCACTTCCTCCATCTCTTCCGGTTCGGTCTGCTTTGTATTGTCCGGTGATTTTTCTGTGCACAACCATTCGATAAGTTCGTTGCATCGCTCGCGGTTGATTATTAACCGCGATGCTTCGCCTTCCGATGGGGCAAATACGGTTATCTCGGCAATTTTCCGTCTCTTTTCGTCCGGCATGTAGAGCAACAGACTATCTCCCTGCAAGGCAACCGTGTAGTGCTTTCCCATCACTCCGGCAGCGTCTGTATCGTCATTTCCCTCTGAATCTTCATCTTCCATAAAGTGTTTCAAGGTCTCTTCCAGGTTGTTCGGTCGATGCCTTTTCCTTTCAACCACTCTTCAACGTGATTTTCCCTGTACTATTTTTCAGAATCTTGTCCAAATCTCCTGTTGTGAATGTTGAAGAGGACGGCTCGTACCAGTTTCCATCCCTGTGATAAAGGTAATCCATGCGTCTCAGTTTATCGATAGTTTCTGCGTCTGCGGAAATGGTGAAGCCGTTGCTGTCAACCTTTTCTATGGAAAAAGTCTTGTTGCCCCAAGTCACCTGCACCGGTTTGTCTCCAAAATCCTTTATGGGTACTGTGATGCGGTCGTATTTCTGAGGCATATAGAAAGACAAGGAGATGTGTCCGCCTGCAATTTCCTGATAAGGGACAGTCAACGGTATCTGCAATCCGAACCATATATTCAACATGTCTTTGTTCTTGGCATAGTCGCCGCCCTCAAGCAGATAGATATCTTCATCCGGGTGTATATAGACCGGTTTGCCCTGTTTATCCGCCAGATGAAGCTGCAAATCAGTCTCTAGGTCGAAGAAAAGTTCTTTGCAGAACCCCGTGAAGTTCCCGTTCTCATCCTCGTGATAATACTTTTTCCACAGGCCGGATCCTTGTCGACCACCGAAATATGAAGATACATCTTCGTCTTTGCCCCTTAGCATAAGTTGAAAAAGATAGGAGAATCCTTGTTCGGTTCTATGAATGCCTTGTCGAAGCACGTGAACAGTCTTGACAGGCTCTTTTTAAAGCTCTTGTGTTTGAATTTGTCCGCCCATTTTTCCCAAGGGAGCCTATCTTGTTTGAACTCTTGGCTTTCTGTTAATGAATCAAGTTCGCCGAATGCCGCTCCTGTCTCGACTGATAGAGCACTTCAAGTTGCTTCATGGCCTCTTTTTTCTCTTCTTCTGTCATTTTCGTCTTGTTTTGTGCCCATGCTCCCAGTACGAAACATGCAAGCAGGACGGTTGATAATAATCTTTTCATGGTGAATGGTGATATTGTGTTTTCATTAGAATAATACAGGAATAATGGCAACCGATGCAACGCATTTTCCGTCATATTTTGCCGGCATGAACCGCATGCGGTAGATGCAATCCGTTACAGTTTCGCTCAAAGCCGGATGCGGCGAACTTGTAATTTCCACTTTGCTGACAGCACCATCGGCCTCAATTACCACCGTAGCCATTACCTTGCCCGTAATGTTCTGCCGGCAACTTCTTGTGGGAGTGTAAGCATCTGCGACAGTTCTGCACTTAATTCACTTTGAGAGCCAGTTTCTATATTAAGCGGAATGGCAGGCTGGAATCCGTTTTCGGACAAGTCTATTGTCTCCGTATCTTTTTCATATAAATGCCAGTCAATGGCATTGCGCCCCTTGGTCAGTGTCCGGGCATATTCGACACCCATTTTCAAATGTCCCTCCAGATAATCCCTGAAACCTTCAAGCACCCGGTCCTTATCAAGCCGCAATCCGCTGGCCGTTTGTTTTTCAGAAATATCCCACTCGGCACCGGCCCTGTATATTTCAACGGCATCCATTCCGTTCATAAAGACATAACCATAAACTACGTTTTGTCTGTATGCTTTGTTCAATTCTGCTTTGATGGCTTTGTTCATAAGACATATCGAGTCGCAGTCCTGACACAGAATCGCATTTTTGAAACGTTCCGTTATATCCATGGCACTCCTCAGTCCGTCTCCAAAAGCGCCATGATGGCAGGACTGTTACCCCGGGAAAGTAGCATTGCATCAAACTCCTCTCTGTGAGCTTCTCCTATAAACCACTTATATTCCATAATCCAGCCAGCCTGTGCTACTCCCACTGCATACGAAATCATATCATTAGGTGCCAGTAAGGCATTCCGTTCGTCGGGTGTAAGCTTCATGTTGTCTTTCAGCCTGCGGATGCCGTCCGGGGCTGCAGGAGAATCAAATTTTGCAATTGCCGAAGCCAGGGCTTCCGATTGGGTGATGTCATTGCTTGCTGTGGCGGTATCTATCCACTCTGGAAGAATAAGGGCATCGTCGGCATGCTCTTGACACAGGAAATAAGGTCTGTTGTGATTTGCGATGTCGTAATAGCGTTCTTTCTCTTCATTGAAAAAAGAAAACCATTTATCGGATAAGGTGTCATAGTGCCGGGATATCTCATTTTCAGAAGCAATATGCTTCCTTACCTGTTTCAGCACATCGGAATTGCGGCATCGATATAATCCAGTTCCGGATAGGGATTTGTTGAGTATGCTCCCATAAGGGCTCCGTTGCGGAAGCAGATCCTTTCCATTCCGGTACTCTCTGCAATGCCCCGCAATTGTTTCCAGAGCGAGGAATAGTCTTTTAGAACGATTTCTTTCCAATGCTTTACGCCAAAGTCATAGCCGGCGTGGATATACGGGGAGTACTCTTTCCTGTAAGTTTTCACCTTGACGGATTTCCGGGCGAGCCTGTTATAGGCGGTGGTATAGCATAAACTGTACACGATAGGATCCAGTACATCAATTTTGTCTCCCGGTTGGGGAAATTGTACCTTGGGTGTCGCTTTCTTTTCAATCGCCACATTCCATACCGTATCCTTTGTCACCTTTATATCAGGCTCCTCTTCGGTTATCAGTCTGTATTCTGAGCTCCGGCTGACAATACCATGCCTGAGAACAATGCTATGAATGCCGTTTTTTTCATAGCAGCTTTTACAGGATAAGACACCTTGATATCATTCCAAAGATGATTGTAGAATTTATATATTGCGAGAATCTGATTATTCAGGATAGAGAATGGAAAAGGGAAGTAGGAAAACACTTGGTTAGCAAAGGTACAGTTCGGCAAACGCAAAATAGTGAAAAGCCATCCTTTCATGGCTATATATCCGACCGATGCCTTTTGCCGGTAGTAAGAGCCGGGATTCGTCAGATAATTTTTCTTCTCCAATCACAAAGATTGGGGATAAAGCCGGTTTTGACTTCGGTGGAGGACTCTCACCCCAAGCGTTTTTTATTATAACAATTACGTTTTTCATAATCTTATCCGTTTTTTCTGCGTAAAAATAGCTATATTCTACATATGGGAGTTATGAATGCTGATAAATTTTACGGATTTCTGTTCATCCTGACCAATTATCCGTCAATTATCCAACACACATGGATTCCCTTATTGAAAATTGACATTCGGACTGTTCCGATTTTCGCCATCGGACTTGAATGCCACACTATCTGACAAGAAAGTGTGGAGCCGGTTTACTTATTTGTATTAGAGGTTCTGGTAAAACCCGGAAGCAAATAAATGAAAACAGTACCCCACACCTATATCGCATGTCATTCGCATACGGATACATGTGATAAGTGTTACTGCCCAGCCCTGCTTCCATTTTGAAATTTACCAGATTTCTAATACAAGGTGTTAGCGAAACACATCAACTATATATGTCAGTCGTTTGCACGACTTTACAAAGATAGGCAATGTTTTCGGATAAGCAGCAAGGGGTACTGTTTATTTTGCAAAAATACATGTACCGTTCAAAATTCCGATATGATTTCTGACCAAAATATCGGAAAACTGTTCACTTTCCTTCTTTATGTGATTTGCCGGTTGTTTTTCTGATACCGGTACGGAAAAGCGACTCCGGAGCTTTTTTGGGGGTACGGTTTGGCGGCGTTTCCGCCGTTAAACCGTCCTGTTTTCGTTAAACGAAAACACAACTTGCTGTCCGCAGGAGCGGACCACGTTTATCCAATAATTATTGTGTACAAGCCCGTTGTATGGCTATTCTCCTGCGATTTACGGGACATTTCCATCAGATATTTACCAGCAGCTCACCCCATTAAAAGGTGGATGTCTTGCCATAACCATGTGACTTACGCCCATAGTTCAGGAATAAGGGGACGCATATACGAGAAATCTGCCCTTTCCATACCCTATTCTCCGTTAATGGATTATTATTTCTACACATTTGCAAATGAAGAACGGGCATATAGCCGTGTACGACTTATGGTTTTTCTTCATTGTCTCCATTGATGAATTGATATTTCTACACTTCTGCAAATGGGAAATGGACATGTAACTGTATACGCCTTATTGTTTTTTCATCGTCTCCATTAACGGATTGCTACTTATACACATCTGCAAATGGAGAATTTAATATATCTGTATCCGAAAGGGTGCGTGTTCCCTTCGTCTCCGACTATCCTTATTTTAATATCCGGCTATATTGCTATTCTGTGATAGCATTATCAGGATAGCGCATCATACGGCTATATACCAATATGGCTACACTATAATTCATAGCTGTGACGAAGGTGACTCTTCCCATCCGGTAACAGACCATGATACCACGAGAAAAAAACGACAGCCGCAGAACAAAAACGGATGGCAGGAACCATTACGGGATGACAGATCCGACAAATAACCGGAGGTAATCCGGCTGTTTGCTAATCAGGTAAATAGAAAGTCCGATATATGCGAATTCAGGCGATCATCCCGGATGGTAATCTGTCAAAGAGGCTTTTGAGACATTTAAAATACCGATAATAAAAAAACAAAATCAGGTATACGGATGCTGTCATATACCCACAGCCTGCCATACGGCTGTTCCGATAATCATATATGGTTATCTGTGCATCCCGCTATATCCTTATTCCGATAGAAGGACGTATCGTTATCGTCGTATCTCCATGTCCGGTGGTATCATCGCCTTTCCCATCCGGGTCTGTCACGGGTTGGATTCAAATATTTTGGATAAGCTTTTAACCTGATGGTATAGGAACAAAAAGAAGTCTGTAATCATGGTATTTACTCGGGTTAGAGAAGCCACATCTTTTTATTGCCGGACGTCCGGCATTGTTTCATCCATGTGCGAAAAGGAGTTTTTTCTTTCATCGCAACGTTTCTTTCACATACCCAAAGGGGGTCGTGAATCCAGACCCGCTTCAGTTTTCTTTTTCCTCCCCATATGACACAAAACGACTATCCATGACTATTCCTGCCGGTCGTGCTTGCTTCTCATGTTTTCCTTAATCTTCTTCCTTCCGAGGTTATTCCGATGTGACGGTGATGGAGAGCCCTCGTATCCACGTAGGCCAGACCGGTCAGCGAGGGAGGATGAACACCCTGCGCACCAGCTCCATCATCAGGTCGGCATCGGGATTTCCGTCATTCGCTTCAGTTCACTGCGGCTGATATGCTTTAATTTAGGTGCTTCTTTCTTCTCGTATGCCGTATCTTTTATCGGGTTGGGCCACAATACTTTCCTGTCTACAGCGATATATATGAGCCGGTTGGGCCAGCACACGCAATGATTCATGTGCCCGTTCCTGCGTCTCAACTCCTTCTTGAGAAAAATCTTGAACGATTCGGCGAACTCCCCGGTGATGTCTGAAAGGTGATGTCCTTCGTTTTGCGGGATTCGATGAACTGCCTGAGATTGAGCTGTGTGGTTTTCGACTGGCGGTAGGTGGAGTTAATCTCCTTGGAGCAGTTCCTAAGACGTTCGCGTTCCACCTCTTCGGCTTACAAGAGGTATTCCGACACGGAATTGGCATCTGATACAGTGGTCTTGAGCAGTTCGACCGTAACCACTCCCTGGTTCCTCAGCAGGTTCCCATATGCCTCTTCCTGTCGGTTACGGAGGGTGGTAAGGCGGGGGTTTTCTTTGACCGTTGAAAAAATCCGTTTCCGTGAAAAAAGAAAATGGATTCAAGATAAAAACTATTTAAACCAAGAAACTTTATCGGGGAAATTTTTTCTGTAGAAATTTGCTAACGTCAAGAATATCAACTACTTTTGTAACTGAAGAGTTATTTGAGGTTATGCAGAAAAGCGCAAGTAAGCGATGGATTTTCGTCACCTAATCGTTACCTGCCTATTTTCTAAGCTCCGATTACCTTTTGACAATCAAAAGGTTAAAGAAAACTACGCTATTTTTTAAAAAACGCCCTTGTCTTTGATATGGAATTTTATTTTGGACATATAATTATACATACATACGTCCGCACAAGTCTATACGTATGTATAACTATATGGGAATATACGTGTACAAACATGTTTTCTGATGCGGGAAAACATACTTTGGCATTCCCTATATTTTTGCAAGCAATCTTACTTTGGTTTTTGCCTTTTTCATTTTGTCTCATTTTTAGTAGTGACACTTTTTTTGGGGGGGCTAACAAGAATAAAATAAAAAAAGGCTATCTTCCCAGACAGCCAATCTTTTGTTAACCTTAAATCTAATACTATGAAAAACACAGTGCAAATATACGAATTTCTGAGATGGGTCCAAATTCTTAGAAAGAAAAAAAGCTTGTTATAACATGGTTTAGCAAATGAACTTTTTTCTTAACAAATAGCAGATTGAAAGAGTGGAATTGGTTGCTTTTTTGTTCAACGGAAATAAAACATGCTTGTTGCGGCAATAACTCATTGTATTATTCTTAATTCGATTATTTTCCATTATCTTTGCACTCCCAAAATGCTTGTTGATATGCAGTTGTTAAAAGCATAATGGGATATTATAGGCAGATTGTTTCCAGATAAAAAATAGATTAGAATATATGTTGTCTCATGGTATTTATTCAGTAATTTTGCTGATTTTTTCAAATGTCTTTATGACGTTTGCTTGGTATGGTCATTTAAAAATGCGACAAGAGTTCAGTTGGTTTGCAGCCCTTCCGTTGATTGGTGTGATTGCATTTAGTTGGGCAATTGCTTTTTTGAATATTGTCTTCAGGTTCCTGCCAATCGTCTTGGGTTTAAAGATAGTGGAGGACCGTTTGATATTATGCAACTCAAGGTGATTCAAGAAGTCATCACATTGGCTGTATTTACATTATTTTCTGTTTGGGCATTTAAAACAGAACTGAAGTGGAACCATTTAGCGGCTTTTCTCTGTTTGGTCCTTGCCGTTTATTTTGTCTTTAAGAAGTAATGAGTTTTGGTTAATAATTGCTGAATCCTTTTTGATAAGCAAAGTGTCTTGTTTGGGCAATGAATCTTGTTCAGATACTTTGCTGATTCTAGGAAACAAGATGGAATCCTGTCGGGTTGGTACGTAACTTTGATAGATTTTCCAACCTTTGGCACGATTACGATTACGTCGGATGGCACGTCCTCGTTTGGTTAAAGATTCATACAGGAATTTGTCGGCATCCAGTCCTCCTATTAATGGGTTATTACTGGGAGTTACCGTTTGATCCATGCCGGCAGGTAATATTACATAGCCGTTTCGCAAACCGGGAATCAGTTTGATATTTAGTTTCCATGATATTGTCAGAGAGTCTTTTCTTTTCAAGAAAATGGGATCATTAACCGGATCTTCATGCCATGTGGTGTAAGGAGTGTAGGGAGTAAGACGCACAAAGTTAGGGCGTACCCATTTGGTTGTGTCGCCGAAGTTTTTAGGCAAGTCTTTCAGAAACTTCATCCACGGTTTGTCTTCGGACATGATTGGAGTACCTTTTATATTGTCTTTGTCCGATTGAAAGTCGAAATGGATAGACTTTACGGCTTCTGTGTTGATTTTTAGTTCTCCATCTCCATTCAATAGCTCCTGTAAACGAATCGAGTCCTGTTTGTTCCATTGTGCTTGTGCTGTCAGTATACTGATAGTGCAGAATAATATGCTAAAATTTACCCTTTGGGTCATTCGTTTTTTCTTTATGGTTATAATTGGTAACAAAAGTAATCTGGAGTGGGTTTAATGCTGGTTAAATTTGAGTTATTAATTGTTTATAATGTGAATACTTTAAATTTTATTTGGTTAATAAAAGGATTCGTTTACACCTCTTTTGTTGTCATGGAGCACACTTCATATAGACATTTAGATAGTTACTTCAATATTTGGTAATCAAGTTTTGTATTTTATTTTCAGATATAGTGACAGAGTTCATATTCATGGTATGTATTTCAATTGATGTCAGTACATTGGTCAGATAGGCGATATAGGTCTATATGGATTTATGGGGTCCATTCTGTCTGTGTAATTTATTTTCGGTATAGAATAAAAATAGCCCGTTAATTTTTAATAACGGGCTAAATTAGTGAAAATGATAATATTTATTTGGAGGAGAGTTGTGCATGCATGGAAGCAGCTGCTTTACGTCCGTCACCCATTGCAAGGATAACTGTAGCTCCACCACGCACAATATCGCCACCGGCATAAATAGTCGGGATTGACGATTGCATATTTTCATTTACGGCAATTGTTCCTTTGCGTCCCAATTCCAATCCCGGGATGGAACTGGGAACAATCGGGTTAGGGGAGACGCCTACGCTGACTATCGCCATATCAATGTCAATGGTTTCTGTTGCTCCTGGAATAGCTATCGGACTGCGACGGCCGGAAGCATCTGGTTCGCCTAATTCCATTTTCTGTAAAACGACTTGTTTCACACGCCCCTTTTCATCGGCAATATATTCTATGGGGTTATGCAGAGTCAGGAATTCCACACCTTCTTCTTTAGCATGTTTCACTTCCTCCAGGCGGGCAGGCATTTCTTCTTCCGAACGGCGGTAAATAATCATTGCACGTTCTGCTCCCAAGCGGCGTGCTGTGCGGACAGAGTCCATAGCTGTGTTACCACCGCCGATTACTGCTACACGTTTGCCGAATGTTACAGGAGTATCCGAATCCTCACTGGCTGCATCCATTAGATTTACACGAGTCAGATATTCGTTGGAAGACATGATATTGATAGAATTTTCACCCGGGATATTCATGAAGTTGGGAAGCCCGGCACCTGATGCTACAAATATACCTTTGAAATCTTCTGCTTCCAAGTCTTCCACACTGATTGTCTTTCCTACGATGCAGTCCTTCATGAATTTGACACCCATCTTGGATAAATTGTCAATTTCTACATCTACGATTTTATTGGGTAGGCGGAATTCGGGAATCCCATATTTTAATACACCCCCTATTTCATGTAAAGCTTCGAATACAGTGACATCGTATCCCTGTTTAGCCATATCTCCAGCAAATGAGAGTCCGGCGGGACCTGAACCGATAACTGCCACTTTTATGTTGTTCTTTTGCGCTACTTCCGGTACGGATATTTGACCGCTTTCACGTTCGTAATCAGCAGCAAAACGTTCCAAATAGCCTATGGCAACGGCTTCGTGTCCGGCTTTCAGATGAGTGCATTGTGATTCACACTGTTTTTCTTGAGGACATACACGCCCGCAGACAGCAGGTAATGCACTGGTTGCTTTTAAGGTTTTGGCAGCTTCAAGGAATTCACCGCGTTCTATATTTTTGATGAATTTCGGGATATTGATTCCTACGGGGCATCCGTTCATACAAGTAGGGTTGGGGCAGTCCAAACAACGTTTTGCTTCCGTTACAGCTTGCTCTTCATTCAAACCTAGATTGACTTCTTCCTTACGGCTATGTGAACGGTATTCTGCATCCAGTTCGTTCATTTTTACACGGGGGATAGCCATTCGTTCTTTAGGCTTCATGGCTTTACGTAAGCTTGCACGCCATTCGGCATCCCGGCCGTCCAGTTCTTTAGTCGCTTCACAAGTCATCGGCTTTTCGGTGTCTAGTTTGTGAATTTCTTCTTTTTCAATATCTTTGAAAGCTCCCATGCGTTTCAGCATTTCGTCAAAATCTACTTGATGGCCGTCGAATTCCGGGCCGTCAACACAAACAAAACGTGTTTTGCCTCCTACAGTGATACGGCAGGCACCACACATACCGGTTCCATCCACCATAATGGTGTTCAGAGAAACGTCGGTGGGAATTTCATATTTTTTAGTCAGCAGGCAAACGAATTTCATCATGATGGCAGGACCGATGGCGAAACATTTGTTTACCGTTTCACGTTTGATTACTTCCTCCACGCCTTCAGTCACTAATCCTTTGCGCCCGTATGAGCCGTCGTCTGTCATAATGATTACTTCATCAGAGCTTTCACGCATTTCTTTCTCAAGGATAATTAATTCTTTGGTACGTCCGGCCAATACGGTAATTACGCGGTTGCCGGCAGCTTTCAAGGCCTGTACGATAGGAAGCATCGGAGCAACGCCTACTCCTCCTCCGGCACAGACTACAGTTCCGAAATTTTCAATGTGGGTGGCTTTACCCAGCGGACCAACAACATCTGTAATATAATCTCCTTCGTTCAATTCACAAAGTCGTGTAGAAGAAAGACCAACTTCCTGTACTACCAGTGTGATGGTACCTTTTACGGGATCGGCACCGGCGATAGTAAGTGGCATACGTTCTCCTTTTTCACCGACACGGACAATTACGAAATGTCCGGCCTTACGTGACTTGGCAATCAGAGGTGCCTCTATGACCAATTTAAAGACCTTTTCCGAGAAATGTTCTTTTGAAATAATCTTATTCATTTTGCTATACTATAAGTTCGTTGTTTTTCTGAGTTGATTGTCAAATTGATAATTTATGCAAAGGTAGGATTATATTTTTTAAAGACAAAAGAAAAGCCGCCCTTTTGTGAGGGGCGGCTGATCCTATCATGATAAATCCGTTTTTGATTTTGTTGCAGTTTGTTCTTGATGTGAAAAAGAGATTATTTCTTTGTTCTGATTTTATATCCTATCATTCCATAATATAGGATGAAAAGGAAACAGGGAACACAGATCCAGTAGGAGGTCTGGAAGCTAGTTGCATCTTGAACCACACCGCGCACCCATGGCATAACCGCTCCACCGGCAATAGCCATGGTTAGCAATGAAGAGCCGGCTTTGGTGAATTTGCCGAGATCCGCCATTGCGAGAGGCCATAATGCGGGCCACATTAATGAGCATCCTAATGCCATAAAGAATATGCAATAGATTGAAATTTCAGCCGGCATGGTTGCTACTAATGCAGAACCAATGATGGCTATGATGGCACATATTTTCATTGCGGTAGCCTGGCTCAGATATTTAGGGATTAAGGTTGCGCCGCAAATGTATCCTACTACCATACCGATGGAAGGGATAAATCCGTAATTGTCACCCGGCAGCTCCAATGCTTTGGCATATCCGGTTGCAGTTGCCAAGGCTATGGTTTCCACACCTACATAAAGGAAAAGAGCAAGTACTCCTAATAGCAAGTGAGGAAATTGCATGATGGAAGTTTTACCTTCTGCATACGGACAGGCAACCGCTTCTTCCGCATCTGTGGCGGCATCCTCTCCGGCAGCTTTTACTTCAGGCAGTGGAGCCATTAAGGCGATAATGCCTAATACAACGAAAATACCGACAATAATACCAAATGGCTGGAACAAATCTTCCATTTTTATTTGGTCTATGGTTTTGCCGATTACTAAGGTGATAAAAAGAGTAGTAGCAGGCCAAGCCAGTTTGTTGCAAATACCCATGATGGAAATACGTTTTGCGGCAGACTCTATAGGTCCAAGAATAGTTACATATGGATTTACTGACGCTTGGAGTACTGCATTGGCGGCACCACAGATGAATGAGGCGAAAAGAAACCATACAATAGATTCTGTTGCGGCTGCTTGGATGAATAATCCGAAAGCGATCGCGAAAATGATGAATGAAAGAGCCATTGTTTTTTTGTAACCGATGGCTTCAATGCATTTGGTGGCCGGTATACCAAAAATTAGGAATGGAACAAACGTGGCGGCAAGCAGGAGATTGGATTCTGAAGCCGACATTTCCATTGACCGTTCTAATACCGGCATTAGGAAAGAGTTAATGCCCAATGCAAAACCAATTGCAAAAAACATCATGCCTACAAAGGCAAGAGGTACCATGAAATTTTTCTGTGAAGTATTCATAATAATAGGTTAAATGGTTAGTAATCAGGTTGAAATAATAAAAAAGAATGTCATTCTGCATACAAGACAGAATCTGTCGGGAAAGATCGGATTCTGAATAATACTCAGAATGACATTCAATATATGTAATTAGCTGTTATTAGTCAATCATCTCGAATCCGCAATAAGGAACTAATGCTTTAGGGATACGGATACCTTCCGGAGTCTGATTATTTTCTAATAAGGCTGCAACAATACGCGGCAAAGCCAGTGCGGAACCGTTCAAAGTATGGCATAATTCTGTTTTCTTTTCGGCAGAACGGTAACGGCATTTCAGGCGATTAGCCTGATACGTATCGAAATTGGATACAGAACTTACTTCCAGCCAACGCTGTTGTGCTTCCGAATACACCTCAAAGTCAAAGCAAAGTGCAGCTGTAAAACTCATATCACCACGCAAAGGCGGAGAATGCGATAGGGGAGTTCTAATTTCTTCAACAGGCCTTCTACATGGTCCAACATTTCCTGATGTGACTGTTTGGAATGTTCGGGTTTGTCAATGCGTACCAGTTCTACTTTTGAGAATTCGTGCAAACGGTTCAACCCACGTACGTCTTTGCCGTAAGATCCGGCTTCACGACGGAAACATTGAGTATATGCGCAATTCTTGATAGGCAATTGTTTTTCGTCCAAAATCACGTCACGATAGATATTGGTTACAGGAACTTCTGCGGTTGGAATCAAGTACAAATCATCTACTTCACAATGATACATTTGTCCTTCTTTGTCGGGAAGTTGTCCTGTTCCGTAGCCCGATGCGGTGTTTACTACCGTCGGTGGCATGATTTCTTCGTAACCGGAAGCGCGGGCTTCATCCAGGAAGAAATTGATTAATGCGCGTTGAAGACGTGCCCCTTTACCTTTATATACAGGAAAACCTGCCCCTGTGATTTTCACGCCCAGGTCAAAATCTATCAAGTCGTATTTTTTGGCAAGTTCCCAATGGGGAAGCGCATTCTTGGGGAGTTCGGTTTCCATACCGCCCATTTTTTCCACCACATTGTCTTCAGCGCTTACACCTTCGGGCACACTGTCATAAGGAACATTGGGAATGGTGTAAAGCAGGTTGGTCATGTCTTCCTGTGCTTTGTCCATTTCTGCTTGTAAAGCTTTGCTGGTTTCTTTGATTTCGGCTACACGTGCTTTAGCTGTTTCAGCATCTTCTTTCTTCCCTTCTTTCATCAGTTGCCCGATAGATTTGGAGAGCGAGTTCACTTCTGCCAGGTTTTTATCTAATTGATTCTGCGTGCTACGTCTTTTGTCATTGAATGCAAGCACTTGTTCTATCGTTGCTTTTGCATCTTTAAAATGCTTCTTTTCCAGTCCGCGGATTACCTCTTCCGTATTCTCTGTAATTTGTTTAATGGTAAGCATATCTTTTCAGTCTTTTTGATATTTCTTGAATTAATGGACAAAGATAGATAAAAAATGGTAAGGTGTATGAGTTATTCGTTACTTTTTGCATCCGGATTAGAAAATGAAAAGTAAGAAAGATGAATTATCTTGAGATAGCGGGCGCTTTAATCGGTCTGCTTTATTTATGGTTTGAATATAGGGCGAGCATTTGGTTGTGGCCGGTCAGTGTCATTATGCCTGCCATTTATATAGTTGTTTATTATCAAGTGGGTCTGTATGCCGATTCTGTTATCAGTATCTATTATTTGTTGGCTGGAATTTATGGTTGGTGGATGTGGTTGCGCCATACGCCGGATAAAGGGGAGAAGCCTGTTTCCGGCACACCGTCTAAGCTGCTGTTGCCTATGTTTGTTGTGCTGCTTGTGGTGTTTGTGCTGATAGGGATTATTCTCGAAACTTGTACAGATAGTACGGTGCCTGGTGGGATAGTTTTACAACAGCACTTAGTATTATTGCCATGTGGATGCTTGCACATAAATATGTGGAACAATGGTTGGCATGGCTGGTTGTTGATGCTGTTTCTTGTGGTATCTATATTTACAAAGATTTATATTTCACTTCTTTTTTGTATGGACTTTATGCGGTAATCGCTTGTTTCGGTTATTTGAAGTGGAAACAATTAATGAATTTATCTTATGAAAGAGTATAAATTACCGATAGGATGTGACGTGCCGGAAACAATTATTCTGGCTGATGGTGATTTCCCTTCCCATCCGTTGGCACTGGAGTGGTTGAGGCAGTGTCCTTATGTGGTTTGTTGTGACGGGGCAGCAAATACTTATATTCGTTCAGGTAGAATGCCGGAAGCCATTGTTGGCGATGGCGATTCTTTATTGCCGGATATTAAAGAGCGATATGCTTCGTTGATTCATAGTGAGGCAGAGCAGGAAACAAATGATTTAAGTAAGGCATTTCGCTTCTGCCTGTCACAGGAGAGGAAGCGTATTACTATCATGGGGGCTACAGGAAAAAGAGAAGATCATACAATAGGGAATGTCAGCTTGCTGGCGGATTATATGGAGCAGGCGGAGGTTAGTATGATGACTGATTATGGTATTTTTGTTCCCATAAGGGAGGACAGTATGTTTGAATCTTATATCGGTCAGCAGATTTCTGTTTTTAATATGAATAGTACGGCTTTATCTGCCGAAGGGTTGGCTTATCCTTTGTCTGTGTTTACCAATTGGTGGCAAGGGACTTTGAATGAGGCATTGGCCAGGCATTTTATAATCCGAACTGAAGGTAAGGTTTTAGTGTTCAGGGTATTCTAAAAGAAAAGACTCTTCAAGGAATGAAGAGTCTTTCAATTTTTTTATTTTGTAACTGATTATGCTTCTACAGCCGGAACAACAGAAACAGATCTTCTGTCATTGCGACCTACTTTGAAACATACTGTACCATCTACTAAAGCGAAAAGAGTATGGTCACGTCCCATACCGATGTTTTCACCCGGATGGAATTCTGTACCTCTCTGACGAACAATGATGTTACCTGCTTTACAAGCCTGTCCACCAAATATCTTAACGCCTAATCTCTTACTTGCTGATTCACGCCGTTCTTAGAACTACCTACACCTTTTTTATGTGCCATTTCTTCTTAAATTTTAAATGATTAAGCAATAACTTGTTTAATAGTTAACTCTGTAAACTGCTGGCGGTGACCGTTCAGTTTTCTATAACCTTTTCTTCTCTTTTTGTGGAATACAAGTACTTTGTCGCCTTTTACCAGCGAGATACTACTTCACAAACTACCTTGGCACCTTCTACAGTAGGAGCACCTACAGTTACTGTTCCATTGTTGTCTACCAACAATACTTTTTCAAATTCAACAGTTGCGCCGTTTTCTGCGTTCTGAATGTGGTGTACAAACAGTTTTTGCCTTCTTCAGCTTTGAACTGCTGACCGTTAATTTCTACAATTACGTACATCTTTTTATAATATTAAACGGTTTTCTCCGTAAGGTGGAATGCATCACTGCCTTCACTTTTCTACCTCATCGGACTAAATCGGGCACAAAATTACTATATTTATTTATATCTGCAAAGAAAAAACATCTTCTTTTTTCTTGTACTCAATGTTTTTATTCATATTGCATTTTGTGGATGCGCGATTGTATAAATAAGGTTTGTGTGATTGTACTTTTATTTACCCCATTGTATAATATAGCTATCAATACAATGATGCCTATAATGATAGAACAGACTAGCAACAGTCCCAAAAAGCAATACCAAAACATGATTATTGTACGGCAGAAGCTTTTCCACCAGGAAAGTCCGAACAGTTGGCGGTAATCCCAGACAAATAATATAAAGATTGCTTTGTAACTTAAATCAAAAATATCATTCAAATGTGCTGTTCCGGTAAATGGCAGGATCAGTAAAGAAATCCATAAGATTTGGCAAGCTATATAAACTTGTGCAAAAAAGTTTTCCGTCAGATTTAGTCTACGTCCGATAGAGGTCCGGCTGAAGCTTAACCGAGTGCTTATTGTAAAAAGAGGGAGCAGAGCAAGGATGCTGAAGGCTTTGTTGCCATGTATCCAACTTTTCATCAGGTTACCGACTGCAGAGAGAAAACTATTTTCTGTGAAATAATTGTTAGTCATTTCGTTAAAGACATTTTTCATTTCACTTCCGGCTTCGCTCAAATCATTCCAGATATCTTGATCTTCATAGGGATTATCTTGTTGGGCCATGTTTGCCAATATGTTTTTTCTTATTTCCGATATGGTTGAGTCTTGTTTGTTGGCTTCTCTTCCTAAAGTGGCCATCCGTAAGCTATCTTGTCTTGCCAAAGTCGTACCAATTCTTTCATCAAACCTCTCCAGTCATCAATCTCGCCGTTTTTTGCTTTTATTTTTTGTTTAAGCTCCTTTTTTATTTGTTTGCTTATTTCTTTTTTTAGCTCATTGGGGTCTTGATTGCTGAATTTTGCATCGATTTGTGCTTGTATTGATTCTGATAAACTGTGAGTTTGGGCCCACTGTGCACTGTCTGCATAGGTAATACTTTGTCCTAGATAATATTTGGTACAACTGTCTGATGTCTGTTCCTGTTGGTACTTGATGTCGTCCATCAGGCTGGCGATAGTAGGCTCTTCTTCCATTTCCTTTTCCGATAGTTTTATCGCTGCCGGGTCAATGAGCTGTACGCCCATGATGTATAGAGCAGCCAGAACGAACAAGGTTTGAAATGGTTTATAGTAATGTACACGTTTTCCCTTCAGATAATCCCGTATCATGTATCCTGGTCGGTAGAGTAGTTCTATCAGGTTACGGCTGAAACCATGGTCTATGTTAAAGAACCCACTTAAAATATTTTGAAAGGCATTTCGTATGGTAAAACGTGGCGTGTGGCGGTTTTGTCCGCAATGGGGACAATAATTTCCTTGAAACGTGTTTCCGCAGTTCTTACAGACGCAACATGTCGGATTCTCTTTTATTTCATGTTTCCCTCTTATTTGTTTTTGATGGAGCAGTTTGTAGAAGGCTACTATTTTTGGGGGAAAGCAGGAAGAATAAAAGAACTTTCCGGAAAATGTTTGTCTGGTTCGTAAGGGGTGAATTTATGAATTAATGGAAGTAACGAAAGATTGTCTAGTATTTGCCGATGTGGGTAGACCATCAGTTCTTCACGGGTTGTCATGCCATTGAGCACACCTACGAAGTCTACTTTGGCTGCTTGGGCGGTTTCTGCGTCCACTGTGCTGTCACCGATGTAGAGTGTTTCGCTTTTCCGGCGATGCAGCCGGCGTAGTGCTTTTTTTATACCTTGGGGATCTGGCTTGGCTTGCTTTACATCCTCTCCTCCGATAATAATGTCAAAAAAATCTTTCGGAAAATGTTGGTCTACCATTCGCGGATACGAAAACGGAATTTAGTGGAAATGATACCTATTTGGGCACTTGGCTTTTCAGTGTTTTCAGCACGGTAACCGTTTCAGGAAAAAGAAAGTGTTGACAGTCATGTATGTATCTGCTTCCTTTACATATTCTTTTTTATATTCGGCTAATGTTTCGGGAGTAGTGATTCCGCTCAAAATACTGAATGAATCTTCCAGTGTTTTTCCAATGGTGCGTTTTATGGCTTCATCACTGATGCCCGTATGCCCATGGCGTTCCAGTACATTACGAAAGCAGATAACGATGCCGCGTGAAGAATCGGCTAGTGTGTAATCAAAATCAAAAAGGTATGTTGTGTATTTCATTCTTTCAAATTAAATTCATTTTAGTGTAATGAATATATTGTTCGCAAGGATTTTGTCAAGGACGGCCTCCACTTAACCAGTGTTTACGGTAATAATCTTCATTCAGGCTGCTGATTATGACTCCCCGGCTGGTACTGGCATGGATGAACTTATTATTTTTCAAATAAATACCTACATGACTGGCAATCCGTTTTTTTCTGCCGTTATGGAAGAATACCAAATCTCCTTCGCGCAAGTTTCTCTTACTTACTTTATGGCAATCTTGGGTACGTTGGTCATCCGAGTTACGTTTCAATTTTTTGTGGTATACCTTTTTATATAAATGTGAAGTCAGTCCGGAACAGTCCACTCCCCGTTTGCTGTTACCACCGCCACGGTAGGGGACTCCCAGCCATGCTGCTGATTCTACGTACAGTTGGTGATTGTCTTTCATGTCAATATCCATATTCAGACGGATGGAGGCACGCGCCAGTTCTTTGTAGTTATAACGTGGGGCAGAGGTACCGCATGAAACCAACAACATGGCCAGTGTACCTAATACCAGCAAATGGGATAGTAGTTTTTCATTCTGTTACATTAAAATAGTCCTCTAATTCCTTTTCGGCGGAATTCCCTTTATTGTCAATATCTCGGATAATCTTTCCGTTTTCCAACAGAGCGATGCGTGGGCATATATCTACTGTGTGGTTCAGATTATGGCTGGATACCAGTATGGTGGCTCCGGTTTCTTCATTATAAGCTTTCAGTAAATGCTTGATAATGGACTGCGAACTAGGGTCCAGAAAGTTGAACGGTTCATCTAGAACCAGTACCTGCGGTTGGTGCAGCATAGCCGAAATGATACCTATTTTCTGTTTGTTGCCTGCCGAATAGTTACGAATCAGTTTTTTTTGTCCGATGACTTCGCCATTCATAAAACGTTCAAACCTAGCGACACGTTTATCTACTTCTTCTTTTGTTAACCCGTACATTTTTCCTACAAAGTAGAAATATTCTTCGGGGGTAAGATAATCTATCAGGAAACCTTCGTCAATGAAAGCTCCCGTTATATTTTTCCATTCCTCACTCCGGCTCACATCGATGTTTCCGATATGTACACTGCCTCCGTCGGCTTTCAGCAAGTCCAGCATCAGGCGGAACAGGGTCGTTTTTCCTGCTCCGTTATTGCCCACCAGTCCCAACATGTCACCGCTTTGAATGGAGTAATTTTCTATGTCTACAGCCACTTTCGGGCCAAAGTTCTTTTGTAATTGGTTTATTATGATATTCATACGCAATTCGTTTTAACGTGAGTCACGGAAGCCTTCCATATTCTCATAACGGCGCTTCATGAAACGGTTATAGATATTTTTTATCCAAATATTGTGGGTTGCAATCAGTAACAACCCTATAATCATCATGATGATGCAGGCTGTATCCTGTTCAAAGAAAGCCGTCAGAGCTTTGTTGATAATCAAGGGCAGGAAAAAAGCACATGAGATGATAATGGTCTGGAATAAGGAACTTCCCCGATTGCTTCGCATGACATTGGCGTTTAACGGGAGTGTCTTTTTATTGTACACAGCCAGTTGCAGCATCATGGCGAATACGAATCCTGCTGTAAACAGCATATAGGATAGAGCCATGAGGAAGGGTATCTTGCCCTTAGCTACAGGGATCATCATAATCAGGAAAGGGATGAACACGATGATGCAGTTCAGGTAATACTTGGCACGAAGCAAGTTATAGATAGATTCCTTACGGCTCATAAGACCATCCAGATAGTTGCCCTCAAAAGACATCACTTGCCCCAGGGTCATGATACTTAAAATGGCAAAATTGTATATGCAGATAAAATTTATCATTCCTGTTCCGTCATACACATCCGTGAAGGCAATCAGTGCCGAAAAAGCCAGCATGATGATAAATCCCATGCGGAATTGTGTCTTTACGGTTTTGTTACGGAAACACAGTTTTAGTTCCAGACGTAGATATTCACCTACGTCACCATAGCGGTCCAGGAATTTATATTCGGATACATGCTTCATCTTGGTGTCTTCCACTTTGGCTATTTCATTATAGATGAAGTGCAGCTGTAGCTTGCGATTTACTAGCAGAAGTAACAGAATGGCTGCTATGACACCTAGAAAGGCGAGTATGTTTCCTTCTATAAATCCTTCTCCCAAATTCATCATGAACGTGGAAACCGGGTTTCCTTCGGGAATAAATTCAGCTCCCGCTAATAATCCGTATACTCCGATCGGGAGAAGTATATAAAGCAGTTTCTCATTCAGTAAAGTTTTGCATATCAAATACCAATAACTGTTCATAACCATCAGAAGCCAAATGCCGCACAGATAGCATAGGATGCCCGTGAGTCCGTAGAAACGGATAATCGTAAGCAGAGCAAAAGGTATGATCAGGAAAAACCAGAAGAAATTGTAACTGCTGATTCCGGATTGTAGTAACAGGGTATCCACCAGCTTATTCTTTTTTACCGGCATAAGCAGATAGGGCTTGATCTCTTGTGACATGGCCGGTTGGAGCATGAAGCGTAACAGGAAATCAAGTATCAGAAGATAAATCAACCCTTGGTTCATAATATGGTAAGGTTCCATGCTGGGAAAGATATCTTCAAAAGCAAAGGACAGCATGACCCCGATAAAGATGAGGTATGCTGCCCAAAAAGCGACCATAAAGTAAATTAAAAACTTGGCGAAGCGGTTCCTGTCAAATGCAGGATTCCGCTTGGCCGCAAGTTTTTGATTCTGTCTTATAATAGATAGAAGCATAGGCTTGGATTATTTTGTTTCTTCCGAGGTCATGCTTACTTCTACACGGTTATTCTGCTCCAACAAGGCTTTGGTAAATTCTTGCAGATCTTTAGCGGTAATGCTGTTTACGGTATTTGTGTAGCCGGTGTTCATATCTGTCCCTTCCCAGAAATATTCACCCAGTATATTTACCCAATAACTGTTTTCTTTGGCATTTTCCTTGTATTTCTTCAGCATGAATTCTTTTACCTTGTTCAAATTTTCGGCAGACGGTCCTTGGTCGACAAACTGATTCAGTTCATTCAAAATGATATCCGTCAATTTTGGCACGTTTGGCAGGATCGGTATCGAAATAGATTTGCAGAACCGCTTTCTCTTTTGGATATTTGGTCAGACTGCCGAATGCGCTTACTCCGTACGTACCGCCTTCTTTTTCACGCACACTTTCGGTATACATGATATTCAGTATCTGTGAAAGCATACTCATCATGATTTGGTTTTTCAGAGTATATGCACATTTACCATTGTTGATAACCAGTACAGAGGCTTTGGGCGTTCCAGTTTTTTGCTGAAAATGTTCTTATAGTCGCCTTGGCGCATATCAATGTGATTGTCACGGAAGGTTTCCTTGCGGTTGACAGAAGGCAAAGCTCCCAGATAAGTTGCAATTAACGGCTCTACTTCTTCCGGTTTGATGTTTCCTACAAAGATGAAAGTAAAGTCGCTGGCGTCTTTGAAACGGTCTTTGTACATCTCCATAACTTTGGCATAGTCAATCTTGTCCACCATATCGGCTTTCATACGGATAGTACGCGGATGTCCCATATAGAGGGCTTTTTGCAACGTATCCTGTAAGGCAGTCATGGGGTTGGCCTCTTGATTTGCCAAAGATGCTTGCAGACGGTTCTTGAATGAGGTGAATGCATCATTGTCCATTCGTGGAGCCGTGAATGATAAATAGACTAATTGCATCAAGGTTTCAAAATCTTTGGGTGAGCAGCTTCCGCTCAGCCCCTCTGTATTGCCACCGACAGAAGCACTTACACTCGCTTTTTTACCTGCCAATACTTTCTCCAGATCAACATTGCTGAAGTTACCCAAACCGCCGATACTTGCCACATCATTCATGACATTGATATTGATAATTTCATCATTCGGGAACAAGGAACTGCCACCCGGACTGAAAGCTCTCATTCTGATTTCATCCGCTTTGAAATCGGTCGACTTTAAGATAACGCGTACTCCATTGGATAGAGTCAGGATAGTAGAACCGAACGGACCATTTTCCTGTTTTGTAATCTTTCCACCTTGGGGCTTTTCAGAAATCAAAGGTTCATCAGAAACTTTGTCTTCATAAGCAGTCAGTGTTTCAGCTTTTACTTTATTGACAGCAGCCAAAATTTCTTCCTTGGATGGAACTTTCAATCCTTCCTTTTCTGGGAAGAATACATTTACTACCAGATTGCTGTCGGTAACCAAGGCCGGGATCAGACTGTTTACCATTTCCACAGACAGGTTGGGGACGATCTGATTCATAATGGCATATTCATTTTCAATACCTGGAATCGGTTCGTTGTCAATGAAGTGGCGTACATATTCATCCACGTATGCACCGTTTTTCACTTTATTGCGTTCGTTGTATGCAGATTCCAGCATACGCAGATAATCGCTTTGGCGCGGGCATATTCGGACGCGGTGAAACCAAATTTATGGACCCGTTCAATTTCGCGTACAATGGCGGTTATTGCACTGTCAATTCCATCTTCCTTGCTTGCTACTATTCCTGTAAAGGCATCTTTTGTTTTGGAAATCAGGAATTCTTGGTCGCTGACTTGAGCGAAGATGAAAGGAGGATTGGCTGTTTGGGTCAGTTCGTTCAGACGGGCGTTCAACATATTTTCTATCATGGATTTCATGTAGTTCACTACCAGATAATCCATGTTTCCCTTTTGTTCATTAGGAATAGCTTCATGTTTGTAGCATAAATAAGCTACTGGGTTTGCCTGTTCTTTATCTGTTTCTATTGCTACAATAGTTTCCTTATTGTCGGGAACTTGGAAGTATTCTCGTTCTGCCGGGTTGTCTGGCATTTTAATAGGAGAGAATATCTTCTTAATCTTTGCCTCAATCTTGTCTACATCTATATCGCCTACTACGACAATACCCTGTTGGTCCGGACGATACCATTTTTCATAATAATCGCGTAATGCCTGATAAGGGAAATTGTCTACTACTTCCATAATGCCGATGGGAAGCCTATAGGCATATTTACTTTCCGGATAAAGGGTAGGGAGGCTTTTTCGTACATACGCATCATAGCGTTTGTGCTGGTACGCCATTCCTCATGAATCACACCGCGTTCGCTGTCTATTTCCTTAGGATCCAGTGTCAGGTCGTCGGCCCAGTCATGCAAAATCAGCAAACAAGAATCTACAACGCCGTCACGTATCACGGGAACATTGGAAATATTGTATACGGTTTCATCTATGCTGGTATAAGCATTCAGGTTTTCACCGAATTTCACCCCTATGCTTTCCAGATATTGGATGAGGGTTTTGTCGGGAAGTTTTTAGTCCCGTTAAAGCACATGTGTTCTAAGAAGTGTGCCAAGCCTCGCTGGTTGTCTTCTTCCAAATGGAACCTACTTTTTGAGCGATGTAGAAATCGGCTCTTTTTTCCGGGAGTTCGTTGTGACGGATGTAATAAGTCAATCCGTTGTCCAATTTACCGATGCGAACGTTAGGTCCGTCGGGATGGGAGGCATTTGCTGTTGTGCAAAGCCCACCGACACGCTGCCTAGAATAATCCAGGCAGCTGCCATCTTCCTTAGAAAATGTGTCATAGTGTTTGTTGTGGGGTTAGTTTGTTTTTATTATAATAAGTCGTTGGCAGATAGGTATCTTTCTGCTTCTATGGCAGCCTTGCAGCCACTTCCGGCAGCAGTGATAGCCTGACGATAATGCGGGTCGGCCACATCACCGGCAGCGAACACACCGGAACCTTCGTACGCGGAGTACCTGCTTCTGTTATAATGTAGCCTACTTCGTCTGTGTCCAAATAATCCTTGAAAATGTCTGAATTGGGTTTATGGCCGATAGCCAGAAAGAATCCGTCAATAGGCAAGTCATAACGTTCTTCGTTGCATTCACCCTGACGCTTTACCAAATGAACACCTTCTACGCCATTCTCTCCGTATAAGCCGACAGCGTTGTGTTCGAACAGTACCTTGATGTTAGGATGGTTCATAACACGTGCCTGCATAATCTTGGATGCGCGTAAGAACGGTTTGCGTACAATCAGGTAAACCTGTTTGGCCAGTCCTGCCAGATAGACAGCCTCCTCGCAAGCAGTGTCACCGCCACCTACTACAGCTACGGTTTTCTTGCGATAGAAGAAACCGTCGCAGGTGGCGCAGGCGCTTACACCCATTCCGGCATATTTCTGTTCGTCTTCCAGACCTAGATATTTGGCGGTGGCACCTGTGGATATAATTACAGTTTCTGCCTCAATCACTTTTTCGTCATCAATGGTGATGCGGTAAGGACGTTTGCTCAGGTCGGCGGAAGTTGCAATACCATTGCGGATATCCGCGCCAAAACGTTCTGCTTGTTTGCGCAAATCCTCCATTAGCTGGGTACGCTGATACCTTCGGGATATCCGGGGAAATTTTCCACCTCGGTAGTGATGGTCAACTGGCCTCCGGGCTGTAGACCTTCATATAAGACCGGGGCGATGTTGGCACGTCCTGTATAAATGGCGGCGGTGTAGCCGGCAGGACCTGAGCCGATGATAAGGCATTTAACTTTTTCTGTACTCATAATACTTATTTCTTTACTTAATTTAATTTGATGAATATTATATTATCTCTCTATCTTGAACTCTGCTTGTTATCGTAAGTCTATCACTTCGGCATTTGGGAATTTCTTTTTATCAAACTTGAATGTCGCATTGTCCAGCGGCTGGTTGGTTTGGTAAGAAGTGACGATAATCTCATTTGCCGATTTATTACTTTGTTCTACTTTATATATAAAGGCTGATATGTTTGGGAAACGAACAAGGTGATGGATGTGATATCCTGTTTATTCTCCGGAGTCAGTATCACTTCAAACCCCTGTTTGCCGTTACGGCTTTTGATCCCTGTATACTTATAATTATATCCGCTTTTGTAAATGGATAACAGTGCATAAGGATTGATGGTTTGCAACTCTTCCGGGGTAGGATTGCTCACATTCACTTCTTCGCTGCTTTCCAGATAACTCCATTGCGTTGTTCCGTCAAACCAGCTTTGTATTCCGCCACTGTTCAGATAGAACCGGTTGCCTTTTAGCAATAAGGTTCCATTGCTTGTCCCTCCAAAGGTGGCACGGATGCCTCCGGCCTGTTGCAGGGCATTGGCGGTTTTGTCCAATATCTCCCGTGCCTGTTTGTCCTTTTGTGCGGATAGGCTGACTGAAAGGAAAAGGATTAATACCAGTAAATATGTTCTTTTCATTTTTATCATAACATTATTAAACAACTTATTGTTGCAGATTGTTCAATTTCATTTCCAGGTCTGTTTCATCCATGCAGAGTACGTCACGCGCCTTGCTTCCTTGAGTGGGGCCAACAATTCCAGCTTTTTCCAGTTGGTCCATGATACGTCCCGCACGGTTATAGCCGATAGAGACTTGCGTTGGATTAATGAGGTAGAGCCTTGCTGGTGAATCACGACCAGTCTGGCTGCGTCTTCAAACATAGGTCTAACCGGTTCATGTCTACTTCGCCAACGCTGCTTTCACTCTCTTCGCCTACATATTCGGGCAACATGAATGCGGTGGTGTATCCTTGTTGTTTACTGATGTAATTGGCTATTTTTTCCACTTCAGGAGTATCCACGAATGCACATTGCACACGTACCGGATCATTACCTTGCAAGTAAAGCATATCTCCCTTACCAATCAGCTGTTGTGCTCCCGAACGGTCCAGAATAGTACGTGAGTCCATCATGGCAGCTACACGGAAGCAACACGTGCCGGGAAGTTAGCTTTGATAGTACCGGTAATAATGTTCGTTGTCGGAGCTGGGTCGCGATAATGGCATGTATGCCTACTGCACGTGCCAACTGGGCGATACGGCAGATTGGTAATTCCACTTCCTTACCCGCAGTCATAATCAGGTCACCGAACTCATCAATGATAATCACTATGTAAGGCATGAAGCGGTGTCCTTTTTCCGGATTCAACTGCCGGTTGATGAATTTCGCGTTATATTCCTTAATATTACGGCAACCGGCTTTACGCAGCAAGTCGTATCGGCTGTCCATCTCTATACATAGTGAGTTCAAGGTTTGTACCACTTTGGTAACATCGGTGATAATCGCGTCTTCTCCATCCGGCAGCTTGGCCAGAAAATGCTTCTCAATCGGAGCATAGATAGCGAACTCCACCTTCTTGGGGTCTACAATTACAAACTTAAGTTCTGCCGGATGCTTCTTATATAATAAAGAGGTCACGATGGCATTCAATCCTACGGACTTACCCTGTCCGGTAGCGCCGGCTACCAACATGTGGGGGCTTTTGCCAAGTCCACCATAAAGACTTCGTTCGTAATGGTCTTGCCTAATGCCACAGGCAGCTCATAGGTGGTTTCTTGGAACTTTTTGCTGTTCAGGATGGATTTCATCGGTACAATGCGCGGATTGGCATTCGGAACCTCAATACCGATAGTGCCTTTGCCCGGTATCGGAGCAATGATGCGGATACCCAGTGCCGACAAACTTAATGCGATATCATCCTCCAAGTTCCTGATTTTAGAGATACGTACCCCCTCTGCCGGAGTAATTTCGTATAATGTGATGGTAGGACCTACACTTGCCTTGATGGAACTGATTTCAATACCGAAGCTACGTAAAACCTTGATGATGCGGTCTTTGTTGGCGTTTTGCTCTTCCATGTCAATATTAGGACCATCATCTTCATATTCATTTAGCAAATCCAGACTAGGGAATTTGTAGTTTTCCAAATCCAGACGAGGGTTGTATGGTGGAAGTACGGGACCTTTGTACGCCTCGTCTTCTTCATTTGTTTCTTCACTGATTGAAAAATCAGGTTCATCTGTATTTTCAACTTCCTCTTCTTCGTTTGTGTAGGCAGGTTCTTCTATCACTGCCGGTTCGGTAACCTGCTTGCTCTCAAAAGGGAAGGGCACTTGTTCTTCCACTTCCTCTTCTTTCTTTGTCGGTTGTTCTAATTCGAAATCTACGATAGCAGGACCGGGATTAGAGAATTCTTTCCTGGATTCTTCCTTCCGGGGAGCTTCTTTAATCGGATTTTCTTCAGTTGCAGAAATTGTTTGATCCTCTTTTTTCTTTCGTCTGAAGCTGGGACGCAGTGCTTTACGGATAACCAGTATGGTTTCGTTACTTAAATAGATAAAGAACAATAGTGCCGCTATGAACAGCAATAATCCCAAACCTGGAATCCCAATTTGTGAAATCAGCCAATTGCTTACATTATGTCCGTGCAATCCCCCCGGATAGATAAAACTATCCCAAAGGTGCCGTCAAAAATAAATCCCAATGTGATAGAGAACCAGATGAGCAGGATAGAACAGGACATAAACCATTTCCAGATACGGAACTGGTAAGCTTTCATTAATTTCATACCCACTACGGCCAGGAATAAAATGATAAAATAAGCAGCTAAGCCGAAACATTCGTTTATAAGGAATTCGGCAAGTTGTGCACCGCGTGCTCCGGCGTAATTTTTTACATGATTGGCGGTTTGCATCAGTTCACCCGGCTGCTGATTATCCAAAATACTTTGTCGGCGGCCCCCGTAAAGAAGAAAGAGGTAAATGCCAGTAACAGATAAACTGCAAAAATTACACTGATCAATCCGATTACAAAATGTGTGGTTTCGTTCTTTAAAAAAGCGGAGAATCGTTTGGTAGATACCTTTTTAGGCTCTGTCTCCTTATCTGATTTTTTCTTTGCCATAGGTCTTCGTTCTATTTATTATTTCGCAAATGTACATGAAAAACATTAATTATTGCCTTATTTAATCTCTTTTTTCTTAACTTTGCGATTCAATTTTAATGTTTATGGAAAAGTACAGTCAGGTGATATTTGACAAAAATACAGTAGAGTTTGTAACGGTAGCCGCCGAATTTTGTGGCTTTCTGGAACGTGCCCGTGATATGAAACGCTATGACTTTGTAGATACCGCCTTAAAAATACTTCCGTTGCTTTATTTGAAAGCGACTTTGTTGCCTCCGTGTGAGCCGATAGGAGAGGACGAACCCGAAACCTTCGTTACTGAAGAAGATTATGAACTGATACGTAGGCTATAGCCGGTGTGTTAGGAGCCAAGGATGATTATCTGGAAGTGTTCTTGCCGGATATGGTGTACAGTGACACGCCCATCAAAAAATGTATTTCAGAGGATTTGGCAGATATCTATCAGGATTTGAAGGACTTTATCAGTGTGTTCCAACTGGGACTGAATGAGACGATGAACGATTCTTTAGTGGTCTGCAAGGAACATTTCAGAGAGTTTTGGGGACAACGGCTGGTAAACACTATGCGTGCTTTGCATGATGTGAAGTACAGCCCTGCCGATGATGGCGAGGAGGAAGAAATGGAAGATGAGAATTCATTATTATGAAACAAATAAGGAAAACGATTACTAAAGCCGAGATAGCAGCAATGCCCAAGGTGCTTTTTCCGGGACGCATCTTCGTGATTTATACCGAGAGTGAGGCCGAAAAAGCGGTAGCCTATTTGAAAGATCAACGCATAGTGGGAGTGGATACGGAAACACGCCCTTCTTTTAAACGCGGTACTACCCATAAGGTAGCTTTGTTGCAAATATCTACGCAAGATACCTGTTTCTTGTTTCGCCTGAACCGGATAGGTATGCCCGATTCTCTGCAAGAGTTTTTGATGAGCGATACCTTGAAGATAGGTTTGTCTCTGAAAGACGATTTTAACTCGTTGCGGAAACGTGAGGATGTGCATCCCGACCGGGGAAACTGGATAGAGTTACAGGACTATGTAGGACGATTCGGCATAGCTGACCGGAGTCTGCAAAAAATCTTCGCCAATTTGTTTGGCCAGAAGATTTCAAAAAGCCAGCGTCTTTCCAATTGGGAGGCGGAGGTGCTCAGCGAGGGACAGAAACTATATGCAGCCACGGATGCGTGGGCTTGTGTGGAAATTTACAATTGCCTGACGGAATTGGAACGTACGGGCGGTTATGAGATAACAGAGGAAGAACCAATAGAAACAACAGTAAATACAAATGGCTTATAAGAAAGTATACCTGAAACCGGGTAAGGAAGAGTCGTTAAAGCGTTTTCATCCGTGGGTATTCTCCGGAGCTATCCAGCGCATTGAGGGAGAACCCGAAGAAGGCGAGATAGTGGATGTGTACACTTCGAAGAAAGAGTTTATAGCTTGCGGGCATTTCCAGATAGGAAGTATTGCCGTGCGCGTGCTCTCTTTCAAGGAAGGTGAGATTGATCATGAATTTGGAAGCATAAACTGGAAGTGGCATACGATTTGCGCCGCAGTTTGGGTTTGGCCGGTAATCCTGCAAACAATACTTACCGTCTGGTTCATGGCGAAGGAGACAACTTGCCGGGCTTGATTATTGATGTATATGATCATACAGCCGTGATGCAGGCACATTCGGCCGGAATGCATGTTTACCGTATGGAGATAGCCGATGCCTTGTCCGAGGTGATGGGGGATGTAGTCCGGAACATTTATTATAAATCAGAAACCACATTGCCTTTCAAGGCGGATTGGGACCGGAGAATGGTTTTATCAAGGGGGGAAGCTCCGAAAACATAGCGATGGAATACGGCTTGAAATTCCATGTGGATTGGCTGAAAGGTCAGAAAACAGGCTTTTTGTGGATCAGCGTGAGAACCGCCATTTGTTGGAGCGTTATGCCAAAGGGCGTAATGTATTGAATATGTTCTGCTATACAGGAGGCTTCTCTTTCTATGCCATGCGTGGAGGCGCGAATCTGGTACATTCGGTAGACAGTTCGGCAAAAGCTATTGATCTTACCAATATGAACGTGGAATTAAATTTTCCGGGTGATACCCGTCATAAGGCGTATGCTGAGGATGCTTTTAAATACCTGGATCGTATGGGGGATCAATATGATTTGATAATTCTTGACCCTCCTGCATTTGCCAAACACAAGGATGCTCTCCGCAATGCATTGCGCGGCTATACGAAATTGAACGCTAAAGCATTTGAGAAAATCAAACCGGGAGGCATTCTGTTTACTTTCTCTTGTTCGCAGGTGGTGGATAAGGTGAATTTCCGTAATGCGGTATTTACAGCTGCCGCACAAAGCGGACGTAGTGTGCGTATTCTGCATCAATTGACCCAGCCGGGAGATCATCCCGTAAATATTTACCATCCTGAAGGAGAGTATTTGAAAGCTGGTGCTGTATGTGGAATAATTTGATTCGTTTGTATAATCATATGTAGTACAAAGGCGTTTTTACAGAATTTGAAACTGTAAAAGCGCCTTTAAAATTTAAATGATGTTAATTGAAAGCAAATAATTGTAGTGTTGTTATGTTTGATAACATAAAACTATTTATCTTTGCACTGTGTTTTTCATGGTATTAGATTTAAGGTTAATGAAGATTGGGTGTCTGGGATAGATACCCTTCTTTTTTTATATATGATATAGGCCGTTTTTTTTAGGCTTCTTCTTCCTGAAAAAGAGATTTGCTCTGTTTTTTCTTTCACTTCTTACATTTTCTCTTTTGGGGTGACAGCCCTCTGTTGGTTCTTCTTCAATGCTGGCGGCATAGTTCGTTCTGCCTGGGTTTAAAGCTTTATATACGCTCTCCTAAGTCTTTTTCGGGCTGATGATTAAGGGGATTTGTATGCTTATGTAGTACAGACTCGCAGTGACTGTACAGTCGCCTATAGTAGACTGTATAGTCTATTCCAATCGTCTGTACAGTCCACTGCCGGAGTCTGTATTAGGTGGCTGGAAGAAAAAGCTTAATGTAACAGAAGAAAATGCTTAGATGACGGGTTATAACATCTTGGTAATTATAGTGTTGGTATAAACATGAAAGTAGTATAAATGGGTTGCCTCAATCATGAAGCTCACGGTGGCGCGTTATATAGAAACAGGAGGTGCTGAAGTAATTTCTGATATATTTTAACTGTGCCAGTACAGGATATAATTTTCGTGGCCGCAGATGGAACTTTTGTTGGTAGTGTGGGTTGATGAACCATAATTGTCTGTCGGTTATTTCGTATCCATACTTTTCAGCAAGTTGTTCAAAGGTGTCTATGGTCATGCGGCAGCGTTTGATGTCTGATAATTCTTCAATACATGATGGTGTTTCATGGAAACATCTGAGCAGAAACCGATAGAGTATACCGGGACATAAATGAATGAAAGGGAGAGAGGAGACGAACCGGTTGTGGCAAATTTGCTGATGTCCGCCAAATGGCATTTGCCAAGACGGGAATCCCCAGAATATGATGCCTCTCTTAGCTAGAAGAGGAGAGAGGCAACGGAAGAATTCTTCTTTGTTACTGATGTGTTCAATAACATCGTGTATCAGGATGAGTTGGTAACGGGAAGCTGAGGAAAAGTTGAAGAAATCCGTTGTGGTGAATTCTCCTTTGTAGCCGGAGGCGGTGAAGAAGGTTTCTGCCTGGTGTATGCGACTGGCTGCACGGTCTATTCCTGTTACCTTGCAGCCTAGTTCGGCAAAGGGAAGCAGGTTGCCTCCTTCTCCGCAACCTATTTCCAGTATGTGGGTGGAAGGGCTGAGGGAGATAAATTGTTTCACATAGTCTATATAGAACTACGGGACGTATTCGCCAGCTCGTTAAAATAACATTGTCTGTCTTTATGTCTTTTTTGCATGGTTGTTTTTTTATCTTATAGATACAAGGATGGACAAAAGACTGCATGAAGTTTCCTTAATAATTCCAGCGCACCCCCAATTGCAGGTTGAAATGGAGCGGGTGTTTGTCACGTATGGTGTTTTTAAAGCTGCCGTCCTTGAAATAAAAAGCTGCTCCGGGCTCTATGAAAGCACCTAGGGTGGGATTTATATTATATTGTATTCCCAATGCGGCGTGTATGGAGAATTGGAACGGTTTTATTTTCAGATTCTCTGTACTGGAATAGATTTTCTCTTTCTGAACGATGAAATCTTGTTCCAGTTTACCCGAAACGGATTTGTCTATTGTGCCTCCTCCTGTGGCATAAAAGGAAAAGGTGCGGGTGGTATAAAGCCGGCGGTCTAATTTCACGGACAAGCCTATGTAGTGGAGCTTTTGTCGTTTAACCCACTTGGAATCTTCTCCTATGGAACTTTCGGACGACAGATAGGTGTATTGCAGTCCCGCGCTGACCCCCCAGTGCCTGCTTATAGATTTACGGAGCGAAAGCTCAATGCTGACGGGGAGATTATAATGGGTATATTCTGTCATGGGCCGTCCCGTGTTGTCATTTGCTATTTGTAGTAGAGCTTCGTAAGCTTGTGCATCGGGAAAGTCCGATGGATATTCCTGCAAATAGTCTTTGAAGTCACTCCAATACATAATTTCATCCTTATGAGAACTCCCTATGTCTCCCCGGGAAAAAGTTTTGTTTATGAAGCCGGTACTTGCTCCGTTATTGCCGGCAGATATGGCAAGTGCCAAAGTATATCCGGAACGCTTATACGGTAATGCAAAGTGCTTGTGTCCGGAAGGGCGCTTGTGTACAGATTCTGTATCCCGGATTGTATCTTGTACCGGGGGCATACATTCTGTTTCTATATTATTTGCCGTATCGGTGTGGATACTTGTTTGGATTGGCGGTCTTGTCAAGGAAGCTGTCTTTGATTTGGTCCTGTCCTGTAACAGTTTGTTTTCAGGCATAATGGAAAGGCTGCCTGTAATGCTTCTTGCTGGTATGCCGGTAAGGATACAACAGGTGAGGATGCTTTATGTTTTTCTGTCTGTAAAAAATAAAAAGTAGTGGCAAAAGGTATGAATATCAAGAAGAAAACGGCTGCTATACGCATCGTTTTCATCCTTCTTCTCTTATGTAGATAGGGAGTGAAAAATTCCGTTTGAAAATGATTCCAATCATTTCCTGGGAGTGGCTTTTCGTATTCGTTAACCCGTTGTTTCAAGTGGTCTATCCACGGTTCTTCTTCCTGTTTCATAATGATTGTCGAGTTAAGTATTCTTTAATTTTCTGAGCAAGTATACATTTGGCGCGGTACAGTTGTGAGGAGGATGAATGTTCGTTAATGCCTAATGTCTTCGCAATCTCCTTATGAGGCATTTCCTCGAATACGGCCAAGTTCAGTATGGTGCGATAGCCTGTCGGTAATTCAGCTATGAATTTCATCAGGGTTTCAATAGGAATTGAAATCATATCTTCTTCGTCCACAGGTTGCATGTTTTCTTCCAGGTCATCTACAGAAAGGAAAGAGCTGTTTTTCTGTTTGCGGAGATGGTGCAAGGAGGTGGTTACCATGATACGGGTGATCCAGGATCTGAATCCATGCAGGTCGGTGGCATGTAGCTGGCCGATGGCGGAAAATACTTTGACGAATCCATCGTGCATGACGTCCAGTGCCGAATCTTCGCCTACATAGCGATAGCACACTCCATACATTGGCGGGAGAAGAGCCTGTATATGGTTTCCAAAGCTTCCCGCTTTCCGGCTTACATCCCTCTATTAGTTCTGTGTCATTCATTCTTCTTTTGTCATGTTATTATATGAAGATACAGGAGAGGGTAAAAGACTGCATGGAAACAGAAGTTTTTCTGAAAATAAATGTAAAAAGAAGATAATTGTCTGCATTTGTTAGGTTAAAACAAAACAGATGAAAAATATGAGAATACAACTTATGCAACACTGGCTTGCTTTCTTTTAACTTTGGTCACAACTTACGGGCAGGGCTGAAAACCTTATGTGGAAGCAGGGATGAATGATTGTATGGCGAACGTTTCATTGTTTATAATCCGTACTGCATATGGTTCGGAAGCGGAAAAGATAAATCTGCTTGCAGGATTGTTGCAGAAGGCAGGATTACAAGGCGAGATTAAGGTTGCCTGTGGAGTGGAAGCACTAGGTCGTTTTGTTTGGGCTTAAGCGTTATCAGTCAGTTGTTTATGGATTTTCTATCATAGCGGGGCAGACAGGAATATCAGCTGTCAATACGCTGGATGGTAAAAAGATGGTTTTGAAAGAGAGGAAGCGACAGGGTAAAAATTGGTTGAAATGGTTGAAAAGTTGGTCATCCTTTGAAAAAGGGAAGGCCGGCTTTTCTTATTTTCCATCGGAGGATTTACATTTGTGGTATTTAAAACCTATAAAATGAATGATATGAAAGGAAAACAGGGTCTGGTTTGTATGGGCTTGTTGCTGGTGCTCTCTTCTTGTTCTTGTCACACCGGTAAGCAAATCACAGCTTCTGGATTACAGCGGAAGGATTTTCAAACAGAAGTGAATGGGCAGCATACCGATTTATTTACATTGAGCAACAAGCAGGGAATGGAGGTCTGTATCACAAACTATGGGGCACGGGTGGTTTCTATCCTTGTCCCCGACAGAAATGGAAAACGGGAGGATGTGGTGTGCGGATTTTCCACGATTACTGAATATATGGAGCAACGGCAGAATTTTGGTTCTACGGTGGGGCGTTATATAGGACGTATTCTGAATGCGCGTTTCACGCTGGATGGAGTAGAGTATAAGCTGGTCCCTAACAATGGGAAGTCCGGGCATATATCACATGGAGGGAATCCCGGTTTTGCCGATAGAATATGGAAAGTGGAGCAGGCAGATACACATAGGTCCGTCTGTCTTATCTCTCTCCTGATGGAGAAAATGGTTTCCCCGGAAACCTGAAAGTGACGTTGGTCTATAGTCTTGGTGAGGATGATAATGCGTTGGATTTGACATACGAGGCAACTACGGATGCACCCACGGTACTTAATCTTTCCCATCATTCTTTTTTTAATATTTCGGGAAATTTTACGAAAGCGTGGAGGACCAGCAACTTTGGGTAGACGCAGATCGTTTTACTCCATACGATGATAAGAAATGTGTTACAGGAGAATATCTTCCGGTGGCCGGTACTCCCCTTGATTTTCGTATGCCGCATACTATCGGAGAATGTATAGATGCGGATCATCCCCAATTGAAGGTGGTAAACGGATATGATCATACTTGGGAATTGAATACGAAAGGAGATGATACAAGGCCGGCTGCTGGGTGTATGATCCAGCAAGCGGGCGTAAGATGGAGATCTTCACCACCGAGCCGGGAATGCAAATTTATACCGGTAATGGACTGAAAGGAAAAATGACAGGTAAAGGGGGATAGCTTATCCTTTCCGTTCGGCGGTATGTTTCGAAACGATGCATTTTCAAGATAGCCCCAACCAGCCCGGATTTCCTAGTACTGTACTCCGTCCGGGAGAGGTCTTTCGTAGTCATACGGTTTATAAGTTTGAATAATTGGTGCATCCGTCAACTGGCTGATGTGCCAATTAGCGGTGCTATATATGCCCATACGGTTATTGGTATATTGGTAAATTGACATGTCAGCAAATTTTTTTTTCATTTTGATGTAACGTTTCCCTACCTCTATGTGTCATACTGGTGAACATGGAACAAAATAGATTTGAAATAGAGGCAAAACGAATGCGGCCGGCTTTGTTAAGAATGGCTATCCGTTATTTGGAAAACTCCGACGAGGCAGAAGATGCAGTGCAAGATGCACTGTTGAAACTTTGGTTTCTTCGTGACCGTCTGGACCAATACCGCAGCGTGGATGCATTGGCTATTGTTATAACCAAGCATTTGTGCATCAACCGTCTGCGAGGCACTCGGATAGAGAAAGTCGATTTGGAGCAGGGCATCAGCATTGGTGGAGGTGAAAATCCTGAAATGAAACTGGTAGAGGAAGAGAATATGCAGGAGATACTGGAAGTAATAGGTACTTTGCCTGACTTGCAACAGTCTATTCTCCGCATGAAGCACCTGGAAGGTTTCGAAGTAGAGGAGATAGCCCGTCTCACAGGAAGTACGCCGGTGGCGGTACGAACCAATTTGTCGAGAGCTAGAAAAAGAGTAAAAGAACAATTTATGATACACAGTAAGGTATGGAATTAGATAAGAGGAATATAGAAGAATACATTAACCGTTTCCTGGAAGGGGAGACCACGAATGCCGAGGAGCAGGCTATTTATCGCTTCTTCCATACAGGGGATGTACCTTCTCATCTGATGGGATATGCTCCGATGTTTGCCTGGTATGAGGGAGGTATGCAGGGAGAACCGGGTATGTCGCAGCCAGACGGTCAGGAGGAGGTTGCCGGAGGGAAGAGATCGGAAAAGATACCGGTGGTTGGAAAAGAAGGCTTTTATCAGCGTATTCCGGTAGCTGTCTGGAGTGCCGGTATAGCGGCAATGATGGTCATTGCGCTGGGGTTAGGCTTGATTTTCTATTCGGAGAACCAAGCAGGCGGAAGTGGTGAATGGTCGTGCTACGAAGGTAGTTATGTGGAAGTGGGAGGCAAGCGAATTTCGGATGTGAAACAGATTATGCCTTGTATTATTGAAACACTGGAAGAGGCGGAACGGGTGGAGAAACTGGCTCAGGAGCGTGTGGAGGAAATTTGTCGTTCCGAGAAAGAGATAGAAGAAAAGGAATTATTGGTAAGCGAATAAAAACATAAAAAAATAAGATATGAAAACAAGATTTATTTTAGGAAGTGCATTGGCGGCTGTTTTGCTGATGTGGGGTGGAACAGGTAAGGTTATGGCCCAGAAGAATATTGATAAAATGGCGGCGGAACTGGAAAAACGGGATGATGTGGCTATCAATTCTGTAACGAAACGTGACCCTAAAACCCGCAAAGTGGTGAAGGTGGTGAAAAGTTTCTCGTTAAAGGATGAGAATATAGGTGCAAGGTTGATTGAGGCTTTCGAGAAGGATGAGGAATATGCCGAAACTGCCATCAAGGATATGCCGAAGGGAAGAGGCAAGGCGCAGAAAGCGAATTTTACGTTCATTTATAAGACGGATAATGAGAAACGTACTTACACCCTTAATGTCAAAGAAAGCGGAAGTGTAAGCATGACCGTCATTATCAGTCCGATGAAGGATGGGCAAGAAGTGGGTTCTGTTGTCCTTGACCCGGAATATTGGGATTCGTTCAATGAGCAGATGGCCGAATTAGGGAATAATCTAAGGGATTCCGGTATAGAGGTGCGCCAAATGAGTCGGGAAGAGATGGAGAAGATGCAGGAAACTATCCGCCAGTCATTGAAAGGACTGGATGCTTATGCCATAGCTGAATAGATGATGGCATTATTTTCACGAACACAAGATAATAAAACACTCTCTTTTGGTTAGATTACAAAAAACTTTTTAATTGTCTTGCCTTTCCGGAAGTTGTGAAACTGCCGGAAAGGCTTTGTTTTTTAAGATGAATCTCCATGAAAAATCGAATTGTTTTATATCTTTGCAAGTAATATAAAAAACACACATTAAAGAAGAAAGATGAAAAACGAAATTACCGGAATGAGACTCAGACTGATAGTCATGAACTTCTTGCAGTTTGCCGTATGGGGGGCTTATCTTACTTCCATGGGGACGTATTTGTTTAATATTGGCTTGGGGGCCAAGATAGGTCTGTTTTACGCCATGCAGGGGATTGTTTCCTTGTTTATGCCTGCCATAATGGGAATTATTGCCGACAGGTGGGTGCCTGCTCAAAAATTATATGGTTTCTGTCATTTTATGGCTGCCGTGTTTATGGTGGCTGCCGGGTGGTATGGCTATGTGGATGGTGAAGCGGTTAATTTCGGTACTTTGTTTACATTTTATTCTCTTAGTGTAGCTTTTTATATGCCAACATTGGCTTTGACAAATTCGGTAGCCTATACCGCACTGGATAAAGTAAAACTGGACCCTGTCATCGCTTTTCCTCCCATCCGTATTTTCGGAACGATTGGTTTCATCTGCTCCATGTTGCTGACGGATATCTTGGGATTCCAAAATAATTATATGCAGTTTTTTTCTTGTGCTTGCTTTGGAGTGATACTGGCGGTTTATGCGCTTACTTTGCCTGAGTGTCCTGTAAGTCGTGGTGGAGAACAGAAATCGTTGGTAGATGCTATGGGATTACGGGCGTTTACACTGTTCAAACAGAAAAAGATGGCTATTTTCTTTATATTTTCTATGTTGTTGGGGGTTTCTTTACAGATAACCAACGGTTTTGCCAATCCGTTTCTCAGCAGTTTCAAGGGAGTTCCGGAGTATGCCGATACGTTTGGAGTGAATCATGCCAATGCATTGATATCTTTGTCGCAGGTGTCGGAAACATTGTGTATCTTATTAATACCGTTTGTGTTGAAGCATTTCGGAATCAAGCGTGTTATGCTGATAGCCATGTTGGCATGGGTACTTCGTTTCGGATTGTTCGGACTGGGGAATCCTGGGCCGGGTGTCTGGATGTTTGTACTGTCCATGATTGTGTATGGGGTGGCTTTCGACTTCTTCAACATTTCTGGTTCGTTGTTTGTTAACAATGAAACTGATTTATCCATCCGTTCCAGTGCTCAGGGATTGTTCGTGATTATGACAAATGGTATTGGCGCTACGGTGGGAACGTTGGGAGCTCAGGCAGTGGTAAATCGTTTTGTTGATATGAACAGCAGTGCTCCGCAGATGGAGGGATGGAGCATGACATGGTTTGTCTTTGCGGGATATGCCTTGGCGGTTGCGGTATTGTTTGCTGTCATATTCAAGTATAAGCATCGTCCCGGGCAAGTTTGATAAATTATTTTTTGACCGTTTCCGATGTAGACGGGAATGGTGGAAGGAAAGTTAAATTATGGATGAAATAGAATTGAAGGTACATGATATGTCCTCTACATTGCAGCCGGCGGATGCATATGCGTTGGTGTTGGAAGAAGTGAACGGCAACCGTAAGCTGCCTATTATTATCGGTTCGTTGGAGGCGCAGGCTATTAAGGTGGTAATGATGGGCTATAAGATGCCCAGACCATTGACGCACGATCTTTTTCTGACGGTGACCAAAGAGTTGGGGACTGCTTTAAAGAAAGTATTGATATATAAGGTAAAGGATGGAGTCTATTATTCCTATCTGTTTTTGGAAAAGGAAGGTGAGGTATTTAAAATAGACTCACGTACTTCCGATGCGATTGCGTTGGCTATGCGTTGCGGGTGTCCTGTCTATACTACTGATGAGATTATGGAAAGTGAGCAATTGCATGAAGTTGGGAGTACGGCATTTTCTGTCAATGTAAATACAGTTGATGTGGTGATGCTGAAAGAAGCATTGTCAAAGGCTATAGAAGAAGAGAATTATGAGCAGGCATCCCGTTTGCGTGATGAGATAAAACGACGGGAACAAGAGGAGGAGAATACAATAGCTTGATATATAAATTGAAAAAACAAGAAGAACTATGCATGTTTTTTATACCCCTGATATAGCGAGTAACCTTGAGCTTCCGGAAGAGGAAGCAGGACATTGTTTACGGGTTTTGCGCCTTTCCATAGGCGATGAGATTATGTTGACCGATGGGAAAGGTTGTTTTTACAAAGCTGTAATCAGTGCTGCAAGCGGTAAACGTTGCCAAGTGAAGGTAACGGAAACGATTCCGCAGGAAAAAGGGTGGAACGGTTGGTTGCATATTGCCATGGCTCCCACTAAAAATATGGATCGTACTGAATGGTTTACAGAGAAAGCGACTGAAATAGGCTTTGATGAACTGTCTTTCCTGAACTGCCGTTATTCCGAACGGAAAGTAATCAAGAAGGAACGTATTGAAAAGATTCTGGTATCGGCAGTGAAACAATCGTTGAAGGCGACTATGCCGGTGCTGAATGAAATGACGGACTTTAATAAGTTTGTTTCACGGGATTTTAAAGGGCAGAAGTTCATCGCCCATTGCTATGAAGGGGAAAAACCTTTGTTGAAAGATATATTGCGTTCCGGAGAAGATGCTTTGGTGATGATAGGTCCGGAAGGAGATTTTAGCGAGGAAGAAGTGGCTAAGGCTATAGCGGCGGGTTTTCAGCCTGTCAGTTTGGGAAAGTCCCGTCTTCGCACGGAAACAGCTGCATTGGTAGCCTGTCATACGCTGAATTTATTAAACCAAAAATAAGAATATGAGAAAAGGTATTTGGGGATTTGCACTCGTAGCGATAGTGCTGCTTATGGCTTCTTGTTCGTCTGAAAGTGAGTATGCCAACGCTATTCCTAAGGATGCGGCAATGGTTATGTCATTCGATTTCAAGACGATGGCGGAGAAGAGCGGCATAAACGGTAAAGGAGGAGAAAAGGTTGTGGCCAAACTGACGGACGCATTGAAAAGCGGTTTGGAGGGTGAAGCTTACAAGACTGCCGAGAAGATTATTCAAAATCCGTCTGAATCGGGCTTGTCTTTTACCGATAAGGTGTATATGTTCATCACTCCTCATTCTAATGCTTTTGCTTTATTGGCGAAAGTGGATGATGAAGGTAAAGTGGAAGCTTTGCTGGAGGCATTAAAGAATGAGCAGATATGTACGGAGTTGAAAAGTGAAAGCGGATGTACATGGACACAGATGGGTACGGCGCTGTGCGCTTTTAATAAGGGGACTTTCTTATTGATGGGTAGTAATAAAGGAGATGCCCTCAGTTTGAAAGGAAGTTTGCTTTCATTGATGCGTCAGGATGCTGAAAACAGCTACGTAAAGACTACAGACTTTGGTAAGTTGGCTTCGGCAAAAGGTGAAGTCGTTACAGTGATGAATATGTCGTTCATTCCTAATGATATTACCATGCAGATGCGTATGGGAATGCCTGCCGATTTGAAACTGGAAGATATCAAATATCTGGTTTCCGCCACTTTCGAAAAAGGCAAAATTGTAGTGGACGTGGAGACTTTGATTGAAAACAAGGATTTGATTGCTATGTATGAAAAACAGTCGGCTGCTTCCTCATGTATTAAAGGAGCCTGTTTAGAGTATTTCCCTGCCAATACGTTGGTTTGGCAGGAGGTAATATCAATGGAAAGGGTATTTATGATTTGCTTTGCGAAAATCCTACCATCAGGCAAGCGTTGGATAATTCGATGTTACCAATAGATATTGAAGGTATATTCTCTTCTATTCATGGAGATGTTGCGGTTGGCTATAATTCCTTGTCGAATAATGACTTGCTGATTTATGCTGATGTAACGAATAAAGACTTTTTGCAGTCCTTCGAAGACCTGAAACCTTTGTTGGCTATGACCGGTGGGCAGATGCAGTTGAACTCTACGGGTAAAGACCAATACGAGTTCCGTATGTATCGCCAAAGCATTTGGTTTGGTGTGAAGGACAATCTGCTTTATATCTCGAACAATGAAAGACTGGCAGATGAGGCAGGCCGCCGTTACGGAGTTTCTTTGCAGAATACTCCTTGGGCCGGACAGGTGACAAAGAACCGTTTCTTTATGGCGTTCAATGCGGCGCAGCTGGTGAAGGATGTTCAGGAGAATCCCCGGTTAACCCGTATGCTGGGCAGCGATGCCGCCATGTTCAATGCCATCCTGGGACCTTGCGACTATATGGATGTGATGGCTCCCGATTGGAAAAGCGCCCAAATGAATATTGTTATGAAAGATAAAGAGGTCAACGTGCTACAGTTGATTGTACGTGGATTGGAGAATTTATGAACACTATAGAATTACAACAGACCCTCCCTGCCGTTTTTGCAGGGAGGGATTCTATTATATCTGATGTCTGGCATCAGTCGTTGACTCTGAAGCGTGGAGAAGCTATTTGGTGGAGGCAGCGTCCGGTACAGGAAAATCATCGCTTTGCAGCTACGTATACGGATACCGTAACGACTATCAAGGTATCATCTGTTTTGACGGGAAAAATATTCGTACGCTTTCGGTGCGCGACTGGGTGGAGATTCGGAAATGTTCCATCAGTATGTTGTTTCAGGAATTACGTTTGTTTACAGAACTGACAGCGTGGGAGAATGTGCAGTTGAAGAATTCGCTGACCGAATTTAAATCTAAGAAAGAAATCAAGGCTTGGTTTGAACAGTTCGGCATTGCCGATAAATGGGATACGCCAATAGCTAAAATGTCTTTCGGACAACAGCAGCGTGTTGCGTTGGTCCGCGCCCTTTGCCAACCTTTTGATTTTATTTTTCTGGATGAACCTATCAGCCATCTGGATGAGGAGAATGGACGGATTATGTCCCGGATATTGGTGGAGGAAGCGGATAGACAGGGGGCAGGTATCATTGTGACCTCTATCGGCAAGCATTTGGAGTTGAACTACACAAAAACGTTGAAGCTATGAGGTTGGTCTGGAAATTATTACGTCAGCATATCAGCTTTTCACAATTGGCGGGTTTTTTCTTTGCCAATCTGTGCGGTATGGTCATTGTGTTGCTGAGTGTTCAGTTTTATAAAGATGTGTTGCCGGTTTTTACAGAAGGTGACAGTTTCATGAAGAAAGACTATGTGATAGTAAGCAAGAAAGTGAGCACATTGGTTCTTTTGTCGGTAAAAGCAAGACTTTTTCCGAACAAGACATTGCTGAAATCAGCGAACAGCCGTTTACCAAAGGGGTAGGGGCTTTTATCCCTTCCCAATTTAAAGTGTCGGCAGGCATGGGGATGGAGAACGTGGGATTGCACATGTCTACAGCCATGTTCTTTGAGTCTGTTCCCGATGAGTATGTGGATGTGAACCTGGATAAATGGGAGTTTGATGAATATGAACGGGTCGTTCCTATTATCATCCCCCGTAATTATCTGAATCTGTATAACTTCGGTTTTGCACAAAGCCGGAGCCTGCCGCAATTGTCGGAAGGGTGATGGGTATGGTTAATTTGGATATACGTATTACCGGTGTGGGGCGTACGGAAAACTTTAAAGGAAAAATAGTTGGTTTCTCTAATCGTCTGAATACGATTCTTGTTCCGGAAACATTTATGACGTGGGCCAACAATGAGTTTGCCCCGGGGCAGAAAAGCGAACCGTCACGACTGATTGTTGAAGTGAACAATCCTACGGACGACCGTATTGCCAGATTCTTTAAAGACAAGGGATATGATACGGAAGATGACAAGTTGGATGCGGGAAAGACTACCTGGTTCTTGAAAGTGATTATAGGAATTGTGCTTTCTGTAGGTTTGCTTATCAGTGTGCTCTCTTTCTATATTTTGATGCTCAGTATTTATTTGTTACTGCAAAAGAATACATCCAAGTTAGAGAATCTGTTATTGATAGGTTACAGTCCGGCTAAGGTGGCGCTCCCTTATCAAATGCTGACATTGGCACTCAATGCTGTGGTGCTGTTTTTATCAGTGGGAATTGTGATTTATGTGCGGAGTAACTATATGGATATGATAGGAAAGTTATTCCCACAATTGGAAGAAGGAAATTTAGGACCGGCCTTGGTTATAGGTGTTTTGCTTTTTGTGGGTGTATCCTTATTTAATATAGTAGCGGTACGTCGTAAAGTGGCATCTATATGGATGCATAAAGGTTGATAATAGTTATGGTATCTCAGACAGAATTTACGCTTCGTCCCCGTACCAGGGGATTTCACCTGATTACTGATGAAGTGGTACGCAATTTGCCGCCACTTCCCCAAACAGGTTTGCTTTATTTGTTCATCAAACATACTAGTGCGGCATTAAGTATCAATGAAAATGCGATCCGGATGTCCGTACGGATATGGAATCTATTTTTAATCATTTGATAAAGGAACGTGAGCCTTATTACGAACATACTTTAGAAGGTTGGGATGACATGCCTGCTCATGCAAAAGCAACAATTATAGGCGTCAGCTCACTATTCCTATTACAGAAGGTCGGTTGAATATGGGTATTTGGCAGGGAATTTACCTTTGTGAGTTCCGCAACCATGGAGGTGGTCGTAAAATTGTAGCTACTGTAATGGGGGAATAACTTTTTCAGATGTTCATCCGGGTTATTATTTATTTAAAAAAATAGATTAATTCCACTTTAATCAGAACTCTTTTTTTAACTTTGTACCAATTCTTGAAAACAGATGAATTCATTTGAAAACAAGAAGGAACATATATAATTAAGAGCGTTTAAAATATTACCTTGTCTTAGAAAATCCCCAATTTTCAAAGCTGCACAAGTGTAATACAACAAGCGCTCACGTCTTGTGTTTATACTCCTTAACAGGATTAGTATATTCATAAAGACGTGGGACACTGTTGTTATTATTTGTGCAGCTGGTATGGGGATACCTCTAAGGCAGATAAAATATTAAGCAGGTCCCACGTCTCTTTTTATGTCTGTACCATAAAAATGAACGGATAAAACTAGCCTGAGTGATGAAAATTATTGTTTGGAATTCGCAGGATAAATGTGTGGCTGATTATCATAAATTGATAAGAGGCTGCGATGTGTTGTGCCTGTTGGATTGCGGGCAATGGACGGTTCCGGTGTATGCACTTCAGATACAGAATGGTCTGTTTCACTGGAAAGATGAGCATGAAGGCCTTTCCTATGATATATTTTATTGCTTGGAGAAGGTGGCGTTTATATGTCGGGATGGTTTGTACAGCGGAGAATCTGTTCTATATAGCATTCATTCCAATATAGGATCTTTGGTAGGTATTCGTTTGCAGGATGATTTTTGGCTGTTTGCCAACCATGAGTCTAATCGGAGCAATGCCTGTCATATAGGTGAGTTTTATTTGCGTGAAATCTCAGATCGTTTCAGAAAGGCAGCTTTTGTAGCCGATTTTAAGGAAAAGTCTTATTCTTGGGCACAGGAAACGATAGGTGGATTATATTGTATCGCTCCTCCCAAAGGATACCACCCGCATACCATCAATTATTTATTTACCATTCATGTGGCCTGTACGGATTTCTATTTGTTGGAAGGCTATAGTAGGGCTTCCAATCAGCCTACTTCTTTAAATTGGAAATTTAATATGTTCCGGATTATAATTTTTCACTTTTTCCTTTGATAATAAAAGAATTAGTGTATATTTGCACATGAACAGTAACATTTTATAAGGAATTTACGTTATGGGCAGAGAACTTATATTTGACCGGTTTTCGCAGCAGGCTCTCCAGACCTTGCACCGGTATCGTGCCGTTATGTTCAGTCCTACGATGCTCATGTCTTTGGTTGTTTACCTATGATTTTTTTATCCTTAATTCTTACACATTAACATGAGTTTACTATGGACAACAGACCGACTATCGCTGAAGTACAAGAATGGGTACTGAAGCTTTATAACACGTGTGAACAAACCATCACTAGTGAGGAACGTAAAGAACAGCATAAATATGCCGTTATGGTACAACGGCCACAGGACAAAAAGTTCCTGGTGAAGATGCTGGACGAATCTTCTCAAATTCGTGATCGTAAGAAATTGGCAGAACGTATCAAGAAGCTGATAGACCGTTATGGTGTACCTGAGTTCTTGAATAAGCGTGATGCTTTCCTTTTTAAAATGTACCAGGCTTTTGGCCACCATTTTGATTTTATTGCCATACCAATCATAAAGAAGCGCCTTCGTATGGATACTTCTAAAGTGATTCTGGATGAGGCGCGTCCTAAATTAACAGCCCATTTGGCTGCCCGTTTTAAGCAAAAGATTGGTCAGAATGTAAATTTGCTGGGTGAGGTCGTATTAGGAAACGGAGAAGCAGACCATCGTTATTTCCATTATTTAGAAGCTTTGGAGGCTCCCGATATCAATTATATCTCCGTGAAAATATCGGGTATCTACGCACAGACCCATGCGCTGAATTATGAAGAAAGTTTTCCGGAACTGGTGAAACGTATGTGTGCGCTATATCAGAAAGCGATTGATTTTCCTTACGTAGATGAGAATGGTGTAAAACGTTCCAAGTTTGTCAATTTGGATATGGAGGAGTATAAAGATGCTCATTTTACATTGCGCTTGTTTAAAGAAGTGTTGAGCAGACCGGAATTTAAAACTATTCGGCAGGTATTGTTGTACAGGCTTATCTGCCCGATGCGTATGAATTTCAGACTGAATTGTTGGACTTTGCCAAAGCGCGTATGGCTGATGGCGGTGCGCCATTGAAAATGCGGTTGGTAAAAGGTTGTAATCTGGAAATGGAAACGGTTATCTCTTCTCTTCGTGGCTGGCCTAATCCAGTGAGGACATCGAAAACAGAAGTCGATGCCAATTATTTGCATATTCTGGAACGGGCTTTGTTACCGGAGAATGCAAAAGCCTTGCATGTGGGGGTCGCTTCTCATAATTTGTTCACTATTGCATACGCCTATCTGTTGAGCCGGAAGCTGGGAAGCGCGGAGTACATGACTTTTGAGATGTTGGAAGGTATGGCTGATCATGTATGGCGTGCCCAATCCCAATTGGGAAATCATGTGATTTTATATGCACCGGTGGTAAAAGATGAGCATTTCCTGAATGCAGTATCTTACTTGGTCCGTCGTATGGATGAAAATACGGCTCCGGACAACTTTCTGACCCATTCGTTCAATTTGAAGCCGGGTACGGATACTTGGCGCTTCTTGCAGAACCAGTTTGAGGAAGCTTATAAGATGAAAGATGTTATTACGCATATTCCTACCCGTACACAAAACCGCTTGCATCGTTATACTCCCGTTCCACCAGCTGATGTAATGAAGAATGAACCTGATACTGATTTTGATTTGGCTCAGAACCAGGAGTGGGTTCGGAATATTTTTGCGAAGTGGAAGAAGTCACCGGCGGATTCACCTGAAATCATTCCTTTGCAGATAGGAGCTGAAACGGTGGTTTGTGAGAAGCGTCATAAATATATGGACCGTTGTCAGGATGATGAAGTTTGTGTATGTGAAATGTCACAAGCTGATGCCGGACAGGTGATGAAAATTTTGGAAATAGCCGAAAAAGATCCTGCCGGATGGAGAAAGACCACATTGCAGGAACGGCATAAAATAATGTATGAAGCTGCCAACAGACTGGGTGAGATGCGTGGTGATTTGATAGGTTGTATGTGTGCTGTGACAGGGAAGACAGTGGTGGAAGGCGATGTGGAGGTATCGGAGGGGATCGATTATGCTCGTTTTTATACCACTAGCATGAAGCAGTTTGCAGAATTGCCGGATGTGGATATTGCTCCTAAAGGGACTATTTTGGTTATTTCTCCGTGGAACTTTCCGTGTGCCATACCTATTGGTGGTATTGTGGCAGGACTGGCAGGAGGAAATACTGTGATTCTGAAACCGGCTACTGTTGCCGCTCCTGTGGCATGGTTGTTTGCCAAGGCATTTTGGGATGCAGGTGTGCCTAAAGAGGCTTTGCAGGTTATCATTACAGACCGTGAGGCATTAAAGGTATTGACTACTGCTCCGGCTGTCAAACATATTATTCTGACAGGAGGGACAGACACTGCCCAAAATATTGCACGCAGTAATCCGGCTACTCCATTGTCGGCAGAAACCGGTGGTAAGAATGCAATTATCTTGACAGCTTCCGGTGACCGTGACCATGCTATTATGAATATTGTGGCTTCTGCTTTTGGTAATGCCGGTCAAAAATGTTCCGCATGTTCTTTATTGCTGGTAGAACGCTCGGTCTATGAGGACAAGAACTTTCAAGATAAGTTGAAAGATGCCGCAACTAGTATGAAGGTGGGTAGTGTATGGAATCCTGGGAATGTGGTAGGTCCGATGATTACCAATAAGAATGATAAATTATTGAAAGCTCTGGAACTGGAAAAAGGGGAGTCTTGGCTGGTTCCACCTCGTTTTCTTGATAAGCATAAATATGTATTGGCTCCTACAGTGAAGTGGGGGGTACGTCCCGGCAACTATTCATTCAGAACGGAATTGTTCGGTCCGATGCTGAGCGTGGTTTGCATTGAGAATTTGCAGCAAGGCATTGATTTGGTAAACAGTTTGGAATATGGTTTGACTTCGGGCTTACAGAGTCTGGATGAAGGCGAACAGAAATTGTGGAAAGATTCAATTATGGCAGGTAACCTTTACATCAATCGTGGTATAACGGGGGCCATTGTAAATCGTCAGCCGTTCGGTGGAATGAAATTGTCGGCTTTTGGTGGAGGTGTGAAGGCGGGTGGTCCTAACTATTGTGCTTGTTTTGTAAATATTGCAGATAAGCCAGGCAGTACCACCGACTATACACAAAGTTATGTGAAGGCATACGAGCAGGAATTTGCGCATGCTCGTGATGTCAATAATCTGTATGGCGAGCAAAATGCATTCCGCTATCTGCCTTTAAAGAATATGGTTTTGCGTCTTTTCCCGGGAGATAACAATGAAGATGCAAAGATGATTGCTTTGGCTGCCAGAATTTGTCATACTCCATTGAGTATTAGTTTTGAACCTGGTGATGACCGTACCGCTGCATTGGCTTCTTTGGGATGTCCTTTAAAAGAAGAAGCGTTGGCCGGATTCCTGAAATCAATGAAGAATTATGAACGTATCCGCACTTGTGGGGCTGATATTCCGATGGAAATGTACGAGGAAGCTGCACGTATTGATAAGTATATTGCTACAGCTAAACCGGTGAAAGACGGACGTGTGGAATTGATTCATTACATCAAGGAGCAAAGTATTTCATTTGAATATCATCGTTATGGTAGTATTCTGGAGGTGCCGCCGGTAGAATAACTGTTTATATTATCGGGCGGAAACGTTACTTGGTGGAATGAATATTTTTTCGATCCTCCTTGTTTGTCGGATAAAGCAGATTTGTGTAAAAACTTAGAAATAAGTAAGAAGGATAATATGGTGTAAAAGCAGTCCGGCATATGGATGAATATCTGTGCCGGACTGCTTTTTTATATTGCGGCGGAAGAAATGGAACTTTTGATAAACCTTTCGGACACACGCTTGTTTATGATAAGTTCATGTTTTTGACATGAGTAACATAAATCTATTGCAAAGACTAATGAAAGAAAATAGACCTCCTTTTTTGCCGTTTTCGCAATCTTGCTTTAATTATTTTAAAGTAAGGGGCTTTATTGGATTTTCGGAATTGTGTATCAGAACATTTCATCCTGATTCACAAAGATATATATGTCCCTATTTGCCCGATGCGCATATCTTGGAGTTCCGGCTTCCGGCAGCGACTATAGAGTGTGTTATCAATAAACAAGGTATATGCATTGAGGCTATCATGTTTACCGATTAGTAAGTGCTTAATCTTCCTTTTTCATTTCTTAATAATTAAGCCAAAGCTTGAATGAAGAAAGTTTTTCTTCACTGATGGTGATTTGGGCTTTGTAAGGAGGAAGGACACTGACTACTATCTTGCCATTAAAATAAGGTTCGGCATGGTCTATGGAGCAATGCTGATAATAATCTGACGGTTGGCGCGAAAGAACTGTTCTGGGTCCAACTGTTCCATTAATTTATTCAGAGACAGGTCGATTATGTGTTCTTGTCCTTTTTGGGTGACGGCAAAAGTTATTTTATTTTCAGAATAGAAATAGGCTATGTCCGTTACTTGAAGAGACCAGAAACGGTCGGCTCCATAAATAAGGAAGCGTGTACGGTAACGTCTTTCTTTATGTTGCAGGGTATCCAGCAATGTATCCAGATATTCTTGGGGGCGGGAGATTCCTTTGTTTTGTAAGTTTCGTATTTGATGATGGCATCGAGCAGACGTGTTTCGTCGATGGGTTTCAGTATATAATCTATGCTATTTACTGTAAATGCGCGGATGGCATATTGGTCGTAGGCAGTTGTAAAAATAATTATAGAGGAAGGATGCACGGCCGAAAGGAAATCGAATGCGTTTCCATCTGCCAATTGGATATCGAGGAAGATCAGGTCGGGTTGTGGATTATCTTTAAACCAAGCCACAGCTTCGTCCACACTGCCCGGTATAATGGTCAGTGTCCATTGCGGGCGCAGACGGGTAATCATGGAATGTAACAAACGTGCTGCTGGCACTTCATCTTCTATAATGATTGCGTTTAGTTTATTCATATGCTAAAGGTACTTTTACGGTAAACAAATTGTTTGCTTTAGTGACAATAATTCCTTCGCCGAGCAGTAGTTTGCAACGGTTGGAAAGATTATTCAATCCTACTCCCGAAGAGGTGTCATTACTCTTTTTAGGTTGGATAGGGTTACTTACTGTCAGGTAATAATTTTCAATTTCTATATTAATTTGCATAGGCTTGTTTGAGGTGATGGAATTATGCTTGATGACATTTTCTACCAGCAGTTGCAAAGTTAGTGGCGGGAGCATGGCTTCAGGATAGTCTTCGGGAAGATGACATTTGTAACTGATGCAATTTCCTAATCGGACTTCGTGAAGAAAGAGGTAGGATTTCATAAATTCCAATTCTTCGCTTAAAGGTACCAAGACTTTATCTTGACTTTGAAGGACATAGCGGTAAACGCTGGACAGATGCTTAGTGAAGTGGACTGCATTGGCGGGATTGTATTCTATTTCTGCAATCAGTGTGTTGAGACTGTTGAACAGAAAGTGTGGATTGAGTTGGTTTTGCAGGGCGGTGTAACGGGCTGTGTTATTTTCTTTTTGAAGTTCGGCAGCTTCTTGTTGCAGTTTTAATGTGTTCTGAATAGAACGGTTAGATAAAAGTAGTCCTACAATAACTAACTCCACCAACCATACCAGAAAGAGGATGCGCCAGCCGCCATTGGGGAAAATAAATATGTTGTAGGAACCTACCAGAAGTTTTCCGACAATCAATAAACTATAATTCAAAAGAAAGAACAGGAGAGTTACGGCTATATAAATGGTAATAATTTTCCAACGTTTGCGGATATTCAATGCATATTGACTGTTTAGCCAGGAACTGAGCCGCAACGTTGAGCAGCCAAGAATATTGAAGGCTGTGATGAAGAAGATAAAAGCACCTTTGGAAAATAGCATATCTGCCACATGGGGTGACAAATCGGAATAATTGGCTAGAAGAAGATAGGAAAATGCTCCTAGTCCGGAGAATAAAAGACCATATAATGTAACATTCCATTTCATGTGAACAAAGCTACAATATTTTACAGAATAATCATAGACTGGAGAGGTGTTAAATTAATATTTTCCATTCACTATAGGTACGGATAAATTCCGTTCCTTGGTGAATGGAAGAATATGCTTTTCATGATGGTTGGTTTTATCTAATATTTGTTTAAAGCTTTCAGCAATGCGGAATAGTGTCCTTGTGCAGAAACTTTGGCTTGTACATAGTTGGTTTGTGAAATCTGCCGATAGTTTTGTGCCTCTATCATTTCCACTATTGATACTTTCCCCTCTGTATATCTTTCCAATGCCATTTGTTCGTTTTTGCGGGCTTTTTCCAATGAGTTTCTAGTTAATTGTACTTGTTCCATTGCTTGAGACAAGGATACACGGGCTGTCTGCACTTCCAGATTTACATGGTCACTTACTTGGTGCAGATTATCAGTCGCGGCACCGATCTGGAAAGAGGCTGCCCGTTTTTCGTTGCGTCGTTTCCCCCATTCAAAAATAGGTACAGATAACTTAGCATAAACGGCATAGTTGGGATCAAGGTCGGATTTAAAGTTATATCCTGGTGAAGAGTAACTTCCTTCTATGCGACATACAGTTGCGGTTTATATTTTGAGTCAGTCAGTTTCTTTGAGCTTTCGGCTATGCTATTTGGTCGTATGCTATTTTTAGTTCCGGTCGGTTAGAACCGTCTTGCTTCCATAACTGCTCATTCATTACGATGGAAGGAATGGTATCTTCCACTTCCGTTATTTCATGAAGTGCCGTGCCAATCAGTGAATTAAGTGCCATTCTTCCTGTTTCCAAACTGCTTTTTGCTTGGAGCAATTGGTATTCGGCTTCATTTAGTTTTACTTCTGCCATAAGCAAGTCTTGCGGGTCAACTAGTCCTGCTTCGACTCGCTCACGGATAGTTTTGGTGAGTGAGGCGATAGAGTTTCGATAGTCGGTAGCAACTTGCAGAAGTTCGGCACGGGCTACGGTATTCCAGTATTGCATATCGGTTTGGTAGCACAGGGCGGAACGAAAGTATTCCGCCTGATGTGCTGCCAGACTATGTTGATGTTTTGCCATCCGGATGTTTCCAGCAGACGCCCGCCTGTATAGACCGGCTGTAATAGGGTAAGTGAGGCACCATATTTCATGTCCTTGCCTTCGAACGTCAGTGGGTTTTGCATACTGGGCAAGTCCAGAGTGAGCTGGATGGGGTTGCCGGTATATTGAAAGTTGGCGTCACCCGAAAGTTTGGGACGCAAATCTTTTCGGGCGGCTTTTTCCAGTTCGATACTTGCAGAGATGTGTTTATCCGCCGCCTTCAGGTCGTGGTTGTATTCCACAGCCATCGACCTGTACTTTCCAATAAATCACTTTGTTGGGCGAAGTAGCGGACGGAACACTAAAATAAAGATAAACAGTATATTAATTTTTTCATGAGTTATATCTATTTTGAGGGTTATATTTACCATAGGAGATTCGTACGAAAAGATATATTGCACTATTTTTTTACTTTGTCATTCTGAGAACAACGGAGAATCTGTAAACACACAATGAAAGTATTCAGATTCTTCACATTGTTCAGAATGACGGAATGATTGAGCAGTTGAACTTTTGGGACAGCCTCGATAACATGATTACTTAATTTTATAAACATGGCATACAGTGTTGGTGTTATAAATATGTCAA
>ENA-OQAS01000064-OQAS01000064.1-human-gut-metagenome-genome-assembly--contig:-NODE-64-length-52356-cov-6.932719_pt1 | contig 52356 bp, 64 predicted proteins | sample MGYA00242733_ERZ504523 | MGnify/ENA primary metagenome ERZ504523 (study PRJEB26092, sample SAMD00036239) | human gut metagenome | host: Homo sapiens | study: EMG produced TPA metagenomics assembly of...
GCCAAGCCTTGCCGCAATCCCCGGCAAACAGGCAGGAAAGACATCAAGAAATAAAAATGCCTACCGTGTAGGCCGATGTCTCACTAAAAAAGAACAGATATGGAAACACTGGATTACAACCAAATGCTGCTTGTCTCCCTGTGGCAATACAACCATCACGGGGATGAGGAACTGACTCCCGCGCTTTTTGAAGAAACATTCGGAAAGGTCGATGGAAGCCACTACTACGAGAAATGGACCGGCTATTTCAACCGGAACCTCTGGGACATGATCGCCTATTTCAGAAGCGAGAAGGAGAACGGACAGAAATTCTGTGACATGGTTGCCCGCCAGGTCGGATTGTACCAACAAAACCGGTCGTGACATGGAATACAGTAACTTTTATGACCTGAAAAGCCTGGTCCGGCTCAATGAGCGTGAAGGATGCGCATGTTCCATAGAGGAGCGCGATGTGGAGAAAGTGAACCGGCTGATCTCCAGGATGCGGAAAGAACGGGAAGAGAACCCGGTACCCGTAGCCGGAGACACCGTCACTTATACCACCCGTGGCGGCGACTACTATCCGCAGGCGCACATTGAAAGAAGCGATGACCGGGAAACCCAGCTCTGCCTTCTTCCCCGGATGCCGTTCTGCCATGAGAAAGAAGGACAGACCTGTTATAATACGGAAGGAGGGCCTTGGGTTACGACAGACCCGGGATTATTACTTCCGGACGGCATTCGCGACAAACAGTTCCGGACATGGGGACATACCGGAAGACACGAGAACGGCGCAGTCCTGTTCCACACATTCGTCAGGGCATGGAAATATACAGAACCTGCCCCCTTGTACGGAAAGTACACCACAAAAGAATGGACAAAATACCTCATCGACGCCGGCAGGACATTGAGCCGGCAGGCGCGTTCATTTACCGGAACGAATCATTCACTGTCTATTCCAAGGAAGAACTGGACCGGATGGTCGGAATCCTGCACGGAAGACTTTTCGACGGATTCCGCCAAGGCCTGTTCATACTATGGGGATACAGGATGGAATGGAAGGAACTCCCCGCATGGGAATGGAACATGCTGAAAGCGGAAACCCACCTCTCTTTCCTTGGCGTTTCCCCCGTCAGGATACGGACAGACCATGACGGGCATACAGTAACCATCTATAAAAAATCAGAATAATATGGCACAGTACAACACTCCGCAAGCGTTACGTCCGCTTGAGAAGCTTATCTGCGATTTCGCATATTCGAACGGATACGAGCCGATGTCCGTCTTCAACGATTTCCTGCGTTACGTCATCCACGGGTTCTCACCCGGTGCGCCGCCCGTCAAGGACTGGAAATACAAACGCAGCAGAACCGTTTCTTCATGGAACTGCTTGCCGGATGGATACAGCTCATGCAGCGGGAATTGCAGACCCGTGAGTGGTTCGACGCGTTCGGCGACCTGTTCATGGCCCTCTCTTCCCGGGGCGGACAGCAGGCGCACGGACAGTTCTTCACCCCCGTGCACATCTGTGACCTGATGGTACAATGTACCACAGATGAGAAAACGACCGGCAAACGGATGAGTGACCCGACCTGCGGAAGCGGAAGGCTGCTACTGGCGTACCACGTACGCAACTTGGGCAATTACCTGGTTGCGGAGGACATCAGCCGTACCTGCTGCCTGATGACCGTCTGCAACATGCTCATACATGGATGCGTGGGCGAGGTCATCCAGCATGACAGCCTGCTCCCCGAGGACTTCAAGGACGGATGGTTCGTGAATCCCGTCCTGACGGCGACCGGCATTCCCACTATCCGGAAAATGAGCGAGGACGAATACCGGACAAGCCGGAACATCCCAATTTCCGGTCTGAAACAGCGTATGGCACAATTCCACAAGCGGAAGGATACCCCGGTATCCCGTCCCACATGTTTAACTTCTAAAAAAATAATATCATGAGACTTTATGCAAGCAACGAACTGAAATCCCGTCTGACGCATGCGGCGGCAAACGGAAGTGTGATCGCGGCGGATATCTTGTCCGAGTTGAAGAAAAACCGCCCGGCGCAGGAGATTATCCGCGGATCATATAATTTCCTGTCCACCAAACGGAAGTGGACGGACTGCGGCTCCTTCCGGAAAATCCGGATTGTGTTCACCGCCTTCAACAAGGACCCGGAACATCCCAATTTCCCGGACAGGAACAACCCGCAGGCACCCTGGTTCCCTGAAAACCGGACAGACCTGGAACCATCCACCTTCATCGAACAGTTCAAGAACCTGCGCGAATACACATCCTGCGAAATCAATTATTTCCGCAGTGCCATCACGCTCGACAGCAAAGTTTCCGTCAGGCTGTATACGGGAATGAATGACTTTCTGGACGCCTATATGGAATCCAACTACAGTTCCATTACGATGGTGACACGTCCACCCTGCACAATTCATGTATGCGGTACGAAGACAAGGCGCGCAATGCGCGGATTTCTATGCCAACTTCGCGGGTGCCGGCATCCTGGTAGCGAGGGATGAAGGGAACAACGTGCTCGGCAGGGCTGTCGTATGGGGGAAAGCCATGTGGAACACAACCGGAATGCCGGCCGTACAGGTTTCCGTACTGGACCGTATCTATACGTCACACGCCTTTGTCATGGATTTGATCAGGGAGCAGGCGGGAAGCCTCGGCATCAACCTAAGGAAGAAATACAACGACTATGCGCATCCGGAAGATTCATCAGCATGAGCCAGATACCCGGAATGGCAGAGGAACCCGGCACGGAGGTGCATGCCCGGCTGTCGGTGAAGGTTCCGGCATGCCGGTGGCACAAGAAAGGGGTTCCCTATCTGGATACGTTCCATTACATCCACCTGGACGGTACCGGGCTGGAACTGGCCAATCACAACGGCCGTAAGGCGATTGCCTCCTGCCAGCACACACAAGGCTGCGCAACAGTTTTGAGGTATGTATGCCCCCAATGCGGAGGCATACATGAGGACAGCAACAGGCTGTACTGCAACGTGTGTTACCCTCTCTATTATACACAAACGGCCTTCGGCACGACCATGAAAGGGACTCCGGTGGAATACAAGGGAAAAATCTATCCCTCCACGCTGTTCAAAAAGGGACGGCCCATACCCGGATTCAAAAGTTACCTGCAAATTCAGAAATTATTCATCTCTTAAATATCAGAATATGGAAAGATTAATGGCACTTTACAACATCGCCTCCCCCTCAGGCGGGGAGAAGCGGATGGCCCGGTTTATCACGGACGAGCTCAGACGCATGGGGATTCCTTACCGGAAAGACCGGTACGGCAACATCTACGCGGTCAAAGGCAACCGGAGAAGCTACCCCTGTGTCGTGGCACACATGGACGAGGTACACCGCCGCAAGACCGGCACGTATGCAGCCCACCTTGTCGCGGAATCAATGATTGTCGGGTACGACCATAAACATAGGCGGATGACCGGAATCGGTGCCGATGACAAGAACGGCATCTGGATCTGTTTGAAGTGCCTGGAAAGTTTCAAGGCGATGAAATGTGCTTTCTTCGTACAGGAAGAAAACGGATGTATAGGCAGCCGGAAAGCCGACATGGATTTCTTTGCGGACTGCCGCTTCGTCATCGGATGTGACCGCAGGGGCAACAGTGATATCATTACAAGAGTCCACGGGACGGAACTCTGCTCGAAGGAATTCCTGGAAACCGTCAGTCCCGGGAGATACGGGTATCACCCGGCAAGCGGGCTGAGCACGGACGTGCATACCCTGAAGGCAAGGGGGCTGTCCGTATCCTGCATAAACCTCTCCTGCGGCTATTACGAACCTCATACGGACAGGGAATATACCATCTGGGAGGACTTGTGCAAGTGTTACCGCTTCGTCCGGCACATTGTCTGCTGCCACAAGAGCGCCAGTCCCCACAAGGCAAGAACGGAAAAGACCTTCATACACGGTTACTACGAACTGTTCGGAATGACCGGATACAGTGAGAAGGAATATATCCGCTTCATGAAAAAATACGGGATGGAACCTCCCGTCCAAAACAAGACAGGCCATGGGAACAAATTATGATTTTATCGAACTCTACAACATGGCGGGCAACCGCTTCTTCGGCGGGTTTTCCAGCCTGGAGGCGGCAAAGCCGCATTTGGACAAACTGAGGGAGAAAGGTGAGCTGCCCGCAATAAACCATGCATTGCTCATGTACGAATACAGGCATGACAAGAATCAGGGTATGTGCGGACCGGAATCAGGACATCCATTACAGGAACGGATGGAGAATAAAGAAATAAACCTATCATTAAAAAACAAGAATATGGAAGTAACAGTAATGCCGAATCCTGCATCGGTAGAAAAACAGCAGGGATTGAACCAGGTGGTCATAAACAAGGTACAACGGATGGTGGAAGGCAAACGGCAGGGGGTCATGGAGACCATCGCACGGCTGCTTGACGAAGGAAAATAGCGCAGGACTTCATCGCCCCCATCGGGGTGAACCTGCGCGGCAAGGAGAAACAGCCTGTCATTTCATTCCGCGCGGCGGACCGGGTGCAAATGACCATGCCGGAGGGAAATTTCAGTCTGCACGGCAATGCCATCAGCCAGATTTCGGAGAAGATGGGAGTGCCGGCCAAGTACCTGCGCGAACTGTCCGGTGGTGATGTATGGCAGAAACAGCTTTGCGCCACCATCCTTAACGAACATTCGGGCTGGACCGCGCGCACACGGTACTTATCCGGGCGGTAGGCATGGAAGTGCGGGGCGTACTGTCCGACTCGTACCGGCGGCTCAATTCGGTGGATATCCTGACCGCATTCATCCGGGAGGCGGCCAATCAGGGGGCGGTCGTATCGGACGCCTACATGAATGACACCAAGGTCTGGTGCGAGACCATCCTACCCACACCCATCGAGATTCCCACCAGAAAGAACGGGACGGTCATCATCTTTGCCGGGGCACGCTTTTCCACTTCCGACTATGGCAACGGCTCCGTGGACATGCGTTCGTTCCTGCTCAACGGGGCATGCCTGAACGGGATGGTACGTGAATCCGTCATGCGGCAGGTGCATCTGGGGGCACGACTGCCCGATTCGCTGGCATTGTCACAGAAGACCTACGAGCTGGACACGCAGACCACCGTATCGGCGGTATCGGACCTGACCAAAGGACTGTACAACAAGGATACACTTATGCAGAAAGCCATCGAAATACAGGGCGCTTCGGAAATAGATGTGGACTTCGACAAGGAGCTCAAACAACTGGTGCAGAAAGGCGGCCTGCTGAAGAGCGAAGGGCGTGAAGTGGAAAAATTACTGATGAACAACAATCCGGAGGACGGAGTGACCGGAGGGGCCACTCTGTGGAAACTGACGCAGGGCATCACCGCTTTCGCACGGGAACAGGAGCCGGAACGGTGCCGGGAACTGCACGAGATATCGGGACAACTTATGAACCGGGTAAAAACCAACTAATAAATAACATTTACTCATTACATAACTTAAAAAACAACCGGATCATGAACACTTCATTGGAAATCATCCGTTCGGCAGGAACGGATCACCTGTGCTACTGGATGGAAGAGGATACATTCGTGGCAGTCCATAACCCGATGCTTTCTTTCACGGAAAAGGAAGACGAGTTTGAAATCATTCCGACTGACAAATCCTATCGGGAGAAACTTTACATCTATCAGGGGCAGGCTGTACGACTGGTTCCGCAAATCTATCACAACGGCTGGCTCGCCTCTGTCTGGAACTGGCCGATACGGAAGAGCCTTACACGATCCTGACGGTCAATCTGGAAGAATTGGATGCCATCGGACTGCCCGACAGGGCTTTCATCGACACCAACAACAATCCCGACGCGATGGAGTTTCTGGAGTTGAATCACCTTGCCACCGATACCGGTTACCGGAGAGGCAGCGGCTGGATGGAGTACCCGATGGTACACGTCAATCTGCCGCTTGTCTTCCAGCATTGTCCGGAATCGTTCAATCGCATCAATATCCACGCGTAATGTTTCCGACAAATAAACCGAATGTCTAATCGTGGGAGTCCGCCGGCGCTCCCGCATTCATTTTTATGCCTTATGAAAACAGATTTCAGCGAACAAGTAGAAAAACTCCGCAAGGAGATTACAGCCGCCATAAAAGCGGTATTGGAGAAATATGGGAAAACGGAAATGGAGTTTCCCGATACGGTGGATGCCGTATACGTGATATGGTTCGACCATGACGGCGATCCCTATGAGTGCCTGGTGCGCAGGATACAATTCTTCGGGGAGGACCTCCATCTCGTTGTGGAAGACAAACATTCCCGTGACTTGTACGAAATTGACGGTCCTTTTGAACTCGGGGCTCGTTGCATCAACTGGCTGGACGAAATACTCCGGACAACCGTACAGCTTTTATCCGGTTCCAATACAAAAACTAAATAAAAATAATGATGGAAACAATAATCATTGACAGGATATGCACCTCTTGCAGGTGTGACAAAGAGACGGCACGGGAATACCTTGATGCCGAAGTAAGAAACCTGCGTGAATTACGCAACGCGAACGATTTGCGGGAAGGTGATTTGGAATCGGCAATGACAAACCAAACGGTTATCGACCAATTAAACTTATGAATATGGAACCGAAGAGTTTGAACGAATGGTGGGACAAACAACCTGATGAACTGAAACAGGCATTCACATTCTTTCCGGATGAACGCTGGGAAGAGGCAGACCTGTATCTGAGAATCAATATCCGCAACTATTGTTGCCTGAAAAAAGACAAATTACTCCCCGAAGACAAGGAACGCTCGATGCTTATCGAAATAGTCTGTGAACTGACCGATACTGAATTATGTCGGACAAACAATAAGACACTCGATGAAATGTGCGATGCGGACGGGGCTTTTCTGGAAGAATATCAGGACCAATTCAACCGGATATACGACAGGCTGGAAGGGAGCATATTGGATTATATGAATGAACAATAATAACAGATATAATTATGAAAGCAAAAGTATTCAAATACAAGTTTGACGGGAATACTGTCGTCGCTCCTTATATGGAGCTGGAGCCGTATGCGGAGAATGTTTATCTCTCGTTATCTACAAAAAACAAATATGGAAACGAAAGCGAGGACATATTCCATGTTGTCTGCAAGATAGAAAATGTATTTTTCTCTTGCGGACAGCATTCACGCCGATTCCTTGACAAGGAGGAACGCAAAGAAACAACTGCCGCTTATTGTAAAAATTGGATTACAAATACACTTCAGGATTCAAAAAGAGAAGTTCATATCTCTCTTCTTTCTATCCGTGTGTTCGAAGCCCTTGGGCTTGATACCGCACCTTTGCGGCAAGCCCGTGAAGCGTACTTAAAAAGACAGGAACAAAAACGGCTGGAACTGAAGGCTAAGGAGGAAGAGGAACAGCGATTAAAGGAAAAGGAATGGCAACGGCAAATTGACGATTGCAAACAGGATTTTCTAAATGGAGAACGAATCGAGGCAAATGTTTTTCTTGAAATAGCCAGACGGGACGGTTTTGAAATCCATATCCGTACCAAAGGCACATTCAACAAATCCGTAAACGGTCTTACAAAATCGGGAACGATCTATTTTAGAAAGTGTAAAGGCAAACGGACACCTGATTTCACCGGCTGCCAGCGTGCCATTGCGGACTATCTCAATTTTCTTGCATCAAGGCAATCCTGAAAATGAATATAGAAAATCAGGTAAAACAACATTATGAGGGTAAAGCCAAAACTAAAATGACTGCTCCGAAAAGTTACACATTGTAACTATGACATCTAAAAGGGTCGCATCAAACTCAGTTTTGAGCAATGATACGACCCTTCCTTTAGCCTTTTGCCATCTGTTTATCTGAAAAAAGTTATTGACATTCACGTTAAGCAAATCTACTACATTTACTCATTACATAAACTTTAAATCTATTTGTTCTTCATTTCAAATACGATTACGTCTTCTGCTATGTATTTCGGTTCTTTGTCATTACAAAATGCACTAATTATATGCGATTGGTTCATCTCAAACTTATACTCAACTCTAATTGTATCTTTTGGCATTCGAATCCCATTCGGATATTGGATTTCTAAAACATAGTTAACAATGCCATTTTTTATGTTAGAAATATATTCTTGCACTTGAATATCAATACAATCATAATTTTCCAAATAAACAAAGTTTACTATTTTAGCATTACGTGGTTCTAACAAATTTGTTACAATCTCGTATATTTGATCAGGCTTCTTTTTAAAAGACGAACTATCATCCCCACCAACTACTCTTATCAAACAATGAAAATTGAAAGGAGTAGTATCACATGTTTCTTTACATGAAACTAAGAAGAATATTATAGATATGAAACATAGTATGCATTTAGAATAATACATAGCTGTTACTATTGAATAGTTCCACCACCCGAAATATTTGGATTCTCTATCACAGAATATTCCACGTTATATTTATAATTACCTGGTGTTCCATCATCATCCAAACTTAAGTATCCAGGCAATTCAGAATCCTTAATGGCAGGATTAGAACTATCAAAAACAGTAGCCAAAAAATAACCATTGTTACTTCCATCCCATCCCCAGTTAAAATGGTAAAGATTCACAAACTTATTATCACTTTTCCTTCTTGCAGAAAATGCACCATCAGCCACCCAAGCATGACCACCTGTATATTTTATAGTAATTCCTAAAAAATCATTTTTCCCCCTATTTCCTCTCATATAAACTAATTTATTAGAAAAGAAATTTGCAGCCATAAAAATTTCATTGGCATTATATTCCTTCAGTTTTGTTGCTTTTAAAGAAGTCCAATCATTTATCCAATTTATAGCATCTTTTGACTCCATGGATGTACCGTCATCTTTGTATTCAGCTTTTAACACAACACCTAGATATCTCATTAAATGTGCAATCTCATTTGCTGATTGTGGAGTTGTAAACGTATTCAGTCTGCCATCATTTTTAAAACAATCACTTTGTATTTGATTCCAATGAAGAATTGCACTTCCAGAAGCTAAATTATCTTGCCAACTAACATTTCCAATAACAGGGAAATAAGATAAGATCTGCGCTACAGCTACAGCCACACAACCTGTATATGGGCCAGGACAATATACATTATACGGTGCACCTTGCCCCCATTTGCTTGTCAAATGGTAAGCACTTCCATAAACATTATCATAATCACCTATACCCGGATTGACAGCCTTAGTAGTACTAGTTTTAACATCATATACGGCTTTTCCTAATGCCAGATTGAGAAAATATGCGAAGTTAGGATTTTCTTCAACACTTTTCTCAGAAAAAGAGCCATTATCTATGACTCCAAAAATGGGTTCAGTTCTCCTATCAGCACCCACTAATACATATCCACCATTATTAGAAAAATTAACAGCATAAAGTAAGGTATCTTCTATACCAACACTTCTAGTAATAACTTTATTTGCATCAACAATTTCAACACTTTCAATCTCAAGATTTCTCATTTTTGTTCTTGTTTTACAACTATCTGAACCTTGAAATACTTGCATAAAATCTAAAACAATATCTTTTGCTTCATCTACACTTATTTTATAAGGATTACTTGTCAATTTGGATATAGACTCTACATTTTCTGATTCTTGACACGAAGAAAAAGAAATCACGACAATAAGCAATTTAATTAAATATAATTTTCTCATACATTACAATTTATTATAATTATCAGTTAAAAAAGGGTCATACATAGCATGACCCTCAATTCTATTTATAAAAGATATTTAAAATTCATTTGGAATACGCCCACCGGCAGGAGGATTGGGATTTCCATTATTCAACTGAGCTTGTAATTGCAATCTTTCTTGCTCTGTCAATCTATTATTATTACTATCATAAACAACATCATCCAATTCTCTGTATACATCAGAACGTGCTGTATATGGTAAATAATAAGTATTTGGGAAGCGTTTGTCTAAATCACTTAGTCTATTTCTTTGAGCAGTAAATGTAGTTCCATCTTTCTTTGTCATGGTTGGAATAGAAGAATTTATTGCAAAATCATAAGAAGAATACAACATTATGGATTCAAAATCAAAGGCACCTGTACACAAATAATTACTAGTCCGTTTATCAAAATTATGTCTATTTTCAGAACTTACATTATTTATATTAACCGTGACATAGTTATCTCTATCATAGCGACACTGCTCATGTAACAATCCAATAGCATGACCTATTTCATGTATAACTGTCCCCACAGAACATCCATAAGGAACCAATGTTAAATCTTGCCTTCCATCAATACGACCTACGTAAGAAGCATTAGAATTTCCATCACAAAAATTCACATAAGGGTAAGCAAATCCATAAGTTGGGTCAATTGTAGGTTGGTCTGTAGCATTATAAAACCTCACATTTGTATGAGCTTCCCAATATTCAAGTGCCTCTTTGACAAGGCTTCTTGTATAAGAGTTCAATGTTGTTCCCGTACCACTTTTTGCATAAGTAAATCTTACCATAGCCCATAAGTTATATGGGGTAGGATAAATGGCAGTAGAGCGTGTGTTTATATTTTGTGGAACAGATATATAACCGGTGGCAGGACTAGATAATAAATCCCCCTCATTTTTTCCTATTTCTTGGCTTTCAATAAAAATGTCCCCTGTTTCTTCCAGTTGCTTCAATTGTGCACTGGACAGCATAACATCTCCCATCCAAAAATATTTTCCGTCTTTCAATTCCACAGTAGCACCCGACTTAAGAGTTATTAATTCACTCTCAACCGATTTTTCTTTTGGCGAAATCGGTTGATTGTTATTTAACTCCTCATTTTCGCACGAAACCAAAAAGAACAATGAAATCATGCTAACCAAACCGAAATAATTTCTTTTCATAATAAAGTTCGTTTTAATGTTAAACATAGGATAAATTACTTTTTTGATATAATTTCTATAAGCTTATATTTTATATCCATACCATCAGCAGGAGGGTTGCCTAAATGAATTTTTTCAACCTTCAAATAATATTCGAACCCATTTTCATATACAAACCCCTCAATACCATCAATATGTATTACAGTCCACTCATTTTCTATGTTTTCCTTTACTTGAATACCTTCCAATGGTTCAATTCCACTTGGAAATTCCTGAGGATAAAAATCCGCAGTTTGAGATGCTACATATAAGTTTATAGTTTCACTCCAATCTTCGCGCTTATCATCATCCAAGCAACTTGAACATACTCCAATCAAGCAGAAAAGAGCAATTAACTGCACCCACCTTAATTTAAAATCCATTTTCATATCCTTATTTTTATTGTTTACAGCGCAAATATACAATCTATATTGTATATAAAATAACATTTTTAGATGTTTTTTGCCATTATATGTTGATAAACATAAATAATATCTATATTTGTACTATACAATCTAAATTATATTAATATGGAAAATGTTTATTACTCATTAAAAGACTTTGAACTTTCTTTAAAGAAGAACGCTATCGAGAGAGCTGACGACTTCCAGCAGTACATCAATCAATTAAATGAATTTGGTTGCAAAAGCTATTGGATAACTTCCCAGACAGGAGTCGGGTCAACAATGACCATTGAAGACTTTGACCGACCTGTCACTGCATTTATCTCCAATGACTATTTGGGAATGTCACAACGAGAGGAAACCAAACAGGCTGGAATAGATGCTATTATCAAGTATGGAACAGGTGCTTGTGCCGCACAGGTTATAGGTGGCTATCTCGATATACATCAACAACTGGAACAAGAAATCGCATCTTTTGTAGGGCAGGAGGACGCAATACTGTTTTCTTCCGGTTTCGGGGCAAATGCAGGGATATTAAGAGCCTTATTAGGTCAAAATGACATTGCGTTAGTGGATCCTTATATCCATACAAGCGCAATGGCAGGATTAAAAGGAACAAATGTAAAGCGAATAGGACACAATGATTTGGAATATTTAGAGAAAACGCTGAAAGAAACCAAAGATCAATATCAGACCAGACTTGTAATAATAGACGGGGTATATTCACAAGATGGGGATTTGTCCTTGCTCCCGGAAATAATTTCTCTTTGCAAAACCCATGAAGCTATGTTGATGCTGGATGATGCACACGGAATAGGTGTAATGGGAGCCAACGGTAGAGGAACAGCAGAACATTTCAATTGTTTGGGGCAAGTGGATATCATCACCGGAACATTCAGCAAATCATTTGGTTGTGTGGGAGGATTTGCCGCCGCCTCAAAAAGATAATACAATACCTGAAATTTTATGCGGACAGCAATGTCTTCTCGGCAGCCCCTACACCACAAGTAACCGCGTCCATTTTGAAAGCTTTGGAAATAATAAAGAAAGAACCGGCAATAAGAGCCAGACTTTGGGAAAATACCGATTACCTTAGGAGCCGGCTGACAGTCGAAGGGTTTGACATAGGCAAATCCGTGTCACCTATTTTCCCCATTATGATAAGAGATAATAAAAAAGTTTATGAAATTGCTAAAATGTTACAGGAAAAAGGTATCTTTACAATTGGAATTGTATATCCGGCAGTAAGAACCAAAGAGGCCAGATTAAGGGTCAGTGTTCTTGCCACGCATGAACATGAACAGTTGGATGCTTTAATCAACGCTCTTAATGATATAAATAAAGATATAAAAATAAAAAAGGAATAATGAAAGAAAGGAGAAAGCGAAGAAGTGCAAAGGACATAGAAGAAAGTATACTTGATGCGGCAAATCAATTGATTGAAAATGATGGATTTTCAAAATTGACAGTTACCGGTATCATACATCTGGCAGAAATCGAACCTGTCCAATTCTACCATAGATATGAGGATTTGAACAAGTTTATTGATGAGTATGTCAAAAAGTACGATTACTGGTTCAATGATATCATAAAGTCCCAGAAACAATCAAGCAATGATAAAGAATTGTACACGAACATTCTGACAGGATTGTTCCATTCTTTATCAGAGAACAAAGCAATGCAAGAACTTCTGAAATGGGAACTGGCTAATAATAATGAAACCAGTCAGCGTACCGCCCGGTTACGAGAATTACATACATTGCCTCTATGCCAAAAATATTCAAGACTGTTCTCAGATACGGATATTGACATTGTAACCATATCCGCACTGATAATAGGCGGAATATACTATCTCATTTTGCATGATGAACTTTCTACTTTCAGTGGTATAAATTTAAAAATGAAATCAGACAGGCAAAAGTTATTAAAGCCATAAATAAATTGTCAGATATTCTGTTCACTCCTATACCATCTTCTCTTACCAGAGAAACCATTGATATAATAATAAAAATGAAGGAAGATAATATACCAGTGGAAAAAATAGCATATTATACGGGAATACCACAAGACATTATCATTTCAATCTAAAGCACAAATTGGAATAACCAGCCGTATATACTGATTTGAAGATGAGTAAAAATTGCAGTAAAAAAAGCCGTGAACATCGATTTCCCCATCGTCGTTCACGGCTTTTTTTATAATCAAGGTATATAGAAAAGCGCAAACTCGGCTTTCCTTCTTCTCTCTATGCTTGGAATCACTTTCCCCTTATAGCACCTAAAGGAAACATACTCCTCATAGATGTCACGCTCGCCTTTTTCCAGTTTCCGTATCAACCGGCTTTTCGGCATCCTGCCATGGCCCTTCAATCTGAAAATGCCTACATTATAGCTCAAAACGCCCAAAAGCAATGCATCATTCTTAAACTCCCGGAACGCATCACAACACTTTCTAAGGTCACTCCTCAGCAGCGAATCGGCCTGTGCCTTGCTCAGGTTCTCGGTCAATGTCTCCCCTGGAAGCAAGCGGTGCCCGTAACCGATGTAAGGCATCTGTTCCCGATGCCAGCCTTCCGCCCGTTTGATGAATTCCACGGCCTTGTCAAACAGCGAATCCGGCACTTCCCCCTTTCCTTGGGCAAAAGCGGAGGAGACCACAAACGCCATAAACACTCCGGCCGTCAGCTTGAGCCATGCCCTACTCATTGCCCGGGACGTTATTTTCCGCATCATTCACATTGAAACCGTAGGTCAGTTGCCGCATATTCCCCCAGTTGTCCTCAAAATAGAGGTCGATGGTCTGCGAGTCATCCGCGCTTTGCGAAGTGTAATACAACCGGAACCTCCGTTCATTCAGCAGGTAGCGGTCATTGGGCTTCAACACCGTGCCGTCCTCCATCTTCAGGCTGCCCTTGCCATCCGGCTGGAAGTACCTCAGTGTATAGACCGTTCCGGCAAAGTTGCCTTCCGGTCTGATTTCCAGACGGATTTCCACCGTTTCGCCATTTGCTATCCCGTCCGCTACCGGCATGGCTTCCACCGTGAACGGGTATTCCTGCCGGACATCCAGCCTGCCGTCACAAGAGACAAGGCAAAAAGGGCGGCAGCCAGGCAGCAGGCCGCCGTCATACAATCAAGGATTTTTCTCTTCATGGGTATATATCTGTTTTAGGGTTAGAAAATGTATTTGACTCCGATTCCATACTGGCAGTGGCAACGGCCCGAGGCGCCACCCCACACAAACCGCTCACGCAGCCGAAGCAGCAGGACAACCCTGTCCGACAAGTAACCTTCCGCCTCCAGTGTCGCCGCACCGCCGTAAATGAACGATTCACACCTGTGCAGGGCGGCACCGTCATCCAGCAGTCTCTTGCCTCCGTTTACCGTCTCATACCCCAGCAGGCCGAGACACCGAGGTTCAGGAACAGCACCTTGCCCGGCGAGGAAAAGAACGTATGGTAATAACCGCCCTCGCCCGTGTATTGCGCCGTCGGAATATGCGTGTTCCTGTATGGGATGTTGCGCCGGAGCGTCTCCCCGCCGAACACCCACTGGTTTCCTTTTTTCGTATAGGTGGAAACGGCCAGCGAGAAGGCGTAACCGGCATCGTGCCGGTTCGCTCCGCAGTAAAAGCCGTCCGCCATTTCCGCCGTGAAACGGACACCCTTCATTCCCGGCAGACAGCGTTGCGCATGGGCTTGCCCCGCCATAAGGGCAAGCAGCGCAAGGGTGATATACACATACCTTTTCATCGCACTTTCAGTTCATTGATGGTCTCGGCACGCACCAGGTCTTCATTCTCTATCTCAAAAGTTTGGTGGCGTCCCCCTTGTTTCTCATACATCTCCACCACCAGTTTCTTGTCATCGGGGAGGGTGAACTTGGTCAGGGCAAACACCGTTCTCCCGCTCTTTTTCCCGTCCACACGGGTCAGGTAATTGAAGGCACGCAGCGGACAGATGACCTGTTCCTGCATGGCGGTACGTTTCACTATCTTCTTGTCCACGATCTTGAAGGTCACGAAGTCCACATCGAAAGGCACGTGGGTGGAATTTCTTACCTCGGTATGGAAATAGAGCAGGTCACCGTGCACATAGAGCCCTTTGAGCAGGTACTGCACACCGAACCGTTTGCAGCCGATGTGCTTCACTCTCCGCTTGTCCTGTCCGTACACGGACTTCATGACCAGACGCACCAGCCTGGGCGACTCGTTGCCCAGTTCCTGCAAATAAATCTCCATCGCGTTGTTGGGACGGTTCACCGCCTCCCCGTCGTGGATGAAGTCGCACATCTCCACATTCAGAAGCAGCGGCTCGTCGGCATACTTGACATTGAACGTGTAAAAATTCCCGTCCTCGGTAATCACGCTCATGTTCGTCTCGTTGCGGAAATGCTTCCTCGTGGCCTTCACCCGGATCACGTTCTCCGCGCCGTCCGCCTTGCCGGCTATCAGGTTGGGGGAACCGAGGTCCACGTACTTGACGGATGAGGGGAAAATCACATGCACCGTCTTGTCGTAGGTGATTTCCAGACCATGCGGAGGTATCATTTGGCTGAAGCCTATCTTGCGGCTCAGCCCTTCAAAATAATCTCCGCTACTCTGCTGCGCATGGGCAGCTAAAAAGCCCGTCAGAAGGGCAAACATCATCAGAATCTTCTTCATGTCCGATTGTCGTTGGTTGGTTGTTGAATAATTGTGTTTTCTCTTTTTCTACTCCGGGGTATGGAGCAGCAGCCTGTGCCCGGCCTTCAGCGTGATTTTCACCGTCCGCATCCTCTTGGTGACGTACTGTGACACGCCCTGTATCACGCCTTTCCCCACGTCCGAGGCTATCTGCGCGCCGGCGTCCGTCGAGATGTTGATGCTGCTCCCCATCGAGGTCCCCATGTTGGCGGCTATCTCACGTACGGCATCATATTCCAGCGAGTTCGGGACAAGTATTCCCTGCCCGCCGTCGGCATCATACACTTCCAGCTCCACCGGGATGACCGCCCCTTTGTATTCCACCGTCTCAACGAGCACGTCCAGCCGTTCCCCCTGGAGACGCGCGCTTCCGGTCAGCAGGGTGCCTTTGGGTATGAGGCGGTCGTCCACCGCCATGGGTTCCAGCAGCCGGAGGCGCAAGGCCTGCCCGTCCGATACGGTCTGCGTCCCGTGCACGCAGGCGGCGATGGTGTTCCTGTCCGGGGAGAGCGTCTTGCCGACGGGGGTATGGAATCCCGTATTCCGCTCTCCGGAAATCCCCTCTTCGTCATTCACCGGCCGGGACAGGGAGGACACCACCTGCTGCCTCACCTGCTTCACCGGTCGGGCGGCGGTCCGTTCTTTCCGGTCGGCTGCCGGAGCGACGGTCGTCTGCTTCCCGTTGTAACGGACCGCCAGCTCGTATGACTTCTCCATCAGTGCCATCTTCTCTTCCAGTGACTGCCCGCCGCCGTCAGGGTGCTCCCCGGACTGCCTCTTTTCCAGATTCTCGATGCGCCGCAGCAGCTCCTTGTCCTGCGGATGGTCGCGCGGCTCATGGATGGTATGGAGTGAGCGGTTCATGTTGCGGTAGGCCTCCGTGGACGAACGCACCGGACTGCGGGGTGTCATGGCTTCCGGTTCCGGGGGAAGCTCCACGTTCACTCCGCCCTGCGCAACACGCAGGGTGTCGTTCCGCTTCCTGTTGAACAGTTCCGACATTTCCTGAAAGGTGTCCTTGCGCTTTCTCTCCTTTTTTGCCAGGGCATCCCGTTCGTAGGCGCTGACTTTGTTGCCCTCCATGCGGGTCTCCTCGGGCGAGGGAATCTCCGTATTGAAGCCCAGGCCTTTTCCGGCTTCCTCCCTTTCTTTCTCCGTCGGGCTGTATATCAGCAGAATGGTCCCCGCGAACATCAGGAAAAAAGCGGGTAGATGACAAACTTCGCACGCCGGCGTTTCTCTTCGGGTGTCAGCGGCTTGTCACCCGACAGTCCCAGCAGTTTCTTTATCTTCTGTATATCCGTTTTCATCGTAGCAGTTGTTTGGATGGATTGGTATTGTTCTCCGGCCGCAAGTCAAGCCGCCGGATATGTTCTATGCTCATCGTCCCGTCGTCACTCTTTCCCGGACCGGAGAGCGCGGAGACAATCGTGTACAGGCAGGCGGCCAGGAACAGAAGGAAGGCGGTGATTGTCACCAGGCTCCGTTGCCTTCTTGTCAGGCGGTGGCAGAACAGCCGTATCCGGCCGTCCGCCCGTCTCAGGCTGACATATCCTTTTTTCATCGTTCTGTGCTCCTTATGTCCTTGTTCTCCAGGATGGTGAACTGCTCAATGATGAACCCGTTCGGATTGTCGTCCGAGCGCCCCGTGTTCTGGAGCGAGCAGGAGGTGACAAGGCTGCGCTCGGTCACGTTGCTCTCCCTGATGATCATCTGGCGGGCATACGTCGTTGCCTTGTAAGGATAAACGGCGAAATCGCACACCACGCTGTCCACATGCACCACCTGGTTGATGTTGCCCGAAATCAGCCGGTTGTAATAGCCCTTCTCGGCAAAGTCCACATAATAGTGGTAGGCGCTCTTGTCCGCCAGTTGCAGGGCGCGGTTGATGTTGTGCCCGATGGCGTCCTTCTGGGGCGAGAGCGAGAAGAACAGCTCGTGAAAGCGCCTCACGTGCTCCCTCGCCTCGGCGGGACGGTTCTGCGAAAGGTCCTGCGAGAGGGCCATCATCAGCGACTTGCCGCCGTCCAGCACGTAGATTTTCTCACGCTGCCTTTCGGCGAAGCGGTACGAGCTCCACAACGCATAGCCGGTGACGAGCGCACAGCAGCCGGTGAAGACCGCCAGCATCAGCCGGATGCGGCGGAAGCTGCTTTCAATGTTGGTCAATGACTTGAATTCCATGTATGAATCGTTTCTTTGGATTGATTGTTTTTTCTTTCTCCCGGCGGGATACGTATGGCACCCCTGGCGACATACGTTAGTGACGGCTTGTTACATACGTTAGTAGCAGGTCGCTACATACGTTAGTCGTGCATGGTTACTAACGTTAGTCGTATCGGGCTGCATACGTTAGTAGCCGTATGCGGCGTACGTATCCCGTAAACCGGTCTCTGTTATTTTCCTCTCAGCCGTCCTCCGATATTCCCCAGTACGGAACCGCCCACCCCGCAGCAAAACTGCCCGCTTTCGTGGCGGTCCGGTTCAGGTTGCGGCTGAAGTTTCCTCCACCGCCCGCCTGCACGATCCACCCCGCCACCGTCGGGACGGTGAAGTACCCGATAATCCCTATCAGCATAAAGATTATGTACACGCTGTTGGAGTTGTCTATCGAGTAGTCGGGATTGCCCTGCAACTCTTGGATGTCGTTCCGGAGCATCAGCACCTGGAGCTTGGCGAGCAGGGTGCTGAACAGGTCGCTCACCGGAAGCCACAGATAGACGGAGATATAGCGCGTGAACCACTGCCCGAGCGTGGACTGGAAGCCGTCCCACACGCTGAAGGCGAACGCCACAGGACCCAGTATGGAGAGCACGACCAGGAAAAAGGTCCGTACGGTATCTATCAGCAGCGATGCCGCCGCGAATATCAGCTCCAGCAGGCTGCGGAACGCGTCACGGATACTCTTTTCCAGCTTGTACATCCCCACTTCCACGTACATGCCCAGCCGCGAGGCGGCGTCCGTGGGCGACCAGCCCAGCTCGTCCAGCTGCCGGTCGAACTCCTCGTCGCTCACCAGATGGGCGGTCTCGGGATTGCGCAGCATGGCTTCCCGTTCCAGCTCCTCCTTCTGGGCACGGTACTGTTCCATGTCCAGCGTCTGCCCCTCAAGCATCTTGTGCGTGCCTGCACGATGGGGCTGAGCACACTGTTCAGCGTGCCGAGCACCAGTGTGGGAAAGAGCAGGATGCAGATGCCGATGGCGAAGGGCCGGAGCAGCGGATACACGTCCACCGGCTCGGCGCGCGCCATCGACTGCCACACACGGACGGCGACATAGAAGAGCGCCCCCAGCCCGGCAAGCCCCTTGCCCACGTCCATCATGTCCTTGCAAAGGGGCATCATTTCTCCATACAGGGTCTCCAGTATGGTATGCAGGTTGGCGAAATCTATCGACAAAAGTACCATAGGCTACCAATATTTGGAGGTTTCATCCCCGTAAAGCCGCATCACGCGCTCCAGGTCGTTCTTCTTCCTGGCCCTGAGATAGCTCACGGCGATGTTCTTGTTCGTATAGTAGCTCACCAGGTTGCGGTAGCGGCGCATCTCGTAGTAACAGCGGTCCACCACGTCCATACGGTCCTTGTCGGTCATGGAGAGCGTGCTCACGTTGATGACCTGCCTGAGGTCCTGCAACACGCCGTTGCTCTCCTCCAGCAGCCGGGCGTAACCGAAGGCGATGGCGTCCAGCTCGCGGGGCGAGAAATTCCCGTCGTTCATCATCTTCCCGAAGTTGGTCACGTAGATGTCCGACACGTCGCCCACCATCAGGATGATGTCGCGCACCTTGCGGGCGTCCTGTATCAGGTTGTTCACCGCCTTGAGCTGGTCGTAATACCTCTTCGCCTGCTCGTAGATTTTCACCGTCTCGGCAAAGCTCTCGGCCGTATTCACGGCGGTCTTGGAGGTGTGGGCGATGTTGTCCGACATGTTGATGATGCTTTGGGCAAGGTTGCCGGGGTCGGTCACCACCCATTGGGCGTCCGCAGCGGTACCGCACAAGGCGAGCACGGTTCCTATCAGGAGTGACTTCGCTCTCATGGGCGTTCCTCCTTGCGTACATAGTCCCGTTGGGGGAGAAAGTCAGTACGTCCGTCGCCTCGTTGTAGGACACATCGATGCGGTAGCCCGTGTTGATAAACAGGTTGCCGTTCTCTTCCACCAGCAGGTAGGTCTTCGGTTTCAGTACACGCATCCTGCCGCTACGGGCGAACACGGTCACCTTGTAGGCTTCTCCTTCCTTATATACCAGCACGTCCGGCTTGCCTTCCACGCTGGTCCACGAGCCGCAGAGCTTGTCACGGTCAATGCCGCTCTCCGAGCAGCTCTGCAATATCAGGCGGCCATGCTTATCAGGCACACCGCCAGTTTCAAGGGTCTGTTTCTCATAATCGTTCTTGTTTGAAGGTTGATGTTCGTCTCTGTTCTTCCCGTCTCTTCTCCGCCATCCGTCTGACGGCCGCCTCCAGGTCTCCTCCGGATTCTTCCGCCAGCCGCTGCACTTCCAGCTTTTCGGACTCTTCCGTTGAGAACGTGAAATACTCTTCCTCGCTCACTTCCGTGGCATACACCGCCGAATGGGTGCCGCCCAGCCCGATCCACACCTCCCGGTAGGAACGTCCGGGATGGTTCGCCTGGTTGATGGAGAGAATCTGTCCCTTCTCCTTGTCGGTCAGGCCGAGCAGCCGCTGGATGTGCTCGAACTTGTTCATGTATTTCCGCTGGTCCAGCAGTATCTTGCAGTCGGAGTTGTTGATGATGGCCTCCTTCACGATCGGGGACGAGATGATGTCGTCCACCTCCTGCGTCACCACCACCGCCTCGCCGAAATATTTCCGGACGGTCTTGAAAAGGTACTTGATATACTCGCTCATGTTGGCGGACATCAGCGCCTTCCAGCACTCCTCTATCAGTATCATCTTGCGGACGCCTTTCAGCCTGCGCATCTTGGCGATGAAGGTTTCCATGATGATCAGCGTCACCACCGGAAGCAGCACCTTGTTACTGCCGATGTTGTCCAGCTCGAACACGATGAACCGCTTGTTTGTCAGGTCCAGCTCCTTGTCGGAGTTCAACAGGAAGTCGTAGTCGCCTCCCCGGTAAAAAGGCTCCAGCACGTTCAGGAAGCCGTCAATGTCGAAATCCTTCTCACGTACCCTCTTCTCCTCAATCATCCGGCGGTAGTCAACCGACACGAACTCGTAGAATCCGTTGAAGTCCGGCCTGACGCTCCGGTCCCCCGATATTTTCCGGATATAGGCGTTCACCGCGCCCGACAGCGCCACCTCCTCCGCACGTGTGGGAGCCTCGTCCTCCCGTTTCCACAAGGTCAGTATCAGGGTCTTGATGCTCTCGCGCTTCTCCACGTCGAACTGTCCGGAGTCGGTGTAGAACGGGTTGAAGGATATCGGGTTGTCTTCCTCGTACGTGATGTATATCCCGTCCTCTCCCTGGGTGCGGTCATGGATCATGCGGCACAGCCCCTGGTAGCTGTTTCCCGTGTCCACCAGCAGGATATGCGTGCCCTGCTCGTAATAGTTGCGCACCAGATGGTTGGTAAAAAAGGACTTGCCGCTGCCGCTTGGCCCCAGGATAAATTTGTTGCGGTTGGTGATGATGCCGCGCTTCATCGGAAGGTCGGAAATGTCCACATGCACCGGGATGCCGTTCTGCCGGTCCGCCATGCGGATACCGAACGGGCTGGGCGAGTTCCGGTAATTAGTCTCCCCGGCAAAGAGGCAGACCGCCTGCTCCAGAAAGGTGTAGAACGACTCTTCGGCGGGAAAGTCGCCCGCATTGCCGGGGATGCCCGCCCAGTAGAGCACTGGGGTATCGACAGTGTTGTACCTCGGCGTGCATTCCATCATGGCGAGCTGGCTGCCCGTATCGTTCCTGATACGGCGGAACTCGTCCGCATCCTCGGCCCAGGCGATGACGTTGCAGTGGCACCTGACGGGCAGCAGCCCTTTGGCGTGCGCCTCATCCAGGTACATTTCCGTCCACTCCTGGTTCACCGCGTTGCTCCGGCTGTATTTCGACAGCGAGAGCATGTTGCGCGAGTTCTTCTCCATCATTTGCAGGATCTCCTGCGCGCTGTCGATGAACACATATTGCGAATAGATATGGTTGCACGACAGCAGCAGCCCCACGGGGGCGGCAAAGGACAGCCGGCAGTCGCTCCGGTCCGTGGACATACGCTCGTAACGCATGTCGGTGGAGAGCTTGCCTGGCAGGTCCTCCGTGTCCGAAAGGGTATGCAGGCAGAGCCGCTTGTCGCCGATACGCATCCGTCCGGGTTTGAGGCAGATGTCCTGGAGCACGGCGGTCCCGTCCTCCAGCGAGAGGGAGAAATACTTCTCCACCAGTCCGGGATGTTCTTTCGTCCCGGTCACCTCGTCCGTATCCAGGCGGCGCAGCCTTACGTGCCCGGAATCGTTCATGATGCGCTCGAACTGTTCCACCGCCTCAAGGAAACGCTCCGCCGTCTCCTTGTCGGTTATCTCCCTGGGCAGCAGGAAGCCGCGGCAGAGGGTGCTGAAGTCACTCTGCCGACGGTTGCGCTCACGGGTGGTCTTCGTCAGGTACAGGTAGCATCTGTGGTTCAGGAAGGGTCTTTCGTTGAAGTGCCGCTCGTAGCTGCGTGCAAGGAAGCTCTGTTCCTCCCCGCCGGTTTTCGGGCGGTAGGTCTCCTTGACGAACCAGTCCTGCTTGCACACCACGCTGTGTTCGGGCAGTACCTTGATGGCTTTTATCCAGGAGGCGTGCATGGCCTCGTACTCGTCCGCCGTCACCGTGTACAGTTCGGGCAACTCCACCTCGAAAGCCACGGTCAGGTCGGCATCCTTGCTCACGATGCAGCCGTTCTCCACCGACAGCAGGGGGAACTTGCGTTCCAGCGTTTCCGCTTTCAATACATTTCTCATGGTTGTTTCCTCTTTCTTTTCGTGAATAATCTGAAAACTCTTTTGCGGTGAATCAGGTAGCGCGGGTGCCGTTTCCCGGCCAGCAGCTTCATCAGCCCGTGTTCACCGTAACGGGTGTTCAGCCGGAACGTCACCCATACCAGCAGACCGCCGGACACAATTCCGAAAGGAATGCATATCCACTGGTCCACGCCTGCCAGATAGAGGATGACCACCGCAAGGAGCACCGCCGTCAGCCCGCCCGCGAAGACGAACAGGTATTGCGACTTGAGCCCCTTGAACTCGACGGAATTGCCCGCGCCTTTGTTTACCGGATACTCCATGCCTTTAGAGGAAGAAGGAACGCAGGATGGTGGCGGCCACGATCAGGAAGATACACGCGAAGAACCAGCTGGCGGCGGTCTTCGAGGTGTCGGGGTCACCGCTGGAGAACTTGCCGTAAGTCTTGATGCCGCCCACCAGTCCCAGCACGGCGCCGATGGCGTAGCACAACTTGGTGGCGGGGTCGAAATACGAGGTCATGAGGCTGGTTGCCTCGTTGATACCGGCAAGGCCCTGGCCCTGCGCGAAAGCGTGGGCGGCAATCACCGCGCACACCATGGAAAAAAGGATTCTTCTCTCATTGTCGAATCGTTTGGGTAAGACATAAATTTGAATTCGACGGCGAAGATAAATGGTGTTAACAGGCTATGGTTCAGCGGTTTCATCAGATGTCACTACATGTCATCAGATGTCATAGCAATAACATATTTGCCTAATTCATACTACATTTTGTATGATACAAGATTTATCTGCGTGATTGCTCACTTTTCTTTGAAAATTAAGAAGACTAATGTTTTTACTTTTGCAAATAAAATCAGAATATTACCAAGACAAGGTGGCAATCATGATTTTTTGTTGTATTTTTGCCCGGACAGGTATATATAGGCTAATTGATAATTAGGATTATAATGAGAATGGAGTATGTTTTCCCGCAATTGTTCAGCCCTGATGACGTAGACATCAGGTTGCAATACATATCCGTCAGTCAACTGGAAAAGATGGTTGAAACGGGTAAACTATGTATACCTGGAACGGAGGAACTGCAAAGAATGTCAAATGTCTGGAATGACAAAGAAAGAAGTTCGTTTATAGAATCCATTATGGCAAATTTACCCATCCAGTTAATATACCTGGATGGAAGCAAAACCCCATGGACAGTAATCGACGGGGTACAGCGGATCAGTTCACTCCATAAGTTCCTCCAAAATGAATTCGTGTTGGACGGATTGGAATATTTCAGCAAAGAATGCGAGGGAATGTCTTTTTCCTCCATCCCCTTTTACTTACGAAGCCGGATTGAATCTACAAACATAGTAGCTTATGTTATCAACCCCGGCACTCCTGATGCTGTAAGTTCAATATTTTCAAGAGAATAAACAAGATAGGGAAACAACGCAACAGGGAGGAGCTAAGAAATGCTTTCTTTCAAGGTTCCGTGTCAAAGTGCATTGCCGAATTGGCGGAATCTCACGAATTTCTGCAAGCCACCCATAAAATGATGAGCCAAAAAGGGATGTCCGACCGGGAACTTGTATGCAGATATTTCGCCTTCAGACTTCTTCGGCCATTCTTTGATACCACAGAAACCATGGACGATTTCCTGGATAAAGGGATGGATGCTCTTTCCGCATTGCCTGAAAATGATTTTGAGAGGGAGACAGCCCGGTTTAAAACTGTTATGCAACGCTGCTACGATGTACTGGGGGACATTACATTCATCAATATCAAAGCCACACGGAAACGGATAAACAAGAATTTATTTGACGCCTTTTCTTATTCAATATCCCGGTTGAATGATAATGAATATCAGAGTTTGCTTCGGCAGTCGGACCGGTTTGAAGAGGAATACAAACGGCTTTTTGAGGAAAAAGGATTTTTATGCGGAAAGGAACTGCGGAAGACTTCAACAGAAGCCGTCCGCAAACGGTTTGATACAATGGATAGATTTATCAGGAAATTTACTTAGTTTAGTATGATAAAGGAAATAAGACTTAAGAACTTTAAGGTTTTTGAAGAGGAATCTTTCAACATAAAACCTCTGACTTTGATAACAGGTGTCAATGGCATGGGGAAATCTACCCTTATACAGTCATTGCTGTTCCTCAAACAGAACTATGAATTGGGGTATTTATCCAACCCGAAGAAAAAATTACGTTTGAAGCATGACTTTGTCAACCTGGAATCTGCCGGAGATATATGTTACACATTCGCTGAAGAAAAAGTGTATGCATATCCATCAAAGAAGACAACGGGAACGAATATCAATGGGTACTGGACACCAGTGAAGCCGGAAGCGAGGAAGTCGGCTATACATATACCGGCAGCGATATTCACGGGCTTTCTTTATTTGATGACAGATTCATATTTCTAGAAGCGGAGCGGTGGGGACCCAAAGCTCAATATAACAAATCGGAGGCCAGGGCATACAATACCTCATTAGGCATACAGGGGGAACTTACGCCGCTTACCTGAACAACGCCTTGTCGGTTAATGAGGAGATCGGCATAAAAGAAATGCGACATCCCAACCTGAAAGAAGAGCAGATACAACTGACGGAAAATGTGAATGCATGGATGGCCCAAATCATGCAAGTTCCTTCGTTGAAAGCAAATACGACTGAAATAGACAAAGATAAAATCAGGCTTGAATATGGCATGGCGGGAACCAAAGGCAAGAAGTACTCGGCTTTACAAGTCGGTTTTGGCTTCACCTATTGCTTGCCTGTCATTGTAGCCCTGCTCAGGGCAAAGGCAGACGACCTGCTTGTTTTTGAGAATCCGGAAGCACACCTGCATCCGGCCGCACAAGTGGAACTGGGCAAACTGATGGCACTGGCTGCCGGCAAGGGAGTGCAGATCATAATAGAATCACACAGTGACCATATATTGAACAGTTTAAGGCTGGCAAGGAAAGAAAAAGTCATTTCACAGGAGGATTTGAATGTAATCTTTGTCCAAAGAGACTTTGGAGCAGACGATGATATGGAGGTTACCTATATTGATGAAATTCAAATCACGGATGAGGGGAAATTGAACAAGCGTCCTAAAAATTTCTTTGACAGTTGGGATGATGTACTGACCCGGCTAATTGACTGAAAACATGGAAGCATATCTTAATGAATTGAGTGTAAAAGCATTCTCAAACAACAAGGACGCCCAAGACGCTTTCTCGTTATTGGGCAGGTGCTTGTCTAAAATGTCGGAATTAGGCGTTTCAAACGTGCGTATGACAAATGAAGCAATGGGAAAAGGAATGCTTCCCGGACAGACATGGAACAGGATCCTGAATAATGAAACTGTGATTGACAAGGATTTAAAATCCGTATTGATTGCCAAATTGTGCACTTTAGAACCTGTCGACAGCCTTGAAGACAAGCACAACGTATTGGGTTTCTCTTATAATGGGATACCATGCAAAGGTTTGGGATGGGCCTCGGAAGCAATGGAAAATACGCTTGCTTTAGGATTCAGGCAAAAAGACGCTTGGGACAATGGAAATTACAACGTGGATATAAGCCTGCTGGATGAGGATGGAAATGAATTGCCGCTTACATCCGGATGCAAGCATGTGGTTTCTCCGGATGGAGTCGAAACGCATAGGGATTTTCTCCTAAAAAATATTAATATGCCAACCAACGGGAAGGTATTGTCGAAACGAACCGCCAAATTGTTTCCGCATCTTAGATTTGCAGAACAGGCATCGGATCAGCTCGATAAAATCAAAGATCCGGCTGTTGTACAACAAATCTATTGGAGATTATCGGATTTGGAAAGAGTGGCGGCTAATTCCACCTCACCTGTCTCGCCGGAAAAGTTCAGATACAAAACGACACCGGAATCAGATACACGTAGCAGGTTGCCACAATTGAAAATCTTATTTTCGGATGGAGAGACCAGACTCTGCTCCTGGCATTCACGCTTTACACCGGTGCGGGACGAATACATTTTTGTCCAAATGAATCTGAACAGATCTTTTACATAGGATATATCGGTGAGAAAATCGCAGACTAAAACCGCCGGAAGCTTGTTCAGGTTGGAAAGCGACGGACTATAATCGGTATATTGTGTCTGTTGATCGTATTCCGCCCGTTGAAAAAAATACAATTTCACCCCATAGCAATCAACTGGTTATTAATCAACTCATAATAATGCCCATGACGGGCGCACAATTCGTCATGGGTACCCTCTTCGACAATCCTGCCTTTATGCAGAACGACTATCCTGTCGGCATGACGGATGGTGCTTAACCGGTGGGCCACTATCAGGACCGTCCTTCCTTTGCAGAAATCCAGCAGATTCCCGGTAATGATTCTTTCATTGTTGGCATCCAGCGAGTTGGTAGCTCATCAAGAAACACGAACGAAGGTCCTTATAGAGCGCACGGGCGATAAAGATACGCTGTTCCTGTCCCCGGCTCAGCCCCACGCCTTCAGCCCCCACCATCGTCTGGTATTTCAAGGGCAGTTTCTCTATGAACTCTTCCAGGTTGGCCTGGCGGGCGGCGGTCCGGAGACGTGTACGGTCTATATGCTTGTCCTCCACCGCAATGTTCCTTGCCAGAGATTCGGAAAACACATGGCTGTCTTGCAGCACTACGCCGCAGCTGTGCCTCCACGATGTCATATCATAATCCTGCAAGGGAGTGTCCCCCAGGAAGATATTTCCGCTTGTAGGAGCAAAATAGCCCAGCAACAGTTTGACAAGGGTGGTCTTTCCGCTTCCGCTTGCGCCCACGATGGCGGTGGTACGTTGTGCCGGAATGGTCAGCGTTATGTCATCCAGCACCTTGCTTTGCCATGCAGGTTATATTTAAAATCCAGGTGTTCAATCCGGATATCCTTTCGGGAAATCTCCGGCTGTTCCGGTATCTTTTTCCCCGTTCTTTCCTCCGCCTTCCCATGAATCGCGCTGATACGCTCGATGCTTAGCCGCACATTCTGGAAATTATAGAGAAACTGCATCAGTTGTTCAATCGGGATGTTCAACTGCCCGATAATGAATTGCACGGCAAGCAGCATACCCAAGTCATCTCCCCTTCAATGACAGAAACGGCGGCAATGACCGTCACAACCAGGTTCTTGGACTGGCTGATAAATATCCCGCCTGTCTGCTGGAACTGTTGCAGGCTCAAAGACCTCATCTGGATGTCAAGAAGCTCCTTTTGCAACGCCTCCCATTCCCCGGCGCGCTTCCCTCGCCGCCTTGCAGCTTTATCTCCTGCATGAAAGTAAGGAGTTGGTATACCTTGTTGTTGCTGGCCGACTGTTTCTCGAAAATCATATAGTCAAACAACTTGCGCTTATGCAGGAAACACATGGTCCACAGGCCGTAGCCGATACTTCCCGCCAGAAAGACAAGGAACAGGAAGCTGTTATATGAAAACAGGACGCCCATGAATATGCACAAGACCATTACCGAGAACAAGACGGAGAGAACCTGTCCAGTAAGAAAATCCTGCACCCTGCGGTGATCGACGATACGCTGCAAAAGATCCCCGGTGGTCCTTGTCTCGAAGAATGAAATCGGCAGGCGGAACAGTTTGGCGAAGAAGTCGGTTATCAATGATATATTGACATGCATCCCCACAAACAGCAGAAGACGGTTGCGGACAAACTCCATGGCGGCAGAACCAAGCACAAGCACCAGCTGGCCGCCGAGAATCAGATAGACAAGCGGGATATTTTTATGACCGATACCTTTGTCGACCATCATTGCGCAAGCAGCGGAAGCACCAGCTGTACGAGACTGCCGACAAGCAGGGTCAAGGCGACCGATGCAAATGCTTTTTTATAAGAAGCTATGTACCTCCATAAAAAACGGAAAGGGGACGGGACTTTTGGTTCCATGCCCGAAGAGAAGTCATAAAAAGCCTGTGTGGGTTCAAGTAACAAGGCGATTCCCTGTTCCCCGTCTCCCGCCCAACGCTTCAGGAAATCTTCTTTCCGGTATATGACCGTTCCTTTGGCCGGATCGGCAACATGATACTTATCCTTATGAATCCTGTACAGGACGACAAAGTGATTACGCTCCCAATGAAGGATACAGGGACACCATCCGGCCTGCAATTCGGACAGACCGACCGATACGGCGAATGTCCGGAATCCCAGGTCCTCCGCCGTCTCGCGAATGGCCTGCAAGGAAACCCCGTCAATCATGCAGCCGCATTGCTCGGAAAGGAAGTCAAGGGCATATTCCTTTCCGTAATGCTTGCAGACCATACGGAGACATGCCGCACCGCACTGCATGGAGTCATGCTGGTAGGACACCCTGAACCTCATGGGGCGACGTCTTGTTGTTCCTTGACGTAGGCATGAAAAGCGCCGAGCGTTATGTCATTCGCCTGGAAATACATACGTTCCATCTGTTCCAGAATTTCCGGATAATACTCCTTGATATACAGCAAGTCCTCTATCTGTTTCTCCTGTGCGTGCCGCAAGCTCCTGCAAATGGAACGGTCAGGTTCCTGAACCGCACCGTTCTTGATAAGCGCGGCGGTGCAGAGGGTACAGAAGCGGCCGGCCCAGCAGGAACGGCAGGACGGGCTGTCTGTCTTCTCAAAAAAATCACGGTACATTTGCCGGACGGCGGTACGGTTGATGCCCGAGTTAACCTCACCGACAGGCATGGAGAAATCTGACCGTTCGCAGAGATGCAGGTTGCCGTATGTGTCAAGCAACAGATTGGTACGCCCGATATAGCATGAATTGAAAAATCTGGCTTTGTGTAAGGGTGCGTCACCGACCTTGGTCAGAATGGCGTACACATACCGCAGCCACGCGCTGATCAGGGGGTCACGAAGAATATACTGGTACCGTTCCTCCGGAGAGAGGCCCTTTCCATAAAGTTCCTTGATCCGCTCCCGGATATTGAACTGCGCCAGTTGCTTGTCCGTCTTCTTGCTTTCACTGTAATCGCTGAATTCCAGGTAGGAAAACTGACGGACCCCGCCATAACAACCGTTCAGGCTACGCCCCTCAAAGTATCTGCCGACTTTGTCATGGTCATATTCGGGAGCCAGCACGGCCTGTATGTGTACATGGTTCAGCAGGTACTCTTCCGAAACCTCACGGATCATGTCAAGGGCACGCTCCACCACCGTTCCCGTACCCTGCCCGTTTTTGAACACGCGGTACTTGTCATTCTCCTCCGGCGGCCGTCGAAGCTGATGGCGAGGGTGAAATGATACCGTATAAAGAATTCCACCATCTCCCGTGTCAGCAGGGTGGCATTGGTCGTTATGTGGAATACGACCTTCTCCGCAGGTATATGGTGTTCCTCCCAAGGAAGCGAGAGTACATATTTCACCAACGGTTCCAGCAGGGAAAAACGCAGAAGCGCCTCTCCGCCGTAGAAACTGACGGCGGGAGGATTCCGTTTCAGGAACAGCGTCCTGTGTTCCGGTTCCACCTTGCGGAAAATACGTGTGTATTCATGGAAATAATCCGAAATGGCTTTCCGGGCATCCTCCTCTTTCAAGTGATGGGAGGCGTGCATTTTTCCTTGTCCGCGTTGCTCGTTGATTGTATAGGGGCAATACCTGCAACGCAGATTGCAGGTATTGGTCATCTCCAGTGTCAGTTTTTTGGGAATGGCTTCCTCCTCCCATTGTTGCCATAACTGTTCCTCACCACGCATTCCGGAAGGTGTCCTCGCTTCCAGGGGACCTGGAAGCAGGATGCCGTTTCCGTTAAGACGGGCGATGAAAGCGGCGGCACCGGAAGGGAAGGAGGCCGGGCAAGGCTCTCCTTCAGAAGTTCCATACGACGCCATGTATTCACAGACAAGGTTCTTCTCAGTCTCGGACAGCGACAGGAACATGTTCGCTCTGCCGTCATATAAATAACAGGACGCCCCGTCAACTGTGAACAATTTGACCAGGGGAAACTTATTCGTTTTTTGTTTTTCCATAGTGGCTAATCTGTTTACAAAGCATCGTACAATGCAGGAATCAATCCCAGTCTCTTGACCACCAGTTGAAATCTACACCGAAAGCGGAGTCATCGGTATAGCAACCGCAGTAGCATACACACTCTTCAGACCCGGCGGCTTTCCCGCCTTTCGTCTTTTCCAACTGTTCCGAAGTGACCGTCTTGTCTTTCAGGTCTTCCGGACGGATACCTAGTTTGGCAATCTGTTTTCCCATAGCCTTTAAAATTGGAGTTAGTTCATACTTGCAACATTTCACTCCTTTAAAATATTGCAATGCCGATATAGCTTACCGGTTATTCAAATCCCATAGCCGCGATACTTACATTCGTTTTTCCTGATAAATCACGGCTCTATAATTCATTTTTGCAATCTGTCTCAAATATACAGATTCCATTCAAGAACACAATATTTTTCTTAAAAAAAAATAGGATAAACGTAATGAATTATCTTTCATTAACATCTTAGCTTCTATATGATTCCGGAAAGGAATCCGTTACCAACCGAATAATCAAAATATATGGACATTTAAAGAGCCAGGCATGACAAAGGAACCGGGAACAGGCAACCATGATAGCGGTACAAGGCAGGTTCTTCCAAAACCTCTTCCTTTCGTATCGCACCGACTGCCTCCAGGTTCAGAGAAACTGTCTCCAGGCATGTTCCGGCTGTCCTTCGTTTTTCTTTCTTTTCACCGGCAATACATTTCCGTCATTGCCGATATATTGGTCTATCAGCTCCTCAATCAGGCTTTTATTCTCCACCTGGGATGAAATCAGTTCAAACATGTCCGTTTCCCGGATGGCATGCAAGGTGACGGCAGCCCGGCGTTTTTTTCTCCTCGTTCATTTGGGCACCATCCAGATTAAGCAGCACATCGCGGCATTGAGCAGGTCATCGGACGTGATTACCGGAGCGATACCTTCCGTACCGGGAGTCTGTTCGTCCAGTCTTTCCTGTTCCTCTTTCAACAGTCTCATCTCTTCCAGGGGGAGTTCGCACTCCACCTCATTCTCCAGCACCGCCTCTTCCTCTCCGAGATAATCGTTCCCGGTTTCCAACGGCTGGCTCATGTAGGGGGCAACAAACGTACCCGCGTTTTCGTCCAGATAGACAAATCGGGTGGTTCCCATCACATCGCCCGATTCTGTACCGCACGATGTTCCCTCTTCCTCCTTCCCTTTTTTCCCGGGGGTATAGAGCAGCCCGCAGATTTTACGGACCCGTTTTTTCTGATTCCATAACTTGTATAACAAGTAGCCGGCACAGCCGATCCTTACTGACAAATAAACTATTTCTTCCATTCCAAAGGATTTTGATTTGCTTCCTGGTTATATATTTCATTGATAACATCCTGATATCTTTCCAGGTGGTCCGACAGGACACTGCCTAAAAACATGGGAACTGACATATCCGGTGCAATGACAGGCAATAATTTGGCAACAGTCCTGTACAAAGCATCGTGAATATAGGTCTGCCTTCTTGAACCGGACAGCCTCTCTTTCAGAAACCGTCGCCGGTATTCATCCGGGCCGGACGCCTCATCCGTGGATTTTCCTATCTGCTGTTTGGGAGAACCGGCGAAGTTCTTCTCCTGCTTCTCCTGGGAAGGGGCAGGCCGGCTTTTTGTTTCCGGAGCCTCAGCGGGAGAAGCCATTTTGTCCAATGCTGTTACATCCCCGGCCATCATACGTTTCAATGCCTCCTCATCCACCTGGTAATCCGTTCTTCTTTTGGTAGCCATGATTGTTCTTATTGAAGTTTCAGTATGGTTTCTATCTCTGTTGCCAGCAAGTCCAGATTGCTGCCCCTCAATGCGGAAGGGGGTGGAGGGAACAAGGTGCTGCGAAAGAAAAATCCCTTTATCCCGAAGTCTTTATTGTAGCGCTCCGCACTGGGAATGACGGTTTCCATCGCCGGCAATTTCAGCGAGCGGAAAATTTCAGTGTAGCTGTTATACAGGTCTTTGGACACACGTTTGTCCATCCGGTTCCAGAACATATAGATGCCACGCAAGGGCACATCCTTATGACGGTGCATGTATTCCCGGATGGCAAGGACAAAAGCCATGCTGCTCCGCATAACCATTCTCTCCTGTGTGACGGGAGTGAATACATAGTCCATATTGATGACGGACCGGAAGACACCGGGCACATTCACAGTTCCAGGGAGGTCAAAAAGGACAAGGTCATAGTCCAGTCCCGATTTTTCAAGAAACGGCCGGCAGTTTCCCGGGCTCCTCCGGAGTGGAGTTCAGGATGCTGTAGGCTTTCCTTCCGCTTGTCCCGAACTGTTCCACCAGCTGGTTTTGCAGATGCACGTTCTTTTCAATGGTCCCCACTTCCCAGTCCCGCATAGTGCTGATACTGTGCTGCGGATAATCGCAATCCACCACAAGCACGTTATATCCCTTCAGGTAATGGAAGTAACTGGCGAGCAAGACGGTGAACGTGGATTTTCCCACACCGCCCTTCTGGTTGCTCAAAGCGACAAATAAAGGTTCTTTCTTCATAGGCTTGAATTTAGAGTGTATAATTTGGTTTCATATCTGTCCGGTTCTGTTTTTTCTGTTTCATTACGTGACAATGCATCCGTCGGTATATGGCAATGACGCACTGCCTGCCCGCTTGCATGAATACATTGCGTACCCTATTGCACCAATGTATTGCCGGTTACCGGAGGGTATTGCCATATAAGGTGCATTGCATTCATGTAATACGGAGTCCAATGCAACCCGTACTGTATTGCATTCATGCAATGTAACCCGCCATGCAGGATCACCGTGCAACATGTATGACAATGTACCTACAGGGATGATATTGCATCCGTGCCATGTACCGCCTGTGGCAAGCAAGCAATACACCTTACAGGACAATGTTCCAATGTATGCCCTCATGCACTGTGCCAAAAGTAGCGGCTATTTTTGAGACTTCCGCCAACATTTCCCCGGCCTGACATCAGATGTCGTCAGATGTCATCAAACGTCATATAAAACACTATTTACCAGCCAGTTAACACTCTCTAATTTTGCAAAATCAAAATCCGTCAATGGAGAGGAACATGCTTCATCGGACCACAGCACGCCGTGAACGTCGCGCAGCAATCCGACGAAGGAGGATTCTCTGTTCAAACGAACAGAGCAAGTTGTGTCCTTGTCCGACAAAAAGTCTTTTGTCCGACAAGGACCAACTTGCCCGCCTCCGGGGCGGGGGAATCCGCTCCAAAGTCGCGGATTCTGGAAAAGAAAAAAAGTACAAACCAACAATCTCATGCATTATGGAGAAAACAACAGGGACAAGGACAGGCAGGAAACCCAAGAATGACCCGGCGGACCGCAAGTACAGCTTCCGCCTGAACGCCGAGGAGAACACCAGATTTGAAAGGCTGCTGGCAGATTCCGGGGCCAGGGACCGCACGCTGTTCATCAAGAAATCCATCTTCTCGGGACAGATAAAGGTAGTGAGAATCGACAAGGCGACCATGGATTACTACATCAAGCTGACCGAATTCCACAAGCAGTTCCAGGCAATAGGCAACAACTACAACCAGGTGGTGCGTGCCTTGAAGAACAACTTCGGGGAGAAACGGGCGATGTCACTGCTCTACAAGCTGGAGAAGCTGAGCGTCGAGCTGATGCTTCTCTGCAAGAAAATCACGGCACTCACCCAGGAATACGAGCGGAAATGGTTGCAAAGATAAGTCATGGCGCCAGCCTGTACGGGGCACTGGCCTACAACCATAACAAGGTGGCGATGGGGCGGCGGGGATTCTTTCGGGGAACCGCATGATTTCCGACCGGCTGGGATTGCCAAGCGAAGACATGCGCCTCGCATTGCTCTCTTTCGAGAACTACCTGCTGGTAAACCGCAACACGGAGAAGCCCGTCCTGCATATCTCGCTCTCCCCGGCACCGGAAGACAGGCTGACCGACGACCAACTGGCGGAACTGGCCGGCCGGTATATGCGGAAGATGGGCTATGGAGACCAGCCTTATATCGCCTACAAACATGCCGACACCCACAATGCCCACATCCATATCGTCAGCGTCTGCGTGGACGAGCAAGGGAAAAAAATCAGTGACTCCTACGAGCACCGCCGTTCCATGACCGCCTGCCGGGAGCTGGAAGCGGACTTCGGCCTGCGCAACGGTGCGGACACGGAGAAACGGAATCCGAAAGCGGAACTGAAAAAAGTGGATGCTTCCCTGGGGGATGTCCGCCATCAGATTGGCAACACCCTCAAGGCGGTGCTGGAAAGTTACCGTTTCCAGACCTTCGGGGAGTATAGCGCCCTGCTTTCCACCTTCAATATCGAGGCGAAACAGGTCAGGGGGAAATACAACGGCGTGCCTTACACCGGCATTGTCTATGCGGTCACGGATGATGCCGGCAAGGTGGTCAGCCCCCCGTTCAAGAGCTCCCGCTTTGGAAAACGCTTTGGCAACGAACAGCTGGAAAAACGGATGCTTCTCAACCTGAAGGCGCTCAAAGAAGGAAAATGGGCTCCCTCCATACAGGTGGACATTGCCCGCGCCTTGCAACAGGCTGACTCACGGCAACGGTTTGTGGAACTGCTCGGACAGAAACGTATCGGCGTGGTGTTCCGTGAGAATGAGCAGGGACGCATCTACGGCGTCACCTTCATTGACCACGACCGCAGGGAGGTGTTCAACGGCTCACGCATGGGCAAGGAGTTTTCCGCAAACGTGTTCAACGACTATTTCAGGTGGCTGGACGGCATCCCCGAAAACGACCGGAACGGACATACGGCAACGGAACTCTGGCAGCATCACCGGCACAAGGCGGGCCCGGAAAGCGCGCTCGAACAGGCGGCGGGTATTCTCTCCCTGGAAACCAACCCGAGGGATTACGAGGAGGAGGCTTTCGCACGCCGTATGAAAAAGAGGAAGAAAGCCAGACGCAAGTCGCGCGGCATTTAAACAAAAGACAATTTTCAAAACCCATTTATCCCCATCCCTATGCAACAGGAAGACGATTTGAGGGCACTTGCCAAAATCATGGAATTTGGCAGGGCAGTGAGTATTTTTCTTTTGGTGGTGCACGTCTATGTGTACTGTTATCCGAGTATCACCGCATGGAACCTGAACCTGGAGGTGACAGACCGGATTCTGGTGAATTTCAACAACACGACCGGCATTTTCAACTGCATCCTCTGGACCAAGCTGCTGGCTGTGACCTTACTGGCAATATCCTGCCTGGGTACACATGGAGTCAAGGGTGAAAAAATCACCTGGCCCAAAATCTACGCGGCGCTGGTAGCCGGATGCGTGCTGTTTTTTCTGACTGGTGGCTGCTTGACCTGTCCTTACCCCACATGACAAGCACCATACTGTACGTCATAACACTTACCGCAGGTACCTCGGCCTGCTGATGGCGGGGTTGTGGATGAGCCGGCTTTACAGGCATAACCTGATGATGATGTGTTCAATATCGAAAACGAATCCTTCCGGCAGGAAACCCGGTTGTTGGAGAACGAGTACTCCGTCAACCTGCCCACCAGTTTCCGCTTTCAGGGAAAACAGCATGACGGATGGATTAACGTGGTAAATCCCTTCCGTGCCACCATCGTGCTGGGCACGCCCGGATCGGGCAAGTCGTATGCCGTGGTAAACAACTACATACGCCAGATGATTTCCAAAGGATACAGTTGCTACATCTACGATTACAAGTTCGACGACCTCTCCACCATCGCTTACAACACGTTGCTGAACAACATGGACAAGTACAAGGTCAAGCCCCGGTTCTATGTCATCAATTTCGATGATCCGCGCAGGTCACACCGTTGCAATCCCATCAATCCGGAATTCATGACGGATATCTCCGACGCGTATGAGGCGAGTTATACGATAATGCTCAACCTTAATCGCACCTGGATTGAAAAGCAAGGGGATTTCTTCGTGGAGTCACCCATCATTCTGCTTGCCGCAATCATCTGGTACCTAAAGATTTACAAAAACGGCATTTATTGTTCCTTTCCGCATGCGGTGGAGCTGCTCAACAAACCTTATTCGGATTTGTTTACCATCCTGACCTCGTATCCGGAGTTGGAAAACTACCTTCCCCCTTCATGGACGCCTGGAAAGGGGGCGCCCAGGACCAGCTCCAAGTGCGCCCATAAGGGCATATAATAAATATAGCTTTGGCAAGCTATTAGGTTCGTGTTCTTTGAAATAATAACCTATCACCAGCCGACTTATCCATTCAACGAAAGACGATGGGGAGTGTAGCATGTCGGTAAAGCCACAAGTGGACTAACTGTCAAGTCTTGACCGAGTGGCGAGATGAAACGATAGATATGAGGATAAAACCTATACTGGTTGAACGATAGTCCGAGCGGCTCGATGGTTAAGCCTTAACGGAAGACAGTTACAAACGTTATGCTGTGATACCCAACTTCTCCTTGTAGGTCGATTGGGCAAAAGAACTTATCACAGAGCAACTACATAAATAGTAAAGGACGAAAGTCGTATCCGACAATCTATCAAGCCAAAAAGTTATTATATGTCTAAATGGGGATTGCCTAAGTGGGGTAACCCATATGGCAACAGAGCTTCCGTAGTAGTCCGAGCAAGGGAAAGCCTTGTACATGGCGAAGGGAAGCAGCCATTATCGTTTAATGTTAATTTTGGAAAATGTGAGAGACATGAAAAGAAATCCAGAAAAGATATTAAACAGTCTAACACAACATAGTTCCGACTTGGAGTACAAGTTCGAACGTTTGTATCGGATACTGTTTAATGAACAGATGTACTACATAGCCTACCAGCGCATATATGCCAAACAAGGCAATATGACCAAAGGAGTTGACGGAAAAACCGTTGACGGCTTCAGTATATCCCATATTGAGCAGTTGATTGATACGCTCAAAAACGAGACGTATCAGCCTAAACCCTCACAGCGAGTTTACATTCCGAAGAAAAACGGAAAGATGAGACCGCTGGGTATTCCGTCATTTATGGATAAACTTCTGCAAGAGGTTATCAGAATGATTTTGGAAGCTATATATGAGGGCAGTTTTGAAAACACCTCACATGGTTTCAGACCACAACGAAGTCCTCAAACTGCACTCTCAAGTATTCAAAAGTCGTTCAATGGCACTAAGTGGTTTATCGAGGGAGACATTAAAGGCTTCTTCGACAACATAGACCATGAAGTATTGATAGCCATTCTCTCAGAAAGGATTTCCGATAACAGGTTTATCCGACTTATCAGAAAATTCCTGAATGCGGGATATGTTGAAGACTGGGTATTCCACAAATTATACAGTGGAACTCCGCAAGGTGGTATTATAAGCCCTATATTGGCGAACATATACCTTGACAAATTCGATAAGTATATCAAGGAGTACATCACAAAATTCGACAAGGGAAAAAGACGCAAGGATAATCCGATTGCAAAACAACTCGGACATCGTAAAGCCAAGTTAGTTGAAAAACTACGAAACACTGTTGATGAAACGAAACGTAAACAATTGTTTGCAAAAATTAGAGAAATAGTCAAAGAACGACTGAAATATCCTGCCGGTGATGAAATGGATGACAGTATCAAACGACTGAAATACATAAGATATGCAGATGATTTTCTAATTGGAGTAATCGGTAGCAAGCAAGATTGTATCCAAATCAAAGAGGACATAAAGCAATTTATGGCTGATAAATTGAAGTTGGAACTATCTGACGAAAAAACTCTGATTACCAATGCAAGAAAACACGCTAAATTTCTTGGTTATGATGTCTTTGTGCGAAAATCCAATGATACACGCAGAGATAAGAACGGTCATTTGACAAGGTCGTTAGACCACAAAATAGTATTATATGTGACTACCGAAACAATGCGAAAGAAACTTCTTGAATATGATGCTGTTAAAATTACCAAGCAGAACGGGAAAGAAGTTTGGAAGCCAAAAGGTCGTCCATATATGAGATGTCTTGATGATTTGGAGATTATAAGTCAATATAACTCTGAAATCATGGGGTTCTACAACTATTACTCGATAGCAAACAACAGCCCCGTTATTGACTCTTTCTACAACATTATGGAGTATAGTATGTACAAGACATACGCCGCAAAATACACTACTTCCAAAAAGAAGATTATTGCGAAGTACAAGAAAAACGGTGTATTCTCCATACCATACACAAACAAGAAAGGGTATGAGGTCAGACGTGAGTTTTATGACAAAGGTTTCAAACGCAAGGAACTACCGAACCGTAATTTAGATGACAGATTACCTAACACAGTCGCTATAACGGGTGGCAGAAATGGATTGATTACAAGACTAAATGCACGTGTATGTGAAAACTGCGGTGCAACCGACAATCTTGAAATGCATCATGTTCGCAAACTCAAAGACTTGAAAGGTAAAAGTGATTGGGAAATAAAAATGATTTCCCGTAACCGTAAAACATTAGCAGTATGTTCAGTATGTCATCACAAAATACATTCGGGAAAGTTAGACTGAATGATAAGGTGGAGAGCCGTGTACGGGGAGACCTGTATGCACGGTTCGGAGGCGAGTGCTTGGAAACCTACCATTGTAACAAATGGAAAGGCGCCGGGTGCTTAGCCTATGGCCAGATTGCTTCGGCAAAAATCCCCCTTACGCGCATGATTTCCCCACAGTTGTATTGGGTGATGACAGGTAATGATTTTTCGTTGGACATAAACAACCCGAAAGAACCCAAGCTGCTTTGCGTGGGCAACAATCCGGACAGGCAGAACATCTACTCGGCGGCGCTTGGACTATACAATTCCCGCATCGTCAAACTCATCAACAAGAAAGGGCAGCTCAAGAGCACTGTCATCATAGACGAGCTGCCGACCATCTATTTCCGTGGATTGGACAACCTCATCGCTACCGCCCGAAGCAACAAGGTGGCGGTCTGTCTCGGCTTTCAGGATTTCAGCCAGTTGAACCGCGATTACGGTGAAAAAGAGTCGAAGGTCATCCAAAACACGGTAGGCAATATTTTCAGCGGTCAGGTGGTTGGAGAAACCGCGAAGACGCTTTCCGAACGTTTCGGCAAAGTGCTCCAGCAGCGGCAGTCCGTCTCCATCAACCGCCAGGATGTATCCACCTCCATCAGCACACAGCTTGACTCGCTCATCCCGGCTTCCAAGATTGCCAACCTGTCCCAGGCACATTTGTCGGAGCCGTTTCCGACAATTTTGGCGAAAAGATAGACCAGAAAATATTCCATGCTGAAATCATTGTGGACCATGCCAAAGTCAGCGCAGAGGAAAAGGCTTACCGGAAAATCCCTGTCATCAACGAGTTCAAGGACAAGGATGGAAACGATATCATGATGCAGCAGATACAGCGCAACTATGACCGGATTAAATTGGATGCTCAGGCAATCATCAATGAGGAAATGGACCGAATCAAAAGTAATCCGGAGTTATGTGAAAGGTTGGGATTGAAAGATGATGCCTCACACAAGTAAATCTATCTAATTCAAAATAAACATAACATCTGAAAAGATTATTCACGACCTTTAAGTACTGTTGTTCTTCTTTTCAGATGTTAGTATACCTTTCTTTATGACAATGATATTAGGATATTTCTAAGGTTTATTAATATTCCTGATGCGATTTTCTCGATCAATCAATTTATTAATATCAATATCTTGAATATTAATTATGGTTATAAGTCCAAACATAGAAATGCTTTCGCTACGTACAAACTCATTCAATCTCTTAGCCTCTTGATAAACTTTATCTATCCAATGATACGATGCTATTGTCTCATAATATTTACTCCCCAATGAGCCGTTTTCTCTGAATTTAATATTGGCTTCAAGAGTATAACGAACCCCCACGGATATATCATCTAAATTTTCATCAAGGATAAAACTAGCAATATCTTGAAATTTAGCTGTGTCTATTTTTGACAAGAGATTGTTTAAATTGTGAGTTCGAATGTTTTTGTACGTTGATTTTTCATCAGAGTTACTTCTCAAAAAATCAAAGATTTCAAACTGCACTCAAAAGAAAATAATAAATCTACCAATATTTTACTACGTGTACTTATGTCTGTAAATACATCTATTAAAGCATTATACCGTGCTAAATAATTAGAACTGTCTGTCAAGAAAAAATCCGATATTTCTTTTTTCAAATCATCATCCATAATCAAAATATTAAATCAGCTAACCTATATTAACAAATTATACTTTATTCCTTTTATGATTTTAATTTTCACACTGTTTTTTAAATATATATTTACTTAATTTAAGAATTAAGCAGAACAAGACAACAACTTTATCTAACGAATAATCTTCGATTTGAAGTAAAGAATGTGCTACTTCATTTCTCAAATTCCACCCTATTTTCTCCGACATTACATATTTGAACATGGTAAGATGATCTTTGACAAAACCAGAAGGTCTCTCCGGAGTACCTTTAAGGTCAGCAATAATATCATCAAAGAGTTTTTCCATTATGACATCTCCATCTTTTGAACGTCTCTTGGCAAAAGTGGGTATTTTAAGTTTCTCAATAAAAAATCTCAAAAGGCCTTCTATCTTAAGTGTTAAGCTATCTACAATAGTAACATAATCAAGGATATAACTTCCTTCAGCTTGTTTAAGTTCATCAAATATCCTCTTTAATCCAGGTTTGACAGTATCCAAAGGAACAACACAAACCTTTTTACTATTATAGTTTCTCTCAATAGGTTCATTTAACCATGTCTTCTCCAAATAGTTTAAAACAGAATCGTATGATAACTTTTGAGAGTCAATGGCCGCCACAAACAATTTAAGCATTTTTAATGTACCAATTTTGAAAAAGAAACTATATGTAGACCAAAATTTCCCTTCTGCCGGTGTATATGTTTTAACGGTGTTGCCATATCTGTCTATGCTTGACAAAGGAAGGATATCGATAAGTCCATTATCCGTCACATCAGATAAAGTTTGGATAGAATCGTCTGTTTCATACCAAGGAGTCTCTGCAAATTGATCTAACAATTCATCTACAGAACAAGTCTCTATAGTCTGTTTTACAGCTTTGTCAATTGCCTTTATATAATCATCTGGAATTGGAATGGAAGTTTCTGTCAATTGGAAAGTATTTCTTTTTTCAGAGTATAATTTTTCCATTTCTTCTATTTTTGTATTATCCTTTATTTTAAGATAAATATCCAAAGCTAATTTTATAAAATGCATTGAAGCTATATCTTCCTGTCTGCTTTTGGCAATCTGTTCATATACCTCAGCTCTCTGTCTTAAAGAATCTTCTATCGAAAGATTTATTTTTTGTTTTAACTTATCCGTAAATTCAATAGCATCTGCGGCCATATAAAGATTATCTTTTTCTATCAAGCTGATAGCATATTTATTACGCTCTATAACTTTTTCAAAATCTATGTATTTTTTACAAATGCTATAATGCTCTAACATGAACCTTGAATAATTTAAAGGAACATGTTTTGTGTTATCATTTACACTCCAATGTTGCTGTATATCAAAAACTTGTTCAATGATTGCCTTTTGACAATCTTCAAACTTACTATTTATTGCAATTTGTAAAGCCAATTCCAAACGATTAAGAACATATCCCAATTTGAAATATTCTCCTTTTTGAGCTTCACCATAATATTCTTGAGCTAAGGAGATTAATTCGTTGCATAACTGAAGCTTGAAACTGTTATTTTTCGACCAGTCTGTTTTTTGTCCGAAATATACCATCAAACCATATTCGGTTTTTGCATAGAGATTATTCGTTTTTTATAACGCTGCTCAAAGAACTCGAAGTTTTCTTTAGTAAGATTTCTAACATTAGGCCAATAAAAAGGTATTTTGTCTCCATTTGCCATATCTTGTGTTCCTGCCATTTGCCACGATAATCCTTTAATTGTCCCCTTTGTTTCATCATCTTGAAACTCAAAAGACTTTCTTATTAAAAAAACTTGTCGATCTAATTCTGCTTGCAAAGCAACATTAATCATATCTTTTTCACAAAGTTCACTTATTACTTTTTGAAATTCATTATTAATTATAGATGAGTCCTTATTCTTATAATTTACAGAATCAAAATTCTTTAAGAACTCTTCATATATACCATATTCACTATTATTTTCCATCTTTCTAGTATTTAATTGTTTCTTCTTCAAAAACTTCCGGGGAGAATGCATAAATCGCTTTCCTTTCCTTGTTCTACTGTCACCTTTTCCCATATTACTATTTACAGCACTATCAACCAAATTTCACAACAACCTTCACCACCTCTCCATGTTCCCTCCGCACATCCAACACTCGTGCAGGAATCCCATGTCCAAAGCAGCATTGGATAAACTCCATTCCGACAAATACCCCTATATCGGAGCTCCTGGCATTATGTTTCTCCTTATTGCTAAACGTGACGGTTCCTTTCATCTCCTCATTCCTTCGTTTACGGTATTGCATCTCCTTTTGGAACATCATAGTAACTTCACCTCTGACAATCTGCACCTGTTGCCCTCCGGCTTGTAAGAATTGCAAATAACTCTCCAGCAGATCTTCTGGACATCCGCTATGAGATAACACGTTTTTTACGCTATGTATCTGAATCAAATTTTCCATCATTTTTTATTTGGCAATGATAATCTTTTTATCCTTAACAACAAGCGTATCCTTTCCACCATTATTCATCAAATTAACATTCTTCAAGTCTATCCGGCTATTAGAAATGGAGAACTCCTGATGAATCGTATCATTCCGCAAAAAGTGAATGTCCTGCTTATACAGGTTCGGAATGGAAAAGAACAGTGTGATAATCCCGATGAAACACAGCACCATCAATACCGTAAAGGTCACAAACCACCGCTGATATTTACGGTCTTCCACAACCTTCACCTCAATGGGTAATGGAGATTCCTGATAGCTCACCCGTTTCTGTTTCCATGTTACTCTGCAACGTAAATTCGGGAATTCATGCAGGCTGAACAACTCTGGCAGTTCCTGCAAGAAATGCAGGTATTGTTTGGTTTCCATCAACACTTCCAACTCCATGGTTACACGAATAACACTTCGTTTCATTATCTTGGGTTTTCCCGATGCACCTGTAGGTTTGGCTACATTGATGGGACGGATATCCGAAGCCCCGTTATCCATGCTCATGGCAAGTTCCACTCCGGTACTACCCAAAGAGGGAGCATCCGTAGGATGATTGCCGAATAATGAAGAACTGTTCCGTTCTCCTTCCATGCCCTCATATTCTGCTATCAAGTCCGCTATCTCACGTACTTCGGTCACGGTTACGTTCTTTGTCTCTGCGTCGGCAAAAGTTTCCACTTTAACTTTGACTGTATCAGTTAGAAAGGCTCTTATCTTGTCTTCGCTTTTCTTATGGATAAGGTAGCTGGGATACTTTTGGGTGAAGTTCCGAGCTACGTTTTCCACATAATCTCTCGTATAATTATAATCACTTTCAATACGAAGAAAAAAAACGACAGATAAATTAAACTGATTTAATAATATTCCTCGATCCATAACTACATTTTATTTCTGCTCAATAGGTAAAATGAAATGATTGCCATTATCTTTACTCCAAGGAGTATAAATCCAAAATTGAATGCTATCATCTTGAAGCAATAAATTAATAATTTCAGGATATTTTTTCTTAAACTCTTGAATAGTACCGATATGTAAAGTATCTTTTCCTGTGTTTTTAAATTGAGAAATAAATGGACGAAAAACAGATTGTAATATACTATCTTCATAGCGTATAGAATGTCCTGTATGAAATACAAAATTTTCATTTGACAAACTATCAATTACTATTCGTCCCCTCCTATATGGAGTTAAAAGTTCTCCGTTCTTCTCCTTGTTTATAAGTAGATTATAATTCCATCCTTGTTCGTATGAAAGCGCATATTTTATATCTTTATAATAATAAGAAATATGCCCCATTTGTTTGCTATTATTTGACATATTACAGACTTTAAACATTAGAGGGAATTGAATCCTAAATATATAATCTTTTATACTATCATATCGAATTACAATAGGAAAATTTGATTCTATTTGTTCTACTAAAACTGAGTTTGCATTATATTGAAATGAAGATAATATAATACCACTAAAAACAAAAAACACCACTAACCATTTCATGACTTAATCTGTTAAATAAAAAAAAGTTTCAATAATTGCTTCGGGAGCATAAGATTGGGGGTATCTACTATTCTAACTAAAATATATACCCAGTTTATACCATCAGCTTCATTATATTCCCGTAATTCCACTTCGTGTAAAGTTTTGAATTTGCCATGTAATATATCCGATGCTGTTTTAGTAGATATTTTCAATAATTTAAATTCAATACCACTATTTGGTTTCCAACTATTTACAAATCTTCTTACAGCATCAATACCTTCTATTTTTGCTGCTTGCAAACGGTTTTCAATTGCAGCACTTATGCCTTCTTCAATATCTTGAACCATACACTCAATTGCCATCCCTACGATAGCATTAGGAACTAAAGGTATTGATAATGAAGACTTCGGATCTTTAGCCCAATCAAAAAAACTAAAAACGTCCAATATCATACTTGTGTGTTTTAACAAACGAAAAATTGAAACTCTCATTCCATTATTTGCAAAAAAATGATATTGATTAATACCTTTAGTTGTTACAATCTTACCATCAACTTGAAATCCGAAATTTTTGCCTTGCTTTACCGTAACTTCGCTTCCGTCAATAGTGTAATAGGTCGCTTCATATATTTTCCTATTACCTGTATAAACTTTCCCCGTATTGGTAACCATTTTCCCTTTTTCCAATTTTAACAAGGCAATATTCTTTATCTGTTGTTTTGCTCCTTCTTCTATTGAATCAACTATTTTATCTGATACATAATCTAAAAACAATTCAGATATTACTATTTCACACCCATCTGTAGTGTATAACTCGGGAAACCTATAAGAACCTTCTTTAGGACGAATATATAACAATGGATCTCCATAATAAATATCAATTTCTTTTGTAGAAGAAGATAACGAAGCCTTTAATGTCATTTTCATAGCATTGTGTTATTTTGTTTATACTTTTTTAAATCAAAATGAATCATATTAGCGACACCTTGGGCATCTACAATACAATCATCAACTTTAATTAATGTTTTCCCATCTTCCAATATTATCGTAAAAGATAGTTTATCCCCTGGTTGTGTATTTATTGTTTTTGCATATAAAGTTACAATTCCATCTTTGGGTAATTCTTCAATTCTATTAGTACCTTCTGCATCCTTCCAATACACCTCCACAATCTCAGGCTGTTTTTCTTCCTTCGATTCAGATGCAATCGGAGCAATCGGCTGTTGTGAAATTTCCGACACCTTCCAAACCTTCTCCCTCACCTCCAGATTATTCCTCTTGATAATCCCCGGCGACAAATACACTACCATCATCATCGGAGCGTTCCCGACACTCATGTATTCCTCTATTTTCACGCAATAGCAATCCCAGAACCGGAAAATATCCGCAACCTCCAACCTCATTATAGATAAATGGATTTCCCCGTCCTCGCATCATCTCATTCAGCCAGTCATAAAAAAACGCCTCGTCTCCGCTGTATTCAAACGCAAGCGTAATCAAATCCCCCTCGACCGGCAGATTCTCCCGGTTGCCGATTTCTTCACAAACCTGTATATGCAGCTGGATGATTCTTCTCAGGTTTGAATCATCATGGTGTTGGATATGGCAGCGATAATTGTAATAAAGTATCGGAATTTCTTTGCCACGAATTTTCAATATAGCTTGATAAATCATGATAATAAAATTTCAAGTAATCAACTATGGTAATAAATCACGACTAATCCAATAATAAGCCTGCCCGTTGGACCGAAACGCCTTACTGGCAGCCTCATCCAGCAGTTTTTTCTTTTCCTTGAAATACTCAATCAGCCCGTCCAGTTCCACGTCCGTAATCATCTCCTTTTTCCGCAAGTCCTTGACCCGGTAAACCTCGAAGAACGGATAATCCACAGGACACGATGTGAACCGTTGTAACGCTTCCGACAAAGGCATGTTCAGGAAATCCCTTCTTCCCGTCTTGCAGTACTTGTCCCTGTTGCGTTCCGAAAGCAGATGCCTTACCAGTTGCCTTCTCACACGGCGCGTCGGGGCATATTCCGGTATGTTCAGGCTGTCCGTCTTCACACGTATGGTAGCCTCCTCTGTATCTGCCGGCAGATAATCTTCCGGGCAGTTGCAGATATCGGCCTTTGCCTGCTTTTTCTTTCTGACCGCCTCATATTTATAGTCCAGGACCAGTTTGGCGGGCACTTCCACATACTTTCTCAGCCGCTTGAACTCCTCTTCATTGACGAGCAGGTAATAGTCCGTTACGGACGAAAGTGAGTCGGGCAATACGACAGGCTCTGCCGGCAGTTTCCATCCCGGCTCGACACCCGGCAGGACAGACAATATCGGTTGCACGCCTGACCTGCGGATATGATAGTAGTCCACCAGCGTTGAGTCAAGTTTATACCGGTGGGTTCCCACCTCCTCAAACGCCCTTGTCAGGCTGTTGCCCAACAGCGTATTGTCAAACTTCACCTGCAACAGCATGGAGTCCACGGCGGTAGTCAGCCCCTCCAGCTCCAGCGACTCGTTTTTCTGCGGAAAGACAAGCCATCCCTGTGTCATGCTCCGGTTCGGAAAGTCCAGGCAATACGTATTGTGGTTCACCTCCGCATATTCGTTTCCGTTCCGCAGCTGTTCGGGATACACAATCAGTTCCCGTTTCTTCCGGCTGATGCGTGGAGCCGAGCAGTCTATCATGTTCCCGATTTGCAGCACGAAATTGTTGAAGTTGTCCGGTTCTCCGCCGTAAAGCTGGAATCCCAGCAACCGGCAGTTGTTCTCCACCAGCCGGTCCACCAGGGTGGAATCCGCCCATTCGCTGTTGAACCCCTTCTCACCTACCACCACCAGGACATTGCTCTCGTCCCGGCATTTGTTGAACAGTTCCACCCCTGTGCGGACACCCGACCAGCTGCCGAATCTACCGTAAACAGGTTTCAGTTTTTCCGCGTTCCGTGCCTTGTCCGATAGAAAGTCCAGAAATTCCATATAGTCGGGAGTCAGTTTGCAGATGGGATCTTCCCGGCTGTCCGGCTCGTTGAAAGTGAGCACGCGCCGAACTTGAAGGAGAAACTCTCATCGTTCGCCAACTGGGACTGCAACCCTTGGATGGCATTCACCACGGCGGGAAACTGTTCGATGGCCTTATCCTTTCCTTCCAGGACAAACACGAGGTTTATTTTTTGCAGGTCCTTTTCTATCTTGTTCTTGAAGGTTCCGTAATAAATCGGATGGCCGTTCACGTTCAGCACATAGCTTTCCCGTTTGTCAATGACCGGCATCGGCACATGCGTTCTGAAACAGAACGCCGTATCATTGTGCCGGTAGGACAACACCGGACTGTACCGGATGGCGTGATGCCGCCCGGCAAACTCCCGAACTGCCGCATATCATCGGATGCCAGCGTCAGGGTATCCTTTCGTTCACTGTCCTTAAACAACAGTGCGCTGTCGGGCAGCGAGGCGATATCCATATGCAATTGCTGGCCTATTTCGGTCAGCAGCCGCCGGTCTATCCACCCGACAGGCATCCCCCCGATACTGTCGGCGTCGAGTTTGGGCCGGTCCGCCACAAGCACGCATCCTTTGTCCGCCGATGCCTGATAAGGATACACAATGCCGTAGAACGGGATTCTGCCCGCTTCCTGTGTCAGGTTGGTATCTTTGAACAGTTTTACGGAATCATCAACGAAATATGTTTCCGGTTCAGCCAGTGCCGCACTGTCGGCCGGCATCACCACCTGCTTGTTCTTGAATCCTGTAGCTATGTCAGTCACACCGCTTCGGGTCAGCAACAGGTTGTCCCGGTTGATCCATCCGCAATACCGGGCCTGCTTCCACTCTTTCAGCCTTCCGTTTTTCAGGATGGCGGGGTCATACTGGATCAACTGAAGCCAGTCGCCTTTGCGCTTGATGACCAGAAACGCATCCATATAGTTCACGGGGCGCATTTCATTTTTCCCGCTCGGACTCAGGTAGGTTGTCCCCGGCTCGTTGGCAAAGACAATCCACGGGTCATGCTTGAACAGCGACAGGCTGCGGGGGACTTTCACGCCTTCGACGGAATAGTTCCGTACATATTCGCGGGGGACATTCTTCACGCGTGTAAAACGGTGTACCGGTCCGCAGGCCGCCAGACAGATAATGCTTCCGCAAATCCATCCTCTTTTCAACAGGATTGACAAACAGTTCTTTTTCATGCCTCACATTACTTTTTTGATTCGGAAAAACGTTCGTGCTGCGTCACCATCAGTTGCATCACGCATTCATTGTTCAGGTTGTCACCCATATCCACAAACACCTCGTCGATGAGGGTCTTCCGACGGGCAATGATTTTCAAACCCTGGCAATAGGAGTAGAAGTCATTCTTTTTGTTATTGTTGACCGTCACCGCAATGTCCGGATTTCCGCAGAGATACTTCTTGAGGATATAATTGTAATGGACATTGAACGGCTTGCCGTCCACGATGGCCTGCAAATGCTCGCGGATGTCGTTGCCGATAACGACAAGCACGTCTGTCGAGTCGTTCTCCGCATATTGCGGAAGAACCTCAATGGTGTGCCGGACCGGATACTGGGTCTCTTCCGTGGTCAGCAGCACCTCGTACCTGCCCGCCTCGGAGTAGGCATAGAGCGGATTCTGCTCCCGTGAGTCCACAATGCCCGATTCACCGAACTGCCAGCGCCATTCCCTCGACGGCCCGTACCCCTTGAATGAAATGATTTCACCCTGGAAGGCGGTCGCCGGCGCCTCTATCTTGACCAGCTGGTCGCTTCCGTAATTATTGGCCCGTCTGTTCACCTTGACGATTTGCTTCTTCTCCAGCGAATGGTCCACCTGAAGGCGGACCTGGTAACGCCCCGGTTCCTTGAACACGTACTGGCCGCTCCGTTCATGCGAGACATCCCCGTTGCCGAACTCCCACAGCCAGGAACCCGCGTTGCGGGTGCTGTCCGCATAATGAACGGCTTCCCCGACTTCCACCTCGATGGGCGTCAGGGTCATCCGTACGATACGGTTGGAAAAAAACAGCCGGATCAGCACGGCGACAAGCACACACAGCAGCATCGCTGCAACTACAAACAGAATCTTTCTGGTACGAATTTTTCCCATGGCGTCATTTGTTTTTAGTTCCCGAGCGCAGGTCTTCCTCTTTCTTCCGCAAGCCTATCTCGCACTCCTCCAGATTGGCTTTGAACAGGCGTATGTTTTGTTCGATGCTCCACAGCTGTTTCTTGTCCGACAGCCACATGGCATAAAAATCGGCGATATGCATGAACAGCTTGTACCGTTTGTCCCAGCTGTTCCTTTCGTAGGTGTTCCGCAGGTTGTTGATCAGGTAGTGGATGTCGTCCTCCTCGTATTGGGCATACACGCCGGGCTGGAAAGCCTCTATCTTCCGGAACAGGGAGTCCACGGGCATCTGGCTTTCGGCCTGTTCCTGCTGGAAGTCCTTGATACGGTCCATCTTGATTTTCACAAACTCCTTCTGCTCGAACATCCTGAAATCCGAATTCCACATGAAGATGGCAAGGCAGCACGCCACGGTCGTCAGGAAAAAAACAGGAATACGTATGCGTGTCCCATAAGGATTTCCCGTTTGTTCAGTGTTTTTCTATTATTGTCCATCATAGCGTTCTCATTGTTTGTTATTGGGTCCCACACTCAGGCTGCGCCGTGTCTTCCAGTTGTCCTGGATGCACTGCATCAGGTCTTTTTTTACCATCTCCTCCCGAATGTTCAACAGGCGGATGGAATCCTTCACCCCGAGGAATATGTTGATATTTCCCAGCAGCCGGCTGTAAAGCCTGCAATCCCTGGCATCCATGCCCTGGATATCCTTCAGCAGGTTCATCTTGCGTGTGCTGACCACACTTTGCAAAAGCACGTCGTTGATCTTCGGCGAGGTGTTCATCAGTTTCATGTATTGGTACACGGAATCCACGCTGTTTGCCAAGGCGAGTTCCCTGGCATAGACATGGTCGTATTCCAGCGTCTGCTCCGTAATCCGTTTCACCTCCGTGCCGGAGGTTTTGAGGAAACAGGCAAAGATGGTTACCGCAAGCACGATACAGCTTGTCAGGTAGCCGGAGAACCTCAGATAGGCCTTTCTCACTTCGGTGTTATTTTTCGGTTTCATGTCGGATGATGTTTTGTTTCTTTATAAATAAGTACTGATTCCCAGGTACGCGCACTGTCCGTCCGGTGTCCCCAGCCGGAAACGGGCGTCCTCCTGTTGGATGATATAACGGACTTGTACCTCCTTGTCCGATGGCAGGAACAGCTCCATGAGGGCGTTCAATATCCGGTTGTTGGCGGCTCCCGGGAAAAAGGTCTCCATTTTCCGGGCGGACAGGGGGCCGATTTCCAGCAGCAGCCGGTATGTGCCGTCGGCAAAACGGTTCCCCACCACCATCGTGTCGCCCAAAAGGCACCGGCCTAACCGGGGGACAAGACCGGGAGGTGCCTCTGTCACGCATTTGTCACCTCTCTTCAGACGGACAGGCACCCCGGTCAGGATGCTCATGCACTCGCCCGTCTTCGCAAGGCTGGCGGTAATCTGTTCCAGATAGGGCAGCAGATGGACCAGCATGACCGCCAGATGGAGCGGAAGCAGCTTGAGCACCGGCCACTGTCCGGAGAAGATGTTCACAAAGTCGGCGTGCACGTTCATCTCGTCGATACGGCGCTCCTTGTTCTGGAAAGCGACCAGCAGATGGTCCAGCGAGATTTCAAAAGGCTTGAAAAAACGCCGGGCGAAGAATTCCTCCTCGCGGTGGATGCGGATTTCATCCAGTACCTGTTCTTTCGACACTTTCCCCGACTGATGGAGATTCTTGTGGAAGATGCCTTCCGGAAGGGCGTCGTAAATGCTGCGCCTGTTCACGTGGAGATACAGATAATCCGTCAGGTCGTAATGGGAGTATTCCGAGCGTATTTCCTGGATGTCCTTCGAGAAGCCGCGACGCATGTCGCCCCGCCTGGAGATAAGGGTGCGTTCCGCGTCATACCCGCCCTCCTTCAGCCCGCTGGCCACCACTTCCGCCTTGAAGTCGGTATCCGGCTGGTTGAACAGATGGGGGCGTTCCTCAAAACATACGATTTTGTCTGTCTCTTCTGCCATGGTTGTTCTTGTATGAATGATCAGTCCAATATGTTCCAGCGTGACTCGTTCGTCTCCTTCGGTTGTCTGGAGCGTTCGGCAACCACGATGTTTTCCTTGTGCTTGCCGATGTATTCCAGCCGGCTGAGCGTGGTCCACAGGTCATTGAACTGGTACAGGAAACGCTCCGCGGTTATCATCAGCGGACGGATGTTCTGGTGGTTGTACAACAGGCCGCTGTTTTCCCGCAACAGCCCCTCGTAAGCGCCGGGATTGATGCCGTTCCACTCGTTGAAAT
>ENA-OQAS01000065-OQAS01000065.1-human-gut-metagenome-genome-assembly--contig:-NODE-65-length-52311-cov-2.391921_pt1 | contig 52311 bp, 78 predicted proteins | sample MGYA00242733_ERZ504523 | MGnify/ENA primary metagenome ERZ504523 (study PRJEB26092, sample SAMD00036239) | human gut metagenome | host: Homo sapiens | study: EMG produced TPA metagenomics assembly of...
ACTTCCCCATATTGTTCATCATTGCAAAAAATCATTGAGAAATCCAACGATCTTCCCATAACAGCCAGTCGATGATCTGGTCTAGTACGGTTTCCGCAACAAAATCAAATATAAACATCTGACACCTTCTTTCTCACCATCCTATATGCCAAGGATTTTCCAGATATAGGTCGGTGCCGTCAGCGTAAACACCAGACACGCAAACAGGATTGCGGGTGCCGCCCATTCAAACTGCCCGTGTTTTCGGTAATCAAAGTATGCAGTACCCAGCTTTGCAAAGAAGAATACGGCAAGTATCAGGTCAATTGCCGGGAACACCACCTTATTGACTACTGTCTTGATCTGTGCGGAGGCATCCTGCCATGTACCCTCGATTGCTCCTGCCACGTCCCCTTTTCCTGACGCATATACTGTAGTTCCAAACATCATCGTAAGTGCAAGCACCATCACTGCCATCATCATCCATTTCTTTTTCTTCATCTGATCTTCCTTTCCTTTTTTCTGTTTTTTTACTGCATTTTCATTTCACTGGTCTGGTCCGGTTCTTCCAAAAGGTCTGTCATCTCATAAATGACAGGATTCTCCCAGAACTTTAAATCTCCACGGTATCCGAGTTTTAAGTGGCTGAACTCTTCCGCAAGCTCCCTTACGGACTCCGGGGCATTGGGTGGAAGTTCCTGATTCCAGATCACCCATTCCCCGCTCTGGTAGCGCGGGGTAAGTTCTAAAACTACATAATCCTCCGGTACAAATGCCGGGTAACGCTGCAGCCTGCCGCTCGCATCATAATAAGCTGCTCCCTCCTGCATCACCGTGAGTGACATAAGCCGCAGCGTATCTGCAAGGGATTTCGTGAACCATGTTTCCCGGTCACAAAATTTCCGTATCCTTCCATCCCTTAAGATGGATTCCAGATTTTCTTTTCTGGTGTAATGGTACAGCAGTCCTTCCGGCTTTTGGATTCTCTCATATCCCATCGGTTTCCTACCTCACATTCTGCGGTGCGATATGCCAGTCATCCCACAGGCTTCCAGATATCTGCACAGCGTTTGACAGGTTCACGGAAAGCATTCCATCCGGTGTCCAGCAGTCGAGCAGGTACGTGTATACCCGGTACTCCCCGTCCGGCATCCAGACCGGTGTGAAATGTGTCCTCCGGTAATAAGTGGAATACTCATTATTCTTAAATTCAAAGACCGCACTGTATCCATTTCTGGTTCTCTCTAAAAGCCGCCAGTAGGTTTCGTAATAAAATTCCGGGAAGTAACTGACTGCTGTCTGCGGTGCTGTTGTTGCGGATGTCTGGCTGCTCGATGCCCTTGCACTCAGGGAAACATTCACACCATACCCGCTTTTGGTAACCATGCCGTCCGCGGTCGGTGCCTTCTCATCCGTGACCAGATGCATATCTGCGGTCAGGGATGCCGAATAATGTTTCTCTTCAAATTCCCACCAGCCTTCATCCACATACTCGCCATCATCCTGCCAGTATCCATGGCTCTGTGTGCATCCTGCCTCACAGCTTGCCGAATGATCCTCTGACTCCCAGTTCCAGTCACTGTGCCATACCCATTTTTCCTTCCACTTGGCTTTCCAGACACTCCATGCCGCCTGTGTCTTTTCTGGATTTACAGGCATCACTGCATTTTCTTTCCGGTAGCTGTCATTTCTGTCATCTGCAACAGGATTTGGCGGTGGATTGTCATCCAGATCCACAATGTTCGCCGTGATGGTTCCCCGGCTCACGGATGCACTGCCTCCTCTGGCGGTCACGCTAATCGTGATGTGCTGTTCCGTGGACGGGGTATGCCATTTTACCCACACGAGCTGCTGTCCGTCCTCCGGGTAATACACATTTTCAACCTTGTAGCTTCTTCCCAGAATTAGAAAATGTCACGGTGACGGAGTTGTCCGGATCACTCTGTCCTCCACTGACCGTGACCGCCGTTATCACATCCGTATCCACACGGTATTCATAGTCCGCTTCGATGACTTCCGGTGTGACCACCTCATTAAACCGCACGATGCCAAGTCCTAATGCGCGGATGATATCCTCATCATTCGCTTTCTCTGTCTTAGAGCCGCTCCACGCCGGATATCCTAAATCCGATGTTTCCAAAAACATGGCAAGCGGCAGGTTTTTATGGGACAGGGATGGCATTTTCTTTCGCAACAGGCCGCCCCTTAACTGGTTGTATTTTGCCGCTTCCGTGGCGGTAAACGCAGTCCGGACTCCCTCAAACGTCACATATGCAATCGGCTCTAATAACAGCTTGTACTCTCCGTTTGTCAGCGTCTGGAAATCCATGCCGACATATCCTGCAATGGCTCTGATCACCTGCTCGTCCGTAAAGTACTGTTTGATGGCTGCAAGGTTTGCCCCTCCTCTTGAAGTACTGATAATCTGTGGCAGGGACTGTGCTGGATTATAAAATGTATAGCCTCCCATCCTTGCAGAAAGTCCTGCGCCATTCCTGTAGGAAGTCTTGCTTACTTTTCCAAAATGCACCCGGATATCAGTCGGATGCTTGTTGGTAAGGTCAATGGATGCTGATGCAACTGCACCATCACTGGCTCTGATTACCGTTACGCGCACACCCTCATCGTGGCTGCTCCAAAAATTAGTTCCCGTTCCTGCTCCCATACCTCCACCGCCATTGTCGATGTTCCCTTCCCCGGCTGCATAAACCGATACCGGCATTGCATGGCAAGCATAATTGCAAGAAGCAATACTACTTGTTTTAATAACTTCATCTCTTTTTCCTCACAAAAAAAAGCAGACCGTTTTTACGAATCTGCTTTTCACTAACACATTATTCTTTTCTCTGTTTTTTGGCTTCTGCTACAAATGTTCTAATCGTATTAACCAAATCATCCCATTGCTCTGGTTCCTTCATATGAATGTTCCCCATACGCTCGTTATTGGAATCCCTTTGTTCCATTTGTAACCATTTTCCCTCCTGTATCAGACAAACAACTTTTCATCTTTTACAGGTTCATCTTTTTTTAGGAACATCCATGTAACACAGTCTGTCAAAATAATAAAATCACAATATTCAAACTCTGCTTCTATCTGTTTTTTGTTTTTTCCCAATTCTAACCCTTGATAATTTTCCAAATTGGGTTTTTTCAGCTCAATTGAAACATATGGTTTTGTAGTATTCGTATAGCTATATTGTTCCGGAACGATAATAATCCTGCAAGCTATGTGAATCCGCATAATTTTTACGCTTATGAAGTGGATTTTTGGTATCATCCTTGTATCCTTTGTTATCCCAAACTGCTACCAATTGTTCACTTTCTGTAAGGATCGATTGTATAAAATCTCGGATTACAAAACCAAAATAAATCTCTCTTCTTTCAATTTTATATAATCTTTCTACCTCTTCCACATAATCTGCATATGATATACGTTGTTTGTACATAATCCAAGAGCCTCCTTGTCCGCTTGTTATCAGTTTATATCAAACAACATTTCTTGTCACCAACTTAGTCCATGATTCCGATTTATTGCCATTTTCATACATGTCATCTGCGTAGGTGCCTGAGCCTTCCCCTTCATCGGTAATCCATCCGAAGCCTTCCACATATACCATGCCGTCTTTGGTATCACCTGTCTTTGGTGTCTGGTTCTCTGCCGGATCCGGTTCCTCCTGTTTTTCCGCCTCGTAGGACGGCGGTGTATCCGGCTGGTCCGTGGCGGTTCCCTCAGACAGTGCAGGCGGCTCACTCGGCTTTTCCGCTTCCGTTTTCTCCGGGGTTTCCTGAATTTCCTGCTCCCTGTCATTTACGGAAGTTCCTGTCTCCGTCTCGATCACAAGCGGCTCTTCCGTCTCTGCTTCTGTGCTTTCTGCCGGAGCCGGTTCCGGTGTTTCTGTCTCCACAAAAAGTTCTGTCTCCTCCGATTCTCTCTCCACGACCTGTGCCTCCCTGTCCGGCTCATGGTAGAGCGCCCTGCTGATTCCAAACACAAGCACCGCACATACTGCTAGAAGTCCTGCGACTGCCAGCCACTTTTTTGTCTTATCTTTCATGGCATTCCCTCCTTATGCTTTTTTGATTGATTTTCGTAGTTCACACGCTACCATAGAACGTCTGGAAAGTCTATGGAAATGTAATAAGTCTTACGATATCTGTAACATGTTACTAAAATTTCTCCCTGTAGGCTGCCCTCACCTTCAACCTGACCGACATATTCGACAAGATTTTTCCTGCGAAACGCACAGGCACTTCCATCGTGACCTCTGCATCCGCATAATAAGTTCCTCCCGGCGATGCCAGTGCCGTGTTGTGGATGTCCACAGAAAGATTTTTGAGCCTGTACTCCAGTTCACCACTGTTGTTATAGCGGACATAACTGTTCCCATCCTCTTCCAGACCAAGCAGAAAACACATCCTGCCATAGATATCCCCATGGTCCACGGATGCCGCAAATCCCGTATCGTCCGGCTCATATCCTGCAGCATATCCTTCCCTGACACCATGATAAACTTCATTGTAATTGTCGTTTACCACGGAAACTACGGCAGATTCCATGGCATCTTTGATTCCGGCTGCGTGATGACAAGGCGCATGTATTCTGAAACACCAAGGATAATAAAAAGCATGGCTATCGCTGCAGCTACAGCAACCGGAGCCATGCTTCCCTCCTGCCCTGTCAGAAGTCTTTTGAAACTCTGATAGCATTTTCTCATTTCCAATACACCTCACTCTTTCCCGATGCCCTCGCCCTTATGGTTACCGGGAACGACCTTAACTTTCCAAAAAGTCCGAGGTCTTTCTGTAACGTCAGTGTTACCGTCACCTCTTCATTCAACTGGATTTTTCCGGTCCCAGACCAGCTTACGGCTGGATGTATCCCTGTTTTTCCTCCAAGGTTCTCTGCCTTGCGGTTGTCTCACTTCCAACCCTGCCGCTGATCTCTGCCTCCCGCACCAGCTCGTCTGCAAGTTGTCTAGCTGTATCTTCGTGATAAAACCGGGAATATCCTGACGCCAAGGGCAATGACAAACATCACGCAGAATACAACGACTGCCGCATCGATATATCCCTCCCCCTTTTTGTCCCTCATGATTTTATAGATCCGCTTCATTTTTCTCCTTCCTGCGCTTTTATCAGAACAGTGTTCCCATGGACTTTATGATCTCATAGCCGATGATGGCAAAATAGGTTGCAAGGAAACATAAGAGCATGGCAAAAGAAAAGACACGGATTTTCGGCGGGATTTTGCCGCCTTTGCCTTTAACCTCTGCAGTTCTGCCTGCTTGAAGTCGTGTGTGAGCATCTGGAAATACACTTCACCGTCATCTCCTCTTAACACACCGATCAGTCCGCGGACCACATCGGAGAGCTGCGGGGAATTGAGCCTTGCCTCGAAACGGGTGAGTGCTGCCTCATAGCTGCTGGAGCGCATGTCGGCACACACAATGTCCAGTTCCTTCTGGAACATCTCCCCGGCATTTTCCTTATAATGCTCCAGCATGGAAAGTACATCCCTGCTGTTTTTCAGCTCCTGTGTGATGGTGGAAACAAAACGGTACAGTTCCCCCTCGATCTGCTCCCTTTTTTCCCTTACCAGCTCTTCTGCTTTTCTTGTCTCCTTATAGTAGACCATGACTCCTAAAAGCACGAGCATGATGGCAAGCAGCGGAAATACATGCAGTGCCGGAAGGATCAGGAGAAAAATGCTCCCTGCCTTCAGATAGGCATACGCCATATAGGTTTCCGGTGTCATCTTAAGTCCTGCCGCATTAAGGACATTCTGCATCCTGCTTTTTTGTAGGCATTCATTCCGATGTATTTTCCTAAGTATGCCGCCCCGTCCATGTAGAACGCATCCAGTGTTTTCTGCAGTTTCTTTTCTTTCTTCCCTGACTGCATCATCGCCCTGCCGGTCCGCAGTGTCGGCAGCTTTAAGATGCCCGACAGCAGAAGGAACAGTCCGCATGCCGTCAGGATGAATACAACTATCAGTACGATTTTCAATTTATCCCTCCCCCTTATGTCCGGTATTCAATCGGCTTTGTCAGTTTTATGACGCATGCCGTGGAAACAAAAATAATTGCGCCGGTAACCGCCAGCATAATCTGCCCGGGGATGGTATGCATGAGCGTATCGTACCAGGACTGGTTCAGGAAATATAACAGCGGGATATTCCCTACTGCCAACACCACCATTGTGATAAATTCCTTTCTGGGTTCAAATACCAGATATTCCAGCTCTGCATTCACGATGCGCATGTCCGACAGTTTCGCCACAATCGGTGTCAGCGTTGTCTTTAGTGACCTGTCATACAGGCAGGACTTTAAGGCATCCACCCACTCCATGAACACATCATTTTCAATCTTTCCCTTAAGCTCCTCCAAGGCTGCTTCAAGGTCTGGATCTATGAGGCGGATTCTTGACACAAAATCTGCAAACACGGTCTTGACCGGCGGATTTAAATATTCGAGGTTTTCCTCCACCGAAGTAAGGATGTCCTCACTTCGCAGGTATGCCGTTGTAATAATGGACAGTGCGGTTTCCAGTTCCGATGACACATCCTTTTTGAAATGGGATGCGGTCAGCCTGATGTACCAGAACGGCAGAAATAAAAATCCGCACGCCAGCACCGGAATTAAAAAAACATTTCCGATCATGACGGCAATGGCTGCTCCTGCGGCAAGCATCAGGAGGGATGCCGTGCATAAAAGCGGGAACAGCTCCTCCCTGTCCGTTGTTTTCAAAATTGCCTGTACTTCCTCGATTTCCCTTCGGAAATAGGATTTTTTCCTGCGCTTGGTTTCCTCCAGTATCTCCTCACGGATTCCTTTCGGTGCGTCCAAAAGCCTGTGGAAAATGTTCCCCGTAAAGTCATTTAGCCGGATGTGGAACAGCAGGAATGCCCCTGTAATGATCCCGATGCAGGCAATGACCTGTAATGTCAGCATGCTTTCTCCCCTCCTTTTTCAATTCTTTCCAGCACATCTTTTGGCATGCCGTTTTCCAAAAATCTCTTTTTGAGGCTCTCGGAAATTCCGCACACCTTCTTATGCGTGCCGTTAATGATAAAGCGGTCCCCTTCCATCCGGTTTTCGGTGATCTCATAGCGGTACAGCGGGTTGAACTTCCGCTTTCCGTCTGCCGTGATCTCACACTCCATGATTTCCATGAGTTTCCTCTTGCGGTTCTCAAGCTGCTTGGTGAACACCACGATAGGGAATGCCTCCGTTACAAGGTCCATCAACACCTCGTCATCCATGTCATATTTTCTCTTGCACAGTGTCCTCATTCGGCTGTAAGTGGATTCACAACTGTTGCTGTGGATCGTGGTAAGCACCGTGTGTCCGGTTCTTGCCGATTCCTGTGCCGTGTACGCCTCCGAACTACGCATCTCCCCGACACAGATGATCTCCGGGTTAAAACGCAGTGCCATATCAAGGAGCATGTCCTGATCAATGTTCTGCTTTTCATTTTCGCTGTATCTGGTCAGCGTATGGATGACACTGTTGGTCACTTTTCCATCCTTTTCCCTTACGAGTGCCAGCTCACGGCTGCCGTTTTCGATGGTAAAGATACGCTTTCCATCCGGTATGGTGGTAAGCAGCCAGCCTGCAAGTGTGGTCTTACCGGAACTGGTGGCTCCTGCGACACAGATGCTGATGCCATAACGCAGACACTCTGCCAGAAAGTCCAGCATTTCCCCCGTTGCGGTGCCGCCATCCACAAAGTTTTCCTTTTTCAGGCTCTGCGGATTGACAATACGGATGGATGCTGCAATCCCCACATCTTCATCCACGAGCGGCGTCTTTAACACGGCGATTCGGATATTCTTGCTCAGATGTCCTAACACCGCAGGGGAGGCATTGTCCAACACCATGCCCGACACATGGAGCATGCGCCTTATGACATTGACCGCATGCTCCGGGGACTCGAAGTGTTCCTCCAGCTTTTCACACCTGCCGTCATTGTACTGTATCTCGATATCCCGCCAGGAATTGATATCGATTTCCTCTATCCCTGTTCCAAAAATGTACTTGGTGAGGAAGGAAAACTCTGCCATTTCCGTGTAAAGGTCATCGATCAACTGTTCCTGTGTTTTTCCCTTTACCGTGATACGGTAGTCACAGATGTACTTTGTAATGTACCGCTTGACCTGCTGTTTTACTTCCTCGCTCCCGCCTTCCACCATGAGCGTGGAATATTTGCTGGAGATATACTCCTGCACCTCTTTTAAGACATCCGAAAATGCCCTTCCCTTTTCCTCCGGGGAAAAGAACAGATTCTGGTTATTTTTCATACCCCGAATACCTCCCTGCTGATTTTCTCTATCTCCCTGCGGAATGCCCGGCTCTCCTTCAGGCCGAGTTCCCCAAGCAGTTCCCCTTCTAAAAACTGTGCTTCCACCTCACTGCTGTGCGGAATCTGGAACGACACACTGCCAAGGATTTGTTCCATGTGGCTGCTTGCCTCCTGCTGTCTGATATTGGACACGGCCTTCAACTGCTTGTCGGCATCCCATTTGTGGTCTGATAGCAGTGGAAGCTGGGAGGATAAGTAACTGATGGATTTTAAGTCACACCCTGCCAGCCTTAACACCGTATCTGCCTCCATCAATGCGACCGCCGACAGGATATCCGATGCGATATTGCTGGTGCAGTCCACGATGACATACGGTGCGATCTGTGCTGCAAGCTGGAGCAGTTCTGCCGCCTGCTCTTTTTCATAGGGCGGATAGGTGAACACATTCTCCCCCTTTAACATCCCGACCATGGAAAGATAATCATTCTTCCGGTAGAACATGCAGTTCTTCTTGATGAGGTTTTCCGTCACATGGGATGCGGCAAGAATGCTCCCCAACGACCTTTCCTGTTCAATGTCTGACGGTGCGCATAAGTAAGGCAGCGGCGGAGTGATCATATCCGCAAGGATTAAAATGACATTTCTCTTTTTCTTTGCCAGATGCTCTGCCAGTTTCACAGACACCACCGTCTTGCCGGAGGAAGGGCTGCCCCACACGGCAAGCACGCCTCCCTCTTCCGGCATCTCTTCTTCCCTTTCCTGCTCCAAATTTCTCTGGAACAAAGAATTTTTCATGAAATTCAAACACTATTCCTCCATATCCGTATCATTTTTCTCGTCTGCCGAGGTTTCTTCTGCCGTCACTGCATCCGCTTCCCCTCCTGTCCTCGGCACCTCATTTTTACAACAGATACCTCTTCTTCCTCTGTGGTTTCTTCCAGAAGCTCCTCCAGCACCAGATCCTGTGCTTCAATGAGCTGTGCAGCTTTCTGGCTGTCTCCCCTGTATACCAGTGACAGATGGATTTCTCCCTCTGCTTCCAGCCTTGCCAGCAGTCTGCTCTGCTCCGGTCTGACTAACACCGTGACGGTGGACGGAAGCTCCTTCTCCTCTTCCTGCTCCTGTGTATTAGCATCATAGCCGGACTTTGCCGTCACTGCGATGACCTCCACATATTTTAATTCTGCCGGGATCACTGTCTCCCCACTGCCCAGGTAATCCGGTGCGATGACCGACACAATATCCCCGCTCTTTAATTTGCCGGAGAGTCCTTCCGCAAAAGAACTGATGGTGATGGAGATTGCCTGTTTCTCCCCGTTTAAGTTGTAAAGGTATTTATTTTCTGCAGCCGGCTCGTCCGCTACTTTTTCTGCTACGATATAATCCCCTGCATAAACATCCGCGGTCAGATATTTTCCTTCCGCCTCCGTGATGCTCCTTAACACATTTTCGGGCAGGTTGTAACCTCCCACCTCGACTTCCTGCAGCATTCCTTTTTTGATCTCTTCGCCTGCCTTAACGTCCTTTACAAAACGCACGATTGTGGTCTTTTGGGACAGTCCGGCATTGACAAGCGGTGTCACTGCAAAACAGATGAGCAGGGACACTACAATGCAGAGTACCCCAAGAACAGTACGGTTTTTTAACAGTTTCATGATTCTCTTCTCCTCCTATCTCGATGTCTCCGTATATTTTTTCTTTCTTGCTGCCACGACAGTTCCTGCAAGCAGTGCCATAATCCCTGCCAGTAATAATTTCTTTTTCAATTCTTTAACCTCCTATCCAGATACCAATCAACATTCCTGCAAAAAGAAACGGAACAAGCGGGTATGCCTGTTCCTGTTCCTTCTCCTCTTTTTGTTTCTTTCTGTTCTTTTTCCTGCCCATGCCCCCTGCCGCATGCCACAGCACCAGCAGGCACAATGCAAGGAACAGTCCCGTAAACGCTTGGCTCGCTCCAAGAACCAGGCCGCATACCCCCATGAGTTTCACATCCCCTCCGCCGATTCCTCCTATGGTAATGCCTGCAAGGAGCAGCGGAAGTCCTGCAAAAACTCCCAAAAGATTTGGCTGTTCCGGTGGCAGCATGCTGGTAAGTGCCACCAGAACGACCAGACAGTCCGGGATGGTCCTTGTCCTCATATCCATGACCGCCGCCAAAAACAGAGCAAGAAAAAGAAAGCCAGCCTGATCATGCTACATTCCCATGTTCATGCCGCCTTCTTCCTGTTCCAGCTCCTCTGCCTCCTCCGGTTCCTCGTCCAGATCCGTCTGCTGGTGCATAAAAGTTTCATACGCTTTCTGTACCGTCTGGTCAAATTTTTCCTTGATTCCCCTGTCAGCAAAGAACACCGCATCCTTGTACTGTTCATTTGCCCCTGTCTTTGTTTTCGGCATGGCAACGGTCAGCCCGTAGTCATCTTCCTTGATTCTGACATTTCGGATCGTCATGAAATCCCCGATCTTTACATCGGCAAGGGCAAGGACACCCTTTTCCGGCTGTGTTTTTGTGATGGTAGCCTCCATCTGCATGTCTGCCCCTGCATTTGCCTGCACTGCGGCATTTTCCTGTACTGCTTCCTGCTGTGTCTGTGTGTTTGCTCTTCTAGGCATCTGTTTTCCTCCATATCCTTCTGTTATTTTTCCTGTTTCCCTGTTTTGGACCGGTGTTCCTTATCCTGCGTAGTTGAACATGTCCTGAATCCTCTGTGTAAGGGTAGGCATCACCACATCCCCGAAGAGTGCATAAAGACCTGCCAAGAGCAGTGCGCCGAGAACGACTGCGATCAGGATTTTGACCGCCGTATCCACGTAGTTCTCGCCCTTGGTATCCTTCATTAACATTCCTGCTCTCACGGCAACTGCCTTTACATTCTGTGCTGCTTTTTTCATCATATTTCTCATATTTTTTTCCTCCAATTTTTTCTAATGATCTGCTGAACCATTTCTGTGCGGTCCGCTCTATGTTCTCTGGTTTTATCCGGTTACATTCCTGCCATCTCCATCGGCTGTCCTTCCGGTGCCTGCATCCCATGATGCTTTGCTACCGTATCCTGCCCCTGCGAAATTGCCTGCTCATAAGCTCCGATGACTGCTTCATGGAGCTGTTTTCTGCATTCCTGCGTGATAGGAAAACAGATGTCCTTGTACTCATTCCCAGCCTTATAGCTTGGCATGGAAACAAACAGTCCATTGCTTCCCTCAATAATCTTGACACCCCCGGATTGCAAATGCCCCGTTGATGTTTACGGATGCTGTTCCCTTGATGCTTTCCCCCGGCCGGATGGACTGGATGCGCACATCAAACTGGAGTGGGGAGTTTTCTTTGTTCCCTGCTCCGGATGGTGCCTGCTGTTCTGTGGTTTCTGCCCGGCTCTGGGCAGTTTTTGCCTTTGGCATAATGCTCCTCCTTGTTAAAATCTGATTTCCTCATACCCGGATGGTTCGATGTAGAAAAAGCGGCTGTTTTCCCCATCCGCAAACTCGATCACATCCGAAATGGACAATGCATGTCCCTGAAACCCTTCCGGTACTCTTCGTCCGTATTTTTCCCAGACTTCCTCCAGACTATAGTTTTCTATCTCCCCCTCATAGACTCTGACATATTCCTCCCTACGCGGCCTGTCATACCCTCTCTTTTTTCTCTCTGCCAGACTGATAAACCGCATCATGATCGGACTGTCCTGTCCCAGTTGATAGATTCTAAGCCTCCTCCCTTCCCCAATGCTGACCTCCGCTGTCTCTTTGACACCACCTCCCTCCGACAGCCGGTCATACACACCCTCCCGGAATACGGTTCCACCAAAAACTGTTCCTTCACAAATGAAAACAGCTCCTCTTTCTGGAACATGCAGTCAATGACTGCTTTCCCGTCTCCCAGATAGCCAGCCGGATTCCCATAAAAAAATACGATCCCGTTCTGAACATAAATTCTTTTCATACGCTTTCCCCACCCAGCTGCGCAGGTAAGGGATCAACTGCCTGTCTAAGAATGCCTTGTCCCCGCAGAATACAAACATCTTGGAGAGTCCGATCAAAAACGGCTCGCCCTCCATGGTGTGCAGGGTGATGATGCTTCCCTCATCGCAATGCCGGATAAATTCTGCAATGGAGCAGAGATTCCCGTCCACCAGCGTCTGGCTGACCTGATCGTCCCTGATTTCAAATGCCCTGTACTTATTCCTTAACAATCCGTACCTCCCTCCTGCTGTGCGAATTTCAGAATCCTTGCCGCAAGCGCACCTGTTTTGCAGGACTCATATGTTTTACCGCTGCATTTACATAGGCTTCCACTGCCTGCGGGTCCTGACTCCCCATCTCCACGATATCTACTTTGGATACCACAATCTTTCCACTGCTCATGGACAGCTTTACGATATCCCCGCTCTCAAGCTCTGCCATCTGGCGGAATTCTTTCGGAATCAGGATACGTCCTTTTTCGTCTAACAGCTTATACACCGGTTTTTTCATCCGTCCCCTCCTCTGTGGTCCGCAAGATGATGTTTACCTTATCCTCCGTGATGCCAAGCTCCCTGCAGATGGCAAGCAGTTCCTCCGGCACTTCCGTCCCCTGCACAAGTTCTGACGGCAGATGATAATGCGTCCTTCCTGACACACAATGTCAAGGTCTGCGTCCATCGGGATTCCGGCATCCCTTAATAATTCTTCCGGTATCTGGAACGCAATGTTTTCCTCCTTTGCCAGTTCCTCTGCCACATCCTGTCCTGCCCTTGCAAGCAGGAACTCCTTTGCCGTGTTCTTAAGTTCCCCGTCCTCTGCCATATACACAAGTTTCACGGTGTCACCGGTACAGATACCAGCCTGCTCTAACACCACTGCGGGAATCTCAATACACCCGTTTTCCGTCATCTTTCCTTCCATTTCTACTAACTGAAGCATGTTTTCCTCCTTCTTTCTTTTTTTATGTGTCCTGTGGCTCTTCCTCTGTCTCCTTTCCCTTCCACCGAACCGTTTTCTGTTCCCCGTACAGTTCAAACAGGTTCATCTGCATCGGCATGCTTTTTTTCCTTTCCTCCATGTCATAGTTGGCGATCAGCACTTCCGGGAACTCACTTCCGTTGTCATACCTCTGTGCAAGGTTATTGATCCTTGTCACCGCTTCAATCTGAAAGTCCTGATACAGCTCACGGATATAGGCACAGTCGTTATAGGAAACCATGAACTTTCCCTGTATGCCTTTTAAGGTATCCCTGAGCCTCACATGATCTTCCTTACGGAACACCACCTCATAGTGTCCCTCGGTTTCAAAATACGGCGGATCGCAATAAAAAGGCATTCGGTCTGTCATATTGACGGATGAGTGCCTCAAAATCCTTATTCTCGATCACGGTATCCTTCAGCCTGCGGTTTGCCTCCCAGATGATGGTAAAAGTTTTGCGTATGTCAAAAGGCTGGCAGCCATAAGAGGTGCATCCGCTTCCATAGCTGTAACGGATGATCTTATAAAATGCCGCTGCCCTTTTTACATCCCCTACTGCGGCACGCTCCATGAGAATGTCACGGATTTCTGTCGCCTCTGGTTCTTTCAAGAAGTGTGTTGCAATCTCTAATTCTTCTGCAAGATGTTCACTCTTAAATTCTTCCATGGTCAGAAATTTCCGCAGTGTTGTAAATTCATCTCTGGAGTTGAGCGGCAGGAAGGACAGTTCCCGAAGCAGTGCCATTGGCCTTTCCTTGACACAATAAAAGAGGTTTGCAAGATTTGAATTAAAATCATTGTAAACCTCCATGCATTTATCCGGCGGTTTCCCGAATAAAACCCAGCCGCCACCGCCAAATACTTCTATGTAGCGTCATAGTTTTTCGGCATGCGCAGATAGATCAGGTCGCGCAGTGCTTTCTTGCCGCCAACCCAGCTTATGATGCTGTTCAAATTTTTTTCCTCCTATTTTGGTTCATTCATATGGAAAGCCTCCCCCTGCACCAGCAGTTCATCCACCATCCTGCGGATGTCTGCCACCTCCTCCGGCATCTGTGTAAAATCCACATGGTGGTCCCTTTCCACAAGCGGTGTGTACCAGTAGTCATATGGGATATAATACTCTGCCAGTGCCTGTTTCTGTTTTTCACTCAAAGAGCTGCTTCCCTGCTCCATCATGCCGCCCGGAGTCATGAAAATCGTTCCGAAGTGTTCCCCGGAAGACTCCAGATCAAGCGTGACAAGTGCCAGCGTGCGTATGCCGGAATCCCTTCCGCAGACCACCGCCGGCATCATCACCATCCCATACTCCTCATCCACATATCCTTCCCCGTACACGGTTTCAAATGCCTGATGCATGGCAAGCAGCTTTTGGGCAGCATAGGCGGTATCCCCTCCATTGCATGACACATTCAGCCGATAGAAATCTGTTTCTTTTAATATCTCATTTACTTTCCCTAAAAACTCCCTGCATTTCTTTTCGGACAGGGTTTCCTTCTGCGGTACGACAGTAAAGTCATCCTCTTCCACATTCAGAGCCAGCGTGCTTCCATTTTCCCATTCCACATGAATTTGTCCGATATCATCCACATCAATTACTTTTCCCTCCATGCCGGACGGATCTGGTGTTCCCCTTCCATCTGCCCCAGCCTGACCACGGTACCCGCAGGATATCTTTCCTTCAGCCGTTCTATCTGTTCCCTTCTTAACATTCCTCACCTTCCTCGATTTCTTTTACCAGTTTTCGGATTCGTATTCCATCCTTTATTCCCTGTATATAAAGCTGTTCCTGTTTTATCTGGCTGATGTCTAACATGCATCCAAAAAGTTCTGTCACCATCCTGTACGCTTGTGGGTTTGACAGCTCCAGTTCTTTTCTTAAGTCTGCCAGGAACTTTTTTTCCTTCTTTGAAAGTTCCCTTGCCTCTTCCTGATCCATGATCTGCTGGCGGTATGATTCGATAAGCTCCCCAAAAAACTGCACCATGACTGTATCATCCAATTTCATCTGTTTGCCTCCTTGGTTTCTTTGGGACACACAATACTACATACACCAGCACATATCCAGCAGAATATTATTTTTTTACAGGGTCTGCGTCATGCCATGATTCCAGATTCTGTCCAGTTCTTCCTCTGTCATGACGCCCCAGTGTCTTTCCTGTGTCCAGAAACTGACATACAGTTCTCCCTCCTGCGTATAGATTGGTCTTTGTTCAAAGCCTTCTCCCCAGCCGTCACTCATCTGTCCGTCCCAGTAATTTTTCAGTTCATAGATTTCATTTTGTGTCAGCGGCTGCAGATACTGCATTCCAGAACTCCGAACAGTTCTCCCCTGATGTTCTGCACTTTGGGGAATGCACTAATCACTTTTGCAGCCACCTGTCTGTTCCCGTCAAAATAATGCATAAGTCCCCTCGGTTCTTCTTCCACATGCCTTTCTTTGAGGATGGCTTTCTGGATTTGTTCCTCATAATCTGCCAGTTCACTCCGGTACAGCGTTTCCTGCTCCTCTCCATTCTGATACATCATCCCTATCAGCGAATTGTAAAGACAGAACGTTTCACAGGGTATCCCGTTTTTTTCAAGCGGATCGGCAAACTCTCCCTGATATTCCTGATACTCATGGATTGCCCGCTGCGTGCCAACAAAGCCTTCGGAAATAAATCCGCTGTCTGTCATCGCTGCCTGTCTTTTATCACGGGCAACCCCGGCATAATCAATATACGGCAGGAGAAGTTCATCGACTTCAAACATCCCCGCTTCTTTAACCAGAAATTCCCCATACTCTTTATCTGTATGTATCTGCGGATGCATTTCAAATTCATCCAGATGCTTTGCGATGTAAGTGATGTCGGTAAATTCACTTGTCCCCACGAATCCGGCCGCCATTGCAAGCCGGTCCATTTTTGCTTCATCAAAACGGCTGACGGTCTGGCACATCTCATTAAAAGAGTCAGTTTCCGGACATCACCCTGCAGAGACATACACATATCTTCCGGGGAAGGAAGGATGCTTTCCGGCAGCCGGATATTTTCTATCCCGTTCACAATGCCTTCGGCAAATGCTGCGATGTTTAATCTTTTCTTTACCTTATCCATGGCACTGATGTCCGTTGGCAGATAAATGTACTCCTTATCCCCTGCCTCATTTCCAAGAGATAAAACTGCCACGGTTTCATCCGGTCTGTCGATGTATTCTGGAAAGGTTTTTCCGTTATAGACCTCCTCCATGTGGAATCCCTGATCTACCAGTATCCCATGTGGCAGGAACTTACATTTTCCTTCTGAAAAATCTTCTGTGCATATGCGTTAAAATCCATTCTGCTCTTTTCTTCTTCTGAGATTGCAAGGTGCCGGTCCAGATAAAGCCTCAGCCCGACACGGTTTCCGTCCGTCAAGTCTGTGAGCAGGGACAGTCCCTGCAGGCTGTAAGTCAGGTTAATCAGTTGTTTCATTTCCCGCATGCCTGTCTCACTGCTGTAGACACCCACCACTCTTTTTTCATATTCCGTCATTCCATCCAGCCTTCTGGCAAAGAAATTAAGTTCATCCATGTTGACGGTCTGGCCTTTCAGGAACCCAAAATAGGACGGTTCATCCCGCACCTCACTGATACAGCATACCGGTACAATATCTTCTATCCCGATACATTTCATGCAATACTGTATGTCCATGTCCGTTGCCGGCAAGTTATATCTACCGTCTGTTCCCCATTTTTTGCTCTAATCTTCATTCCACACCTCCCGTTCTACGATGTCCACCCCATACCTTTCCATCACGAATGCATTGACGATGAGCCTTAAGATTTCATCCGGTATCAATTCCCTGTCGGTCAGCTCCGACAGCCGGATATGCTTTGTCCCCAGATACACATCCCTTGCCGCATGGAACAGGATATATTGTTCCAGCGTAACGCTGCCAAGCCGGATGCGGTCAAAATAAATCCCTGTATCCAGCACCTGCTTAGAAACTTTCTCCCACAGGTTTTCATCTGCAGACAGAAGAAATACTGCGGCGGCATAATTCGGAAGTCCGCACAGGTTCTTTTTCCGTCTGCCAAGCAGCAGGGAAGAAAAATCGTTTCTGTGCCTGCTGTCATAAAAAATCAGTTCCTTTTCTGCGTTTCCAAATACCTCCTGTATCCTTTTCTTTAAGTGTTCCATCTGCATCCGGCTGATGACACAGTCCACAATCTCCGAATAATTTCCCCTGCTTTTCCACTCTTCCATGTCAAACATCCACCCCTGCCCTCTGGGACGATATCCCGGCGGCTGGCGCATCTGCCGTTCTAATAACTGCAGTCTTGGACTGTTGCAAAAAATCCCGACATCAAATCTGTCTCCTTTCTTTTTCCATAAAAAAAGACAGCACCCATTTCATTTCTAAAATAAGTACTGCCTTACATGTTCATCTGCATTCCCGCTTCCATCTCCCCTGCCTCTTCCCCGCCCTCCTGTACTTCCAGTTCCGGTATCATGTTTCTGTTTAAACTGATTTCCTCCTGCTTCATCTGTTCTGAAATTGCTGCAAGTGCAATGCTGTTCATCTTGTTCTGCAGGTAAGTTTCAAACTCCCCTTTCGCCTCTGTCACGGTTTTATCCATCTGTTCAGCAAACAGTTTCTGCAGATAGGGGATATTACTTTTAACTCCTGCCGTACATTTTTCAATGTCGAGACGATATTTCTCCGGTCCTCCCTGCTCAGGACACGTTTCTCATCCAGAAGTTTTTCAATCTCCTCTGACCTCTTTTCCAGTTGCCGCACCAAGTCACGGGTTGCTTCATCCACTTCCCGGCGCATTACTTTCTGCCTGTCACTGTATGGGCATGGTTCAACGAATGTCCCATTCACTTTTGTAATGGTAACCGGTATCCCCTCTCCAATGTTAAGTGATGTGATTGCTTCGGCAAACTGTGTATAGGACATCTCCACCTCAACGATCATGTCATTGATGTCTGTCCCTGCCAAAAACCAGTCCTCGTTGCCCTCCCTTTCCATCATGCCTTTTGAAATGGACAGGCGTATGACATTATTATGCATGATGGTACTTCCAAACAATGCCGTTCCTGAACCACCGATTGAGGACCTTGCAAACCGAATCATTCCGTAACTTGGGTGCTGCTTTTTCTCCATCCCTGTTTCTTTTCCTTTCTCTGAATTTTGTCCCAAAATACTTAAAAATCTCTTTTTTGCCTCTATGCATCTATAAAAACGTGGAAAAAATAGGGCAAACTGGTCATTTTTTGCTCCAATTTTTGCCTCAACCACAACATCTTGTGGTCTAATATGCCTATTTTTCTTATTTTCCACAATACTGCATCAGAACTACCGTCTCAACATGTCCGGTGTGAGCGAACTGGTCAAATGCCCGCACTTTTTGCAGCTCATATCCACCGTCTACTAAAATACGCAGATCTCTGGCAAGCGTAGCAGAATCACAACTCACATAGACAATCCGCTCCGGACGCATGGCAAGCATCGTCGACAGACACTGCTCATCACAGCCTTGCGCGGCGGGTCTACAACAATCACATCCGGATGACGCATACCGGCATCCAGATCGTCACTGTTATAAAACTGCGGCAATACTTCCTCTGCTTTTCCCACAAAAAACTCTGCATTCGTAATGCCGTTTAATGCAGCATTATTCTTTGCATCCTCGATCGCCTGAGGAACAATTTCCACTCCGTATACCTGCTTTGCCTTCTGGGATAAAAAGAGCGAAATCGTGCCGATCCCGCAATACAGATCCCAGACGGATTCTTTTCCAGTCAGCTTTGCATACTCCAGCGCTGTGCTGTAGAGTTTCTCTGTCTGTACCGGATTGACCTGATAAAACGACTGCGGAGAAATGTGATAGGCAATCGCCGTATCTTCCACTGAAAAATCTCCGGTATTACGCAGATGAATATAATCCGTGATGTATGGCATGCCCCAGATACATTCCGTGTGTTTTCCAAGAATGACATTGGTGCGCTCGGTATTTACATTATAGGAAATGGAAGTCATCCCCGGCAGCACCGAAAGCTGCTCGATGAGAGCTTCTTTTTCCGGCAGCCGGTCTCCGTTAATAATCAGGCATACCATCACCTCTTCGGTGGTAAATCCATAGCGGATCAAAATATGGCGTACCAGTCCTGTTCCGGTAGTCTCATCGTAAGCCGGAATCTGCTTTAGCAGCATCCATTCCTTTACCGCCATAAGCACATCCTTATTTTCCTCTACCCCAAGCAGACAGTCTTCCACCGGATGATGGCATGCGTACGTGCCGCATAAAATCCGGTCACAAGTTTTCCTTCTTTATCCAGTCCCACCGGAAACTGTGCCTTGTTGCGGTAGCGGAAGGATGCTCCATCCCAACGATCGGCAAACATACCTGCTCTAACTCTTCTTTGGAAAATCCTCCAATCCTCTGCAGATTACTGCGCACCTTGTTTTCCTTGAATGCAAGCTGTTCCTCGTAGGAAAGTGCCTGTATCTGACAGCCACCGCAGCGGCGGTGCAACGGACATTGCGGTTCTACACGGTATGGAGATGATGTGATAATTTCCTCCACACGGCATATCCATAATGTTTTTCAGTTTTGTGGCACGGGCACGGATTTCATCTCCGATCAGCGCATCCTTGACGAAAAATGTCATCCCATCATACTTTCCGATGCCTTCCCCGTCGACTCCCATATCTGTAATTTTCAAAGAAAATAAATCGTTTTTTTTCATCCTTTTAACCTGCGAAGTCGGAGTCAAAATATCTTTCGGCTCCGACTTTATCTCATCTTATTTGCTTGTCTTGCGTATATTTGTCTCCAGCAGACGGCTGTACCCCTGCCATTCAAGATTATTGTCCGGTACATTTGCCAGAATCTCCCGCATGGTTCCATCTTTGCATCCACGTTGTCCGCGAAGCTCAAAGCCATCGCTTCAACCAGTGCCGGTTTCTTCGGCGATCCATACTCCAGTTCTCCGTGGTGCGCCAGAATGCAGTGCTTTAACTCATTTTCCAGAACCACCGGAAATCCCTCAATGGAACGGATTCCCTCGCCTACCCACTCGGCACCGATCATAATATGCCCAAGCAGCTGTCCTGCATCGGTATAATCATTTGCCGGAAACGCCGACAACTCTTTTAATTTACCGATATCGTGGAAAATCGCCGCCGTAATAAGAAGATCCCGGTTCAAAAACGGATAATTCTGCGCAAAATAATTACAGTTTCTTGTCACGCTGACGGTGTGTTCCAACAGCCCCCCGACAAATCCATGATGTACACTCTTTGCTGCCGAATGAAATTTAAACCGGTCCGCAAATGTTTGATTGTCGAAAAATCTGTGCAGCAGCTGGTTCAGGTAAGGATTTTTCACAGAATCAATATATCCTGTCAATTCGGCATACATCTCCTCCACATCCTTGTCCGTACAAGGAAGATACTCCTTAGGATCAATGTCCTCCTCTGAAACACGGCGTGCACGCCGGATCGACATCTGCAGATTTCCCTGAAAGCTGGTGACATCTCCCGTAACCGCCACATAATCCAGCGCGTCAAACTCATCAATTCCCACAGAACCCGGATCCAGATCTTGGCATCAATCGTTCCTGTTTTATCCTGCAGGATCACATTATCGTATGCTTTTCCGGCTTTGGTCAGTGCCGCCTGTTTGAATTTACACAGATATACTTCATTTACTTTTCTCCTTCTCGGAGAGATTCAATATATTTCATAATAACTCCTTATTTCCAATTTTACTGCAAAACCCCTGCTTTTAATTTACAGGTAATCTTTTTATAACCCTTAGTACCTTCCCGCATAACCGTAACCGAATAGGTTTCTTTCGGTGTCAGCTGCAACAGCACCTCCCGGAACTGCTCTGCACTTGCAACCTCCTGGCCTGCAACGGAACGGATCACATCCCCGCTCTGCAGTCCCGCATCCATGGCAGGCGAATCCATCTCAACTTTTTTGATATATACGCCCTTTGGAATATCGTATTTCTGCGCAATATGCTGGGTAACAGTAGAAATGTGCACACCAAAATACGGCACCTCTTTGTCCGCAAATAATAGATCAATCACTGGCATCAGTTCTGATATTTCCACTGCAGTGAGCGTATTTGCAGAAGCCGCACTATAGCTTTGCATCACAACACCGACAAGTTCGCCATCCATATTGATCAGCACACCGCTTCCATTCTCGCTGGCAACAATATCTGTCGTGTATACACTGTAATTATTGTCCGGAGTGGAAATTTCATTGTTGGTCGCTGTAATAGTTCCGGTCAGGATCGAATAATTCGTTCCAAGCGGACTGCCAAGGGCAATCACAATGCTCCCCTTATGTATAGTATTCGAACCTGCTGTTTCATCACGGTGATGGCATTCCGCGTGGAATCTTCCAGATCCTCCAGATCCACGGTAAGTGCCGCAAGACCGGTATTCCCATCGTATCTGACCAGCTTTGCCTCTGCCACCGCATCATTTACAAAGGTAACTTTGATCTTTGCAGCATCTTTAATCGTTTTTTTCTCCGTAAGAATCCAGAGTTTACCTCCACTTTCTCCAATGATCGTGCCACAGCCCTGACCTTCCCGTTCATAAGAGTTGTTAAACCAGTCCGTATCACTGACCACCCTGTGATCGTAACGATGGACTTATTTGCCGTATTTCCAATGGCGTACAGCTCTGTCTGAATCTGTTGGTAATCGTCCAGCGTCATCGGCTGTCTCTCTTCCGGAGTCTGTGTCTCCTCCTTTTCCTCAGACCCCTGCTCCGTTTCTTCCACCGATGCCTGCTGTGAATCCTGTGCTCCGGTATCCGGCACAGAACCTTCCTCCTGCCGCAGAACCGGAATCATAAAAAGCAGCACCAGACACACAGCCAGCGCAAATACACCCCCACAGGCAGCAGATTCCCCCAACCGGACCCACATACGTTTATAATTCTTTGGTTTGTCCTTAATCTGTTCTCTGACAAACGCATTCTTTGGTTGCTGTTTATCACTCATAACCACTATTATATTCGCATTTCCATGCACTTGCAACAATCACATTATTTTTCTTTTCCAAAATGCACTTTGCGTTATAATACAAGAGAGAATACTATATAAAAAGGAATATCACTATGAATCAGAAAGTTTATCATACACTTGAATATTATAAAATACTGGAGCGTCTGGCAGATTATGCCAGCTGTGAAGAGGCAAAAGACCGCTGTCACAAACTGGTTCCCCTGACCGATCCTGCGGAAATTGCACACCTGCAGGAAACTACGGCAGACGCACTCAGCCGCCTGTACCGCGGAAGTGGCATCAGTTTTTCCGGCGTTCACAATGTCAACGCTTCCCTGAAGCGTCTCGATATCGGTGGCACCTTAAATACCACAGAGCTCCTTATGATCTGTTCTCTGTTGGAAGTTGCCAAGCGGGTCAAAGCATATGACCGAAGCGACCGCAACGATGAAAAAACAGATTCCCTGTCACCGCTTTTTCACAGATCCAGCCGCTTTCTCCCCTTTTGGATGAAATCCGCCGCTGTGTTGTCGGGGAAGACGAAATTGCAGACGACGCCTCTGCGGCACTTTCCAAATCCGTAAATCCATCCGGGGGATGAACGACCGCATTCACGCACAGCTGACTGGTCTTATGAACAACACAACCACCCGCAGCTATCTGCAGGATGCTGTGATTACCATGCGTGACGGCCGCTACTGTCTGCCGGTTCGTGCCGAATCCAAAACCTCGGTTCCCGGTATGGTACATGACCAGTCCTCAAGCGGTTCTACCTTATTTATTGAACCAATGGCTGTCGTCAATTTAAATAACGAACTTAAGGAACTGTTTTTAAAAGAACAGGAAGAAATTGACCGCATTTTAGCAGATCTTTCCAACCGTGTGGCAGAAAACGCAAACGGAATCCGTCAGGATTACACTGTTCTTGCGGAACTGGATTTTATTTTTGCCAAAGCCGAACTTGCCAAAAGTTACAACGGTGTTGCCCCTGTCTTTAATGAAGAGGGGCGGATTAACATCCGCAAAGGCCGCCACCCACTCTTAGATCCTAAGAAAGTGGTTCCGATTGATGTACGTCTCGGTGCGGATTTCCGGCAGCTGATCGTGACCGGTCCAAACACCGGTGGTAAAACCGTCTCTTTAAAAACAGTAGGACTGCTGACTCTGATGGGACAGTCCGGTCTGCACATTCCGGCCGGAGATCGCTCGGAACTTGCCATTTTCACGAAATTTTTGCAGATATCGGAGATGAACAGAGTATTGAGCAAAGCCTGAGTACGTTTTCTTCCCACATGACCAATATCGTCCGCATTTTACAAAAGGCGGATGACCAGAGCCTGTGTCTGTTTGACGAACTCTGCGCCGGTACCGATCCGACCGAAGGTGCCGCACTTGCCATCTCCATCTTAAACAAACTGCACCAGTATGGAGCGGTCACCATGGCTACCACGCATTACAGTGAATTGAAGTTTATGCGCTCTCCACAGAAGGTGTTGAAAATGCCTGCTGTGAATTTGATGTCGATACGCTCAGTCCTACCTACCGTCTGCTGATCGGTATTCCGGGAAAAAGTAATGCGTTTGCCATCAGTTCCAAACTCGGACTGGCAGAAAATATCATTGAAGATGCCAAAGGCCGCCTGAGTGAGCGCGACGTCAATTTCGAAGATATGCTTGCCAATCTGGAACAGAGCCGTATCACCATTGAAAAAGAACAGCTGGAAATCCAGAAATACAAAGCAGAAATTGAAGATTTAAAGAAGAAACTGACCGCCAAAAATGAGCGTCTGGACAACAGCCGTGACGAGATCCTGCGCAAAGCCAATGAAGAAGCCGTACAGATTCTCAAAGAAGCCAAAGACCTTGCCGATGAGACCATCCGCAATTTCAACAAGTACGGACAGGGACAGGCGCCTATGTCCAAAATGGAAAAAGAACGCAGCCGTGTCCGTGACAAAATGAGTGCCAGTGAAAAAGCACTCTCCATGAAGAAAAAGGAAACGGTCAACCACAAAGTACCTAAAAAGCTGCGCATCGGTGATTCCGTGCGTGTACTGTCCATGAACTTAAAGGGAACCGTGCACACACTGCCAAACGCCAAAGGGGATCTGTATGTCCAGATGGGAATCTTACGTTCCCTGGTCAACATCAAAGATCTGGTACTGATCGATGAAGATGCCTCTCCGGCAGCAAAAAAATACGGCGGTACTTCTTCCGGAAAAATAAAAATGAGCAAAGCGGCATCCGTTTCTACAGAGATCAATCTGATTGGTATGACGGTAGACGAAGCCATTGCCCATCTGGATAAATATCTCGATGATGCCTATGTGGCTCATCTGCCATCCGTCCGGATCGTTCACGGAAAAGGAACCGGCGCACTGCGCAATGCCGTGCAGGCACATCTGAAAAACCAGCGGTACGTGAAATCTTAACCCGGATGGGAGAGCCGTCTGAGGCGGTGCCGGTGTGACCATTGCTGCTTTTGATGTTTAAATACCTATTGATTTTTTATAATAAGGAGGGATTTCCATGTCCAAACAGAAAATACTGATTGTGGACGATGACAATAATATTGCAGAACTTATTTCCCTGTATCTGACCAAGGAATGCTATGATACCAAAATCGTCAATGACGGGGAAGAAGCCCTGCACGCATTTGAACACTATAACCCTAACCTGATCCTGCTTGATCTGATGCTTCCGGGCATTGACGGCTATCAGGTCTGTCGGGAATCCGTACCAAAGCAACGTTCCGATCATCATGCTTTCCGCCAAAGGCGAAATCTTTGATAAAGTACTCGGACTAGAGCTCGGTGCGGATGATTACATATTAAAACCATTTGATTCCAAGGAACTGGTAGCACGCGTCAAAGCAGTTCTCCGCCGTTTCCAGCCTGCCAAAACCGAGTCCGTTGTAGAATTAAAATGTGTGGAATATCCGGATCTGACTGTCAATCTGTCCAATTATTCGGTCATGTACAATGGGCATCCGATTGACATGCCTCCAAAAGAACTGGAACTGTTATATTTCCTTGCAGCTTCTCCCAACCAGGTGTTTACCCGCGAACAGCTGCTGGATCACATCTGGGGATATGAATACATCGGGGATACCCGCACAGTAGATGTCCACGTCAAAACGTCTCCGGGAAAAGATCAAAGACCATGAAACCTGGTCGATCGCAACTGTCTGGGGAATCGGTTACAAATTTGAGGTAAAAGGATGAAAAAAACACTGATCCCCAAACTCATTTTCGGTTATGTCCTGTTTGTGGTTCTCGGCTTTATCATCCTGTGTACGTTCACACAGCATGCGATCACGCATTATGCCGAAAACCGGGAGGCACAGCAGCTATACCGGGAATCTGTACAGATTGCATCGGGTTATGCTGACAATTATAATAAATACAGTTTTTCGTTGCAAGATTTTCAAAAACAGATGCAAAGTCTTGGCGAATATCTTTCTGCCCAAATCTGGATCATGGACAATCAGGGAAATATTCTTTTTGATTCTACCGATGAATCCGTCGGCAAAGATGCAGCAAATGCCAATTATAAAACGCTCAAAGGTTTCAACACTTCCGACTTTGGCAACCGTTATTATATGACCGGTAACTTTTACGGATCGTTTTCCGAAAAAACCCTTACGGTATTTTCTCCGATCACCAGCAATTACCGGATTCACAGTTATGTCATGATCCATAAGACCGTGTCCTCCATCACACAGAATGCAAACGGTTTTATGAACATTGTTTTTTATACCATTGAATTTGTTTTTCTGACAGCACTGTTCCTCCTTTTGCTGTTTGCACATGGATTTTACCGTCCACTGCATCGGCTGACAATCGTCTCCGAGAGTTATGCCAAAGGAAATTTTGAACCGCGCACACAGATCCACCGGAACGATGAACTGGGATACCTTGCCAACACCATGGATTATATGGCGAATGAACTGGACACACTCGAAGAAGACCAGAGAAAGTTTATCTCGAATGTTTCCCACGATTTCCGTTCTCCGCTGACATCAATCAAAGGATATATCGAAGCCATGTTAGACGGAACCATTCCACCGGAGCTACAGAATAAATATCTGAACATCATCCTGTTTGAAACCGAACGTCTGACCAAACTGACACAGGGAATTCTGGATCTGAACCGTTTTGGACAGCACCGGGGTATGATGCTTGACCTTACAGATTTCGATATCAACCGCATGATAAAGACGACCATCCTCACCTTTGAAGGAACCTGTTCTGCCAAAGGGCTTTCCTTTGATCTTGTCTTAACAGGACAAAAGTTATATGTTCACGGTGATATGAGCAAAATCCAGCAGGTTCTCTATAACCTGATCGACAATGCCACAAAGTTTTCCCACAATGATGCATCAATCAAGATTGAAACAAGCATCAAAAATGAAAAAGTTCTTATTTCCGTGAAAGATTCCGGAATCGGAATTCCTGCAGAAAGTATCAAAAAAATCTGGGACCGCTTTTATAAAACGGACCTTTCCCGGGGAAAAGATAAACGGGGAACCGGCCTGGGACTTGCTATTGTAAAAGAAATTATTCAGGCACACAATGAACATATCAACGTCATCAGCACCGAAGGAGTGGGAACAGAGTTCATCTTTACCCTGCCACTCGCAAAAAGAAGTACAGTCATAACTGACCGTACTTCTTTTTCAGTCAATGGTAAGTTCCTGATCCTTCCGGTCATACACACTGCGATACATCTTTGTATCTATGCTTTCCTTATCCAGAGACCATTTATTTTCTTCTTCCATGGCATCTTCCCGCAGCAGATCCGTTTCAAACCGATACCCTTCCGTTGTCACAGCCCGCAGATAGATACGCAGTTGTTTCCGCGCAGGGGTTTGTCCTTCCTGTGCCTGCGTCTGTTCTACGTCTTCTTTCTGCTGCTGTGGCTTCTCATATACCATCCTGCAGGTAACGGTACCGGAACCTGAATCAACGGTAGATCCTTCCGAATCCTCCTCCACTGCCTGTTCCGTCGTCACCAGATCCTTATCGTCCTTTGATGACTCCTGTTTTTCCTCTAGCAGATTCTGCATCAGATCCTGCGTCCAGATTTCCTCTCCATCCAGGGATGCTGCTATTTCAAAACTTTTAAAATGATACATCGCAACATTATCAAGCGTATAGGTACACTTTCCTTTCAGAGAAGTTTTCCGTCCTTTAATGCCGGCGTTCCATCTAACGTTCCCGATAAAACCTGATCAAATTTTCCGCTGACACCATCAAAGTCTTCCACCACTTCCGTTGTCTTCTTTTTTCCGTTTGCAAGAAGGAACGTGACATTTCCGTTGAATGTTTTGTTAAGCGGAAGTGTGATATTTCCTTTGAACATGTAACCGTCTGCTTTCAGCGGACATTCCGTTGTTCCGAAATAGATGCTCATCGTCGTATTATCGGTATACTCTTTCGGAATCACGGAAACTTCCACCTTATACTCGTGACGGGCAAAATCCATATCCTTTACTTCTATGGAATAATCCTCGACCATACTGGCCTCTTCTTCGAGTGTTTTTTCAATGCTTGACTGCATTCCTCCTACATCCGAAAGAATGATGTTGGTCGTATCCTGCAGATAGGCAAGCTGGTTGGTCAGCTCACTGACTTTGCCATACATCAGAATTCCAAACACCAAAAGCAAGATAAGGATCAGTACAATGAGTATTTTTTTCCAGTTTGCTTTCCATTTTTTCATAGAAATTATTCTTCGCTATCCTCACTCTTTACGATCGCAATACCAAGTTCTTCTAACTGTTTCTCATCCACAGAACCCGGTGCCTCAGACATCAGATCGGAAGCATCCTTTACCTTCGGGAATGCAATCACGTCACGGATGGAATCTGCATGTACCATGTGCATAATCATACGGTCTACACCGTAAGCCAGTCCTGCGTGTGGCGGCACACCATAGGAGAATGCATCCAGAAGGAATCCAAACTGCTCATGTGCGCGCTCCTTGGTAAATCCAAGCACCTCAAACATCTTTTCCTGAATGTCATCCTGATGAATACGGACAGAACCACCGCCAAGTTCGGTACCGTTTAATACGATATCGTATGCCTTTGCGCGGACAGCACCCGGATCGCTGTCGATCTTATCCCAGTCCTCTTCCATCGGCATGGTAAATGGATGATGCATTGCCATAAACGGTTCTCTTCATCGGACCACTCCAGAAGTGGGAATTCTGTTACCCACAGGAAATTGTACTTGTTCTCATCGATCAGTCCAAGTTCTTCTCCAAGCTGTAAACGAAGTGCGCCCAGTACGTTCCATACGATCTTATTTTTATCTGCTGCAAACAAAAGCAGATCGCCCGGCTTGCCGTTCATCTTTGCAACAAGTGCGTTTAACTCGTCTTCTGTCATAAACTTTGCGAAAGAAGACTTGTAAGTGCCATCTTCGTTAATGCACAGATAAGCAAGTCCCTTGGCACCGCAGCCCTTTGCATGCTCCACCAGCTTGTCAATCTTCTTACGCGGCATATGTCCCTGTCCCTCGACATTGATACCACGGACAGAACCACCGTTTTCCAGTGCACCGGTAAATACACCGAATCCACAGCCCTTTACGGTCTCGGATACATCGACCAGTTCCATACCGAAACGGGTATCCGGCTTGTCGGAACCGAAACGATCCATGGCTTCCTGCCACGGCATACGCTGCAGCGGAATCTGCACATCCACACCGATGGCTTCCTTAAATACAAATTTTAACAGACGCTCGTTGACATCAATGACATCGTCGATATCAACAAAGGAAAGCTCCATATCTGCCTGTGTAAACTCCGGCTGACGGTCTGCACGCAGATCCTCGTCACGGAAGCAGCGGGCGATCTGGAAATACCGGTCATAGCCGGATGCCATCAGAAGCTGCTTGAACAGCTGCGGAGACTGTGGCAGTGCATAGAAATTTCCCGGATGCACACGGCTTGGCACAAGATAATCTCTGGCACCTTCCGGTGTAGACTTGCACAGGATCGGAGTCTCGATCTCTAAAAATCCCTCATTTGCCATAAACTGACGCATCAGTCCGAGCACACGGCTTTTCAGCATTAAGTTCTTTTGAATGTCCGGTCTGCGCAGATCCAGATAACGGTATTTCAGACGAATATCTTCCTTGGTCTGGCTGTTCTCCTCAATTGCAAACGGAGGTGTCTGTGACTCGGATAAAATGCGAAGGCTGGTTGCGATCACTTCGATATCTCCGGTCTTTAAGTTTTCATTGACTGCTGCAGAACGCTTCTGTACCGTTCCTTCAACAGCCACTACATATTCACTTCTTAAAGTTCCTGCCTTTGCAAATCCCTCTGCTCCGACACTCTCCTCATCAAACACGATCTGTAACAGACCACTTCTGTCACGCAGGTCGATAAAAATCAGACTTCCTAAATTTCTTCTCTTCTGTACCCAGCCCATAACGGTTACTTTTTCACCGATGTTGGCACTGCTTACCTCGGTACATCTGTGGCTTCTGTGTAAGCCTTTCATTGATTCTGCCATGATTGTCTCCTTTATACTCTCCTTATTCTATTTGTTAAAAAACTCCTCAAATTCTTCGTATCCTTCTTTAGAAAGCTGCTCTTTCTGGAATTTCTTGTTCTTGTTCATGCGGACAACCAATACCTGCTGTCCGTTCTCGCGGGCTTCTTTTGCCTGTTTCATCACATCCACAAGTTTCTCTGCCGGATACTTCTTTTCTACTAAGTAAGCAACTCTCTTCGGACGCTCCGGAATTTGAACCCGCTCTCCATCAGAAGCAGGATAATACGCTCAAATCCGATGGAAAAACCACATGCCGGCACATCGTTGCCTGTGAATTTTCCAATCATCTTGTCGTATCTTCCACCGCCGCCGCAGGCTGCACCAAGCTCCGGCATTGCGATCTCAAAAATAGTTCCGGTATAATAGCTCATGCCGCGCACGAGTGTCGGATCAAAGACCAGTGTAAACTCTGCATTCTTTGTCGCATTGACTGCCGTTGCAATCTCGGTCAGGCTGTCTGCCACTTCCTGATCCAGGAAATCACCCAGCTTGTCCTTTAAGAATGCCACACCTTCCGCAACATCCTTGCGGTCTTTTAATAACTCAAACAGCTCTAAGTATTTGTCAATCGACTCTTTTGCATAGCCCTCTTCCTCGAGTTCTGCTGCCACACCTTCGAGACCAATCTTGTCCATCTTATCGAGGGTGATGAAAATGCTGTCGTAATCCTTCTCTTCAAATCCGCTGTATGCTGCCATTGCCTTTAAAATCCGGCGCTCATTGATGCGGATCTCAAAATTCTTAAATCCAAGTCTGCCGATGGTAGTGGTTGTCGCGGTGATCAGCTCAATCTCTGCAAGATTACTCGGCTCACCTAAAATATCAATATCGCACTGGGTAAACTGACGGTAACGTCCACGCTGCGGACGGTCGGCTCTCCACACGCTTCCAATCTGCAATGCCTTAAACGGTGTCGGCAGATCATTGGCATGGTTTGCATAGAAACGGGAAAGCGGAACGGTCAGATCGTAACGCATACCGAAATCGACCACATCCGCCTCTTCTTTTGCGGTCTCGAGATTTAACTTCTCGCCACGCTTTAATACTTTAAAGATCAGTTTCTCGTTCTCGCCGCCCTGCTTGTTGGAAAGGTTTGCAATATTTTCCATGCATGGGGTTTCAATCGGCGTAAATCCAAAGCTGCGGTAGGTATCTTTGATCACACTTGTCACATAATCACGGATTTCCATCTCCGCTGGTAATATATCTTTCATGCCGTTGACCGGCTTTTTACTCAGTGCCATTTGATTTCCTCCATTTTTTCTCTTTTTATCCAGCATTTATTATACGTTTCGGGGCCTGATACGTCAAGGATTGTTGCAAAATGCTTTTTCAATCAGACAACTGTGTTCTTTCGTTTCCCGATTGTAGTTAATCCCTACTAACAGAATATTTCCGTGATAGTTTTTCAGCACATTCATATAATTCTTTCCCAGATGGATCAGCAGTGTCAGCACATCGTCCTTACTCTTCATGGAGGTCATGTCATTTTGGAAAGATCCTGTATCCACTTCGCAGACCGCTCCTCCGAGCATATCGATAACTGCATCTTTCAGACCGTCAAAATTCATATCAATATAATCCCGCAATGCCTCATACTGATTCAGGTTCTTTGCAAATGGCTGCTGTCGATTTCTGCATCTGCTTTTCTCCTTTATTTGCATTTAATTATAATGCAAACGGGGGAAGTAAGCAATGTTTACTTCCCTCGACTTGGATTGGTCACTTAGATCGTCCAAGAAGATGTCCGCACCCTCCCGTCACGAAATTGATCTGTTTCATCAGTTACTTTCTGATTATATTTTAAGGCAGATGTGAATGTTTCCATTTCACATCTGCTTAATGCCGTTAATACCCATTTATTTTAATTCATCTTCCAGCAATACTGCTGCGTCCTTTACACAGTCAATGCATTCTCTCCTGACAACCCCATCTGCAATACCTTTGAGTTCTTTACAGATAACGGTACCATTTTGTTCTTTGAATCTGCTGATGATTCTTCTTGCGCTCTGCATTGTTTTCTGCGGATTTTTATTGATCAGCCCCAATATATTTACTGCTCCGATGATTGCTCCGCATGTTGCTTCCATACTGCCACCCATGCCTACCGCAAATCCCTGTGTAAGATTTTTGACTGTTTCTTCATCCAACCCTGCCTGTTCGCAATACGTACATGCCACAGCCTGCGCACAGTTATAACCACACATTTTTCTTTGAACTGCCTTCTTTTACTTTTGATTCCATCTTTTTCTTTCCTTTTCTTTTTGTAATTAGGAAGGGGATTTCATCCAGCTATTTTTCTGAGAACAACTGCTGCTTGCGCGCAATCATCTCATCAATCCTCTTCATATACAGCCCGACATCTTTAACATTTTCACACCGCTCGATCCGGTGTGTGCCATCCGCATTCGGCCGCGGCCATACCCGTTTGGTAGATGCCCCTGCGCCACAGGCAACGATTGTCTGGCGTTCCTCCATGATTAACACGTTATACACCCCTGCCTTGCCCGGCTTGGCATATCCCACGTTTTCCATATTTCCCGCCATTCCTTTCTGACGGTACAGATAATACGGAGAGAGTCCCATCTGATGACAGTATTCGGCACACAGATCCATGTGCTCCTGCGTATTGACCATCATCATGCTCTCATAGCGGTCTTTGAAAATGTTTAACCGCGCCGCACGCTTGATGGCAAGTGAATGGATCGTGATATTATCCGGATCGAGTTCTTTTAAAATCTCCATCGTATTTCGCACATCCGCAAGGTTCTCTTCCGGAAGCCCCATAATCAGATCCATGTTGATATTGTCAAATCCCAGTTTTCTTGCCATGCGAAAACTTTCTATCGTCTGTTCGACCGTATGATGACGTCCGATCAGATCGAGCGTTTTCTGCTTCATTGTCTGCGGATTGATGGATATACGGCTGATGCCATTCTTTCGCAGCACCAGCAGTTTTTCTTCCGTGATGGAATCCGGCCGTCCTGCTTCCACCGTAAATTCCAGACAATCTCCCAGATCAAAACTGCACCTGATCTTGCGGATCAGACGATCCAGCTGGTATGGCTCAAGTGTGGTCGGTGTCCCTCCCCCGATATAGATCGAGTTCAGTTTGCGATGATAATTCTTTGCGGCAACATAATCCAGTTCCTTTTCCAGTGCGTCCAGATATGCATCAACTGTGTTTTCCAGGCAGTCAGCGGATAGGAAGTAAACGAACAGTACAGACAGGTGCTCGGGCAAAACGGTATGCCGATATACAGACTGTATCCATTCTTATAATCCAGCTGGGAAAGCAATGCCCGCTCACGCTCTGCAATGGCAATCGACAGATTGATTTTCTCATCGGATGCCAGATAGGTCTGTTTCATATAGGAAACAATCTCTTCTTTTGTTTTTCCCTCATCCAGCATCTGCATCGGAATCTTCGTCGGACGGATACCGGTCAGTGTACCCCATGGCAGCGGCTGTCCCGTCTCTTCCTCCAGCAGGCGGTACAGATGTTCCTTCAATGCATTCTTTGTCTCTGTACGATTGGAAAATCCACGCAAAGGTGCGCCGCGCCGGACCATCCGGCGCGTCATCCCAGGCGATGGAAATTCTGTCATCCGCATAATCAATCGAAAAATGGGAACTCCCCGCTTCTTCCTGCTCCGCAGAATGATTGGTACACGCCACATTTTTTTTCGTCCGCATGCGCTTCCTTTGTATAGTAAAGCTCCACATCTTCCTTCGGGAAAAACGCTTTAATCAGCGAATGAATATCATATTCAAATTCTGTTCTGTTTAATGTTACAGTAATCATAAGTATGGATTGTACATCCTCTCGTTTTCAATGGTCGTTACATCGTTGTGTCCCGGATAAACGGTCGTGCGGTCCGGCAGTGTCATCAGCTTTTCCTTGATGGAACGAATGATATCAGACATGCTTCCGCCCGGAAAATCGGTACGTCCTACCGATGTGCAAAACAGTGTATCTCCGGAAAATACCACATTTTCGTATGGGAAATAGTAACAGCATCCCCCGGTGTATGTCCCGGTGTGTGCAGTACCCGGATATGAAATCCTGCCAGATCCAGTTCCTGCTCATCCTTTAAATATATGTCCGCATGGAACACGTGGTGTTCCCCTGTCATGTGGCATAAATTCATCTCTTCATTTTCCAGCGTTTCTTTTTCCGTCTCATAGGCATAGACCGGAATCGAAAATTCTTTTGCCAGATCTGCTGCTCCGGTTACATGATCAAAATGTCCATGTGTCAGCAGAATTGCCACCGGTGTACATCCTTCCTGACGCACACGCTCCGCCAGCTGCTTGGGACTGTAGCCGGATCAATAATGATCAGTTCTTTTGTCTCATCATTGATTGCAAAATAGCAGTTGGTCTGTACCGGCCCTACCACATAGTGATTTATTTTTAATTTTGCCATTCTCTTCCTCCTGTCGGCGCAACCTTAGCCGGTCGTCCGCTCCACATCCATCACGCTCTCAATCTGTCGGATCTTTTCCACAATTTTTGTGATCTGTCCCTTGCCTTTTGTCTGGAAGGCCACATCAATTGTTGCGATCCCCTGCTTGCTGGTCTTCGAGTGAATCCCGGAAATATTGATCTCCGCCTCTGTAAATACTTTGGTAATATCCACAAGAAGTCCGGAACGGTCGTGACAGAAAATCTTGATTTCCGCATGATACTCGCCAAACTGTTCTTTGTCTGCACCCTCCTGCCACTCAGCTTCAATCAGGCGCACACGCTCCATATCGGACAAATGCAGAATATTGACACAGTCGGTACGGTGGATCGACACACCACGTCCGCGGGTGACAAATCCCACAATCTCATCTCCCGGAACCGGGCTGCAGCACTTACTGAAATGCACAGCCACATCATAAAGTCCCTTGACCACAATTCCGCTCTTGGAATGCTTTGGCATATCCTCCTGCTTATTCTCCCCAACAGCCTCAAGCACTTCCTGATCTGTCAGCGTAATCGGATGATCCTTGCGGTATTCATCGTACATACGGTTTACAATCTGGCTTTCTTTCAATCCTCCGTGTCCTACGGTTGCAGACAGGAATTCCAGTCATGGAACCCGTATTTGCGGATAATCTTTCCCTGATATTCCGGCTTATTGATTTCTCCGAAATTGATTCCCTTTGCCTTGGCATAATTGTTAATCAGTTCCTTGCCGTGCAGAATATTTTCTTCTTTTAATTCGCTGCGGAACCACTGATTGATCTTGTTCTTGGCCTGTGTGCTCTTGACAATGGAAAGCCAGTCACGGCTCGGTCCCTTGGAGTTCTGGGAAGTGATGACCTCAATCCGGTCTCCGTTCTGGATCACATAGTCAATCGGCACCAGCTTGCCATTGACTTTGGCACCTACCATCTTATTTCCCACAGCAGAGTGAATGCTGTACGCAAAATCAATCGGTGTGGAACCGTTTGGCAGGTTCTTTACATCTCCGGACGGGGTAAAACAGAATACCGTATCGGAAAACAGATCCAGATCACTCTTTAAAAGTGTCATAAACTCTTTATTATCCGACATGTCACGCTGCCACTCAAGGATCTGGCGCAGCCAGCTTAATTTTTCTTCTTCGGTTACGGTCGTGGAAGTGGTTACCCCATTGTTCACTTCCTTGTATTTCCAGTGCGCCGCAATACCGTATTCTGCGGTACGGTGCATCTCAAACGTACGGATCTGGATCTCAAACGGCTGTCCGCTCGGTCCGATCAGTGTCGTATGCAAAGACTGATACATATTCGGTTTTGGCATGGCAATATAGTCTTTGAAACGGCCCGGAATCGGTTTATATTTTTCGTGCATGATTCCCAGAGCCGCATAGCAGTCTTTTACGGTATCCACAATGATACGGATGGCAAACAAATCATAAATCTGATCAATGGTCTTGTTCTGGTTCACCATCTTTTTATAAATGGAGAAGAAATGCTTGGCACGTCCGGAAATCTCCGCTTTGATGCCAGCCTCTTCAATTTCCCTGCGCACATCGGCAACCAGTCCCTGTACATAGGCATCCCGCACATTTTTGCGCAGTGCAACCTTTTCCACCAGATCATAGTAAGCCTCCGGCTCCAGATATTTAAGAGAAAGATCTTCCAATTCTATCTTGATCTTGCTGATACCAAGACGCTGCGCGATCGGGCAGTAAATCTCCTGTGTCTCACGGGCGATCCGCTGCTGTGCCTCCTTGGACTGGTATTTTAAGGTACGCATATTGTGCAGACGATCCGCCAGTTTGATCATAATGACACGGATATCTTTCGCCATCGCAAGAAACATCTTACGCAGATTCTCCGCCTGCATCTCCAACCGGTCTGCATTCTTGTCCTTCGGATTTTTAATATTATCCGTCAGATGCAGATGCTGCAGCTTGGTTACACCATCCACGAGAAGAAGAACTTCATCCCCGAATTCCTCCCGCATCTGTTCTTCGGTCATCACGGTATCTTCCAGCACATCATGCAACAGACCCGCAGCAATGGTTTCCTTGTCCAGTTCCAGCTCTGCCAGAATGATTGCCACACAGAGCGGATGGATAATATATGCCTCTCCGGATTTACGCACCTGTCCTTTGTGCGCCTCAAAAGCGACATGATATGCCTTTTCAATTAATGTGATATCCGTGGAGGGATGGTATTTCCGGATACTTGCAATCAGTCGTCATACAAGTCCTCCGGCTTGGAAAATTCCTGAATTGGTTTAATGTTGTCGGAACCCGAATGATACTCGCGCTCAATTCGTTCCAGTTCTTCTGTAGAAATATCTGCCATGCGTTCACCTACTTTTTCCATATGCCATAATATAATAGATTATTATAATTTATAATTTTTCATATTGCAATGGTTTCCCCTAAGAAAACTCGTAGATATAGCGTTGTGTCCGGCTCCCGGAAACATCTGTATCCTCCAGATAGTAAAATCCCAGTTTCTGAAGAAGTGCCACAGAAGCCACATTCTTTTGATCCGTCAGGGCATTGACTCTGGGAAAATTCAGTTCTTCCCGGGCAAATGCAAGAATTGCCTGACACACTTCCGTGGCCAGTCCCTGTCCCTGTCTGTCCGGATCGATCAGATATCCCAGTTCCAGTTCCACGGCATCCGGAAATTCCCGGTGCTCGAGTCCTGCCCTGCCGATCAGTTCCCCGGAAGCTTTATCAAAAACCAGCCACATCCCATATCCATAGTATCCGTACATATTGGTAATATATGCCTGCTGATATTTTTTTTCTTTTTCCTTTGCAAACAATGGTTCAATAAATCCCGGAATCCTCTCTCCGTCTGCATCCAGACGCCATGTTACCCCTTCTTTCTGATACAGTTTTTCCAGGGCGGGAAGATCTTCCAGCGACAATTCCCGGATCACGCACCGTTTCGTGCGCGCAATCTCCCACGGCTGGCCATGGCATCTTTGAAAAATCCGCTCCAGAAATTCATCATCCACTTCCTCAAAACCTTCAATCACCATCCAGGCGCCCGCATAACTCTGTCCCGGAAATGCCGGATCTGCATAGGCAGCCACCGCCATATGCGCACGGACTGCCGCCTGAATCCCGGCATCTGTCGGCGTAATCAGGAGGACTTCCTCTGCATGAAGTTTCCACACAGCAAGCGCTTCTTCCGTTATGTTTTCCACCGGAAATGCCGGAAAGCCTGTGGACAATTGCAGAGGATTCCATTCTTTCTGTTGATAGACCAGTGCCTTTAATTTCATCCTGTCAAAAAAGGCAGACTCTTTCGAATCTGCCTCTCCTTTCTAAATATTACACGGTTTCTGGTTCCGGATATTCTTCCCCGAAGGTATCCACAACAACTGTTTTCATCACCTGATCTTCCAGTGGACGATCACTGTAATCGGTAGCGGTCTCTGCAATGGCATCTACACATCCTGTCCCTCGATAATCTTGCCGAACGCTGCATATGCGCCATCCAGATGCGGAGCGTCTTTGTGCATGATAAAGAACTGGCTTCCTGCGGAATCCGGCATCATGGAACGTGCCATGGAAAGCACGCCTGCGGTGTGGCGCAGATCATTTTGACACCATTCTGTGCAAATTCTCCCTTGATTCCATATCCAGGGCCGCCCATACCGGTTCCTTGCGGATCTCCTCCCTGAATCATGAATCCTTTGATGACACGGTGGAAAATCAGTCCGTCATAAAATCCCTTTTTTACCAGACTGATAAAGTTATTTACAGTATTTGGTGCAACTTCCGGATACAGCTCTGCCTTCATCACTTTGCCGTCCGCCATTGTAAATGTAACTACTGGATTTGCCATAATATTTGTTCCTCTTCTTTCTTATATAAATTTATTTATTCTTTGGTCAGTGCCTCAACAACTTTTGGAAATTCCATAAAATGAGAAGCCTTAACCAGTACGGTATCTCCTTCTTTTACATATGCCAGAAGTTCCTCCGTCATCTCTTCACGGGTTTTCTTATAATGTACCTCACACTCTGGATTTGCTTTTGCCTCGCTGGCATATTCCTCCGCAAGTGTACCCGCACAGAACAATGCATCAATCCCGGAAGCGGCAACTGCCTTTCCGATACTTCTGTGAAGTTCCTTTTCCTCTGCTCCAAGTTCGCCCATATCGCCAAGCACCGCAATCCGTCTGCCCGACGTATGTGCCAGCACGTCGATAGATGCTTTCATGGATACCGGATTTGCATTGTAACAGTCATCGATCACGGTCATTCCCTTTACATGCAGCAGATTGGTGCGCCCTGCAATGGTCTGCACGGATGCAATGCCCTGTGCAATCTCCCGGATGGAAAGTCCCAGCTGCAGTCCGACCGCAGTTCCTGCCAGTGCATTGTATACATTATGTTCACCCGGAATCGGAATCTGTGCATCGAAATCGCCCTGTGGTGTATGGATCTTTGCACGCATTCCCTCGAGTCCATGATTTTCGATGTCTGTCGCATAAATATCTTTTTGATATCAAATGCGGAATCCGCCCCCACTCCATAAAAATTACCGGTTTTCCGTTTACCTCTTTTTCGTGGAAAGCTTATCATCATCTCCATTTAAAATTACGGTTCCATCGACCTGCAGATGGTCAAACATTTCTGTCTTTGCCTGCAGAATTCCGTCTCTTGTACTAAGATTTTCCAGATGGCACAAACCAATATTTGTGATCACTCCGATATCCGGCCGTGCCATCGCTGCCAGACGGTGCATCTCTCCAAAATCGGAAATTCCCATTTCCAGTACCGCGACTTCGTGTTTTGCGCGAATCTTAAAAATAGTGAGCGGAAGTCCGATCTCATTGTTAAAAGTTTCCCTCTGTCTTAAGCACTTTATACCGCTGTTCCAAAACGGAAGCTATCATTTCCTTGGTGCTTGTTTTTCCGACACTTCCCGTAATTCCAACCACTTTACAGGATAACTGTGTCCGGTAAAAGCTGCAATTTTTTTCATCCCTTCTGTTGTGGAACTTACCAGAATATAGGGTCCCGTCTCTTCCGGCAGTGCATGATCCGAAAGCACTACCAGTGCTCCCTTTTCAAATACCTGCGGAATAAAATCATGACCATCCACACGTGCCCCTTTGATCGGAATAAACAGGTAATCTTTTTGTACCTGGCGACTGTCGGTCACTGCTCCGGCAATTTCCTTCGTAACCAGGGCCCGGTCCCCGACAAACGTCCCCTCACATGCCGCTGCAATATTTTCAATTGTCATCCCCGGCATTTTATTTTCCAGTTCATTTTATAAAACATCCAAACATGATTATCCCTCATACTTTTCATGGAATGGCAATCAGTTTCTCGCAGAGCTCATTGAAATTGATTCCAATTACAGCAGCTTCCTGTGGCAGCAGACTCGTCGGTGTCATACCCGGCAGAGTGTTTGCCTCCAGACAATACATATGATTATTTTCATCCAGCAGGAAATCCGAACGGGAATAGGTATCCAGTCCGATCACTTCGGCTACCTGCTCTGCATATTTACGCATCTGCGCAGAAACTTCTTCTGGCAGATCTGCCGGACAGGTCTCTACCGCACTGCCTGCTTTGTATTTATTCTTGTAATCGTAGAAGCCTGAATCGGCGCAATCTCAATAACTGGAAGTGCCTTTCCTTCAATCACACCAACCGAGAATTCACGTCCCTTGACATATTCCTCAATGACCAGCTCATCTTCCCAGTGAAACGCTTCATCGAGTGCTTTCTTAAACTCTGCTGCATCTCTGACAATCGTCACACCGATACTGGACCCTCCGCAGCATGGCTTTACGACGCACGGAAGTGTCAGCGGAAGCTTTGTCACATCATCCTCACGGTTCTCTTTTTTCATGGCAATGCCTCTCGGTGCAGGAATTCCCGCACTTGCAAACAGCTGTTTTGCCATACCTTTATTCATGGCAATCGCGCTGCTCAAATAATCACTTCCGGTATATTTTACACCAAGCAGATCAAAAGCTGCCTGCAGCTTTCCGTTCTCTCCGTTTTCTCCGTGCAGTGCCATAAACACGATATCTGCCATCTGGCACATACGGATTACATTCGGTCCGAAAAAGCATGGGGACTGATCCTTTCTGGAAGCTTTTACGGCTGCCAGATCCGGTGCTACCTCCGGGATGTCATCTACTTTACGCTGATTTCATCCGCACGGTCAAAAATTCCGTCCAGATTTTCCTCTTTATCACTGTAACCCATGAACACATCCAGCAAGATCACCCGGTGTCCATTTTCTTTTAATGCAGAAGCAACCATGCTTCCTGTCTTAAATGACACATCCCGCTCTGTGCTGAGCCCGCCTGCTAATACTATGATATCCATGATCTGTTTTCCTCTTTTCCATTAATAATAATCCTTCGGATACCGGAACCTTTTTATTTTCCGGCATCAGACCTTTTGTATCATTATATACGTTTGCCCCTGACTAACACAAGATATTATTTTCTTTTAGACACTTTTTTAACAATATCCAGCACTTCTTGTACAGAAAAAAAGAGACTGCTCAGCACTACAGTCTCCTTTTGCACAAACTCCGGTAGGATTCCCCCTTTATTCTATTGCTGCCGGCAAAGCCGCTGCCCTTGCGATTCTGTTCCATTTCCGCACCAGCTCTGCCATTGTATTCGAAAAACTTTCTCTCCAGATAGTTTTTCTCTGTGAGATAACTCCCATATTGATACAAAACATTTTTTAATTCTTCGGTTTCCGATAACTCCACTTCAAAAATAAACTGCCTTAACAGCTGCATGCGCTCGTCCTCTATGGAAAGAAGCCAGCTGGCAACCAGTTCTAAAAAATCTTCCCGCTCTATGAGGAACTGCACGTAGCGCCCAATTTTATTTTCTGTATAAATTTTCTTCTTCTCCTTTTTCTTTTGTTTTCCTACCCGAATTTGTATCAAAAACCAACCCCCAATGTCAGTTTCTATATGTAATCATATCTTATTACATATTTGATGTAAAGACGCGATTCGCGTATGCTTTTTACACAAAGTATTACTGTATAAATAATGCATTTTACACAAAAAGGGCATCCAATGGATGCCCTCCGATTTCTATGAACTAGCACTCCGGCTCGATCAGACCAAATGTATTTCCTTTTCTCTTGTATACGACATTGACCTCGTCTGTCTCTGCATTGCGGAATACGAAGAAATCGTGTCCGGTCAGTTCCATCTGCACACATGCATCCTCCGGATACATTGGCTTCATACCAAATCTCTTGGTACGCACGATCTTGATCTCCTCATCCTCATCTGCATCACTGTCAATAAATGCCTCGCTGAAATTTTCTGCTACATTCATCTTCTTGGACGCAAGTTTGGTACGATATTTTCTAAGCTGACGCTCGATAACCTCCTCAACCAAGTCGATAGATACATACATATCATTGCTGCTCTGCTCTGAACGAATCACATGTCCCTTAATCGGAATCGTTACCTCAATCTTCTGGCGCTCCTTCTCCACGCTTAATGTAACAAATACATCGGTATCCGGTGCGAAAAACTTCTCCAGTTTGGAAAGCTTCTCCTCTACCGCTGCCTTTAATCCCTCTGTCAGTTCGATATTTCTTCCGGTAATTGTAATTCTCATGATGCCCAACCCCTTTGCTGTGTATTTGATACAAGAAGTATCATGGCTTTATTATATCATAATTAACAAAAAAGGCAATGAGTTTTTAATAATTTTATGCATATTTTATATTTTTATTGCAAATATCCATCCTTAACGATATCTGAAAGCTTCTCTGTCGGAACCGAAAATTCTACCAGACCCATATATCCAGGAGCCACCTCATACTTATCAAAGACAAACGTTAACTCTCCATTGTCGCTGATATAAAAATCCGCATCATCCTTAATCTGCTTAAATCCCATTCCGGTTGATCATCATCCAGAAAATATGTCTTACTGCTGTCCTTTTTCATCTGGGCACGCATCTGTTCTTTTATACTGTCAGAAATACGCTTTTTATAATCACTTCCCTCGTGGAATAAATCTTTCAGTGTAATCATCTTTCCGGTCTTTTTGTCAATATTGTATATCTTTGTAAAACTGTCCGAACCGCCCATGGCAATAACCGTATCCACGCGAAGACTAAACAGCCGCTCATTGTTTGTGACAATCCGGTAATCCGAAGTGATTTCCTCATGTCCTTCCTCTCCGTCACTGACAGCTGCCACATCTTTCTTGTACATCTGAATGATTTTGTCCAGATATCCGGATACCGCTGCATTTAACTCCTTTGATTCTCTGGTCAGTGGTTTTCCATCTGTTCCAATGACTTTTACTTCCGGCACCCTGACTGTTGCTTCCATCTGCTTTTTTTCCTGCTTATCCGAATACGTGGTAAAATTCACGATTTTAACAATCGCACCAAGTACCGGCACCTGTTCCATTGCATTAGCCACTGTTGGACTGACATTGACACTGATGACCAGCACTGCAACTGCTGCCGCCACTGCTTCTGCCACGCGGACAAACGGAAGCAGGTGACCTTTCTTTTGATTCCGTTCACTTTTTCCGGCAAACGCTTTGCCGGATTCTTTTTTTCTCCACACGCATCCTTTTTGCCGCGTTCCATGCTTTGCAGCACACGTTCTTTTAATTCCGCCGGCACCTGAATGTTATCATATGCCGCTTTGATATCATCTAATCTGCTCATACCATCTCCGCCTCCACTTTTCCTCTTAATTTTTTCAGGCCGCGATAAAGCATTGATTTCACCGTATTCGGATTTTCATGCAGACAATCCGCAATTTCGCGGATTGTCCACTCTTCAAAAACTTTCAGCATGATCACCTTACGCTCTTTTTCCTCGAGCGTATCAAGCGCAGCCATGATATCCGTGTCCTCATAGCGATCCTCCTGTCCTTCCTCCTGAACCTGATCATCGCTCACGAACCTTGACTGATGCCGGGTTGCATCTACCGCCGTGTTAATCACAATGCGCCACAGCCATGTTTTGATATATTTTTTCTCTTTGATCTGACTGGCATTTTCATGGCTTTGTATACGCTCTCCTGCACAACGTCCATAGCGTCCTGCTCATTTTTCACGTATGAAAATGCAAGCCGGTAAAGTTTATCATAAGAAGCCAGTATTTCCTGTTCGACAGCTTTGCTTATATCCGGATATTTCATGCTCTCTTTTGCTCCTTTCTGCTTATTAGACGTTCAGATGCCCAAAAAAGTTTCATATTATCTTCATAAATTACAAATTAAAGTGCAAAAATGCTTTACCAATTTACGCTCATATGTTTTAATAAAATAAATCTATATGGAAGGGGTGTTTTTTATATCATTTTACGAAACTATGCTTTTGCAACAAGAACAGCTGCAGCAAAAACTGACAGACATTCAGAAACAGTTACAACAGCTTCCCGAAGAAACTGATCTGCACCAGATGTGGTAATCGAACAAAATGGTATCGCAGTGATGGACATACCAAAACCTATATTCCCAAAGCCCAGAAACCTTATGCCTCTCAGCTCGCTATCCGACGTTATCTTCTGGAAAAACAAAAGGAATATCAAAAAAATTTAGATGCTTTAGCTTATTATTTCCGTCACAGTTATAGCAGCGGCAAAGCAGAACAATTACTCACTTATGATAGTGCTTATCATTCACTGCTGTCAGAACATTTTCAGCCAGTATCCCAGGAACTTCAAACCTGGGAATCATCTCCATATAACAAAACAAAAATTATCCGGAACAATTAAAACATAAACATGTAAAAATGAATTTATGCGTTCCAAATCAGAAGCTATGATTGCCATGAGCCTGTATGTGCAAAAAATTCCTTATCGCTATGAGTGTGAATTAAAGCTCGGCAGTATTACACTTTTTCCCGATTTTACGATTCGTCACCCTGAAACCGGAGAAATATTTTATTGGGAACACTTTGGAATGATGGATAAACCCGAGTATGTGAAAAATGCATCAGATAAAATTTCTTTGTATATGAAATATGGAATTTATCCAAATGATAAACTGCTTGTGTCCTATGAAACACAAAAGCAGCCGCTTTCCACTGAGCAGATCCAGCGACTATTACAATTTCATTTTGACTGCCAGTTTCAATAACAAATTATTTCTGAACTTACTGTTCGCATGGGGCCATGTCAATAGCGACTGAAAATCGGTAATTCATTTCTATCTTTTTGCAACATTATCTTTATTTGCAAGCACGCTGGTATCTATAGTATAAAAATTACCTGCTCAGGTGACATTTTTGCCTTATTTCACGCTTCAGGTTAGATATTTGTCACCTATAGTCTAAAATCACGTCAAAAGATACCGCTTTTCGTCCAAAAGCGGTATCTTTTCTGAATTTTTTTTAATATAGAGACCAAACGGTATCCTGCTCATCAATTTTTTTACTATAGAGACCACCGTGGTATCTTTTTTCATGTTTTTACTTCTATAGAGACCGCCGTGGTATCTTTTTCATGTTTTTGCTTCTATAGAGACTACCGTGGTATCCTTTTCATGTTTTTACTTCTATAGAAACCACCATGGTATCCTTTTCCATGTTTTTTCTTCTATAAGAGACCACGCAATATCTTACATCATATTTCTGCCTATAGAAACCATGTCTCTAGCTTTCCAGCTCCTCAAGCTGCTGGGAAAGTTCCTCCCAGTTTTCCATATCCGCCATGATTTCTTCCTCCAGCGCATCGATTTCGCCCTGAATCTCTGTCAGCTTGGAATAGCTGGACTGATATTCCGGCCGCAGCAGTTCCTGTTTTAAAGCGTCCAGCTTCTCCTCTTTGACTGCCAGCTCTTCCTCGGCCTTCTTCACTTTTTTTTCAATTTTCGAGCGCTCCTTGCCCGGATTGTAATACGCTTTCTTACCACCGGTTTCCTGTGTGCCTTTGCTCTGCTGACCAGCACCGTTCTGGCTGATTGCACCGCCTAACGCTACAGGATTCTTACGATAATCATCCCCGGATTCTGCCGCTTCACGATCCAGTTTTTCCTGATATTCCTCGTAACCAAACTGATACAGATGTGTCGTGCCGTCCTCAAAAACAAGCAGACGGTTTGCTACCTTGCGCACAAAATATCGGTCATGCGATACGAAGATCAGCGTGCCGGAGAAATCTTTTAACATACTCTCAAGCGTTTCTTTTCCCACAATATCCATATGGTTGGTTGGCTCATCCAGCACCAGCACATTCGGTCGACGCTTTAAGATCTTACACAGTGCCAGACGCACCTTCTCCCCACCGGAAAGCATATCAATATTTTTAAATACATCCTCCCCGGTAAACATAAAGGCGCCGAGCGCATTCCGCGCTTCTGTCTCGGTCAGATTCGGGAACTCATCCCAGAAATCATCCAGCACCGTCTTCCGGCTCGAATACATCGCCATCTGCTGGTCAAAATAACCAATCTGCACATTTGTTCCAAAATTGTACTCTCCGGCCAGCGGGGCAAGCTGTCCCACCAGGGTTTTTAAAAGTGTCGATTTCCCCAGACCATTTCCACCGAGAATTCCCAGCTTTTCCCCTTTTTTCAGATCAAACTGACCGTAGAAAGCGGATGGTCATATCCAATCGCAAGATTTGTCACCAAAAGCACATCGTTTCCGGTTTCTTTGTCCGGCTGGAAATTTGCATGGAATGTCCGGTATCAAAACGATCCGGAGCTTCGAGTTTTACCATATGTTCAATGGCTTTCTCCTTGGAATGCGCCATGGACACCTTGGTTGGTTTATTTTTAAACCGGTCGACAATACGCTGCAATCGTGCAATTTCTTTCTGCTGCGCATTGTAATCTTTCATCATCTTATTGTAGTTTTCTTTTTCCGCTCCATGAAATTGGAGTAATTGCCCGGATAACGGGTCGCTGTGCCGTACTCAATCTCGTACACCACGTCCACCACATTGTCCAGAAACATACGGTCATGTGATACCACGACCACAGCCTTCGGATAATTTTTCAGATACGTCTCCAGCCACTCGATCGTTGTGATATCCAGATGGTTCGTCGGCTCATCCAGAAGCAGAATATCCGGCTTGCTCAAAAGCAGTTTGATAAAGGCAATCTTTGTCTGCTGTCCACCGGAAAACTCGGACAGCGGTTTCTTTCGCTCTTCCTCGGAAAAGCCGAACTTACGGATGATTACATCATACTCTTTTTCAAAATAGTATCCGCCGTCTTCCTTGAATTTTTCTTCCATTGCGGTATAACGTGTCACGGCCTCTTCGGAATAATCAGTCTCAAGTGCCTGTGCCGCAGCTTCCAGTTCTTTTTTCCGGCGCTCCATCGGAGCAAAGACTTTACGCACTTCCTGCTCAAGCGTAACGGAAGGATCTTCAAACGCAATCTGTTTTAAGTAACCGATCTGCGGATTGCCTGCTTTTGCAATAAAAATATCCTCATCACTGTCTCTTTTGTCCAGCTCCACATCCCCGTGGATCAGCTTTAAGAGCGTGGTTTTGCCGCAGCCGTTCCGCCCGACGACTGCAATTTTTTCCGTATTTCTTATTTCAAAATTGATGTCATGCAGAATCTCTTCATCGGCAAAAGAGACTGCTCCATGGCAGATCTGATATAACATGTTTTCTCCTTTTATTTAAATGCATCCGGCTGGGAAGCAAGATAGCTGACAAACTGCTCTGCCGTACGTCCGGAAATGCCTCCATGGCTCAATTCCCACTTGTTGGCCTCTGCACGGAGTTCCTCATCCGGTAAGGTAACCCCTGCACGTCTTGCCAGATGCAAAACAATATCAAAGTATTCTTTCTGTGTCGGCTTCGAGTAGTTAATGGTCACACCAAAGCGGTTCACCAGAGAAGTTTCTCTTCAACCGTATCGGAATGGTGACGATCATTGGAATTATCCTGATCGTTTCGGTCATTCCAGCTCTCTTTGATCAGATGCCGCCGGTTGGAAGTTGCATAAATCAGAATATTTTCCGGTTTGGTTTCCACACCGCCCTCGATAACAGCTTTTAAGAACTTATACTCAATCTCAAATTCCTCGAAAGAAAGATCATCCATATAGATGATAAAACGATAGTTTCGGTTTTTGATCTCTGCAATGATCTCGGAAAGATACTTAAACTGATGCTTGTAGATTTCAATCATACGCAGCCGTCTTTGTAATACTGGTTGACAATCGCCTTGATACTGGTAGATTTACCGGTACCACTGTCACCAAACAGCAATACATTGTTTGCTTTCTTTCCCTGTACAAACGCTTCCGTATTGTCTACCAGCTTCTTTTTCTGAATCTCATATCCGACCAGATCGTCCAGCATAACGGTATCCATATTGTTGATGGCACGGAAGGTAAAGCTTCCCTGCGGTGTATCATCAATCCGGAATGCTTTGTTGAGACCAAACATTCCAACACCGTAGTCTTTATAAAACCCAGTCACTGCATCAAAGAATTCTTTTTCATCCTTTGCCGCCTCCAGTTTTTTGCTTAAAGAGCGGACTTTTTCGCTGACATTTTTGTTGTACATCAGATCCTTTTTATGGATGGCCTTATAATTGGAAATCTGGCTGAAACAGTTGATTCCCAGATCTTTTTCGATTGGTCCGAAATCATAGTCAAACAACTCTTTAAAAATACGGAAATCATTTTCCACCAGTTCATTGACACTTCCATCGCTGGCTCCCACCTTTTCACAGGTCATGCTGAATGGGTTTTCACTCATCATAAGGAAAAAGGTCAGATAATTGTGCCACAGATTGTCATCAAATCCATAGTCCGTTGCCACTTTCAAAATCCGTTTTACCTGCGTATTGATGTCACGCACCAAACCCGTCTTATTATATTCACCGGTCTCATATTTTCCAAATAATTCTCCCATCTGTGCGAGGATGGAATCCTCCTCTAAATCTCCATACATCAGTAACTGTGATATTTCCTGATACATTGTATCTCGCCTCTTTCTTTTCTCTTCCTATTTATTTTACCTATATTACACGAAAAAGGGACTTTGTAAACCAAAGTCCCCTGTATGCAGCTAAAAAGCTACTGTGATCGTTGTTCCTTTTCCCGGCTCACTTTCCAAATGAAGTACTGCATCATGCAGTTCCACAATATGCTTGACGATAGCAAGTCCCAGTCCCGTACCTCCGGTCTGTTTGGATCTGCTTTTATCAACACGGTAAAACCGCTCAAAAATACGTTCCTGCTGGTCTTTTGGAATCCCGATACCATTGTCTGCCACAGAAAGCATCGGCTGTCCTTTTTCATAGTACACACGCACGTGCACCTCACCACCTTCATTATTATAACGGATCGCATTCTGACACAGATTTTCCACAAGTTCCGAAATCATGCCCCTGTCTGCCCGCAACATACAGGACACGCCTTCATAATACAGCGTTACATTCCGTTTCTGTGCATTCATCTGCAGATTTTTCACACAGGTACCGGCTACCTCATCCAGATCCACCTGTTCAAAACACAGCAGGCTGTCTTCCCCGCTGTCCAGCTCGGAAAGCCGGATGATATCATTGATAAGAGAAAGAAGCCGCGTCGCATTCTGCTGGATTTCCTGTGCAAAGCGGGTCTCCTGCTCCGGATCTACCATATGGTTTTCGATCAGCTCCGCATACCCGGAAATTGCAGTAAGCGGTGTCTTCAGCTCATGGGATACATTTGCCGTGAAATCCTGCCGTACTTTTGCTGCCATCAGGATATTTTCATGCTGTTTACGAATCGTATTTACAAATGGCACAAGTTCTTTGTATACAGGTTCTTCTATGGTATCTTCCATGTTTTCAGCAAGCCGTTCAATCGGATGCAGCAATTGTTTGGTTAAAAAATGTGCCAGGACAATACAGATGGAAACAATCAGTATCAGTATCAGTATCACAAATGGAGATGCTGCAAGGAACACACTGTAAACACTACGTGCCTGTGTTGCCACACGGATAACCGTTCCGTTTTCCAGCCGGAGCGCATAATAGTAATTGTCCATCTGCATGGTATCCGACCGCCGGACACTTTCTCCCTCACCCTGAAACAACGCCTTCTTTACTTCCGGGCGGTTTTTGTGGTTTGGAAGCTGTGAAATATCCAGATCATTATCAAAAAGCACCGTACCATCCTTTGCAATCCAGGTAACACGCAGGTCTTCCCCGACTTCATAATATTCGGAAAGTGAAACATTTGTATTGTCCGGATCATCAAACAATCCCGTGCCGGAAAGCAGTCTTGCATTGATCTGCAGATCCTTGCGCACCTGTCCCTGAAACAGTTTATAATAAATACCGGTCATACAGACCATGGTTACAATCACTGCAATACCTGCAATCAGAATCAGCCGTAAATTGATTCGTTTCTTCATAACAGCTCCTTACTCTATCACATATCCCACATTTCGAACGGTACGAATTTTGCTTCCCGCTTCTCCAAGCTTCTGCCGCAGTGTCTTGATATGCATATCAACGGTACGGGATTCGCCCTCAAATTCTGTCCCCCATACATGACGCATAATCACCTCTCTGGACAATACAACACTCGGATTGGTCATCAGCAGACGAAGCAGTTCATACTCCTTAAACGTCAGCTCTACCGGTTTGTCGTCTACAAAAACCATATGGCGTTCGTGATCCAGTGTAATATTTTCAACCTGCAGGATCTTGACATCCTCCGTCTCCGTCCGCCGCAAAAGTGCTTTTACTCTCGTAATCAGCTCCATAATAGAAAATGGTTTCTTAATATAATCATCCGCACCTTCATCCAGTCCTTTGATCATATCCATTTCTGCTGTCTTTGCTGTCACCATAATAATTGGCAGTTTCTTTGTTGCAGGATTTTTCCGCAGTTTACGCACAATATCATACCCGCTCTCATCCGGAAGCATAACATCCAAAATCACCAGATCCGGCATAATATCCTCCAGTTTTTTATAAAATGTGGTTGCCTTTTCAAATGCGCAGACCATGTAATTGCTGTTTTTCAATGCAATTGTCTCAATCTCCCTGATATTTTCATCATCTTCCACGATATAAATCAATGCCATAACTTTTCCCTCTGTCTATCTTTATATATACCTCTGCAACATCAAGCAGGACGGCCATGCCTGCACAAGACCGCCCATCACATGTATCCTATTTATTTTTATCATAGCATACGACGCGTAAAATCCAAAGTATCGTTTATGTAAAATTTATGTAAAATTTCTTCGTGATCAGGATTCCTGCTCGATTTTTTTATCATCCAATGCAAAATAACCCATTCTGCAATATTTGTTGCGTGATCACCGATTCGTTCAAAATACTTTGCAACCATCAACATATCCGTCGCCTGTTCGCCCTTTTCCGGATCATGCCGGATCAGTTCAATGATATCTGCCTTGTTTTTATCAAACAGATCATCTACGATATCATCATGTCGGATGACTTCCTGCGCCTTTTTCATGTCTTTTTCAACATAAGCTTCAATACTACGGATCAACATGATCACCGTCTCACTCGCCATCTTTTTGATATCATCGAGATTCAGTACATACGGCTCACTTGCAAGCATGCTTGTAATCTCCGAAATATCCGCTGCATGGTCTCCGATTCGCTCCATATCTGTCACCATCTTCATAGCTGCGGAAATCACACGCAGATCCTTTGCCACTGGCTGCTGCTGCATCAGCAGATTAAAGCAGATATTTTCAATCTTCTTCTGTTCATGGTCCACATCATTGTCGGAATTCATAATCTTTTTTGCAAGTTCCGCATTCTGATCAATCAATGCATCGATCGCTTTCTGAATAGAATCCTCTATCATGGTTCCCATATACATCATTTCCTGATTAAGCAGTCTAAGCTGCTCGTCGAACTTGAGCGCATTAACCAAACCTCCCTGTAATATAATCTTCTGTCCGTTTATCTTTCGGATAAGAAAAAATTGTTTTCGTATCTCCAAATTCTACCATCTCTCCCACCAGGAAAAATGCCGTATCATCCGATACACGCACTGCCTGCTGCATATTATGAGTAACCACAACTACAGTGTATTTCTTTTTCAGATCTTCCATCAGTTCTTCAATCTTTGATGTGGAAATCGGATCCAGTGCAGAAGTCGGCTCATCCATCAAAAGTACCTCCGGCTGTACCGCAAGTGCACGCGCAATACAGATACGCTGCTGCTGTCCACCGGAAAGCCCAAGGGCGGACTTCTTCAGACGATCCTTGACTTCGTCAAAAATTGCTGCTCCCCGCAGACTCTCCTCTACGATGGCATCCAGTTTTAACTTGTCTTTGATTCCATGTACACGCGGACCGTATGCAATGTTATCATAAATACTCATCGGAAACGGGTTCGGCTGCTGAAACACCATGCCAATTCTTTTCCGAAGAACGGTTGTATCTACACCCTCTGCATAGATATCCTCATCATCCAGTTTCACTTCTCCTGTGATTCTCACGCCATCTACCAGATCATTCATCCGGTTGATGGTTTTTAAGAATGTTGATTTTCCACATCCGGACGGTCCGATAAAAGCGGTCACACAATTCTCACGAATATTCATGTTTACATCCTTGAGTGCATGGTTTTCACCGTAATACAGGTTCAGATCACGGACAGTAATTTTTGTTCGTTTTTCCATGTTTCTCTCCTCATCTGCAATGGTTTTCTCACACTGCAATTATCCATTTCTTAGGATTTATGAATATTATAAAGAGAGATTGTAAAATGCACTGGACTGGGAATGTAAAATTTTTGCAAAATCAATGTAATAGATGTAAGGTTTCTTGATACGCAATTTACAGGTTGATTTTTAAATATAAGATTTCTCTAAGTTGACGTAAGAAGGGGGACATTTCTTCCTGTTGATTGGAGAAAATATAATTGAAAGACATACCGTTAAATCAATTAATGATAAGGCCCGGTATCTATAGATGAAAAATCAAAGCCTAAGGTGACGTTTTCCCGAAATTTTAATGCTAGGAATCTGGACATGTCACCTATATAGTAAAAATTGCTTCTCCGGATACCGCTTTTTTCATAAAAGTGGTACCTGAAGAAGCAATTTTGATCTATAGAGACTTTCCGGTATCTAAATATTAAATTTTC